>JACZCX010011444.1_pt1 | contig 12519 bp, 11 predicted proteins | sample 8641831 | NCBI WGS metagenome assembly JACZCX01 (sample SAMN15324608, study PRJNA640507) | soil metagenome | isolation source: intercropping sugarcane | place: China: Luxin town, Laibin City, Guangxi Province | collected 2019-07-25 | depth 10cm m
ATCTGCGCCGCCGGCATCACGTTTCATCCCATTCGCGTGGCGCACGGCCAGGGCACCGCGCACGGCTTTCGATTCGGTGACTGCGCGTATTTGACCGACCATAGCGCCATCCCGCCCGAGAGCCTGGAAAAACTGACGGACCTGGACGTCTTATTTCTGGACGCCTTGCGGAATAATCCGCATCCGACCCACTCGACCGTCGAAGAGTCTTTGCGAACTGTCGAAAAGCTCAAACCGAAGCGCGCTTTTTTCACCCATGTCTCACACGATCTGCTGCATGGCGCGGTAGAAGCGCGTCTGCCGGCGACTGTACACATGGCTTACGACGGCCTCGAAATACCGATCGGGAAGGCGGCGAACGCGTGAGCCAGAAAGTGTTCTTTTCTCTCGAAGCGGCGCGCGGCCACTTCGGACCGTGCGCCCTTTCGATCGGCAACTTCGACGGCGTGCACATCGGACACCAGGCGCTGCTCGCATTTGCGCAGCGTTACTCCTCGAATTTACGGGTAAGTCCGGCCGTGCTCACGTTCCATCCGCATCCCGCGGTATTCGTGGCGCCGCATCGGGTTCCGGAAATGATCTGTAGCTTGGAGGAGCGTTTGCGCCGGCTTACCGCGTCGGGAGCCGAGCGTATTCTGGTTTTGCCGTTCAATCGCGATGTGGCGCGGCTCACGGCCGAGCAATTCGTATCGCGGATTATCTCCGACGGGCTGCAAGCGAAAGCGGTCTTTGTCGGCGAGAATTTCCGGTTTGGCTACAAACGTTCCGGCGACCCCCAAACGCTGGAGCGCCTGGGCGAACAGCACGGCTTTACGGCCCACTTCCTAAAGCCGGTGAAGTTTCGCGGCCGCATCGTTTCGAGCTCTCTGATACGGCAGGATTTGACGGCCGGCAAGGTTTCCTCGGCCGGACGCATGCTTGGCCGCTGCTTCTCTCTTGAAGGCCCGGTGGTTTCCGGTCACGGCGTGGGAAAGAAGGAGACGGTGCCAACCGTGAATTTGCGCGCCGTTCCGGGGCAATTGACTCCTCGCGGCGTCTACGTAACGGAAACGTTCGAGACTTCCAGCGGGCGGCATTGGCCGTCCATTACAAATGTGGGCTGCCGCCCTACCTTCGGCGGTGACGAGCTGACAATTGAGACCTTTTTTCTGACTCCTTTCGATGGCCGCACCCCCGAACATATCCAGATCCATTTCTGCTTCCACCTGCGCGCGGAGCGGAAATTTCCGACTCCCGCCGATCTCAAAGCCCAAATTATGAAAGATGTGGCGCGGGCTAAAAGCTATTGGCGGCGGGTTCCTTCGTTATACTGAGAGCTTCCAGGCTCGAGTAAACGAATGCAGCTTTCCGACGGCAAAATCAAGCATCTGAATGCACTATCGAACGACAAAGGCGTAATTGCGGCGGCCGCTATGGACCAGCGCGGCAGCCTTCGCAAAGCGATCGCCGCAGCAAAAGGCGTCCCGCAAGACCAGGTCACCAATGACATGATGACCGAATTCAAAGTCGCCGTGTCGAAGGTGTTGACAGAGCACGCGAGCGCCATCCTGCTCGATCCGGAATTCGGCATCCCAGCCGCGAAAGCGCGCGCCCGTAATTCCGGGCTGCTACTTGCCTATGAAGAAAGCGGCTACGATAACACGCAGCCGGGCCGTTTGCCGGATTTATTGCCGCATCTTTCGGTCAAGCGCATCAAAGATCTCGGCGCCGACGCGGTAAAGATTCTGATTTACTACACCCCTTTCGACAAACCGGAAGTGAACGACATCAAACACGCTTTCGTGGAACGCATCGGCGCCGAATGCGAGTTCCATCAAATGCCGTTCTTTCTCGAGTTTGTCGGATATGATCCGGCGGGAGGCGACGAGAAAGGGCTCGAATACGCGAAAAAGAAGCCGGAAGTGGTCATTCGGTCGATGGAAGAATTCGGCAAGCCGCAATACAACGTCGACGTTCTGAAAGTGGAAGTTCCGGTCAACGCGGAATTCGTGGAAGGCACGAGCGTGTACAAAGGGCAAGCCGCCCAGACGCGAAAGGAAGCGCTCGACCTGTACCGCAAGGCGGCGAGTGTCGCACAGAAGCCTTTTATCTATCTCAGCGCAGGCGTTGGGAATGCGCAATTTGTCGAATCCCTGCAACTTGCCGCCGAAGCCGGTACCGATTACTCGGGTGTGCTGTGCGGCCGCGCAACCTGGAAAGAAGGCATTCCTGTGTATGCCAAGCAGGGTGTCAAGGCGCTCGAAGACTGGCTCAACGATAAAGGCGTGAAGAATATCAACGCCGTGAATGAGGCTATTCGATCTGCCAAGCCCTGGCATGCAAAGGCCGGCTTGGCGGCTGCCGCGCCGACCCGCTAAGAACCCCGCCCGAGCGGGACTGTTCGAATGATGTTTGCTTCCATTTCCGAGGCCATTGACGACTTCCGGCAAGGCAAAATTCTTGTTGTCGTTGACGACGAGGATCGGGAGAACGAAGGCGATCTCACCATCGCCGCCGATAAGATCACGCCGGAAGCCATCAATTTTATGGCTACGCATGGGCGTGGCCTAATATGCCTGGCGCTCGATGCGGAGATCTGTGAGCGGCTCGATTTGCAGCCGATGTCGGCGGTGAATACCGCTCGCTTCGGAACCGCGTTCTGCGAAGCCATCGATGCGGCGGAAGGAATTACAACCGGAATTTCGGCATACGACCGCGCGCACACGATTCGTATGGCGATGGATCCGGCGGCTCGGCCGCAGGACTTAGCCCGGCCCGGCCACGTATTTCCTTTGCGCGCGCGAACCGGCGGAGTGCTGGTGCGGTCCGGACAGACCGAAGCGGCTGTGGATCTGGCGCGGTTGGCGGGACTTTCGGCCGGCGGCGTGATCTGCGAAGTCATGAACGAAGACGGTACGATGGCGCGCGTGCCGCAGCTGATCGAATTTTGCCGGCGCTATGGGATCAAGATGATTTCCGTCGCCGATCTCATCCGTTATCGCCTGCAAACCGAAACGCTCGTCCAGCAAGAAGCGGCGGGCCGCATTCGCACTGCCTACGGCGAATTCGACATGATCCGGTACGTGAGCCGGCTCGACGGAGAAGCGCACCTGGCATTGGTGCATGGCGACGTGAAGCGGAAAAGCAATGTTTTGGTGCGTGTGCATTCCCGTTGCGTCTATGGCGATGTGTTCGGCTCGCTCGACTGCGAATGCCAGCGTTCTATCGGCGCCGCACTTCAACGGATTGGGCAAGCCGGATCGGGTGTTTTCATTTATCTGCATCAAACAGGTCCGGGCGTGCGAGTGGCATGGCGCGACGGGCATCGCGAATTATTGGCGCACGGCGGCAATCAGCCCGCTCCTGGTCCTTCCGAGCATCACCAGCCCTTGCAGCATGAAATCGGCCTGGGCGCGCAGATACTGGCCGATCTCGGCTTGACCACCATTCGCTTGTTGACAAATCATCCGCGCAAGATTGTGGGTGTAGAAGCATTTGGTATTCAGATCGTGGAGCAGGTGCCGCTTACTGTGGAAGCCGCCGAAGACGTCAGCGTAGTCTGATGCTGCGACTGTTTACTGTGTTCTTCGCCGCTGCTGCGATTCTTTGCGCGCAAGATTGGACGCTGGATCGCCTTTTTTCGCGGCCCTACGTTTGGGGAACGTGGCCATCCCAGCTTGCCTGGGCGAAACGCGCGCACATACTCGGATTTTTGTGGAATGCGGAAGGCAATGCGTTTCGCGATCTGTACGTCTACGATGCCGATCGAAAGAAGCTGACGCGTCTTACAGATCTCGAGCGGATGAGAGATTCGAGCAACGAAACCGAAGCCGAGCGCGATATCCATCGCAAAAACTATGTTCCGCCGCGCGGCGGGATCGCTTCTTTCGATCTCGCACAGGACGGCGGCAAAGCCGTTTTTTCCTATCGTGGCGATTTGTATGTCGTGTCCACAAGCGGAGGCGCGCTTGCGCGGCTGACGAAAACCAAAGCACCCGAATTGCATCCGCAGTTCTCGCCGGATGCGGCGAAGGTTGCTTTTGACCAGGGCGGCCAAATCTATGTACTCGGGCTCCATGGAGGAACGCTCGACCAGCGCACGGACATAAAAGCCCCGGCGAAATTGATCGGCTTCGGCTGGTCGCCGGATGGGAAGTATTTCTCCTATTCCATACAACCGGAGCCCGGACGGACTCTCCCGCTGCCGATCTATTCCGGGCGATTTGTAGCAGCGCCGCCGTTCCCACGAACTGTCGCCGGAGATGTTCCCACGGCGGAGCAGTGGTTTGTTGTAGGCGCGAGCGGAGACGACCCGCCTCGGCAGATGGATCTCGGCCGTGGCTACGACTCACGTCCGGCGCAATGGTCAGATGATTCTAAATACGTCGCTCTGGCCAGCCAGTCGGCCGATTTTAAGAGCCAGGAGATTCGTGTTGTCGACGTAAGCACCGGCAAAGCGAAAACCGTGTTCCATCAGGTGGACGATCGCTGGGCCGAAGTCTCCGATATCGGCTGGGATCAGGCTTCGAAAAGAATTTGGTTTACCAGCGACCAATCGGGATATAAGCATCTGTACACGGTCGGCATCGACGGCAGCAGTCTAAAGCAGATGACGCATGGAAATTGGGAGATTCATCATGACAGCTTCTCCCACGATCCGCAGTGGATCGGAAACTGGATTTACTATTCATCGACCGAAGCTGGGACGGCCGAACGCCAGCTCTACCGCGTGCGAGCGGATGGCTCGTCTTCTCCGGAGCGCCTGTCGAAAGAAAAAGGCTTGCACATCGGATGGATTTCCGATGACGGTGTTTCGCGCGCCGAATTGCGGGCCGATATGAAAAATCCGTTTGATCTTTACGTCGACGGCGCGCGAGTTACTGAATCGCCGCGCGCGGAGTTCTATCAAGCGCCGTGGGCGGAAACACGTTTCGTAACGTATCCGTCTCTGAAGGATAGAAAGGCGGTGACGGCGCGGCTTCTTCTGCCATCCGGTTACGATCCGGATCGAGTTGGGACGAAACGATGGCCGGCCATTGTCTATATCCATGGCGCAGGATATGCGACTAGCGTGCTCAAGCAGTGGGGAAGTTATCAAGAGCTGCGTTTTGTCTTTAATAATTTCCTGGCGGAACGTGGATACGTAGTGCTTGAAATGGACTACCGCGGCAGCACGAACTATGGACGCGATTGGCGCAGCGGAGTCTATCTGCACATGGGCGGTCCGGATCTGGAAGACGTGCTGGGTGGAGTCGAATATCTTCGCGGGCTGAAAAACATCGACATGGAGCGCGTTGGGATCTGGGGATGGAGTTATGGCGGATTCATGACGGCCATGGCGATGTTCCGCGCTCCCGCCACTTTCAAGGCAGGCGCTGCGTTTTCTGGTGTCTATGACTGGGCCAACTACAACGCCGATTACACGGGTGAGCGGCTGACCACGCCGGCGGAAAATCCGGAGGCGTACCGGCGCAGTTCCCCGATCGATTTTTCAGGCCAACTGCGGAATCATCTTTTGCTGGTACACGGCATCGTCGATGATAACGTCCTGTTTCAGGACACGGTTCAGCTAACTGAAAAACTGATCCATGAAGGTAAATCATTCGAAGAGGCATTTTATCCGGAGGAGAACCACGCCTACGTGCGCGACGAGAGCTTTAAAGATGCATTTCAGCGGGCCGCCGATTTCTTCGACCGCCATTTAGGAGAAGGCCGATGAACGGCACACCGCTGCCCACGCCTTTCCGCCTTCCGAGGTTCTATCCAATTCTCGATACGGAAGTCCTCGCCGGGCGCGAATGTCCGGTGTCGATGGCCGCCGAAGCCCTGATCGATGCAGGGGTGCGGATTCTGCAGTACCGGCATAAACAAGATTGGATGCAAGCCCACTTTGATGAGGCAAAACGTCTCGCCGACCTCTGTGATGAGGCGGGCGTACTGTTTGTTCTAAACGATCGGGCCGACTTTGCGCGGCTGCTGAAGAGCGCGCTGCATGTGGGCCAGGACGATCTGTCGCCGGCGGCCGCGCGGCGCTTGATCAGCGATGAAGTGATGGGTTTTTCGACCCACAACCGCGACCAACTTGCGCGCGGTAACGAAGAAGCGGTTGAGTATCTTTCGATCGGACCGATTTTCCCGACCGGTTCGAAGCGGAAGCCCGACCCAGTGGTTGGATTAGAACGGCTGCGGGAGCTGCGCGACATCACCGAGAAGCCCTTGGCTGCCATTGGCGGCATTACGCTCGAAAACGCGCCTCAGGTGCTTGCGGCGAAAGCCGATTCGGTGGCGGTGATTTCCGGCATCGTTCCGCGCACGTGCACCCGGAAAGCCTGGAAGAGCCACGCGGAAGAGTGGCTGCGCGTTTGTCTGCAAAACGGCTAAGCGTCCGGTACTTTTACTAACCTGTATTGCGCAGTCCAAATGCATCCATTGGCAGAGGTAAATTCATTTGGCCGACGCAAAATCCGTACGCTATGCCGTGGTAGGTCTGGGCTGGATCGCGCAAGAAGGTGTTTTACCGGCATTCGAGCATAGCGCTCATTCCGAGCTGGCGGTCCTGGTAACCGGCGACGCGGACAAAGCCCGCGAGCTTGGGCAAGCATACAAGATTCCGCGGACATACTCGTATCAGGAGTTCGATCATCTGCTCGCTAGCGGCCAGATTGACGCGGTCTATATCTCACTCCCAAACAGCATGCACGCGGAATACGCTGTACGTGCAGCACGGGCTAATGTCCACGTGCTGTGTGAAAAACCGATGGCGGCGAGTATTGGCGAATGCAAGGACATGATCCGTGCTGCCGAGGATGCCGGGACGCTGCTGATGATCGCCTATCGTTTACACTTTGAGCCCGCGAATCTAAAGGCAATCGAGCTGGCGCGATCGGGAGAAATTGGGCAGCCGCGGACATTTGTATCTTCCTTTTCGCAAAACGTAAAACCCGGAGATATCCGCTTAAAGGAGGATCTTGCCGGAGGTCCTTTGATGGATATGAGCATTTACCAGATCAACGCCGCGCGATATCTATTCCGGGACGAACCGACGGAAGTAATGGCTTTCGGCACGAAGCCTGCAGGCGACGATCGCTTCCGGGAAGTGTATGAATCGATATCGGCGCTGCTTCGTTTTCCTGGCGACCAAATCGCGGCATTTACCACCAGCTGCGGCGGCGCAGCGTCCGATGACTGGCAATTGGTAGGGACACGCGGGACTGTGAACCTGAAGCACGCCTTCGAATATCACGAAGAGAAGGAAATGACGATCATCATTGAAGGCAAGCAGAAAAGGGAGTCGTTTCCAAAATTGGATCAATTCGGCGCCGAGATTCAATATTTTTCCGACTGCATACTTGAAGGCAAGAATCCGGAGCCATCCGGCCAGGAAGGACTTGCAGATATACGCGTAATCGAAGGTCTGCTCAAATCCATAGAAGAGAATAAGCCGGTCTCTCTAGTTCCATATGAGGTCGATGCCCGGCCATCCGGAGAGCAGGAAATGAAATTGCCGCCGGTCAAGTCAAAGAAAATCGTTCACGCCGCCGCTCCGACCGCTAGGTAATAGCCCGATTGCGATTTAGCTGCAGATCCCAACCGCTTGCTAGCGCGCGCGGCTCGGTTGCCAGTTTCAAAGCTCCATTGGCGTTTTCCAATACTCTGAGCGAAGCAGGCTCGGCCGAATACTGGAGATAGGATTGCAACGGCGTTGCGGTGAAGAAGCAGAGAGCGGATCGAATCACGTCGGCATGAGTAAAGACGACGACATCGGATTCGCCGGAGGTCTCGATGAGTTCCTTCGCTGCGGCAACAGCTCTGCACTGCACGTCGAAGAGCGATTCGCCAAGCGGGGCTTTTGCGGTACACCGCCGTTCATTAAACGCCTTCCAATCCCTACGCGACTCCAAAGCCGCGAAGGATAGCCCGGTCCAATCGCCAAAGTCACACTCATTAAATGCCGGCATTACACGTATATCTGCTCGCAAAGACCGGGCAAGCGGCACCGCAGTTTCGATGGCCCGCTCCATTGGACTCGTAAAAATGACGGACGCCCGCAGACCGGGTGCGAGCCGCCATGCCAGAGTCTCCGCTTCACTAATTCCGCGACCATTCAGATGCACGCCGCTCATTCTTCCGCATAATACGCGCTTCATCAAGCCCGTGCTCCCGTGGCGAACCAGTATGATCCGTTTCATTTGTTACAACTTACAATCACTTGCGTCTTAGAGACATCGTGGGTTCACACGCGGACACTAGCAACAATACGACGAGGCCGCCGCACTTGCAGGCTCTCCGTCATGAGATTGATGCGCTGGGCGAATGGTTCCACAACATGAATTTAGACGGCGAGTGGACAGCGCCGCAGCACTATCTTGGAGATTTCCCACGAATCAAATGGGAGCGAATCAAGAAGGTCATTCCGGCCGACTTAAGCGGCTGTACCGTTCTGGACATCGGCTGCAATGCCGGCTTCTACTCTCTTGAATTAAAAAGCCGAGGGGCGGATCTTGTTGTCGCCATCGATTCCGATCCGAGATATCTAGCCCAGGCGCGGCTGGCCGCGCACACAAGAGATCTCGATATCGATTTCCGGCAGATGTCCGTGTATGATGTGGCGGCTTTGCGGCGGCAATTCCGTCTGGTCTTGTTTATGGGTGTGGTGTATCACTTACGGCATCCGTTGCTGGCGCTTGATTTGATCAGCGAGCACGTGGTAAGTCATCGACTGCTGTTCCAATCCATGCTGCGTGGCGACGATGCAATCGCCGAAGTCGAATCCGACTATCCGTTTTCGGAGATCGAGATTTTCTCGCGTTCCGACTACCCGGTGCTCCATTTCGTCGAGAACAGCTACGCTCACGATACGACGAATTGGTGGATTCCGAATCGCGCCTGCGCCGAAGCTATGCTGCGTAGCGCCGGATTTACTGTTGTGGCGCGGCCGGACGATGACGTCTTTCTCTGCCAACTGGCTTCCAGCCGAGGCAAAGCAGCATGATCGAAGCGGTGATGCTGTGGAATGAGCCTAACAATCTGTCCCATTGGGATTTCGGATTGGACAAGGATTGGTCGCTTTTTGGCGGCATGGTTTGTCAGGCCTCGGCCGCGATTCGAGCAGAGCGCCCCCAATTGACTCAGGTCCTCGGCGGTATTTCTCCGATAGATCCGAGTTTCATCCGAAGGATGTCCGAGTTGGGCGTAGTCGAGGCGGTAGATGCGATCGGGGTGCATGGATTTCCACTTGATTGGAATCATTGGATGATCGACGAATGGCCACGCAAACTAAGCGAAATTCGGGCCGTGACGGACAAGCCGATTTGGGTGAGTGAAGTCGGCGCCTCGTCATTCGGCGCGGATGAAGTGCAGGAATTTGGCTTGGAGCGAACTGCCGAGATTCTCATTCCGCTGGTGGACCATATTCACTGGTACAGCCTCTACGATCTGCCGAAGGCATGGCCCGCCACGACGCGGCATCGCGAAGCCGAGGGATCTGCATATTACCGGCATTTCTATATGGGCCTGGTCCGCGAGAACGATGAGCCGAAGCCGGCGCTAAAGAAGTTTGCGGAACTGTCGCCCAGAATGGGAATATGCCAATGGGTGCATTACGAGGATCCTCGTTTAGCCAGCATGACTCAGTTGCTCCGCGATCTTGGAGTGAAGAAATTGAGAACTGGATTGAGCTGGGCAGACTTCGGGCGTCCTAATGCAGTAGCGTGGTTTGACAAGCAAATGGCCGCGCTCGAGGACTTCGATGTGACGGTTACTTTCTGCTTTACGCCCGAAAATAAAGGAATTCTCCCACACCACACTAGCCCGCCGGTAGAGCCGCTAGAATTTGCGGATTTCTGTGCGTCGATGGTGCGGCGCTACGTTTGGTAGCTTCCTTCCGAAGAATTACCAGATGTAAGTAGATGAATGAAACAGCCACGCTATCCCTTCTATCTAGCTTGTAAGTGATGGCCTGTCATCGAGTCACGGCGAACAGGCATAAGGGACATTTTACTTGTGAAAGACACTGTGTTAATTACTGGTGGGGCTGGGTTTATTGGCTCACACATTGCAAATGAACTGTTGAGGGCAGGATATCGAGTGCGGGCGCTCGATGTGCTGTGCCCGCAGGTTCATGGCCCGGACCCAAAGAGGCCGTCGTATCTGAGTGAGGATGTCGAACTCATTCGCGGCGACATCCGCGATCGGGCGAGCGTGGAACGGGCGCTGGAGCGAGTAAGCTTCGTCGTGCATCTCACAGCGCTCGTCGGTGTAGGCCAAAGCATGTACCAGATCGCCGACTACACCAGCGTGAACAACGAAGGCACCGCGATTCTACTGGAATGTTTACTGAAGAAGCCCATCAAGAAACTGGTAGTGGCTTCGAGCATGAGTATTTACGGCGAAGGCCTATACGAGATGGCAAATGGAAAAGTCGTCGAAAGGGCCAGCCGCTCGATCGAGCAGTTACGCCGTCACGAATGGGAAGTATGTACGGGCGAGGGCGAATCGTTACGCCCTCTGCCCACGCCTGAATGGAAGACACCGAATCTGGCATCGATATATGCCCTCTCGAAATTCGACCAGGAGCAACTCTGCCTGATTATGGGGAGAGCCTATAACATTCCGGCGGTTGCGCTGAGGTTTTTTAACGTCTATGGCCCGCATCAAGCGCTGTCCAATCCATATACCGGCGTACTCGCCATTTTTGCCTCGCGGCTGCTGAACAATCAGCCACCGGTGATCTTCGAAGACGGCAATCAGATACGGGATTTTGTGAGTGTCTACGATATCGCGCGCGCATGCCGGCTAGCGATCGAAAAACAGGTATCGGGAATCGCTGTGAATATTGGCAGCGCCGACCCGCACACGATCAAAGAGATCGGCGAGCTGGCCGCAGACGCTCTGAATACACCACTCGAACCGGAGATTTGCGGAAAATTTCGAGTGGGAGATGTGCGGCATTGCTATCCGGATCTTTCCCTTGCCGGGGAAGCGCTCGGATATGCGCCGCGAGTGACATTGCGGCAAGGGCTGCTGGATTTAGCAGCTTGGCTCGAGCGCGAAACCGCGCCCGATCATTTTCGCGAGATGCAAGTGGAACTTGCCGGCCGAGGTCTTCTCGGCTAACGGAATTTTGTTATGCGTTTTGCTCTTGTAAATCCACGTTGGCATTTTGAAGGCAGTATTTATTTCGGCTGCCCCGCTCCACACCTGCCTCTCGAGCTGGGCTATGCCAAAGCGCTGCTTGAATCGAGAGGCGAAGAAGCGGTGATTTTCGACTGTCATTTGGAAAATTACGGGCATGGGGATCTTCGCTCCCGGATAAGTCATTTTTCTCCGGATTTCACTGTGGTTACGACCGCACCCACTTATTTGTTCTGGAGGTGTGCGCCGCCGGAATTGAGAGCGCCGCAGCAGGCCCTACAGGCCATTCGGGATGTAGCGGGGACTGTGATCGGCATAGGACCGCATTCATCCACCACGCCGCGTCCCGCATTGGAAAAACTAAAGGCCGAGGCGGTGTTTCGCGGTGAGCCGGAAGAGCTTCTGCCGTCATTAACCGGCTCCTGGGATGACATACCGGGCTTGTGTTTTCACCGCAATGGAGAGGCGGTGGTGAATGGCCCGCCTCACTATGCGGATATGACTAAGCTGCCGGCCTTGTCTTGGTCTCGTGGCACGATCGCAGCGCATCATCATCACCACCACAGATTCGATGCAACTCCAGAAGGGCCCGGCGCCGAAGTAGAGGCGTCGAGAGGTTGTCCTTATAAATGCACATTCTGCGCCAAAGAAAACTTTCGTAACCAATACCGGCGCCGGCCTCTCGAGGTAGTGCTGGCCGAAATCGATCAGTTGATCGGGCAAGGCGTCGAATATGTGTATTTCGTTGATGAGATCTTTCTTCCCTGGAAGGAATTGCTGCGCGAGTTAGCGATACGTCCGATAAAGATTGGGCTGCAGACCAGAATCGATCTCTGGAACGAGGAAGCACTGCGCCTGCTAGCAGCCGCGCATTGCGTGTCGATTGAATGCGGCGTAGAGAGTATTACGGCTGCGGGCCGTGATTTTCTTCAGAAGGGCTGCCGTTTGGAAACCAGCGAGCTAACGAGCCGACTGATATTTGCCAAAAAACTGATCCCATTCGTGCAAGCAAACCTTATTGCGCTCGAAGGCGACGATGCGGAAGCGACGGAGAAATGGCGCCAGGAACTGGCAAGCCATGGTGTATGGGCCAATAAACCAGTACCACTATTTGCGTATCCCGGCTCGCCCGACTACACGCGACGATGGGGCGCCGCAGACGACCAGGCGTGGGAGCGAGCCCACAGCGCCTATTTGAACGAATGGGACAAATTTAGCGATATACAGGATCAAAAACCTCTGTCTTTGGTCCAGTTAGAGACAAATTGAATACCACGCGCCGATTCGACCTTGGTGATATCCGAGTTTTAATGACCGCCGATGCGGTTGGTGGCGTGTGGACGTATTCCATCGATCTCGCTCGCGCCCTCGGCTCTCGGGGAGCAAGCGTTCTGCTGGTTACTTTCG
>JACZCX010109558.1_pt1 | contig 12438 bp, 8 predicted proteins | sample 8641831 | NCBI WGS metagenome assembly JACZCX01 (sample SAMN15324608, study PRJNA640507) | soil metagenome | isolation source: intercropping sugarcane | place: China: Luxin town, Laibin City, Guangxi Province | collected 2019-07-25 | depth 10cm m
ACCTGGCTGACCGATGCCTGCGGGCGACGCGTCAGCTCGACGGCTTCACGCTTGAACTCCGCACTGAACCTTCTTCGCTTTGCCATGACACTCCTCTTTGCTCATGATGAGCTTACTTGGAAGTGTCCGTGGAATCGGGGTAGAACCCGAAGAGTGGCACGCCGGCTGCAGCGGAGACGCAACCCGTACGGTCCCGTTCCAATGAATGCTGGAGTTCAGCCGTGAAAGCACAGAGCTGGGCACAGGCGAAACTCACGCACTCGAGTAGACACGGCAATCATTTTTCCGATCAAGGTGCAGCTGCTGTCGGCATAGCAGGCGCGCGCCGCGCCGCGAGCGCCAGCAGGTACCACGCATCGTGCGGCAGCCATTGTTCGTTCCAGTGCCAATCCCAGCCCTTGTGCGTGACGGTGCTAGGCACGGAGAAGGAAATGCCTTCGTCGTCCTTGCTGTCCCAGGCCGACGTGATCCCGTTGGAAATGCCGCCCGGACGTTGCGTGTACTCCCAGCTCCCAGACTCGAAGTACTCGGGATTGTTGTAACCGATCCCGTTCATCATGGAAGCGTCGAACGGGTTCAAACCCAGCACCCAGTTGAGCTGGTCCGTGGCAAAGGCGTGCAAGCGTTTCGAGAACGCCGGATCATCGATGAACAGTGGCAAGGCCAGCCGCGCCGCCGTGGCCAGCGATGCGATGCGGGCGTTCTCGCCTTGCCACCAATAGCCCGCCACGTCGTGCGGGAAGAAGAATCGCGCCGCCCGACCCAAACGTTCGTTCTCGATGTATTCGCGCGCATACCCGAACGGGTTCGCGACATCGTTGGTGATCGTGAGGTGGAAGGTCAACGATTGCTTGACCGCATCCTTGATCCGGGCGCGGGTGGCGGCATCGGCCAGCGGGTAGTAGTTGAGCAGCGCCAGCACCGGGGCACCCGCCGTCGTGGCGGTGAAGTACGGGCCGCTGCCTGGTCCGCCTCGACGCCAGAAGCCCTTGTAGTTCTTGTCGCTCGATAGCCGCGCCAGCAGCGAGTCGGCACGATGTTGCGCCGCTTTCCGGTATTTCGCGTCGTGCGTCGTGCGCAGCAATTCCGATGCCGCGAGCAGCGCGCTGAAATCATCCTGGATGTTTTCCTTGCCGTCCAGCAACAGCGAGGTGTTGTGCTTCTGGAGGTAGGCGAAGGCATCCTCGGCCGTCTGCAAATAAGCTTTCCTGGAGAAGTCGCCACTCCACGGCAGTCGTGCATCGATGGCCAGGGCCGCAATCGCAAACCCGCCGCCGGCACGGAACGAAACCTGGTAAATGTAGGGATGGTCGGCGAAGATTTTCGGATAGCCGTTCGCGGTCATCCAGTCCGATCCGTGCGGGTGCGGTTCGATCTGTCGATCTTCGGGCTTCTTTTGCTCTCCCGGCGCCATGATCGATTCGTAGAACGAGCCCCCCTCCTTGGGATGCATGCGCACCAGGAAATCCGCGCCGTAGTTGGCGCCGTCCACGAGGCGACGATTCAACTGCCTGTAGTTCCGGTCATTGTGGTCGCTCAGAAGTTCCCAGGATCTCGCGAGCGAATAGGCGACCACCGAGATGTTCTGGCCGAGAAAATAAATCGACGCGTTGGCCTGGGACAAATGCACCCCGTAATCGCCAGTGGCGTCGTACCAGCCGCCGTGGGCATCGATGCGCGGTTTGCTGTCGTCGCCGTAAAAACCGATGTTCGAATCGGCGCGGTCCATGGCGCCCGACACCCGTTCCGATTCGAAAAAGGCCAGCACCGCCGAGAGGGTGTGCCGCTCCAGCACGTCACCTTCGATCCGGAAGGGGCGCGACTCCAGTACCGCCTTGTCATCGCCGCTGTTGTTGTGCACGCACTGGACGATGTACTCGCCTTCCGACTGGACCGCACTGAAGTCGATGCGCCAGAAGCGCCAACTTTGCCAATGGTCGACCGAAACCGCGGAATCCGGGGTTGTCTCGTATACCGACTTTTTATCCGGGAAGGTGCGGACCGAACACATGCCGACGGTGTCCGCGGCGGAGCCCTGGACGATGGCCTGCTTCGGACCCGACGTCTCGTAGCCAACCTGGTTGATTAGGATGCGGGCGGGTTCGGCGGCATACGCTGCTGCAGATACCAACAGGCCCGCTATCAGAATTGCGCAACTGCTTTTCATGTCACTTCCTCCCACGGAATCGTCGGCGGTTACCCGATCGAATCGTCAACCGTGCGCGCGACGACGCCGGTTTTTCATGTGCCGGAATCCTGCGCCGGGGTCCGGCGCCGTGTCGCAAGCAGCGTCAATGCCACGATCGCAACCGCGGCCACGATTGGCACGAGCATTATCTTCAGCGGGTGCACGGCGGTTGCCCAGCTTCCGATCACCGGACCGAGGCTGCCACCGACCAGCGAGACGGTGATGATGGCGCCGAAGACCGTCCCGGTTTCGTCCGGGAACTGATCGCCGGCCAAGCCGAGGACGGTCGGGTAGATGGCTGACAGGCCCAGGCCGACAATTGCGAAACCAACGATCAGGCTTGCATAGGACGCCGCGGAAAGGAGTACCACTACCGCGCCCACGATCACCGTCGCCGCCGAAATGAGAATGGCCGAACGATTGCCTACTTTCCGCAACACGCGGCTGGCCGTGAGTCGTCCTACCCCCATCGCCGCCGTCAGGGCGAACAACACCACGTCGGCGCGGGCGACAGGAACATCGAGCAGGTCCCTCACGACCTTTCCCGCCCATACGAACATGGCGTTTTCCTGCAAAGATTCGAAAAACAACAGCGCAGCGAACAACCAGACGATCGGATGTTTGAGGACGCGCAACAAGCTTCCCAATGGGGTGCTTGCCTGCAGCGGCGGCGGAAAGCGTTGCCGCAACACCAGCACCAACACCACCGCGGAGATGAATGCCAGCACATAAAGCACGTTCGCGGGCGAGAGCCGATCCTTGGTGAACGACATCAACAGCGGCGTGACCAGTGCACCGAGGCTGAAGAACAGGCCGAGGAGGTTGAGCGCCGAACCGCGGCCGGTTCCGCTCAAGGTCGCGATGATCGTGTTGGTCGCAGCGTTCAACACGCCCGCGCCCAAGCCGTAGACGAAGGCAGCCACCGCCAGCGCACTGTAGCCTTCGAGCGACGGCATCGCGATGAGCGCCGCGGCGATCATCGCCAGCGAGACGCTTAGCGCCAGCTTGGCGCCCGCCTTGTCGAGGATCGGGCCTATCGCGATGGTGGCGACCAGGATGCCGGCCAGCGGAAAGGCACCCAGGCTGCCTGCGCGCGCCGCACTGACATGTAGCGTCGGCAACAGCGAGCCCATCAGCAGCAGCACGATGCCGAACACGAACATGCAACCATTGATGGTTGCCACCAATCCGGTGTATCCAAAAGAGGGCGCTGCAGCAGTGTGCGTCTGCATCATGGGGCATCCACTCAAGGGATGGCGCGTGCGCCGTGACCGGATCGCTTCCGCACGTCGCCGCTCGCAACCCGTTTTACCGGCCGCGCCCCGGCGTCGGAACGGTCGATTGCAAGACGCGCGGTACCCAGCAGGCTGGCATCCAACCCCAGGCGCGAGCGCACGATCTTGACTTGCCGAACCGCGATCGGCTGCGCCCACTGCCGCATCGTGATGCGGGCGGGGCCAAGCAGCAGGTTGCCGCCCGCCGCCATGCCACCACCTACGATGATGCGTTCCGGATTCAAGGTGCTGACCAGGTTGGCCATCACCAGGCCGAGATAGTGTCCCGCGCGCGCGAACACCTCGATCGCCGTCGCGTCGCCTTTGCGGGCCAGCGTCAACAACTCGCGGGTGCTGGTGGGTTGGCCGAACGCCCGACAGGCCGCGCGCGCGATGCCCGGGCCGGCGAGATGGGATTCGAGGCAACCCACGTCGCGGTAACTCGCCTCGTAGCCGCGCGGAATCCTGGACTCGACCGCCATCCAGCCCAGCGCACCCGCGACGCCTCCGCAGCCGCGCAACAGGCGTCCGCCGCTGATGATGCCCGCACCAATGCCGGTACCGATGGCGAGGAAGACCACGTCCTTGCATCCGCGAGCCGCGCCACGCCACGCTTCGCCGGTAACGAAAGCGTCGCGGTCGCTTTCGATCACCACCGGCAATTGGAAGGCGCGCTCGAGTCGGGTCGCGAGAGGCATGCGCGTCCAGCCTTTGATGTTGGGCGCCCACACGCTGCCGTTTGGGTAGACGAGCCCGGGGATGGAGACCCCCAGCGCGCGTACGTTGCCGGGCGACAGCTTTTCGATGAGATCACAGATGGCAGCCATTACGGCCTCGCCACCTTCCGATGGCGTAGCGGTTTCCTGGCGGCCGGTGACGACGCCGGCAGCGCTCACGCGCGCCGCCGCAATCTTGGTGCCGCCAAGGTCCAGTGCCAGTGCAATCGGCATTACAGGATTCCCGTTCGGTCGATGGATCGCTGCCAGGCTGACAACGCGCTTACGAACATCGTCCTCTACTTTCCTCGTACGAAGCGTTCGTATTCCCGGAACACCTGCTGGTTGTGGTCGGGCGGTAAGCCCACGTTCGGTGACACGAAGGTCGGCGGTGTGATCCCCGCCTTCACCAGTCGCGTACCGGTTTCGGCCACCAGCGACATGGCGATCGAAACCACGGCCACGGTCGAGCCGGCCGCAAAGCGTTCCTTGATGCCCTCCACCGTCACCAGAGCATCCTCCGGCGGCACGCAGTTGTCGATCGCGATATCCGAGACGGCAGCCAGATCCTTGCCACTCGAGTGCGTCGGCTTGGCGCGCTCGTGGTTCTGGTGCGAAGACACCGATACCACCTTCAATCCTCTGGCCTTGGCTTCGAGTGCCATCTCGACCGGTGCCGCATTCAAGCCACCGTGCGAGAAGACCAGGATCGAATCGCGCGGCTGGAGTTCATAGCTCTGCAACACCACCTTGGCGTAGCCCTCGGTCCGCTCCAGCCACAGCAATTCGCGCGCGCCGCCCGGACCCACGATGTTGAACCACATCAAGCGCGGATCCAGGATCGGCTGGAAGCCGATGAAACTGCCGTATCGCGGGAAAATATCCAGCACCGGAATCACCGAGTGCCCACTGCCGAACAGGTAAACCTTGCCACCCGCACGGATCGTCTTGACGAAGGCCTCCGCAGCCTGCTCGATCTTCGACAACTGCGTGCGCTTGATTTGATCCAGCACGCCCTGAACATTTTTCAGATACATACTCGCCGACATCATGTCCTCCTGCAAAATCGCGTCATTGAGACGATTCGGTCTCGGTCAATGTGATGCTGCCCCAAGGGCTGCCATTCCGGTCCTGAGGGGCGGCGCCGTGTCGCTGTGTCGCCCCAGCATTCCAACCAATCTCGCGGGCACGCCAAAGGCATTCGACTGCGCAAGTGCACGCGTGCCGTTGCACACCCGCCAAGGAATATTTCGATTTCCGTCTGCTGCTTGTTCCCATCACGATGGAACCGCAATCCCTGCGCGGGCAAGCATCTCGGCCAAGGGCGCCAGTTGTTGCTCGTAGAAACTCCAGCGTCTCACCGCATCGCGATGGATGGGCGAACGCACTTGCACCGCGCTCGCGGTGGCCGTGGGTGCGCGATTGGCCTCGAACGCCAGGCACGCCGGATCCCACTGAAGTCCGCAAAATTCCAGCATCGTGCGGGTCTGTGCTTCCTGATCTGCCACCAGCGATTCATAGGAAACCTCGAGGATTCGTCCCGGATATGCCTGCTGCCAGTGCGTCATCAGGCGGTCGAAGAGGATGTAGTAACGCCCGATCTCCATCAGGTCGCACGCGTATCCGTGCAACGTCGAGCTTTCGGAAAACACCTCGCGGAAATTGCCGAGGCACGTATCGAGCGGGTTGCGCCGCACGCAAATCATCCGGGCGCGGGGCAGGGCGTTGGCAAGGAAGCCAGCGTGCAGAAAATGGTGCGGGAACTTGTCGACGAAATGCGGGACCTGCCCGGAAAGCGGCCGCGTGCTGACGAGGTAGCGCTCGCCCAGATCCCTCCAGTCGAGGTTGCGGCAGCGGACCACCGTCTCGGCGTCGATCAGATCGGCGCTGGTGCTCCCCGACATGCATTTCAGCAGCATGCTGAACTGCTTCAGCTCCCCGCATGATTTCACCTGCGGATGGCTGGAAATGATTCGCTCGACCAGCGTGGTGCCCGAGCGCGGCATGCCGAACACCAGGATCGGCTCGTCGGTGTCACATCCCGAACCGGCCGGCTGCCCGGTCGGGCCGTGCTGCATCAATGCGTCGAAAAGCTGCTCGTCCCACTTGAAGTCATGGCCGCGGTATGACCTGCCCGCCGCATTGCCTTCCAAAAGGCAATCGAACGCACGGGTATGGTCGCGCAAGCCTTCGTACTCCCTGGCGAGTGCCAGGTTCAGGTGCTCGCGGGCCCGTGGGTCTTGGCCGAAACGTTCCAGTGATGCGAGCAGTTCATTGACATGCTCGCGTTCCGCACCGCGACTGCGAACCTTGGACTGCAACGTGTATCCGTCCCACAGGGTCGGCCGGAGTTCAAGGCAGCGCGCGATCTCACGTTCGGCACCGGCGAAATCGCCGGTGAACATCATTGCGGCTGCCAGGTTGTAGTGCGTGCGTGCGTCATTCGGTGCCAGCGAGACCGCGCGGCGATTGACATCCACTCCGCGCTGGTAAGCGTTGTTCATCGAATACGCCGCGCCCAGCATGTCCAGGGTGGCGAGCCGATCCGGGATGGCGAGCTGGTCCGGGAATCGGCTCAACACCGCGTCGGCTGCCGGCAATGCCACGCGGGACAGCCGCGCCACGGCCAATGCTTCGCGGTGATACGCGCGAAAATCACCGGCCCCGCGCGCCGCCCGGTGACTCTGTTGCAGGTGCAGCAGCGCGGTCCAGAATTCCTGCAGCTCAGCCGGCGGAGCCAAGCTGCCTCTGCGGTGATTCGGATCCGGGGCCGCGTTCGACCGCACATGCCTCTCCATCCGTTGTGGAGCGCTCCCCTGCATCACGCCAAACCTCCTCCACGGATCATGCCCGCGTCGGCCGTCCAACCGGGCGACGCCTTGCCGGACGACACGCTGTGCACAATCCGGGTGGGCGGAAGGAAGCGCGTCCCGGCCTCGTGTCGAAACGCCACCACCTTCCATCCACGCAGTGAGCGTTCGGTCGTGGCCACGATAGTCCGCATCTGTCAGAAGTTCAGCCGGACGCCCGCAAAGTAGCGCCGCTCGCTGATGTTTTCCGACCAGAATGCGTCCGGGTACTGCACGAATGCAGGGTCATAGGCATCGGTCAGGTTGGTACCTTGGAGGAACACCGAAACATTGGGGTTGATACGGTATTCGACCGAGGCGTCGAGATAACCTTGCGGTTTGCTGTAGACGTTCAGCACATCCGGCAGGTTCTGGTTGACCAGGTCGAGGATGCGCCCGTGCCAGTTGTAGGCAAGGCGCACCTGGAGTCCGTACTTCTGGTAGAAGAGCACCGCGTTGTAGGTTTGACGGGCACCCGCGGCGAGCGGGTTCGACGACCTCAGGAACGTGTAGTTCAAATTCACGCCGAACCCGCTCCACCAGCTCGGCAACTCTGCGAACTGGGTGCGGAATTGGCCCTCGAGTCCCCGGATGATCGAGCCACCGCCATTGACGGTCGTGAACAGTGGGCCGCTTCTCCGCACGACGCCATCGGAGTCCGGTTCCTGGACCGTCTCGACGGTCGATTCCGGAAACGATGAGACGTCCATGAAGAAGGCGCCCAGGTACGCGATCGAGTGCGGTGCGAAGTACCACGCGTAGGACAAGTCGTAATTGGTCGAGCGGTACGGCTGCAACTTCGGATTGCCCGAGGATGCGTTCGTGAACAACTGGGTGTCGGCCGGCAGCGACGGGTCGCGTGGCGGGTTGCCATTGACCTGATAGCCGAGCACCAGCCCGCGGCCCAGTGTCGCGAGGTTTTGCCTGGCTTGGGTCTTGTTGGCTGCAAACCGCAGGACTTGGTCGGGCGTGACATTGAGCGCCACGTTGAAGGCCGGCAGTCCCCTCGTGTAACTACTCGGGGTGACCTGCATACCGTGGCTGATGTATACGCCATCCCACTTGCCGCCATTGCCGATGAAATCAGTGGAGTTGGTCACGAAGGACTGGATATAGAACGTCGTCCGCACCAGGTTCACGCCGATGTTGCTGGTCCAAGGCATGCTGCCCAACTGGCCGCTCAGGTTGAACTGGCCATAGATGGACTCGGCTTTCTTGTCCACCCGCCATGAATTGGCCGGGGCGGGAAACGCGGCCGGTGCCCCGCTGGCGTTCGGGGCGAGCGTGTGGAGAAACCCGACCGGGTCCCGCATTACCTCGGGATTCACGAACAGCAGTCCGTTGCCAACGCCGGATACCTGGATGGGATCGAAGCCGTCGAAGTTTTCCAGCCAGCCGGACGGCATCTCCGACATCCGCAGTGGCGAAATTTCCGAGAAACCGGTGCATGCATCGACGATGCGCGGATCAAGGTAGTGGTAGTAGGCGTCGTGCGGTCCAGGACCCTGCATGTTCGCGCAGCCGCCCGCGGGGGTGACGGGGGTCTCGTACCAGTAACTGTCGTAAGCCTCGCTCTGCTTCTCGTACCGAGCACCGAACTGAAAAGAGTCCAGGACGCCCGAGTTTAAATTCAACGTGCCGTCCGCACGGAACACATTCAGGTTGGCGTCAAGCTTGCTCGCCGTGGCATCGGCGGATTCGACAACCCATCGTGCCGGGTCCGTTACATCATCCAGGAAGTGCAGGGAAGGGTATTTGCCGCTGTAATCCTGTGCGATCCTTACGCTGGCCAACCCTTGAGGGTTGTCGAGCGCCGAAGTGCCGTCGGGCAGCGGCACTACGTCTCCGACAGCCGGGCTCGCGTAAATGTCACCCATGGTGTTGTGTTGATGCGCGGTGCCGTGCACCCAGCGCAACGAACCGCTGAACAGGCCACCGTTGTCGAAACGCAGCTCCAGATTGGTGTTTAGGGACTTGATGGGCCCAAACGACAGTATGCTGTGCGAGACGTTTTGGTTGAACGCATTCACGCCCTTCAACAGCACGCCCTGCGGACTGATCACGGGGGCAGGGTCCGGCAGCAGGAATCCGGGGATGTAGTTGTCCTGGAGCGAGACCTGATGGGTCGTATCGGTCTCGTCCATTTTCGTGTACATCATGTCGCCGATCAGTTCCAGCGAATCGTTGAACTTGTACTCGAACGCGCCGTCGAGTCCCTTGCGCTCGCGCTGGGTCGTCTGCGTACTGATGGCTTTGGGGTCCCACTGGTAGTAGTAGTCCTTGGGGACCTTGTTCGAGTCGAGGCTGTCGCCGACCACACCGTCGCCGTTGAAGTCGAAGCCGACATCCTTCTCGGTCGTTTCCTCGCCCAGCCCGAACGCGGAAATCTGGGGAGTCGCGTTTTCGATTGTTTCCTTTGAATATGCGCCGGTCAGCATGACACCCCAGCGATCGGTGCGGTAGTTCACCAGCAACGAGCCTTCCTTGTTGAGCTTCTTCGTGCGGTCACCCCAGTTTCCCTGCGCGGTACCACTGAATGTCCACCCTTCCTTGAAATCGAAGGGGCGATGGGTCTTCAAATTAACGATCGCGCTGATGCCGCCTGTGATGTTGGACGCCATGATTGACTTGATGACGTCGGCACCCTTGAACAAGGTAGGCGCCAAGTCGATGAAGTCCGGCTGCCCGGAAACCAGCCCGTCGGCAGACAGGAACGTCTCGTCATTCAAGGTTTGTGCAACCTGTGGAAGCCCGCGCACGGTAATCGCCGTCCCCTCGCCACCGGACCGGCTGATCTGGACGCCCGGAATACGCGAAAGCGAATCGGTAATGGTGGTGTCTGGCAACTGACCAATGTTTACCGCGGTGATTGAATCTTCGATCTGCGGCGCGTAACGCTTCAGGATCAGGTCCCGCTGCTGGGATCCGGCGATGCCGGTGACAGTGATGGTTTGCAGCTTGATCGCTTGTTTTTCAGCGTCGCTCGGCTTTCGCTTGCTTTTGTCTTTCGGATCGGTGGCCTCGGCGGTGGTTTGATCCGATTGCGCGGTGTTTTGCGCCTTCGCGACGGCACTGGTGGCGGGCGTATTGGCGTTTGCAGTCTTTGCGGCCACGCCACCTGAAAGCCCCAAACAGAGCACCGAAGCGATCGCCAGGGTGATTGGCTTGACGCGCGGATTTCGTGTGTTCATTGCCCTGTACCCCTCTTGGTACCTTGGATCCACCGACGTGGAGCCATGTTCGATTGCGTAAAAAGGTGCGCCCGTCTGCGGGAAAGTGTTTGCACCTTGTCCGGCTGCCGTGTTGCTTCACCGCACTGCGTCGAGTGCCCGGAGGCTCCGATCAGTGCAGTCTTCGCGCGGACGGCACCCTCCGGTGGAGTACGTGTATCGGGATATCGGTACGCCGCCTGCCAGTGACTCCCAAGCGATTGCCGGGATAGTCAGCACGCTGGTCCAAGCAATCGTGTTCGGAGCACGGGTACCCGAGGTGCGTCCACACCGGGACGTCTCGGCCACGGCGCGATCCTTCAACCGACCCGAAGCGTGCATGGGTCCCGCCGCTATCGCCGCCAGCGACAACTTGTCTGCGGAATCTTCACGCAGGCAAGCAGCCAATCGTTCCGCTGTTTGCGTCACTCGATCTTCCCTCCCGAAAAAACCAAGTCTCGTCTGCCTGTTCTCACGTCAGCATCGCAAACGCTCGCAGACGCCTGTTTGCGCCAAAACAACAAATGACCTACCATTAGGTTGTTAATACAGATAATGCACAGTGCGCAAACTGCTGTCAACCAGTTATTTGGAAGTCGATCGGGAATATCACTTGCCGACCGGTCGTGGACAGACCGGAGGAGGCTGGTTGATGCGCTCACCCGCGAAAGCGCCCAACGGCTCGAGTCCGCCAGGACGTGATGCGGGTAAAAGTGCACTCCTGTGTTTGCGGGGCACTCGAACCGGCCATCCATGGGGGAACGTCTGATGTACCGGTGCATGAGTTGACTCTGGTTTCCGACCAACCATCCTCTGCGCTGAAGCGCTGGGCTCAACGACAGGAGATCCCTTTGTCCGCGGCTTGCAAGACGGTGGCGAACCCAGCCACACATGAGTGGCAAACTGCCGACCGGCTGCGCCGATTTCGTGATCGACAGCGGTGCGCCGTCAGGAGAAGCGCCAACACACATCAGAGGCCCGCCACGATCGACGGGTGGGCGCTCGGTCGCCGCGTCCGCGGAACTGGCCGCCGAGTTCCCAGGCCAACTCGCTGTACGCAGGGCTACACTACTTTTCGTTTTCCCCGGCGCGCGCGGTCTGCCGCAAAGCAACCAGGCACACGACATCGTCTGGTATATCCGTACTGCCAGACAGCCGGGTCACGAGGCCAACAATGGATAGCCCAACCGTGAAATGGACAGACGTCTCGAAAGTGTCAAGGGGTAGCGCCCTGCCCCTGTACCACCAGATCGCATCCGACCTGCGGCACCGTGTTCTGTCGGGTTCCTGGGAGGCGGGTGCGCGAATCCCGAGCGAGCCGGAACTTGCCACGCTTTACAAGACAAGTAGGGTCACGGTCCGCCAAGCGCTGCGTATCCTCTCTGACGAGGGGTTGATTTCGCGTGAGCCGGGTCGCGGGTCGTTCGTCAGGGACAACTCGCTGGCCGCGAGGTCGCGGCGGCTCACATCTTTCACGGTGGAGATGACCAGCAGGGGAATGCGTCCCACCGCATTGGTCCTCAACCAACAGACGCTTGCGGCCAGCGAAGAAGTCGCCGATGCACTCGATCTGCCACACGGTTCGACCGTGCTTAGGTTGTATCGGCTACGCCGTGGCGATGCCGAGCCGATGGGGTTGCAAACCAGTTATGTCAGCCACGATCGGTTTCCTGCCATTTCCCAAGTCGACTTCACATCCGCATCGCTCTACAACGAACTACACGCTCGCTACGGCATCATCATCGATGAGGCCGACGAGGCTTACAGCGCCACCACAGTGAATGACGAGGCCACGGCCGACTTGCTGGCCGTCCCGGTTGGCAGTGCGGCTCTATACGTGATGCGCCGTGCATTCAGCCGCGGCGAGGCCATCGAGTACGCGACATCGCTCATGCGGGCGGACCACTACCACATCGAGATGCATTTGACCCAGTCTCCTTTGCATCATGGGTGAAGCGCAATAAGTCATCGGCCATTGCCAACTGCCGAACGCGGAGTATTTGCGCAGCCATCAAGCATCATACTGTGTCCGCCAGCGCTGTCGGGCAGTCATCGGACGATCGCGGTCGCTCATCGAATGGCTGCTCAGGGCCGTCAACGACTGGCGCAGTGCGACCCAACGTGACCGGTTAACGGCCGCGCTTGCCACCCCCCAAAGCGGTCATACGCACTCGCCGCTCACTCTCAGTGTTCGGTCGTGTA
>JACZCX010085191.1_pt1 | contig 12367 bp, 5 predicted proteins | sample 8641831 | NCBI WGS metagenome assembly JACZCX01 (sample SAMN15324608, study PRJNA640507) | soil metagenome | isolation source: intercropping sugarcane | place: China: Luxin town, Laibin City, Guangxi Province | collected 2019-07-25 | depth 10cm m
GTCAGCGTCAAGGGCAAGATCGTGATCGTGCGCTACGGCGGCGGCTGGCGCGGCCTGGAGCCGGAATTGGCCCATGAGCATGGCGCGATCGGCTGCCTGATCTATTCCGATCCGCGCGACGATGGCTACTTCACCGGCGACCCGTACCCGATCGGGCCGACGCGTCCGCCCGAGGGCGTGCAGCGTGGCTCGGTTGCCAAGATGCAGCTGTATCCCGGTGACCCCACCACGCCTGGTTACGGTTCGGTACCGGGGGCCAAACACGTGCCGGCCAAGGACGCCAAGACGGTCCTGAAGATTCCGGTGCTGCCGATCTCTTATGCCGACGCAACGCCGTTGCTGCGGGCGATGGGCGGTCCCGACGCGCCGGAAAGCTGGCGCGGCGCGCTGCCGTTCACCTATCACGTGGGCGCGGGCCCGGCCAAGGTGCACATGGTGGTGAAATCGGACTGGAGCCTGAAGCCGATCTACGACGTCATCGCCAAGCTGCCGGGCTCCAGTGACGCGGACCGGTGGGTGCTGCGCGGCAACCACCACGATGGCTGGGTGTTCGGCGCATTCGACCCGCTGGCGGGCATGGTGGCCGAACTGGCCGAGGCCAAGGCCATGGGGGCGCTGTACAAGCAGGGTTGGAAGCCCAAACGCACCATCGTGTATGCAAGTTGGGACGGCGAGGAGCCGGGCCTGCTGGGTTCTACCGAGTGGGCCGAAACCCACGCCAAGGAGCTGCAGCAGCAGGCCGTGCTGTATCTCAACTCCGACACCAACGGTCGCGGGATTCTGATGGCGGGCGGCAGTCATTCCTTCCAGCACCTCGTGAACCAGGTCGCCGCGTCCGTGACCGATCCGGAGACCAGGGCTTCGGTCCAGCAACGCCAGCGCGCGTTCCTCGAAGTGAGCGCCAGCAAACCGGGCGCCAGTCCGAGGATCAAGGCCATGGCCAAGCAGGCGGAGCAAGGTGGCGACCTCGAGATCGCGCCGTTGGGTTCGGGTTCCGATTACAGCGCGTTCCTGCAGCACCTCGGCATCGCCACGCTGGACATTGGATTTGGTGGCGAAGCGAACCAGGGCGGCGTATATCACTCGCGCTATGACGACTTCGAGCACTTCGACCGCTTTGGCGATCCGGGCTTCCATTACGAGGTTGCGCTGGCGCAGGTGGCCGGTCGCATCGTGATGCGCACCGCCGACGCCGAAGTCCTGCCGATGCGCTTCGGCGATTTCAGCGCGACGCTGGATCGCTACATCGACCAGCTGCAAAAGCAGGTCGAGGGTGAGCGCAAGGCGGCCGACGCGCAGCACAAGCTGCTGGATGCCGGCGCCTACAAGCTGGCAGCCGACCCGCTGCATCCCGTGGCGCCGCCGGAACGTTTGTCGGACGTGCCGAAAATCGACTTCGCACCGCTGGATGCGGCGGCGAAGAAACTGAAGGCCAGCGCGCAGGCGTATGAGGCGGCGTACAACGCACGCGCGGCGTCGGGCCTGGCGTTGCCGTCCACGAAACTGGCGCAGGTCAACCAGCTGATGGGCAGCATGGAACAGCGCCTGCTGGATGCGCAGGGTTTGCCTGGTCGCCCGTGGTACAAGAACATGATCCAGGCGCCGGGCGAGCTGACGGGTTACGCACCCAAGACCATTCCCGCGGTGCACGAGGCGCTGGATGCGCGTGACTGGAGCCGCGCCGACAAATACGCGGCGGTCACGGCCAAGGTTCTGGATGGCTATCGCGCGCAGCTGGACCAGCTGACGGCGTTGCTGAAGCAGTAAGCCCGCCGGCAGCAGGACCGATCTCGGCTCCGTACGCAAGGCGTGCGGAGCCGCAATGCTGTCCGCGTCAACCATTGCCGGTTTGTGGGTGGTGAATGGCCACGAAGTCGCCAGCCACGCGTGCCGCGTGTTCCACAGATCCCGGACGTCTTGATGGCCAAACGCGGCTGTTCACTGTTGGCGCTGCTCACCGCGCCCAGCGCCGGGTTGCAAATGCTGTGGCGCATCAAAAGTGACGGGTCTGGCCAAGTGACCGCGCGTAGTTTTGCGTGCGGGTATGCGGCGTGCCAGGGCTGTTTTGGCAGTACTTTGAGCTTGCTGCGGTGCAAATTGACAGCGGTGTCATAAATTCCCAGACTGATGCCCGTTCGCGTTGCGTGGGGCATCATGGACGCAGCAGTCAAAGATCCGGGTCGTCTTTCGAGCGCATTGGCGCTGCCGTTTCTGGCCGCGGATGTGGGCGGGACGCATGCGCGTTTGGCGTTGGTGCGCGGTGTGGGCGCAGCCGGGCCGGTGGTGGATGTCCTGGCCTACCGCGAGTACGCCTGTGCTGATTTTTCCTCGCCATCCGAGCTGCTGCGTGCGTTCCTGGACCAGGTTGCGGACGTGCCGGTGCGACACTGTGTGTTGGCGTGCGCGGGCCAGGTGCTGGGCGACAACGTGATCCACGACAACCTGGCGTGGCCGATCCAGCCATCGCGCCTGTGCACGAGTCTTGGCTTTGACGACGTCGCGGTGCTGAATGACTTCGAAGCCCTGGGTTACGCGCTGGACGATGCCCGCAACCTGCACAGCCAGTTGTTGTGCGGACCGGATACGCACGCCGTGGGCGCGATGTTGGTGGTCGGGCCGGGTACCGGGCTGGGTGCGGCCGTGCATCTGCCGGGCGCGGGCGGGCAGGTGCTGACGACCGAAGCCGGTCAGATGGATTGTGCGTCGCAGACCGTGCGCGAACGTGAGCTGCTGGCGCGCCTGGCACCGGTCGGTGGCTACGTCCCGTACGAGCGCGTCGTGTCCGGCCCGGGTTTGCTGGCGATCTATCGGGCAGTATGCGAGGCGCATGGCGCGCCGGCATCGCTGGGTGCGCCGGAGGCTGTCACCGCTGCGGCCCGCGGCAACGTCGATGGGCATGCGGTGGCAGCGGTGGATGTGTTTTGTGGATTGCTGGGAAGTTTTGCCGGCAACCTTGCAATGGTTTTCATGCCGCGCGGCGGCGTGTATCTCGCCGGCGGCTTTCTGTCCTCGATGTTCGACCTGTTGCAGCGCAGCTGTTTTGCCGCGCGGTTCGTGCATGGACGCAGCGTGCGGACGGTGCTGGAACGGGTGCCGGTACGGGTAATGGAACACGGCCGGCACGGCGTGCTGGGTGCGGCGCACTGGTATCTGCGTCGACTTGCCGGCGAGCCGCCAGCGCGGGGGCTGGCGACGGAGTGTGAAGGGGTGCACTGAAGCGGTTGACCAGTGCTGAGGGTCAAGACCCGCCGGACGCGCGCCATGCGGTCCGACGAACTCGGAACCATTCGCGGGGTGACAGACCATGTCCATCGTTCATCGCAAAAGTCCTTTGTCGCTTGCCATCACGGCATCGCTGCTGGCCGTGGTGGCGGCTTCGGCGGCCGCCGCGCCGCAGGCCGCCGACCAGCAAGCCGGCCAGCCCGCATCGGCCAGCAGTACGCAGGTCGCTCCCGCGCCGCAAGCGACCGGCGCGCAGGACAAATCCAAAACGGCACAGAAGGGGAACGCGCAAACACTGTCGGTGGTCAACGTGGTGGGCGTACGCGCCTCGCAAATGCGCGCCATCGAACTGAAGCGCAACGCGCCCGACATCCAGGACAGCATTACCGCCGAAAGCATCGGCCAGCTGCCGGACGTGACCATCACCGATGCCTTGCAGCGCGTTACCGGTGTGCAGATCAATCGCGACGCGGGCGTGGGCACGTCGGTGGACGTGCGCGGACTGCCGCAGGTCGGCACGATGTTGAACGGCGAGGTGTTCATCACGCCGGACCAGATCGATTCGCAACAGCCCGACTTCACGATGCTGCCCGCCACGCTGTTCCGCGGCGTGGACGTCATCAAGTCACCCACCGCCAGCCTGACCGACGGCGGCATCAGTGGTTCGCTCAACCTGCACACCTACCGGCCGTGGGATCTGCCCAACGGGTTCACCTACAGTTATTCCGTCGACGGCCAGCGCGGCCAGACCACGGACAAGTGGGGGCCGGAGGCGAGCGGCCTGATTTCCTACAACGCGGGCGGGCGCTGGGGCATCTTGTTGTCGGGCGACTATTCCGATACCACGCGCGAGAATTCCGTCGAAAGCCTCGACCAGTACGGCGTGGTGTTGAACGCCGAAAATGCGTTGAGCGCCGACAGCTACAACGGATTCCTGACTCCGTGGAATGGCGCGCCGATTCCGTCCCAGATCAAGCAGAACCCCGATGGCAGCGTGGACGTCAATGGTGACGGAAAGTCCAACGGCGTGTTCATGGGCAGCCAGGACATCGGCCTCTACGACGTCACGACCCAGCGCCGCCGCAAGTCGGCCAACGCTTCGTTCCAGGCCGACCTGGGCGGGGGCTTCACGCTGACCAGCGACCTGTTCTTCGCGCGGCAGGACCAGTACGACCGCAACGTCGGCATCCAGTTCAATTCCACCAATTGGCAGGGCGCGACCTACGTGCCGTTGCAATCGCGCAACACCGGCGCCAGCATCGCCGGCCAGTACGCCACGCCCGATGATCCGCCGTGGCAAGGGATGAACCTGTACACCACGCAGGTGTACGAGAAGTGGCCGGGCGACGTCGAGTCGTTCTCGCAGATCGTGCAGAAAAACTCGGTCGCCAGGAACCTCAACCTGCAGGTGGATTTCGACAATGGCGGCCCATTCACGGCCAGCCTGCGCGGCATCCGGGATACCGCCCACCAGCTGCGCGTCGAGACCGACCTCAACACCTCGGAATCGGACGGCACCCAGTGGCCCAACCTCACGGTGGACGGCGACCCGGTGACCTCGGTGCCACCCGGCACGATGATCTATCCCGAACAGCTGGGTGGCGACCGGGTGTTCAACCCCAATGGCGTGCCGCCCAACACCATTCCGATCATCGCCGACTTCCGCTACCGGAACATCGGCATCAACCTTCCATCGGGTCTCGCCGCCACGTTTGCCAACCCCAACGACTGGTCATTCAAGACCCTTGAAGAGGATGGCGCGAACTACGATCGGCGGGTGGGCCTGAGTGCGCTGCGTTTCGACGGCCACTACGACTTCGGCAATGGCATCAAGCTCGATTTTGGCGCGCGCGACAGCATCCGCAATGCCAACAACATCGGGTTCGGCTTCGAGACACCGGTGTATGCGGGCATGGGCGCCAGCGACCCGAACGGTTGCATGGTGCGTTACCTCGGCGCCGACGTGGTGCTGCAGGGCAGCTCGTGCACGGCCGGCAATTCGGAGGGCGCCTTCCGCGCCGGGCCGTTGTCCGCGCAACCGCCGTCCAAGCTGCCGGCGCCGTTGGCCAACAGCTGGAAGCAGTACACCAACCTGCTCGGATCGGGCATCACGTTCTGGGCCTTCGATCCGTACGCGATGGACAATCCGCTGTCCTTTGACCGCTCGCTGTATCCGGGGCTGCAGTTGCAGGAAGACCCCGGCAACACGTGGTCGGTGTGGATGAAGCAGACGTCCGGGTACTTGCAGGCCGATTTTGATGGCCACCTCGGCAACATGCCGTACAGCGGCAACGTCGGCGTGCGGGTGGTGCGTACCGACCTCAACATCACCCAGCACCTGACGGGCCTGCCCGGGCCCAACCTGACGCTGCCGGCGGACGCCGGCACCCAGGTCACCCGGCGCCAGTATCAGGATGTCTTGCCCGCGGCCAACTTTTCGCTGGACATCACCGACAGCCTGAAACTGCGCCTTGCGTATTCCAAGAACATGATGCCGCTCGACCTCAGCACCTGGGGCGGTGGTTTGACCCTGGGCTATTCGCTGGCGCAAACCCCGAGCGGACAGGTTTTCCGCGTGGCGCAAGGCAGCTCGTCCGGCAATCCCAACCTCAACCCGTGGCGTTCGACCAATTACGGTGCATCGCTGGAGTACTACATCAATCCGACCAGCATGGTCAGCCTGGCGTGGTTCCGGATCAACGTGGAGAGCTTCATCCTGCAGGGCAGCGAAACCAATTGCAACCTGCCGGATGCGGACGGCGTGGTGCGCGGGCACTGCGTGGTCATCACCGAGCCACTGCAGGGTACCGGCAACAGCATCCATGGCCTGGAGTTCGACTATCGCCAGGGGTTCACGTTCCTGCCGGGATTGCTGCGCAACACCGGTGTCGAGTTCAATGCCACGTATGCGCCCAGTGATTCGGGCGCCACGGATCTGGCCGGCAACAAGATTCCGTTCCAGGATAATTCCAAGAAATCCGGCAACCTGATCCTGTGGTACCAGGACAGCCACTTCCAGGCGCGCGTCGCCTACAACTATCGGTCGCGGCGCGCGGTGTCCCAGGATGTCGGCGGCATAATGGGGCTGGAAGCATACGAGGCGCCGCAGAAATACATCGACGCGTCGGTTTCGTACAAAATCAACAAATACGCCGAGATATTCCTGCAGGGCACCAACCTCAGCAATGAGTACCAGCGCTACTACCTCGTGTGGCCGGATCAGGAAGGGCACGCCAACTACTCCGAGCGCCTGGTGATGGCCGGTATCCGCGGGCAGTGGTGAGGGACATCCATTGCCGGCGGGTGGGGCTGAACCCGGAGCTGACTCCGGGTTCAGCCCAATGTCGTACCGCCCTCGCATGCCTGGGTTTCCATCGATGAATCTCGCGTCAGCCCAACCCAAGGTCGTCATCGAGTGACGGCGTCCATCGGCAACGACATGCAAGCAACGCCAACCTCCGATGCAAACGACCCGTCCGTGCACGGCGCGGGGTTCCATCGGTCGATCGGCCTGTTTTCCGGCACCGCCATCAACATGACGCAGATGTGCGGCATCGGGCCGTTTATTACCATCCCGATCATGGTGGCCGTGATGGGCGGCCCGCAGGCCATCGTCGGCTGGATCGCCGGCGCGATCCTGGCCGTGGCCGATGGCATGGTGTGGGCCGAGCTGGGGGCGGCCATGCCCGGCTCGGGTGGCACCTACGTGTATCTGCGCGAGGCGTTCCAGTACCGCTCCGGCAAGCTGATGCCGTTCCTGTTCATCTGGACCATCCTGTTGGTGATTCCGTTGACGATGTCCACCGGCATCATCGGCATGGTCGAGTACCTCGGCTACTTCTTCCCGCACCTTGGCTGGTGGGGCACGCACCTGATCAGCGTGGCCGCGACTGCCGTGGTGATTTTCCTGTTGTACCGGCGCATCGAGTCGATCCGCCTGATCACGGTCACGTTGTGGGTGATCATGCTGCTGGCTGTGGTGGGTGTCTCCGCGGCGGGATTTTCCGATTTCCACGCCGAGCTGGCCTTCGGGTTCCCGCCCGGGGCGTTTGGCAGCCGCTTCTTCGTGGGCCTGGGCGCCGGCTTGATCATTGGCGTTTACGATTACATGGGCTACTCCACCACGGCCTACATGGGCGACGAATTGCGCGACCCCGGCCGCACGATGCCGGGGTCGATCATCATTGCCGTGATCGCGATGATGTTCGTCTATCTGATCCTCAACATCAGCGTGCTGGGCGTCGCGCCGTGGGAGGTGATTGCGCACTCCAAGTCCGTCGCCTCGCTGGTGGTGGAGCACAGTTGGGGGCACGCGGCGGCCAGCGTGGTGACACTGCTGATCATCGTGACCGCGTTCGCCTCGGTGTTCGCGGGTCTGCTGGGTGGTTCCCGCGTGCCGTATTACGCCGCGCAGGACAAGGTATTCCCGGCGGTGTTTGGGCGCCTGCACGCCAGGCACGGGTTCCCGCACGTGGCCTTGCTGGCCATGGGCGCGGTGACCGCGGCCGGGACCTTTTTTGACCTCACCGAGGTCATCAACATGCTGGTCACGGCCATCGTCATCGTGCAGTCGCTCGCGCAAATCGTCGCCCTGGTGGTATTGCGCGTGCGCCAACCCGGCCTTGTGCGCCCGTACCGCCAGTGGTTGTACCCGGTGCCGTGCGTGATTGCCGCCGCGGGGTGGATCTACGTGTATTTTTCGGCGTCTACGTTGTCGCTGCTGTTGTCCGGTGCGTGGATCGTCGCCGGACTGTTGGTGTTCGTCGGCTGGGCCCGGGTCAACCGGTCGTGGCCGTTCGCGCCCCTGGAAATCCACGAAAACTGGCTGGGAGACCACTGAAGCCATGCAAGCACGCATGCGGTTTGGCCTGTTGGCGCTACTTGCGTTGGCGCTGGCGACGCCCGGCGCGCGCGCCGGGGAAACCTTCGCGCCGACAGCCGTCGCGCGGGGCGCGGGGTCCAGCGTGGAAATCGCGCACTGGCAAATCCAGTCCAGTGCCAAGGCACAGCAGGGCGGAGCCGAAATTTCCAGTGGTGGCTTCACGGCGGCCGACTGGTATCCGGTGAGTGGGCGCGCCACGGTGATGGCCGGGTTGCTGGAAAACGGCAAGTACCCGGATGTGTTTCACGACGACAACCTGCGCGCCGTGGAGGTGCCCGATGCCGGGCACCACCAGTTCGTGGTCCCGTGGTGGTACCGCACGCAGTTCAACCTGACAAACGTGCGGGGACTGCACACGCTGGTGCGCAGCAATGGCCTGATCGCGAGCGCCGACGTGTGGGTGAATGGCCACGAAGTCGCCAGCCACGCGGATGTCGCGGGTGCGTATCCCGTGCACGAGTTCGATGTGACGCGTTGGGTGCACGCGGGCGCGAATGTCCTGGCCCTGCGCATGCAACCTGCCGATCCGCAGCGCGACTTTTCGCTGGGCTGGGTGGACTGGAACCCGTTGCCGCCCGACAACAACATGGGGCCGTGGCGCGGCGTGGATATCGTGCAGACGGGACCGGTTCAACTGCGGTTTCCCGAGGTGGCATCCGTGCTCTCGCCGGATCTTTCACGTGCTGCGTTGACCGTGAAGGTGGAGGCAAGCAATCTCGACCGCGTGGCACACGCCGTCACGCTGACCGGCAAGGTGGCGGGCGTCCCGCTGCAACGGACCGTGCAGCTTGCGCCAGGGCAGACGCAGACCATTTCGTTTGCACCGCGGACCGACCCGGGCCTCGACCTGGATCATCCGAAAGTGTGGTGGCCCATCGACATGGGCGCGCAGCCGCTGTACGGGTTGCAGCTCGACGTCAGCGTTGCGGGCGTCGTCTCGGACCGGGCCCATGCGAGCTTCGGCATCCGCAGCGTCACCTCGCGCCTGACGGCGCAGGGTTATCGCCAGTTCCTGGTCAATGGCAAGCCGGTGCTGATCCGCGGTGCGGGCTGGGCGCCTGACATGTTCCTACGCCACGACCACCGGCGCATGGACGCGGAGTTCAGCTATATCCGCAACCTTGGCCTCAACACGATCCGCAGCGAGGGCAAGCTGGAAGATCAATACTTCTACGACCTGGCCGATCGCTACGGCATCATGATCCTGGCCGGCTGGGAGTGTTGCGACAAATGGGAGGCGTGGGCGAAGACCGGCGGTGAGCCCTGGGACGACGCGGACATGCGGATTGCGCAGGCGTCCATGGCGAGCGAAGCGCGGTTGCTGCGCAATCATCCCTCGGTCATTGGCTTCCTGATCGGCAGCGACAACGCCCCGCCGCCCGCGGTTGCGAAGATGTATGTCGACACGTTGCACGCGGAGGATTGGGATACACCGATAGTCTCGGCCGCATCCGACCAGGCCAGCAAGGCGGCCGGGCCGTCTGGCATGAAGATGGCCGGTCCCTACGCGTGGGTGCCGCCGTCGTACTGGTACGCCGACAAGCTGGGCGGTGCGTTCGGGTTCGACTCCGAAGTCAGCGCGGGCGCCGACATTCCGCGCCTTGAGGATGTCGAGCGCATGCTGTCGCCGTTGACGCGGGAAGCGCTCTGGAAATACCCGGACATCCGGCAGTACCACGCCGCGGATTCCTGGTCGCCATTCGCGACCCTCGCGCCGTTCGACGCCGCGCTGGCCGCGCGTTACGGCGCGCCGCAAAGCCTTGCGGACTATGTGCAGAAGGCGCAACTGGCCAACTACGACAACGTGCGCGCCCAGTTTGAAGCCTTCAATGCGCACCAGGACGCGGCCAGGCCCGCGACCGGCGTGATCTACTGGATGCTCAACAACGCGTGGCCGTCACTGCACTGGCACCTCTACGACTGGTACATGAATCCCGCGGGTGCGTACTTCGGCGCCAAGAAGGCCAACGAGCCGCTGCACGTCCAGTACTCGTACGATGATCGAGGTCTCGTCCTGGTGAACCATACGCCCAAGGACGAACGCGACCTGCAGGTGCGCGTCCGCGTGCGCAACCTGGATGGCAGTGTCCGGTATGAGAACCGCTGGGAGGGACTGGGAACCGCGCGGAACTCGGCGCGGGAATTTGCCGCCTTGCCCGTGGTTTCAGGCTTGTCGCCGACGTACTTCATCGAACTGGTTCTCACGTCCAGCGACGGCCAGCCCATCAGTCGCAACGTGTACTGGCTCTCGACGCGGGAGGACGTGCTCGATTGGAAACATTCGAACTGGTACATGACACCGGTCACGCAATACGCCGACTTCACCGCGTTGCAATCATTGCCCGCCGCCACGACCGATGTGCGTGCGACGACCCGGCGCGACGGCGATGACAACGTCACCACCGTCACGCTCGCGGTGCCGGAGTCGTCGCAGGCGGCGGCCTTGTTCCAGCACGTGTCCATCCGGACGGCCGCGCACGGCAAGCCCGTGCTGCCGATCCTGTGGAGCGACAATGACGTCACCCTGTGGCCCGGCGAGTCCGTGACGCTGACCGCGCGTTACGCAGCGGGTGTCGCGGCCGCACCGGTGGTCGAGCTCAGCGGGTGGAACGTGGCGGCGCAAACGATTCCGGTGACGGTGGATGCATCATTGGATCGGCAGTGACGTCCGCGCGATGCAGCCGGCACGGCGGATGCGGGACTGCGGAAAGGACCGGAACGAACCTTGATGATGCGCGCAACGATTGACGACGTGGCCCGCGTGGCGGGCACTTCCCGCAAGACGGTATCGCGGGTGCTCAACAACGAGCCCAACGTGCGTGAGGCCACGCGCAAGCAGGTGCTGGATGCGATCAATGCGCTCAAGTACCGCCCACTGGCGTCCGCGCGCAGCCTGGCCACCAATCGTTCCTTCATGGTCGGCCTGCTGTATGACAACCGCTCGCCCAGTTACATCATGGAAGTGCAGGCGGGGGTGCTGGAAGCCTGCGAGGCACAGCACTACAACATGCTGGTGCAGCCACTGGTCTCCGCCGCACCCGGCTTCGTGGAGCGGATCGATGACATCCTGTCCAGGCATCGGCCGGACGGGCTGATCCTGACGCCGCCCATCACCGATCACGCGCCGCTGCTGGACAGCCTGCGGCGCAACGGTGTGCCGTTTGCCTCGATTGCGCCCGTGCATCCACACGGGTGCATTGGCGCGATGATGCGCGAGCGCGAAGCGGCGGCGGCGATGGTGGCGCACCTGGTGGCGCTCGGGCATCGCCGGATCGCCCACATCCTGGGCGACCCACGGCACGGTGCGGGCATCTGGCGCCTGGCGGGGTACCGCGACGGCCTGAAGCACGCCGGTCTGAAGGAGGATTCCGCGTACATGGTCCAGGGCCAGTTCTCGTTCGAATCCGGCGTCGCCGCGGCGCGCCAGCTGCTGGCCTTGCGCCGGCGGCCCAGCGCGATTTTTGCCGCAGATGACGACATGGCCATCGGCGCGATCTGGGCGGCAAACGAGGCGGGACTTGCGGTTCCCGCTGACGTTTCCGTTTGCGGCTTCGACGACACCACGCTGGCGACCCAGGTATGGCCGCCGTTGACCACCGTTCACCAGCCGGTGCGCGAAATGGCCCGGCGTGCGACGGAAGAATTGCTGCGCCGGACGACGGGCAAGGGCGAAGCGGCGATGGTGGAGGTCGATTACCAGATGTGCATCCGGGCCTCCACCGCGCCCACCAGGTGACGCGCACGCGTACCATTCGGCGCATGTCCCCGCCGTCCGCGACGGGAACATCGCCCTGACCCACGGGAGAATCGAGGCATGACTTCCGCAAACCACCTTGTGGCTGCGCCCGCCACGCTCCATTTCATTTCCGGCCTGCCGCGTTCGGGCAGCACCCTGCTGGCGGCGATCCTGAAGCAGAACCCGCGCTTCCATGCCGGCATGACCAGCCCCGTTGCGGACATCATGGGGGTGGTGGTCGCGGAGATGAGCAGCAAGAACGATTTTTCGTTCGCGATCTCGGACGCGGCGCGCGTCTCGGTGTTGCGCGGACTGGTCGAGAATTTCTATGCCGCGGAAACGGACGCCGAGGTCGTGTTCGACACCAGCCGCCTGTGGTGCAGCCGGATGCAGATGCTCGACACGCTGTTCCCCCGCGCCAAGGTCATCGCCTGCGTGCGGCAACTGCCGTGGGTGCTGGACAGCATGGAGCGACTGGTGCGCCAGCAGCCGGTCAGCGTCAGCAAGGTGTTCCGCTTCGACACCAA
>JACZCX010021087.1_pt1 | contig 12365 bp, 9 predicted proteins | sample 8641831 | NCBI WGS metagenome assembly JACZCX01 (sample SAMN15324608, study PRJNA640507) | soil metagenome | isolation source: intercropping sugarcane | place: China: Luxin town, Laibin City, Guangxi Province | collected 2019-07-25 | depth 10cm m
CGCGATACAGAAAGGCCGCGTCCGCTTCGTCCTGCCAGTGATGCTCGAAGGCGCCCAGGCCCTTGGGCTGCGGAGCGCCCGCCGCCGGCGGCGTGGAGGGGCTGGGGGACGTCTGGCCGACCGCGGTAGACATGGCTCGAAATATCGCAATCGCCGGCGCCCGAGGGAATGCGGTCCGGGCAACCGTCGCGCCGGCCGTGGTGACTCATCCGGTGCAGGTTCCCTTCTACCGGCACCAGGAGCGTTTCAGTATGCGTCCAACCCACCTCGTACTCGGCGCCGCGATGGTGCTGGGCAGTGTCGCCCCGATCGCCGCGCAGGACCGGACGTCCGGTCCGACCACCGTCGTCAGCCTCCTGGGCAACGACATGGAGGACCGCGCTGCGTTAGGCCTGAGCACCGGCGCCAGCGGCAAGCGCGACACGCTCGGTCTGTTGATCGAGAGCGTGACGCCCAACAGTCCGGCGGACAAGGCCGGCTTGCTCGAGGGCTACCGCATCGCGTCGATCAACGGCGAGAACCTGAAGCTCGCGCCGGGCGACGCCGGCGAGCCGGACATGGACGGCATCATGACGCGCCGGCTGAGCCGCGAGTTAGGCAAGGTGAAGGCGGGCGGCGACGTGACGCTGCAGGTGTACGCCGACGGCGCGTACAAGACGATGAAAGTGAAGACGGCGGCCCTCGAAGACATTGCGATGCATCCCATGCGCATGTCCGACGACGACTACGATAACCGGCCTGCGCTCGGCCTGAGCCTGGATGGCGGCGGCAGCAAGCGCGACACGTTGGGCCTGCTCGTCACGGCGGTCGAGAACGATGGACCGGCCGACAAGGCCGGGATCGAGGAGGGGAATCGCATCGCATCGATCGACGGCGTCGACCTGCGCGTGCCGGCGGACGAGGCCGTCGGCGGCCAGCTGTTAGGCGCCAAGCAGCGGCGGTTCACCCGCGAGCTGCAACAGAAGAAAGCGGGCGACGAGATCACGCTGCAGGTGTACGCGAACGGCTCCATGAAGACCGTGAAGGTGACGGCGGGGCGGACCGCCGACGTGTACAAGGAAACGCGCGGCCGCCGGATCCGCATCAAGGGCTTCGACGGCATGAGCTGGGCCGCACCGGTGGCGCCGGTCGTTCGCCTCGACGGGATGGATGGCCTCGAGGAGTCGATGCGCCCGCTGCGGATCGAGATCGACAACGCAAAGCGCGCCGCGCTCGACGCGCAGGTCATGGCGCGGCAGCAAGCCGACATGGCGCGCATGCAATCTCGCATGGCGCTGGAGCGCTCGCGCCTCAACGATGATTATTTCGACGACTCGCGCCGCAGCAGCGGCTGGGTCAGCGGCGGCCCGGGCAGCATGCTCACGTTAGGCGGACTGCGCGTGTCCGTGGTGAGCGGCGCGCTGAGCAGCTACTTCGGCAAGGGCAGCGAGGATGGCCTGCTCGTGCTCGACGCGAACGATGAATGGCATCCGCTGCAGGCCGGCGACGTGATTCTCTCGCTCAACGGCAAGTCCGTCCGCGAGGGCGACCACACGGAGCTTTCGCTCGACAGCGATCAGGACAACACCTTCGTGGTGCTGCGCAAGGGCTCGCGCGTCACCGTGCACGTGAAAGCGCACTGACGTTGGTGCGGGCGCCTCACCAGAGGCGCCCGATATTTCACGTGCCGCCGGCGTAGAGTGCGTGTGCCTGCGGTCCGTCCAGCGGCACGATCACGCCCGCGTCGACCCCGGCCCACCGCCTAACGGTGAACACAGGGCCGGTGAGCAGCGCGACGATCGGGGCGGAGCCGAATGGTCCGCCGGTGCCCGGAAAGCCGTAGACTTCCGCGGTCCAGCTGAGGATCCCGCGGACCGGCGTGCCGGCGGACACCGTCCAGAGCGTCGCATCGCGCGGCGCGTGGGCGGCGCTCGCGCGCCACGTATATCCCGCATTGATGTCGACCTCCACCGGCCCGAGCTGATGGCTCGAGATCAGGGTGATCTTCGCATCGGTCGATCCTGTACCGAGGCCGTCGCGCACGCTGCCCGTGGGGAATTTCACCGCGGGCAGCACTGCGAAAGAGCCGAGCACAGGCAGGCTGTCGGCGATGCGCCACTTGAGCGCCGTGGTGAGATCGCCGCCGCCATCGCGCGCGGGCCCGACGCTGGTGTTGCGCATCCACGCGTCGGTGAGCTCGAGCTGCACGCGCGGGACGAGTCCGATTTTGAGCGTGGCCGGCGTGCTGAACGCATGCACGCCGGCGTCGAATCGATCGAGCTCGATGCCCGCTTCGAGCTCCACCCAGCCGGGCCACACGGTGTACGCGTGGGTGGCGACGGTGGGCCGTTCCGGTTGGGCGTCGTGCGGGTCGGTGGCTTCCTGCGCTCCTGCTCGCGCCGCGCCGAACGCGACGGCCGCCCACAGCAGGAGCGCGCGGCGCATCAGAATTCGATCTGCGCGCCCAGCTCGACGACTCGGTTAGGCGGAAGCCCGAAGAACTGCGTGGCCGCCCGCGCGTTGCGCCCCATGAACACGAACAGCTTCTTCCGCCACCGGGCCATCTGCGTGTTTCCGGTGGGGATGAGCTCCTCGCGCCCGAGGTAGAACGACGTGTCGCTCTGCCGCGCCCGCAGGCCCAGCGGCTCGCAGCGCGACAGGATCTCCTTCACGCTCGGCGTCTGCATGAACCCGAAGTGCGCGATCGCCCGATAGAACCCTTCGCCTAACGGATCGAGCCGCAGGCGCTCGGCGGCCGGCACTTCCGGTACGTCGGCGGTGAGCACCGACAACAGGATCACCTGCTCGTGCAGCACCTTGTTGTGCTTGAGGTGGTGCAACAGCACCACGGGCGCGCCGTTCGTGTCGGACGTCATGAACACGGCCGTGCCCGGAACGCGCGGCGGCTTGCGTCGCCGCACATCCTCCAGGAACAGGTCGATGGGCAGACTCGCGCTGCGCAGCAGGTCCTGGAGCAGCGTCCGCCCGCGCTTCCACGTCGACATCATGATGTACAGCGCGACCGCGACCACCAGCGGGAACCATCCGCCGTGCTCCACCTTCACGGCATTCGCGACGAGAAACGCGAGATCGATGATGAGGAACACGGCCAGGAACGCGCCGGCGCGCGGCAGCGACCACTTCCACTCATCGTGTGAGATGAAGAAGAAGAGCAGCGTGGTGATCGCCATCGTGCCCGTCACCGCAATGCCGTACGCCGCGGCGAGCGCGCTCGACGACCGGAAGCCGAGCACGAGGCCAATGCAGCCGACCATCAACGCCTTGTTCACTTCCGAGATATAGATCTGGCCGGCTTCGTGCTTCGACGTGTGCGTGATCGTCACGCGCGGCGAATACCCGAGCTGCATCGCCTGCTGCGTGAGCGAGAACGCGCCCGAGATGAGGGCCTGCGACGCGATCACGGCGGCCGCGGTCGCGAGCACCACCATGGGGTAGAGCAGCGGCGCCGGCACCAGGCGGAAGAACGGATTGCTCGCCGCGCTCGCGTCGCGCAGCAAGAGCGCGCCCTGGCCGAAATAGTTGAGGAGCAGGGCGGGGAACACGAGGAAGAACCACGCGGCGCGAATCGGCCGTCGCCCGAAGTGTCCCATGTCGGCGTAGAGCGCCTCGGCGCCCGTGAGTACCAGGACCACCGCGCCTAACAGAAAGAACCCCTGCCAGCCGTTCTCGGCGAAGAACCGGATGGCGTAGATCGGATCGACCGCCCGCAGGATAGACGGTTCCTTCATGATCTCGACGAAACCTAACGCAGCGATGCTGGCGAACCACACCAACATCACCGGGCCGAACACCTTCCCGATGCGGTCCGTCCCGTGGCGCTGAAACAGGAACAACACGAACAGCACCAGCACGCTGAGCGGCACCACCATCCGGCCGAACACCGGCGTCGCTACTTGCAAACCTTCGATGGCGCCGAGCACCGTGATCGCCGGCGTGATGACGCCGTCGCCGTAGAGCAGCGCCGCACCGAAGAGTCCGAGCGTGATGAGCACCGCCACCGGGACGATGCCCACACGCCCGCGCAGGCCGCGCTGAATCAGCGCGAGCAGCGCGAGGATGCCGCCCTCGCCGCGATTGTCCGCGCGCATGATGAACGACAGATACTTCACGCTCACCACGAGCGTGAGCGCCCATACGACGAGCGACAGCGCACCGTACACGTTGGGCGCGGTGGGCGCGATGCCGCTCGACGGACTGAAGCACTCCTTGATCGCGTACAGCGGACTCGTTCCGATGTCGCCGAACACGACGCCGAGCGCCGTTAGCGACAGGATCGCGAGCTTGCGACCCGTCGGGCGCTCTTCGATTCGCTCGCGATCGGGGCGGCTGACAAAGGCCCCGGAGAACGATCCGGTTGTCGTGGGAGAAGCGCTTCCCCCACCCGCTTCAGCAGGCGCGCGCGCGCCCGAGCGGGCTGGTTCAGCAGCCATGTGGAGTTCGTAGCCTTGACATACACCCTGCGGTCGCGAAAACCCGCGGCGACCAGTCGCCTGTTCGGATTACACGAAAAAAGCGGGTCGCGGACCAAATCCGCGACCCAGAGCCCGCCTTGGAACATAGCGCAAACGACCGCGCAGTCCAGCGTCGCAGGTTACTAGCCAGCCGTCCCCGTCGACCCGGTCGATTCCGACTGTCCGCCGGACCCGGTGATGCCCTCGATTTCGCGGCGCGCGCGGTCCAGGGCCTCGCGGATCTTGTGTAATTTCTCGGCGTCCGCAGTTTGGCGCCACGCGAGCGTGTACGTGACACGAGCCAGGTCCTTGAACGACCGGTTGACCTCGGTCATGGCCGGTCCGAAGAAGCTGGCGCCGAACTCCGAGATCCTCTCGAAGATGTCCTCGACCGTGGACTTGTTCTCGGCCAGGTAGGCGCGACCCTCAGGCGTGATCTCGTAGATGCGCTTACCGCCTTCCTCCTGGGTCGCTTTGGCGTAGCCCATGTCCTCGAGCATCGTGAGCGTGGGATAGACAGTGCCCGGGCTCGGCGCATACGCGCCGCGGAAGCGGTCTTCCAGCTCCTTGATGATCTCGTAGCCGTGTCGAGGCTTTTCCTCGAGCAGCTTGAGGATGACATACTTGAGGTCGCCCTGCTCGAACATGCGACCTCCGCGGAATCCGCCGCGCCGGCCGCGCGGTCCGCCACCGCCCCAGAACCAGCCCATGACGCCGGGATCGAATCCGCGTCCCGCTCCCGCCCATCCCCGTGCGCCCCAGTGTTCGTGGCACATACAAACCCCCAGCAAAAGATATGTCTTAGATATATCGGTAGACCAAGATATGTCGCCCGATATATCTGCACAAGGTCGTTGTGAGATGCGCAAAAGCGGGAGCTGCAAAATTATTAGTCATAGTTTAGTCAGTTTATCATGAATATTGATAAACTACCTAAGCTCGATATAATTGATCCTCATGGATCGAAAGAAAAATCCCTTTGCTCCCGGCGCTGGAACGCGTCCGCCCGAACTGGCCGGCCGGGGAAAGGTCATCGAGGACGCAACTGTCGCGCTTGCTCGAACCAAGTTGGGACGCTCGGCAAAGAGCCAAATGCTCTTAGGGCTTCGCGGCGTTGGGAAGACCGTGCTGCTAAACGAAATCTCGCGCCTTGCTGAAGCTGACGGATACAGGACGATAATGCTCGAAGCTCCGGAGGATCGAACGCTGGCAGAAATGCTTGTGCCCCCACTGAGAACGACGCTCTACGGGTTGAGCGCCGTCGACAAGGCGAAGCACCTTGCCACCAAAGCACTCCGGGGCCTACAGGCCTTTGCAAGCACGCTTGAGCTGAAAGTCGGCGAACTAGAGCTCGGAGTGCGCGAACCGGCATTCGCGGATTCGGGTAACCTCCAAGCCGATCTACCGGAACTGTTAGTCGCCGTGGCGGAAGCTGCCGACCAAGCAGAAATGCCCGTCGCCGTTTTCATCGACGAAGTTCAATACCTGGCGACCGAAGACCTCAGTGCCCTACTCGCTTCCATTCACAAGATTGGACAGAAGCAATTGCCATTCGTCGTTTTCGGCGCAGGGCTTCCACAACTAGCGGGGCTTGCCGGAGAAGCAAAGTCCTACGCCGAGCGATTGTTTGACTATCCAACAATCGGCCCGCTCTCACATGAGGCTGCTGAACGCGCAATTCGAGCCCCGATTCAGGAGGAAGGAGCGGAAATAGACGATGCCGCGCTTGCCAGCATTCTGTCACGAACACAGCGATACGCGTACTTCTTACAGGAATGGGGCTCGCAGGCTTGGGACGCGGCGTCAAACTCGACAATTACTGAGAAAGACGTTGACAACGCCACTGCTAACGCACTGAAGGCGCTCGACCAAGGTTTCTTCCGTGTTCGCTTCGATCGACTAAAGCCGAGTGAGAAGAACTACCTTCGAGCGATGGCTGATCTCGGGGCCGGTCCACATCGGTCAGGCGATATCGCAGGTCTGCTCGGCGTGAAGGTTATGAGCGCCGGCCCGCTGCGCAGTGGGCTTATCAAGAAGGGAATGATTTACAGCCCTCAGTACGGCGACACAGCCTTTACGGTCCCAATGTTCGACGAATTCATGCGCCGAATGATGCCTGACTGGCGTTCGAAGTGAGTCTGCGTCGATTGTTGTCATCCGATACTCGCGACGAACTAAGGCTCTTGCCACGGATCTTTCGCGATCTCCCCGACCGCTCTGGTCCCGTACACGCCGACCCTCTCCTTGCGCCACGAGAGCGTGAAGTCGGTGTTGTCCATCGGCTTCGCCGGCTTGAACGACGCGTCGGCCGCGTCGGCGATCGACGCCGCATCCAGCCGCCGCCCAACGAGCGCTTCCTTGGCCGCCTCGATCCGCATCGGATACGACGCGACGGCGCCGAGCACGATGCGCGCGTCGCGCACCGTGCCATCGGGCTGGAAGTCGACGCGCGCCGCCACGCCTAACACCGGAAAGTCGAACGAGCCGCGCCGGCGGAGCTTCACGTACGACGCCCGCCACGCGCCGACCGGCGGCAGCAGGTACCACACGAGCAGCTCATCCGGCCGTTTGTTGAGAAAGTGCATGCCGTCGTTGTGATACAACTCCTCGGCCGGAACGCGGCGCACCCCGCCGCCGCTCGCCAGCATCACGGACGCGCCTAACGCAACGGCCACCGGCGCGCCGTCCGACGACTGCACCGCCCAACACCGCGGACTCGAGGGCGCCACCCAACAAATGCGGCCATCCTTCTTCATGCAGAAGTCGATCGCTTTGCGCCATTCGTACGTCTGGTCGTAGTAGTTGCAGCGCGTGTCGAGAAGCAGGTTGCCGCCGATCGTGCCCATGTTTCGCAGCGGAGGCGTCGACACCAGTCCGGCAGCGGTCGCGACGGCCGGGTAGTATCGGCGAACCGTGTCATCCGCGGCCAGCTGCGACAGCGTGACGCCGGCGCCAATGCGCAGGCCGAGCTCGGGACTGCTGTGGATCTCGCGCAGCGATGCAATGCCCGCGAGCGAGATCACGTTCGCCGGCGTTTGCTGCCGCCGCTTCATGTTCGGGTACAAGTCGGTCCCGCCGGCCACGTACATCGAGTCGTTGCCTAACTCGAACCGAGCGCCGAGGGCGTCCATCACCGTGGGCGGCGAGACGAATCGGAATCGCGGAAGCCGCAGCATTCAGCCTGCCCGTCCTGGACCGCCGACTTCGCTGTGCGAACGGTGATCGGCTTCGCGCCCGTCGCCGCCCTGCGCCGGCGTCGGGATGAGCGTCGTCTCGGGGAACGCGTAGTCTGGGAACGAAGCCGGGCCGTGGCGCGGCTCCTTGCCGCGGGTCTTGTCGCGCAGTGCGCGCAACACGGCGTGCGGTGCGCACGGCACCTCGTCCACGCGCACACCGACCGCATCGTACACTGCGTTTGCAACGGCCGGAGGAATCGGCAGGAGTGGTCCCTGGCCGACTTCTTTCGCGCCGAATGGTCCGCCCGGCTCCGGCTCCTCGATGAGGTACGATTCGACATCGCACATCTCGAAGGTCGTCGGCGATTTGTACTCGAGCATGCTCGGGTGATGGTGTACGAGCCGTCGCTCGGCGTCGCGGTACGTCATTTCTTCCATGAGGGCTTCGCCTAACCCCATGTAGACCGATCCCTCGACCTGGCCGATCGCCAGCAGGGGATTGATCGCTTGTCCGATGTCGTGCGCGACCCAGACCTTCGGCACGCGGACGATGCCCGTGTCGGGTTCCACTTCCACTTCGGCCACCGCGCAGGAGTACGAGTACGCGGGCGATGGGCCGACGCCGGCACCCTTGTAGCGTCCCGGCGATCGCGGCGGCGTGTACGATCCCGTGGAACCGACCGCGCCCTGTTTCGTCTCCGCGAGCTGCACGGCTTCGGCGAACGAGACGCCGCGACCCGGGTCCTGGACATCGAACACGCGGCGCTCGGCGAACACGAGCCGGTCGGCGGAGATGCCTAACCGTTCGCCCACGGCGGCCGCGAGGGTCGCGCGGGCACGCTCGGCGGCCTGGATGGCGGCGTGGCCGGTCATCATCGTGACGCGCGACGAATACGAGCCGAGATCAACGGGCGCCAGATCGGTGTCGCCGGTCACGACACGGATGTCCAAGGGCTCGATGCCTAACACCTCGGCCACGCAGTACGCGAGCACCGAATCGGAGCCCTGGCCGATGTCGGTGCTGCCGCAGAACGCCGCCACGCCGCCCGAGCGGTCCAGCTTGAGCTGCACCGACGAATGCGGCATGCTGTTCCAGTAGATCGGCAGGCCCGCGCCCGAGATGTAGGACGAGCACGCGATCCCCACGCCGCGGCCGAACGGCAACCGGCGAAACTTCTCGGTCCATCCGCTCGCGCGCACCGCGGTCTCGATGCACGGGCCGAGGCCCATCGATCCGATGCGCAGCCAGTTCGCGGTGACGCTGTTCGGCGGCTGCAGCATCCGGAGGCGCCACACTGCCGGGTCTTCGCCTAACTGTTCGGCGAGCTTGTCGAGATGGCACTCGAGGGCAAAGCGCGGCTGCGGCGTGCCGTGGCCGCGCTTGGGTCCGCACGGCGGCTTGTTCGTGAATACGCGCGCGCCGCGGAACCGGTATGCCGGCACGTCGTACGTCACGGTCTGCAGCGCGCCCGTGTAGTACATGCTCGCCACGCCGTACGACCCGTAGGCGCCACCGTCGAGGATCGACGCGAAGTCCATCGCCGCGATGCGGCCGTCGCGCGTGACGCCGGTTTTGATGCGCATGAGCGTGGGATGCCGCCCGCGGTGGCAGTAGAACACTTCCTCGCGCGTCAGGCAGATCTTCACCGGCCGGCCCGTGCGCCGGGCGAAGGCCGCCACCACGATCTCGTGGTTGAACGGGTCCGACTTGCCGCCGAATCCGCCACCGTTAGGCGTCGCGATCACGCGGACGTGCGCCGGATTCATCTCGAGCACCTTGCTCACGGCCCGGTGCACGTAGTGCGGCGTCTGCGTGCTCGACCACAGCGTGAGCCGCCCGTCGGCCGACCACTCGGCTAACGCGGCGTGCTGTTCCATGGGCAGGTGCGTGTTGCCCTCGTAGAAGAACACGTCCTCGCGAATCACGTCGGCCGACCGCATCGCGTCGTCCACGCCGCCGAAGTCGAGCGCCACGTGCTTGTGCACGTTCCCCGCGTCCGCGTAGTCGTGGATCTGCGGCTCGGGCGTCGCGAGCGCATCCTCGATCGATCCGATCGCCGGCAGCGCCTCGTATTCGACGTCGATGAGATCGCACGCCGCGCGCGCCGTGTCTTCATCGATCGCCGCAACCGCGGCCACCGGGTCGCCCACGAAGCGCACCCGGTCGATGCACAACGCGTGTTCGTCTTGTGTGATCGGCAGGATGCCGAACGAGATCGGGAGCGCCTCGCCGGTGAGCACCGCGGCGACGCCGGGCATCGCGGCCGCACGGGACGTATCGATGCGCACGATCCGCGCGTGCGGGAGCGAGGAGCGCAGCAACACGCAGTGCAACATGCGCGGCAGGACGAGGTCATCGGCGAATCGCAGCGCACCCGTCACCTTGGCGACGGCATCGACCTTCTGCCGCGGCGTGCCGATCACGCGATACGCCGCCGCCGGGCGCGCGTCCGCGGCGGGCCGGCGTTCGTTAGGCATTGGCGCCCGTCCCGCGGCTCGCCGCCAGCTCGATCGCCTCGAAAATCTTGAGGTAGCCCGTGCACCGGCACAGCGTGCCGCTCAGGGCCTCGCGGATGTCGTCGCGCGTCGGATGCGGCGTGCGGTTGAGCAGCGCCTGCGCCGTGAGCAGCATTGCCGGCGTGCAATACCCGCACTGCGCCGCTCCGAGCTCGGCGAACGCGCGCTGCAATGGATTGAGCGCGGGCCCGGCGGCCAAGCCCTCCACCGTCGTGATCGCGCGGTCCATGGACGCAATGGCGAGCACGAGACACGAGAGCACCGGTTCACCATCGAGCAACACGGTGCACATCCCGCATTCGCCTAACTCGCAGCCGTGCTTCGTGCCCGTGAGCGCGAGATCTTCGCGCAACACCTCGAGCAGCGTCTTGTGCGGTGCGATCGCGGCCTCGTGCGTTTCACCGTTCACGACAAAGCTCGCGTGCACGCTGGCGCGCGCGGGTGGCTCGATGGAAATCGGATTCGACACGGTGTGATGTGTAGTAGCGAAAGCGGCCGCCTCGAACGTCGCGGCGGCCGATACTCTCAGGATGCGCCCTGCACGGCGCGTCACGCAAGTGACGCAACGCCAACCCCTTCGAGCTTCAACGGATTCGACGCGCGCAAACGAAATGGCCCCCGCCGTGTGATCGGCGCGGGCCATCGACTTCGCTCGAGCGAAACGTGCCGCCTTACTCGTATCGCAGCGCGACGATCGGGTCCAACGTGGCCGCACGCCGCGCCGGCCACACGCCGAACACGACGCCGACCAGCGCCGAGAAGAGGAACGCGAGCATCACGGATCCGCTCGACACGTCCGTGTTCCAGTGCATCACGCGATGCAGCACCGATGCGCCGCCCGCGCCGAGAATCACGCCGATCAACCCGCCCAACAAGCAGAGCACCACCGCCTCGATCAGAAACTGCAGCAAGATGTTGAGGCGTGTGGCGCCGAGCGCTTTGCGGATGCCGACCTCGCGCGTGCGCTCGGTCACGGACACCAACATGATGTTCATGATGCCGATGCCGCCGACCAGCAGCGACACGGTGGCGATACCGGCGAGCAGCAGGCCGAAGACCTTCGTCGTATCCTGGAACGCGCTCAGGAAGTCGGACTGATTGCGAATCTCGAAATCGTCGGGGCGTCCAGCAGGGAGCCGATGCTCGCGTCTAAGAATTCGCTGGATGTCCGCCATCGTCGCGGTGATTTGCGACTCGTTCGGCGCCAGCACGTTGATCGAGCGGAGATACTGCGTGTCCATCACGCGGAAGCGCGCCGTGCTGAGCGGGATGATCACCTGGTCGTCGGGATCGTTGAATCCGCTGGCGCCGCCTTTCGGCGCGAGCACGGCGATCACCTGGAACTCGATGCCGCTGATCCGAATGTTCTGCCCAACGAGCGAATTGCCGTTGCCCGGATCCAGGTTGTCGGCGGTGGTGGCGCCGAGGACAGCCACGCGTTTGCGGCCATCGTCATCGCCGTGCTCGAACATGCGGCCGGTCGCGACGCTGTACTTGCGCACGTCCAGATAGTTGGGCGTGGTCCCGATGATCTGGGTCGACGTGTTCGTATTGCGCCACTGGACCTGCAGTTGGCGGGTCATCTCCGGTTCGACGCCGGCGAATCCGTTAGGCGGCGGCGGACCCTTGCTCACGAGGGCATCGTAGTCGCTCACCTGCAGCCGCGCGCGGTCGGTGGACGAGGCCACGCCGCCCTGAAACACCTGGCCCGGCACCACCGTCAGCATGGTCGTTCCGAGCGCCGAGATCCGGTCGTTCACCGCCATCTGCGCGCCGCGGCCCAACGCCACCATTGCAATCACGGCCGCGACGCCGATGACGATGCCGAGCATCGTGAGCAGCGAGCGGAGCTTGTTGGCGCGCAGCGCGCCCAACGCAACGCGGAGGATCTCGCCGATCAACATGACTACGGTCTCCCGCCACCGCCGCGCGGTTTGCTTTGCTGCGAGTTCATGCCGGGCAGGGCCGTGAAGCTCTTGATGCGCTGCTGCCGCGCATTCTGTGCCTGCAGCAGCATGGCCGTGGTCACGAGCGCGACCTGATCGCCTTCGGCGAGGCCGTTCGTCACTTCGGTCACATCGTAGTTGGCCACGCCTAACGAAATGACGCGCGGCACGAACGTGCCGTTCTGCGCCAGAAAGACGAGCCCCGTGTGCCGGTTCGATCCGGCGCCGAACTCCGCCCCGGTCGACACGCCGCCGGCCTGCGCGCCGAATCCACC
>JACZCX010148894.1_pt1 | contig 12335 bp, 11 predicted proteins | sample 8641831 | NCBI WGS metagenome assembly JACZCX01 (sample SAMN15324608, study PRJNA640507) | soil metagenome | isolation source: intercropping sugarcane | place: China: Luxin town, Laibin City, Guangxi Province | collected 2019-07-25 | depth 10cm m
CCCGGCACCTGCGGACTGTCGCACGGCGACGTCAGCAGCCACTCGGTATCGGCAACCGCCATCATGCTGGCGATGCCGGCCAGCGGACCCAGGAAGCCCGCCTGGCTGTCCGGCACGATGCGCGCGCCGTATTGCGCGTAGCGGTCCAGGCTGCGGTTGGCGTTGATCAACACGCCCGCGGTCTGCCCACGCAGCGCGTCAAGCACGTACTCGACCATCGGGCGGCCGCGCAATTCGACCAGGCCCTTGTCGACGCCGCCCATGCGGGTGGCGCGGCCACCGGCGAGGATGCCGGCGGTCACGCGCTCGCGCGGATACACGCTTGCGTCAGGCGCAGTGGCTGGATGGTTCATGGTGGCTCACGTCAACGGAAAAAATTTCTGCTCGGCGTCGATCCGCAACGTGCCGCACCGTTGCGAACGACGGGAATGGTTGTCATCCCGGGTTCCACGCGTCGCGACACCGATTGACTCGCGCCATCCATGGCGCTTTCGCTGCGCGCCGCCTGCGGCGTTCGCGTTGGCGATTCCCGGATCAAGTCCGGAACAGGGTCTGCAAACGCAGTCGGATCCTGCCCGCAAACGGCGCGGGAGCTCCGGAAGGACCAGTGGGTTCTGTTGGACATCAGCGCGAATCAGCAAAAGTTTTGGGTGCCGCACGACAGCTGCAATACGAATCCGGCCGCAACGCGAGTTCACGAAAACGCATCGCGAGGGCGTCGTAGCACAGCAGGCGACCAATCAGCGGGCGCCCGATGCCAAGCACCAGCTTCAATGCCTCGGTGGCCTCCAGCAGGCCGACCACACCGGGCACCACGCCCAGCACGCCAGCCTCGTTGCACGAAGGCGCGAGTTCCGGCGGCGGGGGTTCGGCGTACAGGCAGCGGTAGCACGGGCCGCCGCCGGGCGCGGCCGGCCAGAACACGCTGATTTGCGCATCGAAGCGGTAGATCGAACCGTGCACGCAGGGCAGGCCCAGGCGCACACAGGCGTCATTGGCGAGATAGTGCGTGGTGAAATTGTCGGAGCCGTCGACGATGACGTCGTAACCGGCAAACAGCGCGTCGACGTTGTCGGGCTCGAGGTGCACGGCGTGCGTCACGACGCGGATGTCCGGGTTCAGCGCCAGCAGCGCCTGGCGCGCGGATTCCACCTTCGGCTGGCCCACGCGGTCGTCGCTGTGGATCACCTGGCGGTTGAGGTTGCTGCGCTCGACCGTGTCGTGATCGACGATGCCGAGCGTGCCCACGCCGGCCGCGGCCAGGTACAGGCCGGCCGGCGCGCCCAGTCCACCGGCGCCGATCAGCAACACGCGCGCGTCCAGCAGTTTGCGTTGGCCCGCCTCGCCGACTTCCGGCAGGTTCAACTGGCGCGCGTAGCGCAGGCGCGCACCCGCGTCGAGTACCTGCGGGATGTGGAACGGCAGACCCGCGTCTTTCCACGCGTTGAAGCCACCCGCCACCGAGCGCACGTCGCGATAACCCAGTTGGCGCAACCCGGCGGCCGCGAACAGCGAGCGCACGCCGCTGCCGCACATGACCAGCAGCGGTTGCGCAAGATCGGGCGCGGCATCCTCGATGCGCAGTTCCAGGAACCCGCGTCCCAGCGCCAGCGCGCCGTCGGCGACGCCCTGCGCGGTTTCATCGGTGTCGCGCACGTCAATCAATACGGCGCCACGTTGCGCCAGCGTGTGCGCAGCGGCGGGCGTCACTTCCGGAATTTCGGCGCGCAAGGCCGCCAGGCGCCGCTCGCTGGCTTTCATCGCCGCGCCTCCGTTGCATCGCCGTGCCTGTACGTGGGCATCAGCCACCCGCCACCGACGGCACGATCAGCACCTCGTCGCCGTCGACCAGGCGCGTGTCCAGGCCGTCCAGGTCGCGCACGTCGCGGTTGCGCACGAACACCTTCACGAATGGCCGCAGCTGGCCGTCGCGCGTCAGGATGTATTGCAACAGCGAAACGTGCCGCGCACCCGCCGCGGCCAGTGCCGCGCGTACGCTGGTGGCGTCAAGAACAAGTTGGTCGGCGCCTGCGCAGTGCATCCGCAGCGCCGCGGGGATGCACAAAGTCACCCGAGCTGCCGCGTCCATCAAGATGGCCGGATTGGTTGTGATCCGGCCAGCATACCACCCTGCGCGGGCCGCGCCGGTGCATCACGCGCGCGTGCGTTCCAGCACCGCGACGATGGGATCTTCGGCGTGCATAGCCGCGACCACCACGCGGTCGTAGCGGTCGCTCGCATCCAGCGCGATGCGCGCGGCTTCCAATGCCGCGTGGCGTTCGCGTGCGCTGTCCGCCATGTTGATCACGGGTATCACGCGCGCGTCACCGACGCCGCGCAGCAAGCCGTCGGGGGACGCGATCAGCTTCGCCACGTGGCACGGCGTGATCGGTTCGCCCAGGCGCGCGCCGGTGACCGCAGCCACGCGTTCGGGCCGGTGTGCGCAGCGGTCGGACAGCGGCAATCCGATCGCGCGTGCCGAGACCAGTGCCAGCACCGTGGCCGCGCCCGGCACGAGGTTCGGCTCGTGCGCGTCGGGCGCCTTGATCACGCGCATGCGCGCGCCATCGGCCTTGACCAGGCTGACGTCGAAACCGCCGCGGACGTGGCACTCGGTGACTTGCGCCGGGGTCAGGCCGACCAGGCGGCCGGGCTTGTCGGACGGACTTGCGAACGCGAGTTTCGGATGCGTCCGCGCCGCGTCCAGTACCCGCGCGACGATGCGTTCCGGCGTGTCCACCAGCGGCTGCGCCGCGAGATCTTCGGGAAACGTGTAGGTGAACACCGTCGCGGTGAAGGCTGCCCGTCCGGGATGCGCGCGCAGCAGGCGGTACAGCGTCGTCTTCTTGCCACCGGCGCCCACCGCGCACACGATGCCGTGACGCGCGCCCAACACGTCGAGCAGTGCATCGTCACTCATGGCGCGTCGTCGATCGGGCAGGCACTGACGGACAGGATGCCCGGCAGGAATCCGCACAGCAGGCGCCAGTGGTCGCCGCCATCGATGCTGGCGAACAGGTGGCCGCTGGAAGTGCCGAAGTAGAACCCGCAGGGTTGCAGGCCGTCGCTGTCCAAGCCGTCGCGCAGGATCGTGACGTAGGCGTTGGCCTGCGGCAAACCCTCGCTGGCGTCGTGCCAGCTGCGGCCTGCGTCGCGCGAGCGGAACACCCGGATGCGGCCATCCACCGTGGCGCGGAACTGGCTGTTGTTTTCCGGAATCACCAGCACGCTGTCGGCATCGGCGGGGTCGCTGGCCAGCGCGTAGCCGAAATCGCTCGGCAAGCCGGCGCTGATGTCCTGCCAGTGCGCGCCGGCGTCATCGCTGCGCCAGGTGCCGCAGTGGCCTTGCTGGTACAGCCGCCGGGGATCGTGTGGATGCAGCAGGATGCGGTGCACGCAGTGGCCGCTGGCGGCGTGCGGGTCGGGCAGGTAGGGCGCGCGCACGCCCGCGTTGATGGCCTCGAAGCTGCAGCCGCCATCCAGCGTGCGGTAGACGCCACCCGCCGACAACGCCACGAACAGGCGTCGGCCATCACGCGGATCGACCTGGATCGAGTGCACCGCCAGCCCACCCTTGGCGGGCGACCAGCTGGCGCGCGTCGCATGCGCATTGAACGCCGTCACCGGGTGCCAGGTTTCACCACGGTCGTGGCTGAGGAACAGGCCCGGCGGCTCGATGCCGGCATACAGCGTGTCCGGTTCGGCGTCCGCGCCCGGTGCAATGCTCCACATCCGGCGTATGCTGTCCGGGCCTTCGTCATGGTGGTGGCGGGGGATTTCCCGCAAGGGTTCCCAGCTGTGTCCGGCATCCGCGCTGCGATACACGTGCCGGCCCCACACGGGATGCTCGGCCAGCGCATAGCCTGCGCCACGCACGCGCCGGTCCAGGAACGCGCGCTGGATTTCGTAGCCCGCGAGGCGCGGACCTTCAACCTGCCAGTGCCGGCGCGCGGCGTCCGAACGCACCACGAACAAGCCCTTGCGCGTGCCGACCAGCAGCACCACGCCTGCACGTTCGGGTTTGTTCGCGGCAGCCATGCAACCTCCGGTACGATGGCGCGGTGTCCGCAAGCCGGCACCGCACGTGCCCATCGTAACCGCCGCCGCAAGCCTGCCCTGGATCAAACATGGCGACGGGCGCATGCACTACGCTCGCCGGATGCCAGACGATCGCGCGCGCGTGGTGCAACCCGTGGACACGCTGGGCCGGCCGATGCGCGACCTGCGCATCTCGGTCACGGACCGCTGCAATTTCCGTTGCACCTACTGCATGCCGAAGGAGTTGTTTGGCGCCGACCACGCGTTCCTGCCGCGCGCGAGCCTGCTGACGTTCGAGGAAATCGTGCGCCTGGCGCGGCTGTTCGCGCGGCTTGGCGTTACCAAGCTGCGCCTGACGGGCGGCGAGCCGCTGGTGCGCCGGAACATCGAACGCCTGGTGGCCATGCTGGCACCCACGCCCGGCATCACCGACATCAGCCTGACCACCAACGGTTCGCTGCTGAGCGCGGCCAAGGCCCTCAGCCTCAAGGATGCCGGGCTTGGCCGCATCACCGTCAGCCTGGATGCGCTGGACGATGCCACCTTCAAGGCGATGAACGGGGTCGGGTTTCCGGTCGGGCGCGTGCTGGAGGCGATCGACCACGCGCTGGCCGCGGGCTTTGCGCCGGTCAAGGTCAACATGGTGGTCAAGCGCGGCGCCAACGACCACTGCATCGAGCAGATGGCGGAACATTTCCGTGGCAGCGGCTGCATCCTGCGCTTCATCGAGTTCATGGACGTCGGCACCACCAACGGCTGGCGCATGCAGGACGTCGTGCCGGCCGCCGAAGTGCTGCAGCGCATCCACGCGCGCTGGCCGATCGAGCGCGTGCCGCCGAACTATCCGGGCGAAGTGGCCAACCGCTGGCGCTATGTCGATGGCGCGGGTGAAATCGGCGTGATCGCGTCCGTCACCCAACCCTTCTGCCGCGACTGCACCCGCGCGCGGCTGTCCGCGGAAGGCGTGTTGTACACCTGCCTGTTCGCCGCGCTGGGCGCCAACCTGCGCGACCTGCTGCGCGCGGGCGCTGATGACGCCGCGATCGTGGGCAGGATTGCCGGCATCTGGGGTGGGCGACGCGACCGCTACTCCGAGCTGCGCAGCCGGCAGACGCCCGGTGTGGCGCGCAAGAAGATCGAGATGTCGTATATCGGGGGCTGAGTGGTTCGGCATCCCGGACGCTGGGCAGCGGCGATCCGGGACCCCGCGTCTTGCAAGCACGGCAAGCTCACCGAACGGCGCGAGGTTCCCGCTTGCGGGGAATGACGAGGTTGGCAATCGATCCACGTACCTGACGCGGGTACGCCGTCAAGGCGCGCTGAAACCGTTCTGGCGGAATATTTTTTGGGCCGGGGCGGCCAGCAGCGCGGCCGCGAATTGCCGTGCCGCGGTGGGTGCATTGTTGCGCACCGTCATGCCGTAGGCAGCCGCGACTGAAAGATCCGGTGGCAGCGCTACGACCTTCAATGCTGGATTTTGCTGCTGCAGTTTGTATGCACTGTTGCAGTAGCTGACGAACACGTCGATCTTGCCTTGCGCGAAAAACCACGCGACCGGGTTCTGGCCCGCGGGCACCCTGGGTGCATCGCGCCCGCCGACCAGCTTGATGGCCTTGGCGTCCAGCGCGGCGTAGGCACCCGACCGCAGCTTGTCGGCCTGGTGGAACAGCTGCCAGGTGTAATCGCCGGACGGATCGGACCCCGGCGTCGAAGTGCCGATGCGCACGTCGGGCCGCAGCAGCGTGTCCAGCACCGTGGCGGGCGTGACGTCCAGCGTGTTCCGCGTCAGCAGGCACAGCTTGCTGCGGGCAAACACCACCGGCTCGCGCCAGCCACCGCCACGGGCCAGCGCCTGCGGCTGCGCCATGTCCGCCGAGGCCAGGATCTGGGCGGCGGCCCCATCCTGGATGCGTTGGCGCAGCAAGCCGGAAGCGCCGAAGGTCAGCGCGACGTGTTGGCCGGTGCGTGTTTCGTACGCGTGCGCGATGGCCGTCAACGCCGGGCGCAGGCTGCCAGCCGCGTACACGCTTGGGGTGGAGTCATTGGTCGACGCCGGCGCCTGGGCCAGGGCCAGCGGCGCGGTCGTCAGCAGGGCAGCCAGGCACAGCGTGAACAACGCGCGTTTCATGGTTTTTGCTTTCCTCCCCAAGCCTGAATCCCTGCAACGTATTGACAGGCAACGGAATCGTCAAGGGTTCGTCGGCAAGGCTGGAGCTTGCCATGCATAAAATTGTTTCTCATGGATATTTTTTACGGTTTTGCAACATAACGTTGCCCAACACAAGCCGGAATGCTAGAACGCACAGTCAATTCGAGGCGTGGGTCGGGCGTAATCAGCCGCGGCCGGGGGTTCTCGTATCCACTGACGGGATGAAGCTTCCATGAAAAAGTGCGGCTTGACGGTTGCCCTGATGCTGGCCTTGCCGTTGGCGGCGGAAGCGGCGGGAGCCCAACCGCTGGACACGCAACAGGACACGTCGCCCGCCAACAATGACCAACCGGGCACGGCGACCTCGCCCGGCCAGGCGACACCGCGCCGACTGGGCACCATCTACGTCACCGGCGAGCGCGGTTACGCAACGCGCGCCGAATATCACACCAAGGTCGTCGACCTCGGGGCGCTGGGCACGCAGTCGATCCAGGACACCCCGATGTCGGTGACGGTGTTGCCCGAATCGCTGCTGGTCAACCAGCAGATCAAGACCGTCAACGACGCCCTGCGCAACCTGCCGTCGGTGACGATCCGCGACCAGCAGGGCCTGGAGGTGTCGCGCCCACAGTCGCGCGGATTTGTCAGCACGATTGACCAGAACACCCGCATCGATGGCATGAATGTGATCGGCACCACGGCGATCCCGGCCGAAAACCTCAGCGGCATCCAGGTGCTGAACGGCCTGGCGGGTTCGCTGTACGGGCCCGAGACGCCGGCGGGCGTCTTCAACTACATACTCAAGCGGCCCACGGCGGAACCGCTGGTGCGCCTGATCGAAAGTTACGACTCGCACAGCATCTTCACCGAGCAGCTCGACCTGGGCGGCCCGGCGGGCGCGCAGCGCAGCCCGTTGGGTTACCGCTTGACTGCGGTGCACGGCGAAGGCGACGGTTATGTGGATGGCAGCAACACCAACCGTACGCTGGTGAGCGGCGCGCTGGATTACCGCATCAACGACCGCACCGTGGTCGAGACCAACTTCAGCCACTACGACACCAACGTGACCGGGCTGCCCGGCAGCGTGGTGTACTTCGGCAAAAGCGGCAGCACGGTGTTGCCGCGCGCGCTGGACCCCAGCACGCCCGGCCTCGGCCAGCCAGGCGCAGGAACCGACCTGCGCAGTGACATGGCGCTGGCCAAGCTGAAACACGATTTCGGCAACGGCTGGAACTTCGAAATCGGTGCCCTGTACGAAAACGCCATCCGCAACTTGTGGGGCATCACCAACACCTTCACCAATGATGCCGGTGACTACACCGTCACCAAGAACTTCAACGCGATTCCGCGCTACACCATCCTCAGCAACACCGCGCGCCTGAATGGCCACTTCAGTCTGGCCGGCATGCAGAACGACCTGTCGATTGGCACCAACGGTTTTTCCGACATGCGCTATTCGTACCGCAATTCCATCGCGGTACCGCTGGGCAGCGGCAACATCGCCGATCCGGTGATATTTCCTCCGGTCGCGACGCCCGCGAATGGCGGGCGCTACCGTTCCGGCACGTTGCAGGAACAATCGCTGGTGCTGGGCGACACCCTGCACTTCAACGACCAGTGGGCGGCGCAGGCGGTGCTGAGTGCTTCCTGGCTGCTGTCGCGGGGCTTCAACAAGTCCGGCGCCACCACCAAGTCGCAGTCGTCCGATGGCCAGGTCAGCCCGAAGCTCAGCCTGATCTACACGCCCACTGGCGCACTGACGGCCTACGCTACCTGGGCGCGCAGCGTGGAACCGGGCGACCAGGCGCCGGCGGGAACGGCCAATGCCAACGAATTTCTGGCGCCCTACCACGACAAGCAATACGAGACCGGCGTCAAATACGCGGTGTCGGATCATCTGCTGCTGACCGCGGCGGCGTTCTACATGACCCGTCCGCTGGCGCAGACCGACGCTGCCAGCAACGTGTTCGCGGTCGTGGGCATGCAGCGCAACCGCGGCGTCGAACTGTTCGCGCAGGGCGATCTTGCGCCCAGCCTCAGCCTGCTGGGTGGCATTACCTACGTCGACGCCCGCGTCGAAGGCTCGCAGGTGCCGGACGGCAACGACAAGCTGATCGTGGGCGTGCCAAAGGTGAAGACGGACCTGTCGCTGGACTATCACCCGGCGTTCTTCCACGGGTTTGCCCTGACGGGAGGCGTGCACTTCCAGAGCCGCCGCGCGGCCACCAACACCAACAACAGTTTCGCACCAGCCTTCACGACGTTCGATCTCGGCGCGCGCTACACCACCATGGTCGGCCGGCACGCCTTCACCGCCCGCGCCGGCGTGGTCAACCTCACCGACCGCCACTACTTCTCGGCGATCGCCGACGGCAACATCGTGGGCAGCCCCGGTTCCAATACCGCGTACTACGGCGCGCCGCGCACGTACATGGTCAGCGCCGAACTGGATCTGTAGTTCATCGGGGGTGGCGCGGCTGCTAGGCTCGCGGGCAACCGTTCGATGGGCCTGACGCATGCGCGAACTGATGACCACCCGTGAAGTCGCGGATTACCTCAGGATCAAGGAACGCAAGGTTTACGCGCTGGTGCAGGCGCACGCCATCCCGTGCGCGCGTGTCACCGGCAAATGGCTGTTCCCGCGCGCGATGATCGACCTGTGGGTGCTGCAGAACACCGAATATGCTGCGCGCGTGTTGGCGCCCGCGGCGCCGGCGGTGCTGGCCGGCAGCCACGATCCGCTGCTGGAGTGGGCGGTGCGCGAATCCGGCAGCGGACTGGCCGTGCTGTTCGACGGCAGCCTCGATGGTGTGCAGCGCGTCACCACCCGACAGGCATGCGCGTGTGGCCTGCACGTGATCGATGCGCGCGACGAGAGCTACAACGTGCACCTGCTCGACCAGCAACCCGTGCTGCCCGACGCGGTGTTGCTGCAATGGGCGTGGCGCGAACAAGGGCTGATCCTGGCGGCAGGCAATCCGCTGCACATCGCGACGCTGCCCGATGTCGCGCAGCGCGGCGCGCGGGTCGTTGACCGCCAGCAATCCGCAGGCAGCCACCTGTTGCTGGAATACCTGCTGCAAAAATCGGGCTTGGCGTCCGCCGCGCTCAAGCGGATCGCGCGGCCGGCGCGCAATGAAAGTGATGCGGCGTTCGCGGTGGCCAATGGCGACGCCGATGTGGCGCTGGGCATTGCCGCGGTGGCGCGCCAGTACCGGCTGGATTTCGTGCCGCTGCAGCGCGAGCGCTATGACCTGCTGTTGCGCCGCCGTGATTATTTCGAGGAACCGTTGCAGGCCCTGCTGGCTTTTACGCGCACCACCACTTTTGCCGACCAGGCGCGGGCGCTTGGGGGGTATGACGTCGAAGGGCTCGGCCGCGTGATGTACAACACGCCCTAGAAAGGCGGGCTTTTGCGTGTCATCCCGGAATCGGCTGTTGCTTTGCGGCTATTGAGAGCAGATAGACGCGCCGCATCCTGCGGCCCGCCCTTCGGGCCATCGCTGTCGCGATGTTCGCTCCGGCGTCCTTCCTTCGCAGTCGGATCTCGCCCACTTCGCGGGTTCGCATGGATTGACGCAATGGAAGATCGGTCAGACCGCTCAGGGCCGGTGTTTCTGCAGCGTCAACGCACCAGCCGCAGCTGCGCGGTACGCGGGCGCTCGCGGTAGTACTGGGTGGTCAGGTCTTCCAGGACGATTTCCCACGCGTCCAGTTTCAGCCAGCCCGGACGCAGGTTGTCCAGTGTCTCCATGTCGTCCACATCGCGCCGGTGGCCCAGGTGCGCAAGGTGGCTCAACACGCGTTCGATTTGTCCGGCATCAATTTCGGTAGCCATTGCGTCCCCTTCAGTACGCCCTGTGCATGCAAGCACTGCTGCAACTGCCGTGCCAAGGCCGGAACCACGGGCCGATGCGGCCGCCGGACGTGGGCATCCAGGGCAAACTTGCGGGGCCGGCATCAGCCTTGTTTGGCATCCGGGTGGTACAACTGCACGCCGCCGATGCGGTACGCGCCGATGGCCTGTTGGCCCTGCGGGGAAACCATCCAGTCCACGAACCTGCGCGCCAGGTCGGTCTTGACCCGCGGGCAGCGTGCGGGGTTTACCAGCATCACGCCGTACTGGTTGCGCAGGCGCGGGTCGCCCTGGACCACGATTTTCAAGTCGCCCTTGTTCTTGAAGCTGGCCCAGGTGGCATTGTCAGTGAGGGTGTAGCCGCCCATCGCGCGCGCGGTGTTGAGCGTCGCGCCCATGCCCGAGCCCGTCTCGCGGTACCACTTGCCGCTGGCGGGCTGCGGATCGAGGTGGGCGGCCTTCCACAGATCCAGCTCCTTGTCGTTGGTGCCGCTTTTGTCGCCGCGCGACAGGAAGGGCGCCTGGTCGTGGTAGATCTTCGCCAGCGCCGCGGTGACGTCGGTCATGCCCGCGACGTGCGCCGGATCGTCCGCCGGCCCGACGATGATGAACGCGTTGTACATCACGTCGCGGCGGTCGATGCCGTGCCCTGCAGCCACATATTTCAATTCCTGGGCCTTGGCGTGGGTCAACAGCCCCGCGGCATCGCAGCGCATGCCCATGTCAAGGGCTGCGCCGGTGCCGGTCGCAACCACCCGCACCTCGATGCCGGTGTCCTTGCGGAACTGCGGCAGCAAGTGGTCCAGCAGGCCCGAATCCTGCACGTCGGTGGTCGAGGCCAGAATGAAGGAAGGATTGCTGGCGGACATGGCCGGCGCCGCCATGGCGAGCGCCAGCAGTACGCCGGCGCCCAGCGCGGCAAACCGCCGCGTGGATGGTTGGATGGTCATGCAGAATCTCCCGTTGCAGGTTTCAGGTCCACAGCCGCCCCTCCAGGAACGCTTGCGCGGCGGGGGTTTCGGGCCGGGCGAAAAATTCGGCGGCAGGACGGTCTTCCAGCAACCGCCCGCGACTCAGAAACAACACGCGCTCGCCCAGGCGCCGGGCTTGCGCGAGGTCGTGCGTGGTCATGATGATGGTCGCACCACGCCGACGCATCGTCTCGACCAGGCCTTCCACCGCGGCCGTGGCGTGCGGGTCGAGGCTGGCGCAGGGCTCGTCCAGCAACAAGGCTTCGGGTTGCAGCACCCAGGCGCGTGCAATGGCCAGGCGTTGCTGCTCGCCACCGGACAGCCGGGTGGCGGGCATCCTGGCCAGATCCTGCAGGCCGGTTGCCTGCAATGCGTCCTGCACCAGTTGGCGGCGCGTGCGGCGGGGCAGGTGGCGAATGGCGATCGGGTAGTCGATGTTGGCCGCGACCGAGCGTTGCAACAGTACCGGATGCTGCAACACCATCGCGTGCCGACTGCGCGCCCGGGCCGGCGACAGCCCGTGCCAGTCGATGTTGCCGCACTGCGGTGTCAGCAAGCCGTGGCACAGACGCAGCAACAAACTCTTGCCGGCGCCGTTCGGTCCCAGGATGACGTTGAACGTGCCGGGCCGGATGGTGAACGACACGTCGTCCAGCAGATCGCGACCGCCCACGCGGTAGCCCAGACCCGTGACCGACAACGGCAGCGTGCGTGGCGCGGGCAGGGCGGGGGCACCGGCCGGCCACAAGGCTTCGGCGGTCGCGGCCTCACGCACGGGCGTAGCGCCTGCCGGCGGTATTGCGCACGACTTCGGTGAGCAACGTGATCACCAAAGTCAGGCCCAGCAGGATCAGGCCCAGCGCCACCGCGTGCGGCAGGTCGCCCTCGCTGGTGTCGAGCACGATCGCGCCGGTCATCACCCGCGTGTAGTGCGCAATGTTGCCGCCGACGATCACGACCGTGCCGACTTCGGCCAGCGCTCGCCCGAAACCAGCAAGCGCCGCCGTCACCAGACTGAAGCGGCCGTCCCACAGCAGAGTCGCCAGCATGCGCAGCCGGCCGACGCCGAATGAGCGCAATTGTTCGTCGTACTGTTGATGCAGGTCGGCCACCGTCTGGCAGGTGAGCGCCGCGACGATCGGCACGATCATCGCCCACTGCGCAATCACCATCGCACTGGGCGTGAACAGCAGTCCCCAGCTGCCCAGGGGGCCCGAGCGCGACAACAGCAGATACACCACCAGACCGATCACGACGCCCGAAAGGCTCATGCCGGCGTTCAACAACGCGATCACGAAGGCGCGACCGGGAAAGCGCAGGA
>JACZCX010055770.1_pt1 | contig 12290 bp, 22 predicted proteins | sample 8641831 | NCBI WGS metagenome assembly JACZCX01 (sample SAMN15324608, study PRJNA640507) | soil metagenome | isolation source: intercropping sugarcane | place: China: Luxin town, Laibin City, Guangxi Province | collected 2019-07-25 | depth 10cm m
AGGACATCATGGCAAAGAGAAAGATAGCAAAACCGGCCGGCGATGCACCGCTCACACCCGAGGTCGCAGCCGCAAATGAGTTCGACGCAGCCATCACGGATCAACAGCTGAAAGAGATGGAAAAGGTGGCGCATGGGTTCGGAATCAACCGGCGAATGATGTTTGTGGTGCTGGCTCGATCGAAGGCGCAACTCGTCGCGCCGGCCGTCGAGGACGACGCAAAAATGGAAACGCCGTTTGACATGTACGAAGCCATGGACGCATACATAGATCATCTCAAACGCCTTATCGATATTGCGGAGACGGCCAGAGCGCGCTTGCTTGTCGTTTGCTCAACAGTCGCGCTGGCGCGCGGCGCGGCATAGGAGCGAAGCCATGACAGCCAATCAATCCAACGCCAAGAGCGGGAAGCGGAAGGCAGCTAAGGCGCGTCCGCCTACGATCTACGATGGCGACAAGTATTTCGACGCCAAATTCACTCAAGACGAACTATGGGAGCTTGATCGTCGCATTCTCGCTGAATGTGGATTCGAAAACGATCGAGAGGGGAGCACTTGGTTGTACATGCAATGGATAACGCTGGGGTCTGAACTTGGAAGAAAGCTAGGCTCGGGCTACATGGTTTCGCGCGAATGGGTCACCATTCACATGTGCAGGGAGCTTGAAATTGACTACAAGTCCTTCGCCAAGAACGTGCCGAAGCTGTCCATTGAGCCGTTCTACGCGTTCGTCGAGAGGCAGTTTCCTCGCCTCAAACCGACTGACAACAAGCTGCGACTTGATGTCCAGAAACACCATATGCACTTGGCGTTCATCGATTGGATCGACGCAGAATGCCAGAGGATCGCGTGCCCGAAGTCATATCATGGCTTGGGGTGCGAAGATCGATACGAGAAGCCGGACTACTTGACCGCATTGCAACGCATCTGGAAGCACAACGCGGCACGTCCGAAGCTCACGCTGGCGCATTCCGATTGACCGAACACGCCACGGCTAGGCGCAAGCCGAACGCGGGCACCCGCCCGCTGCCGTGGTGGTCGTTGGGGGATGGATGATCCGCAATGGATAAATCAACGATTCACGACATCGAGACACGTCTAGATGAATCGGGGCGCCGGTTCGAGTTGGACGTGAAGGAAGCCGCAGTCAGGCTTAACGCTCCTGAACATGTCGCGCGCACGATCGTAAGAACCGCGAATGGGATCGAAAGCCTCGCAAGGGATGTCATGCGATTGAGCGGAGCTTCGAGCGAACGTGACATGCAGGAATCGGTCGAGAACGTCACGAAGAATGATGACGGCACGTATGTCGATCTTGTCGCCATGCTCGAAAATTTTGCCTTTTCTAAAGTCGCCCTGCTGAGCGCTTACAAGGCATTCAAACGCGCCGCAGACATGACACGCGATGGGAAAACGGTTGCATCGCTCTCCATCGTGGTGGATATGAGTAGTCTGCTGTTGGCAGCCATTGAGAGTCTGGCCGAGGAAGCCAAATCGAGATCAGGCGCGCACGCTGCCAATGCCAGTCATGCTAGGCATCACGACAACGAACGCGCTGCGCGCGAGTGGTACGCAAAACATAAAAAACTGAATAAAAAGCTGACCAGAGACGATGCTGCCACGCGAATCAGAGACGAGGGCATCGTGAATGCGTCTTGGCGTACCATCCGAAAATACCTAATCAACCAATAGCGCGCGTACGCTCTGCGCTGCAGCGTGTACGCTCTGCAGCGCAGATGGGATTCAACCAGTAGATCATCACGTCGATCATCCTCAGCGCCTCGCATCCGAGGCCGTCCCTGCAATGCCGCACGGACGCACTGAGGCGACACGATGGAAGCCATCCCCGCAAGACCATACGGCGGCCTCGTCAAAGAGGCTGCGCGTCGCGACATTAGTCGCAGTGCTGCATTCGAATTAGCGCGTATTGAGCTCCTTGAGACGTTCAAGATCGGAGCACGGCGCTACGTCTACCTTGACAGTCTTGACACGCTTCCGCAGCGCATGAAGGAGCGCGAAGAGGAAGAGCGCAAGCGCAAGGAGGCGGTATGACTCACGACGAAGCCGAGCTCGTGCGCCTACAAATGGCCGACCTGGAAGCCCGCGCAAAGGCTGCAGAGACACGCGCGACCAAGGCCGAGCGTGACGCTGCAAACCTGCGCGCGATGCTGTCGCGATTTCGCACAAGCCTTTCCGAGATCCAGAACGATCCTGGCGATGATGGCCAGCCGCGAGGCGCCGAATGAGAACCCGAAAAAGCAACACCCCGCCAGTGCGGGCGGGGTGTCAGGGTGCTTCGCAGGTTCATCCGGACGATACAGGCAGGCGGCTTGCTATCGCGACTTGCGGGACATCCATCCCGGATGCTGGCGATGTTACGCCCTCGCACTTCGACTGTCTACCGTCTGAACTGACATCGCGAGCGCGCTGGGTGCTGTGGCGCGACGGCAAGGTGCCCTACTGCGCACGACAGCCACGCAGGCGCGCGTCCTGCACTGACCCCAAGACATGGGCCAGCTTCGACGCGGCGCTCGCTGCGCACGCTGCAGACAGGAATTGCGGTCTTGGCTTCGTCCTGGGCGACGGCATCGCAGCGGTGGACATCGACCACGACACCAGTGAAGCCGCCATGTTCATGCTGGAAACCGTGGGATGCGGGTACATCGAGGTTTCGCCATCCGGTGACGGCCTGCACGGCTGGGCGTTCAGCGACGATCGACTGCCCCGCAAGAAGGGTCTTTTGGACGGCCTGCACGTCGAGGTCTACAGCGCCGACCGATACATGACGGTCACGGGAAACGCATTGGCCACGGCGCCATTGTGCCGAACCGATCGCATCCTGCGGCTTTCCATGGCGCTTGCCCGTGAAACCCAAGAAAAACCCACTGGGTTTACAGCATCAACTGCATCAACTGCATCAACAGCATCAACAGCTAATCATGTAGAAGATGTACCACTCGGGCGATTTCTTCCGAAAAAACCGGGCGAGCGGAACGGGCGCATTTTTGAATGGTGCCGGTACGTCAAGACCACGCACCCGGACGCGACGCTCGCGGAGCAAATCGAGTACGCGACGCGGTGGTACCGGGCCGCGCAAGCAGTGATTGGCACGAAGGACCAGTCCGTCACGGTTAACGATTTCCTGCGCGCATGGGAAGTGGCACAGCCGCTCGGGTTCGACGTGAAGGGGATGATCCCCGAGGCTCGCACTGTGCCGGTGCCGGACTTGGTGCGGCAAGCCATCACGCCGCACGTACTGGCGTACCAGCTTTGCATCGTGCTGCAGCGGCAGCGCCCTGATCACCCGTTTTTCATTTCGACGCGCCAGCTCGGGCAATGCCTGGGTGCGAGCCATACGGTCGCGGCGGGCGTCATGCGCGTACTGCGCGTGCTGGGCGTGCTCGTGGTGGCGAAGGAATACACACGCACGACTTCGACGCGGTACTACGTGGCGCCGCAATATCTGGATTACGGCGGGGATTGATATGGAAGATGCCGTGCGGGGCGATAAAGACAAGAAAACCGACCCGATTACCGTTGAGGACCAAGCGGCCTGGGTCTTGGCGGAAGCATTCGGAATGGGCACGTCATGGGATGCCGTGGGCGAGGTCTACGACGCTGGCGAGCGCGACAGCGGAAACACGCCGATGCACGTTAACCGTGATGCGGTTGCGATTCGGCACCCGACGGATATTGAGGAACAGGCCACCTATTACCTGCCTGCGGATAGGCTGAAGTGGCCAACATGGGCGACGTGGCTTCCCGACCATGAGCAGGAAAGGCTTAAGGCATGGAGTGACGCGCATCCACTGCAGGTCAAGCGCAACGACGTGGGGGAGTTTGAGAAGTGGTCAGAGTCCGTGGTGTGTCTGATGGTACCGCGAGTCCGTGCGGGCACGCGCGCGATGACCGCCCTACACGATGCACGACTGACACGACCGCAATTTGCGACGCTGCGGGTTTTTGCGCTCGAAGACCGGAGCGCGGCAGCCCAGTTATTGCGCTATGCCCAGGTTCGCGGTCATCGCGCGGACGTGACGCGCAATGCGCTGATATTTCGCGTGCTGTTCCCGAACTCACGCAAGCTGCATCACAACATCAAGGAGCGTGCACGGCGCATCGGTATGCAAGAGGGTGCATATCGGCGGCAGGAATACGCAGCCGCGCGTTTGTTACTGGACTGGCTGCATCTCGCCAGCGTGAAATACATGCGTGCATACGGCGCGGTGCAACGGCACTTCGTGCCTTCGCGCACACTGGAAGATACGACGCCGAAAAGGTCTGCACCGCGATTTTCGAAGGGCTGGGATTCGCAGCAAAAGCCCGGACCCGTTGCGATTATCGACATTGGGCGCGCGAGAACACCTACCAAGGATGGATATATTGAAGGGGGTTGTACCCGCACTGCAGCCACTTCCGTGCGCCGGGCCGCGTAAGCCCGGCAGTACCCGATAACCCAACGGTTACCCGAATGGTTCCCCCAACCGTTCGGGCGGGGTTTTTGTGTCCGCAATCCTGCAATTAAATCCAGCGAGGTCCAGAAAGGTGGAGAACGATACCCTGATCCGGCTGCCCGAGGTGCGGCGCATGACCGGCAACCCGTGCGAGTCAACAATATACGGTTGGATTCAACGCCGACACTTCCCGAAGCCCGGACGCCTGGGCGGTCGCGTGAGTGTTTGGAACCGGCGCGACGTGCAACGCTGGATTGATCGCAGCTTGAAACAGGAGGCTGCGTAATGGTCCCGACGATTATGCGTCCGGCCGCACCCGATCGCCTTGGTACCCAAGTGCGTCCAACAATTCGTTGGCGTGCGCTTCGATCAATCGCATCCAGATTTCTACCGAACCGTCGGCATTCTCCGGCGGCATGTCCTCCAACTTGCGCAATTCGCGGAGTAATCCTTCGCCAAGTGCGGGCTGATCTTTCGCGGCCGACTTAGCCAGAGCAATGGCGAATGCCCAAAGGACGCGCACGTATGCATCCGAGGACATATGCATGACTACGTTTGCAGGCAAGTCTTGAATGTTCGGTTCCGCGTTGGTCATGAGGTACTCCGTGTGGATTGACATCGGCAAACGTAACACGGAGCTTGTTTCTGCTTAAGGGAATGGTCGCCTCCAGAACACCGAATCTCGCCCATCGCGAACACTAAAAAAATCAATCACTTGGCCGCCACTTGGCCGCGTTTCAGCACTGGCAGAAGGCGTTTTGGAGCCGATTTTCGCGTGTAGGTTGTTGATTTACATGGAATAGTGTTGTTTCAGTCCGAACGGATTCGCGGGCTGCTGCCAGCGCTGTGAATTGGCTGGAATCACGTCGCAAACGCCGAATCCTGCCCTTGTACGGCAGGGGAGCGGCCATGTAATGCGCTGAAAACACACTGAAAACACTTGAACCACGACACCCGTACGGACAAAGGTACGGAATTCCACCCGCCCGAAAGGGCTTTTCTGCCCATCCGGGCATCACCACGAGGAACACCCATGACCACCACCACCTAGAACCCACTCGCCGCGCTGCCTGGCTCCCGTGAGGCACGACAGGCCGCACAGCGGACCCAAGCCCAAGGCACGCCGATGGCACCGCCCAACGCCCGCAACGGTGTAAGCGAGAACATGCGCGGCACCGGCAACGGCGTGTCGAGCAACATGGGCGGCCACGGCAATGGCGTATCGCCGAACATGTCCGGCCATGGCAATGGCGTATCCAGCAACATGATTCCGGGGAGGGCCGCGTAATGGGCAAGGTCCGCGCTTGGCTGAATACCGTACTGCCCGAGTCCGCCGCCGATGGCGAGCCGGTCGATTTCGTGCCGGATCGTATGTCGCACGACGGTCGCATTGCTCACTACAAATTCACCGGCGACCGCACGCTGATGCTGCCGACGCCGGATGCCGCCGACCCAACCACCCGCCGGGCACTGCGCGGCATGCGTGCTGCGTGGAAGGCGGACAGCCTGGCGCGTGCGATCAACGCCGACGACAACCTTTCGCCAATTGGCAAGCAGCGGAAGCTTGCGCGGGAACTGGCCGGGCCGCTGGGTGACGTGCTGAAACACTCGCAGGCGCTCGCCCAGCGTCGCACGGCATTGAAGGGCCGCATTGAATCGGCGTATGCCATCGGCGTGCCTACGGATGCGGAGCGTGCCGAGGATACGGAAATCCGGCAGGCCATCCGCGCGTTGCCCGAGGCCGAACGCCGGGCCATGCTGTCCGAGCTTGTGGGCGGCAAGCGTCCGCAGGTTGCACGCGCATTACTGCGGTCACCCGTCCCGGTTCCGGGCTTCAGTGAATCAGTCCTGGAGCAAGCCTGGCGGGCTGGCGTCGATGCCACGAACCCGGAAGTTGCCGAGGCGAAGGAGATCGACAACGAACTGGCCGAGGCCGAGCGCACCATCCGCAGGGCTGCCGACATTGCGCTGGGCAGCATCGGACCGGACATGCTGCGCGGTGCATTGAAGGCGCAAGGCATCGCGGAGCCGGGGCCGTTCAACGTCAAGGTGACTCACGGCTTCGTGCCGGACAAACCGGAGCCGCCAGCATCCCCGCAGGCTGCGCCGGATGATTCTGGACAGCCGTTCCCGGTTGCGACGGTAACAAACATCGAACAGGCGCGCGCGAAATAAGCCCGCCCATCCAAAGGAACCATGACCATGCGAAGCACTGAAGAAATCGCCCAGCTTTGGGCAGACCGTATCGACACCATCCGCACCCAGCCTTACCAGTAGGCCCGGCAAGCGCCGCGCGTGTTTGCCGAAAGCATCCACGCCGCGTTCAATGCCGCCGCTGCTGACCGCGACGCACTGCCCATCCTGATCGCGCACCTGCACGGCGTCACTGCCGCAATGGAAGCCCTGGCCGAACGCGAGCCGGAGCCAGATCCCGAGGGTGGCGATGCGGGCAAGCCGCGCCGTACGTGGAGGGTCCGCTGATGTGGAGCGAAGGCCGCCGGAATGGCGCGGATGACGAACGCGAAGCGTTGCATGACCTGCTGGAAAAGCTAACGCGTGGGGTGAACGAAAACCGGGCGCGGATCGAGGAACTTGAACGGAACGCGCAACCCGTCGAGGTGCATGACGTGGACGCGAGGGTACGGCCATGACGGCGCCCAAGCTCACGGGGAACAGGTGCCAGTGCCCGACGTGCGACGAGTATTTCAACGGCGTGACGCCTTTCGACCATCACCGGGTCGGCAGCTATGCCAAGCCAGACCAGCCGAATACCCGCCGATGCTTGACCTTGGCGGAAATGGTGGCCGCTGGGTTTATTCGGAACGCTGCCGGGTTCTGGTGCGACCGTGCCGACCCCGAACACGCCATGCGACCCCGCGCGCAGGGCATTTCAGCGCCGCGCAGGCATGGGGCAATGGGACAGCCTACCCCCGAACCGGACGGGCTGGAAATGCCGAATGCGTTAATGGAGGCAGCATGAGCACTGCACTTGCACAAACCTTCCCGGCCGTGGTGAAGCCGCACCCGCTCACGTCTGACACGTCCGTTGCCTACATGCGCGAGGGCCAAACCTTGCGCGAAGTGATCGGCCCGGATGCCACGGACGCGCTGCGGATCGAGGTCGGCGGGATCGAGGTTCCGGCGCACATGTGGGACAAGGTGCGACCGCGAGCGGGTACGCCGGTACACGTGACAGTGATCCCGTAGGGCGGCAATGGCGGCAAATGGTTGCGCACGATCCTGCTGATCGTCGTCGCAATCGTGGCTTGGGAGGTTGCGCCCTATCTGACTGGCGAGTTCGGAGTGTTGGCCGGCGCCAACACCGCCGCAGTCGCGGCCGGCCTTGCGCTCGTGGGACAGCTTGCGATTACGGCCCTGATCCCGCCGCCTACGCCAAAGGGCCTTGGCGGCGGCAGTGGCGACCCCTTCAATCAACTCGCTAGTATTACCGGCACCAGCAATCAGGCCGCGCCCTATGGCGTCATTCCATGCGTTGTAGGAAAGATGAGGTTTTGAGATGAGCCAACCGCCGAAAGCCATTGTGCCCGCGCTGAAAGACGGCGAGGAAACCATCATCGAGGGCCAGAGGTTTTGGCGGCCGGTTACACCACCCGGTGAAGTTCCGCGCGACAGATGTATCCACGAAGCCGGACACACGCTGGCGTCATGGTGGACCGGAAAGGGCATTGCGCGGGTGCAAGTAACCGCCATTGGCGAGGATGGGCTGAATTTCACAGAGGCCGCGCATTGCTACATCGAGGGCGAGGGCAAGCGGTCAGTGGAAAAGTTCTGCAAGCGTCACACGCGCCAGGAATTGAACGATCGCGTCACCCGTGAACTGATACAGATCATGGCCGGGCCGATGGCGGAAGCCAAGCACAAGGGGTACGGCTTCGCGTGGCAGGCGTTGGCAATGGACCCCGGCTATCGTCAGTGGCGTGAGGGTGATCCACCTTCGGACTTGCACGCATGGACAGGTATGTCATTGCTGCCTAAACCGAAGGATCGAGCGCGTGTTGCCAATGCTGCGGTTGGTGTTTGCGCGCACATGCTCGCGTTCTACTGGCCCAAAATCGAAGCCATCGCGGATGCGCTACAAAGCCGTCGAAGTCTCACCGGCGCGGAAGTGCTGGAAGTGATCGGCGAAGATCCGCGTGGGCCGCTTTGCAAGATGAAACTGGCTGCCGTCGAATTGACGGCGCAATGATGCTGCAGCCACCTTGGGTGGCTCCCGAGCTGACCCGCGACACCTACGGCGTGCGCACGGTCGCGAATCTGGAGGAATGACGATGAGCTTTTCCGATGATGTCGCCAAGTGGGCCGAAAAGACCAAGCGCGAGATGGACTAGAAAACCCGTGACATCACGCTGGAGCTATTCAGTGCCGTGATCATGGCGAGTCCAGTGGGCAATCCCGAGTTGTGGGAGCGCAACCGGGTTGCAGCAAATTTCAACTAGCAGGTGCGGGTCCACAACGCCAACTTGCGCGACAACCCCGACAACTTGGACAAGCGCGGCCATCTGAAACGCGGCAAGAAGTTGAACGATGGCATGGATATCGAAGCACCGCCCGGCTACGTCGGCGGCACCTTTCGCAACGCATGGCGGACCAGCGTGGGCGCACCGAGCAACGAAGGCGCGCGCGAGCCTGACAAGTCGGGCGCGGGTGCATTGGCCGATCTCAAGAACATTGGCGGCGCTGGAACCGTCAGCTACATCACCAACAATATGCCGTACGGCATCCGGTTGGAATATGACGCATGGAGCAAGCAGGCTCCGGCTGGTTTCGTGCGCGTGAACGTCGCGCGCATCGCGGAGAAATACAAGAAACCTGGTTGATGGGCGCGGTGTTCCTGTTGCTGGATAAGCAACACCGGACCAGCCGGCCAGTGTCCGGTTCCACCAATAACCCCGGCAGCCGGGGCGGCGCTGCCATGCGCCGTGACCCGGCAACCATTTGGAGATTGAAGCAATGCCAATGCCCCGCAAGCGTCCGCCGAAGGATGCAAGGGAACGCATCGAGAAATACACTCTTGCGCACTACAACACGAACGCCATTGCCAAGTTGTTCGGCGTGTCGCGCTAGGTGTTCTATCGCTGGCTCAAGGAAAACCCTGAGTTGGCCGAGGCGCGCGAGGCGTGTCTTGGGATCGAAGAAAAGGAGCTTGTCGATGCGCTCTGGGAACAAGCAAAAGGCGGCAATACCACGGCGGCAATATTCCTGCTGAAGGCACGCCACCACTACCGCGACAACTCGCCCGTCGCGGATCAAACGAACGTGCAAGTGAATATCACGCTCCCCGGCGCGGTGAGACTTGCCGAATACAAGGCCGCAATTGCGACCGCGCATCCCGAGCTTGTGAAGCAGATTGCACACGACGAACACGAGGAACAGGACGATGGCATCCGAATCGATCGAGCTTAATGAGTTCCAGCAACGGGCGTTGACGATGCCCGAGGAAGCGGACCTGTTCTTGGGCGGCGGACGTGGCGGCGGCAAGTCCTACGCGCTGGCGTTTCTCGCACTGCGACACGCCGAGTAGTACAAGGACCGTGCTCGCATCCTGTATATCCGGCGCACTTATCGCGGTCTTGCTGACTTCGAGCTGGTGACGCGCGAACTGTTCGGAGCCGCTTATGGGACGGCGACCAAGTACAACGCCAGCGAACACGTCTGGAAACTTCCGAACGGCGCCTATGTCGAATTGGGCCAGCTCGAAAGCGCGGGCGACTATGCCAAGTATCAAGGCCGCAGTTTCACCCTGTTGCTGGTGGACGAGGCCGGCCAGTTCCCGACATCGCAGTTGCTTGACCTGTTGCGCTCGAACATGCGCGGGCCTGCCGACATGCCGGTGCGCATGGTGATCGCGGCGAACCCTGGCGGCCCCGGGCACTACTGGCTTGCAAAGCGTTTCGTGTTCAAGCAAGCGCCGTGGGTGCCGTTCCTTGAGGAAAAATCGAAGCGCGAGTGGATTTATTGCCCTAGCACGTTCGCCGGCAACCAATTCATCGACCGCGCGCAGTACGCCGAGCAGTTGCGTTCCTCGTGCCCGGACGATCCCGAATTGCTGCGGGCGTGGGTTGAGGGCGACTGGGCTGTTGCACGCGGCGCGTATTTCGCGGCCGTCCTGGATGAAAGCCGCAACGCAGTGGACCCATGGCAGGCGATCCCCGAAGGCTGGGAAACGCATCTTGCGCACGACTTCGGATCATCGGCGCCGAGCGTGACGTACATCGTTGCCAAGTCACCGGGCGATACCGTGGGCAACCGGTACTTTCCGCGCGGTTCGCTGGTGCTGGTGGACGAACTGGCAACCGTGAAGGGTGAGGACTTGAATACCGGACTCGGGTGGACCGTTCCGGTACTTGCCGAGGAAATCCGCGCCATGTGCGGACGTTGGCACATACAGGCGCGAGGCTGCGCGGACGATGCCATCTTTGCCTAGAGCGGGCACGCATCCGGTTCCATCGCCGACGAGTTCCGGCAAGCGCGCGTGCATTTCTACCCGGCGCAAAAGGCCGGACGGGTTGCAGGCTGGCAAAAGATGAAGCGGCTACTACAGGACGCGGGCAAGCCCGACAAGCCGGGCCTGTACGTGAGCCGTGCGTGTTCCTACTGGTGGGCAACCGTGCCGTACCTGGCGCGCGACGCGAAGCGTGTCGAGGACGTGGATAGCTCCGGCCCGGATCACGGTGCCGATGCGAGCCGCTACGGGCTTAGCGAGACACCGAAGGCCGAGGTGTTCCAGTTGCGGCTGTAAGCGCTAACCTAAAAGACTATTTCTACCGTAAAATCAGCTGCTTGAGTGAAAAGTGAAGTCTGCACGGCAATAGGCTGCTACACTGCGTTTTCTCTAAGCCAAGCGCGATAGTTGCACAGATCGCTCGGCAATAGTACTCTTGCAAGTGAAGGGTTCTGACTACCTGGCTCCGTCACACGGTTAAGAGTGTGGCCTGAGACCTCCAGGGTGTCGGGGCCCTTTATTTTTCCGCAATAGCGAAGCCTGCCGCCGTCTATCTGCTCAAGAACCCATGTCGCCCTATCTTTCGCGTAGGCACTGGTGATCATGTTTGCTTGAGTGTTTGCATCCCTCAAGTTTGCTTCGACGCTGACAACAACGACTCCTGATCCATCGGCGGCGCGCGCCGTGATAAGTACAACAAGTGCGTCTTTCACGGTATGCGAGTCGAAGATGGCTTCAGGGTCATCAATCAGCTCCGGCAGTCGACACAGGAATTTTTCCGGGATGCCTGGCCGTTGACCGCCCTTCCCGGTGTAGATTTTCGACAGGATGCCCGAGCTAATGCGCAATGGAAGATCAGGAAAGCCCAACATACGTAAACATGCAGGAGTTTTCCCCATCCACAGGGACGCGGAACGGCTCGTCCCGCTGGCTAGGCAAATGCGCACCTGCTCTTTAAATGGATAGCTATGTAGCGCGTTTGCATCACCGATCGCGTGAGCCTTCGAGTCCATGCTTCCCCCATGACATGCACGATGATCATGATCATCGTCATCATGATCACGATCATCACATCCTAGTGGTTACGTGACTCGTTGGCGCGCGGTTGCTTAAAAGCCGAGACGCGCCGGGGCTTACATCGGTTAGCTCGCCATCCTTGGCGTCCCTGACGGCCCGGCGCGCAATCCATCATTGCGTCATGCAACGTGGCGCGGTATCGGCGCAAGGCTCGTCGTCGTGTAGGGAAACGCCTACAGCTTTCCGTACGGGCGTCCGTACAACGAGAAAGGCCACCCGCTAAGGTGGCCTAAGTCGTTGATAACGCTGGTGGGCGGTGCAGGGATCGAACCTGCGACACCTGCCGTGTGAAGGCAG
>JACZCX010007106.1_pt1 | contig 12111 bp, 11 predicted proteins | sample 8641831 | NCBI WGS metagenome assembly JACZCX01 (sample SAMN15324608, study PRJNA640507) | soil metagenome | isolation source: intercropping sugarcane | place: China: Luxin town, Laibin City, Guangxi Province | collected 2019-07-25 | depth 10cm m
ACCTGATCGGGCCGGGTGTGGTGCCGGACAGCGGGTTGGTGTTCCAGTTCCAGAACGTGCAGCGGGCGCGGGTGCGGGGGCTGGACCTGGGCACGAAGACCACCGTGGTGCCTAACGTGTTCGACGTGGCGGTGAACTACACGTTCATGGACACGTACGACTTCGGGTTCAACGGGCCGTTGCCGTACCGCTCGAAGCACTACGCGACGGCGTCGTTCAACGTGTTGGGCGGCCTGACTGGGTTAGATATCCGGTATCGGAGCCGGGTGGAGCGGGTGTTGTTGTTCCCGGCGGACCCGCGGGGGTCGATCACGCTGGTGGATTTCCGGGCGGGGGCGAAGGTGTTCGGGTCATTCGTGCAGGCGAAGGTGTCGAACCTGCTCCAGGACAAGTATGTCGACGTCATGGAGCGGACGCCGGGGGCACCGAGGACGTTGTTTTTGACGGTGTTGCGGTCGTTCTAGAAAACCGGGCCTTACGGGCGAGCGGGCGACAGGCTATCCTAACGGCGTTAGCCTGAGGCGTCCATCGCTTTGCTGCCTGTAGAATGCATGAGCCTCGAGCGGTCGCATCGAGGCGAGTCCCCCTCATTCCCTCGTCATGCGCCTTACGCAATTCCTCGCGCCGCTCATCGCGATCGGCATCGGCGCGACGCGGGCCTCGGCCCAGCGTCCCGGGATCCGCTACAACGCGATCACCGGCGACAGCGTGGAAATCATCGGCCTGTTCCCGATGGCGATCGGGAACGCCGATTCGGCGTTCATCTTTGCCTACCGTACCTTCCTGCCGGCGGGCGATACGGCGGGCGCACGTCGCGAGGCACTGCCGTGGTTCGGATGGTTCCAGGATCAGTTTGCCGCGGGCGGATATCGAAAAGCCGCAATCTGGGTCCTGTGGCCAAAGACCGAAGGCGATTCGCTTCTCGCACAGGGGCCGGGCGGCAGCTACGCCATCCAGTTCGCGGAAGATCCACGGAACTGCTGGCACGCTGTCAACGACACTACGACGGTGCAGCACTGCGCACAGGATTCGACCGCCAACGGGCCGCCGCATTAAGCTTACGCATGCGTGTCCTTGCCCGCTCCTGTGGTACAAGCAGGCGTTAGGCACAAACCGGAGCGCCGAATGCGTTTCCCCGTTCTATTCCTTGTACGCCTCTCATCTCGCTGCACAGTCGCCCACTCGACGCTCAGTCGGAGATGCCGGCCCCGTGGCTGCGGGGCTGGCTGCTGTCAACTGGCGCGCCACATGCCGGACGAGCAGGAAGAATCTGTTGGAGCAACCGACGCGCACCAGCGGCGTGAGCTCCTCGAGCACGAGGGGTTCTGCTGATCGCGTTGCGGGACGGCGCACCCGATAGGCATCAGTCGGTGACGGGTCCATTCGACCTCGCCAAGTTGCTCCATGATTTGGAGGCCGATGAGGCCTGAAACGCGCGCAATCGGCCCACGTCAGGCACAGGTCGTCGAGCACGAGGTACACCACGTCTCGGTACTCCACTCGCCTTACGCAAGGCCACGATTGGTCAAATGGCGGCCGTACAAATAATGTCGCGAACTGGGTCGCCGCTGTCGCGAAAGGGTACTGTTGGACTCGGATACTCGCGGCATCGTGCGCGTGGGAACTGCTCGATCGGCGTTTCCGACCACGTTACATGTTCCCAGCCGGAATGGCGCGACTTGCCAGCGTGAACGGTGCGACTCCTGTTTCCCCGGCGGCAAGACAGGCCGCTATTGAGTGAAACGATCCGATGTTAGGCATGCCGCTCAGACGGCCCGGCGATGCTCTCTTTTCCGAAAGCAACCGCTACCGGGCACATCCGTATGCGTCAAGCGCGCGCCAGGGCGATCAGGTTGTGCTCATGGATGCAAAGGGCACGAGATTTTTTGGGGTAGACGAGACGGGCGCGCGGGTGTGGGACTTGCTTCAAACGCCTCAATCAATTCGTGAACTCGTTGCTGTGTTGCTCACCGAGTACGATGCACCCTCGGCCCAAGTGCAAGAAGACTGCCGGCGGTTTATTGCTCGCCTGCTTGACGCCGGGTTAGTCGAGGCTACCCCCAACGATGAAACCTGACCGAGCCTTGCGGGCGCCGTCCGTTGGCGCGTTCATGATTCTCTTGCTCGGCGTCCGGCTCCTCGTCAAATGGATGGGATTGGCGGCGACTGAGCGTCTACTCTTCCGGATTGCCAGTCGGAACGCTCGTGAGGTATGCGGCAACGCGGATGCGTTTAGCGGCGAAGACCTAAACCTGCTCGTTGAACGCATATCCATCGCAGCGACGTTTGCACCGTGCCGGGCAGCATGTCTCGAGCAGTCACTGGTGCTTTTCTATTGGCTGAACCGTCAGCGCACGCGCGCGTTGCTTCGCGTGGGGATCCAGCCGCTGCCGTTTAGCGCGCACGCTTGGGTTGAAATCGACGGACGGCCGGTGAATTGCGACGGAGGCCAAGCTCGAGCGTTCACTCCGCTGCAGAGAGTTGGACGTTGATCGTAGATGACGGTTTCGTTTGCGCTGTGAGCAGAGTCCCTGCCTCCCGCGCGCAGTTGGCGACGCAATCGCCGCCTGGTCTGCGGTGTCGTGACTTACCCGTCGTGCGGAGCGATGGCGAATGGAGTCTTAGGGCGAATGTCTCGCCGCCGCCGTGCGCGTGGAGCATCGTAAGTCTGCCCGACTTAGTAGGTGCGGGAATAGCGCGCCTCGATAACGCGGATGATCTTAGATCCCGGCTTTCGAAGGTGTCGCACCGACTGCACGTCGCAACCTCTCAGCTCGAGCTGCTGCTCCTCTGCGTTGAGGAGTGGGGCATTGAGTGCGTGGCGAGCGTCCTCGGAGATTTTGCCTTCGTCGCAGTTGACATGCGTCGTGGCCTAACGGTCGCAGCCCGAGACGTTTTCGGCGTGAAGCCCCTATTTTTCAGCGAGCGGAGCGGCGCACTGCTGATTAGTTCGCGTGCCGACGTTTTCACACACGGTGAGTACGACAAAGAATTCTTGAGCGTATTCCTGCTTGGACAAGGAGTGACGACGGGCAAGGCCGTGTATCGAGACGTAGTCCGGCTCCGTCCAGGCGCTTGGCTAAAGTGGGATGGCGTGAAGTTGCGCGAAGAATTGTATTGGTGTCCGTCCAATGTCGCGCCGCGCCAGGTCAGCGCATCGGCCTGCAGGGAAGAATTCCGCGACCTTTTCGTTTCATCCGTTCGGTCTCGCGTCGAGAGCTCGGAGCACGTGTGGGCAGAACTCTCGGGGGGAGTAGACACATCGTCTATCGTGACCGTTGCCCAATACCTCTCTCGCACCTGTAATGTGCCGCCGCTAGCGGGAACGTTGAGCTACGTCGACTCACTTGGGGAAGGAGATGAGCGAGTCTTTGTTGATGCGGTACTCAGGGACGTTGGAATTCGCAACGAGCGTGTCAGCGACGACTGGCCTTGGCGGGCTGACGACGTAGAGCCACCGCTGACTGACGAGCCGTCGCCACAGTATCCGTTCTTTGCGCGGCACCGAGCAATCTTTCGGCTGTTGCGCAGTGCCGGTGCCCTCGCGTTGCTCGGGGGGCACGGCGCAGACCACTACTTGGGTGGAGGTGACTACCTCCATATAAGCGACCTTCTCTCGCAAGGCCATGTTGGGCGCGCGACGCGTGCCGCGCGAGACCAAGCGCGGGCCTGGGGCACATCGTTTTGGGCAGTCGCGTGGACGCTGATGGTTCGACCATTCCTTCCGCCTCTGCTGCGTCTAGCAACCTGCCCCGAGGAGCTGCGACTTCCGAAGTGGATTGCGCCTCGTCTCGTGAAGGAATACGGTCTTCTACGACTCCTGCCGGGGCAACTGAAGCGGCCGCGTCCTACTACCACGCGCTACCGAGCGGCGATAGAGCGACAACTCGCGGGACTCCCTAATGCGTTTGTCGGCCTTCTCCCGACGTTAGGCATTGATCTGCGCTATCCGTTCCTCTGTCGCCGTGTTGTGGAGTTTGCGCTAGCGATTTCCGCTGAGGAGATCGTGCTGAAGGGCCAATCTAAGGTGGTTCTTCGCGAAGCCCTACGCATGTTGCTGCCGACGAGCGTGTATGAACGCAAGACGAAAGGCAGTATCGATGCCAGATTTCTCTGGTCTCTGCAACGAGAGCACGCCCGGCTTGATGCACTGCTGCACGAGCCACTATTAGCAGATCTTGGTTGCATCGATGCCTCGCGGTTGCGTGCAGCCGTTGATCTCGCGCGCCGTGGACGCCTGCCTAATACGGCCTTCTTGCTCAGCGCGCTTGCTTTGGAAACGTGGCTCGCCGTCCGCGCCCGCCGGTGGGTCGCTGTGCCCCACATCGCAACCACATTTCACCGACGCCACGCCACCACCGGGCCGCCTGCGTAAATCGAGGCCTTGTGATGCGCGTTCAATGGAGGATAAGGATCATGGAGAAGAAAGCCTGGACTCAGCCGACACTTGTCGAGCACGGCCGCGTCGCAAATGCGACGGCAGGCGGTTGCTACCAAATTATCCTTGATGGCTACGGGGGGTGCCAGTACACCGTCGACCCGATCCAGCGGGCAAAACGAAACTAGCAAACGGGCAGGGTGGATTCTGAGAGCCTGACGCGGTGTGGCACATGCTATTCGTCGGCGCGGCGCGATAACTGGTCTGCCTGTCTGCTTTGAGCAAGACGAGCGCCTTCGAGTGGCCGGGATGCTCTCGGGAGGCAAAGCTATTTGGGTCCGCTAGCTACTCCTCGGCCGACGCGTGGCTGGGCATGCGGTTGCTAACGAAAGCCGGGAATGGGAGCCAAACAATATGCATTTCTCTCCAAGTGGGCGAGAGTCCCAGCTTCGGGCCGCCGCAAGTGCAGCCGCGGCCGACGCCCGCATCGCGCTCCGTAGGGCAACGCACGATTGGATGTTCACGACGACCGCTGTTGCGACCCTCGCCCTCGGCATTGGCGCAACCGTCGCAACGTTCGGCATTGTGCGCGGAGTCCTGCTGCGGCCCTTGCCGGTGCGGGATCAAGGTCAACTGATCGTACTGTCGGCCAAGAGCCGATCGCTCGGCAGCTCCCATGTCGGACTTCCCAACGGCGTGCTCTGGGACTTCGCGGCACAGAGCAGAACCGCGAGCGAGGTGACCGCGATTCCGGCGTTTGCGCCGGCTACGCCCTTCGTTGCCCGTGACGGCAGCCGTACGATTCATCTTGCCCTAACGACGACAACCGGCAACTTCTTCGATGTTCTCGGGGTGCGCGCCGGCCGCGGCCGACTCCTGAATGCTGGGGATGACACGCGGCCTAACGAACCGGCACTTGTGCTCAGCAACACCGCCTGGATGAGGGAGTTCGGCGGAGATACCGGGGTCGTCGGCCGAACGATCCAATTGCCGCAGGGGAGTTACACCGTCGTCGGCATCGCCGCACCCACGTTCGACTATCCGCACGGCAGTGACGCGTGGATCTCGCTTCCGCAGATGGTACGACGATTGGGCTTTGATGACAGTCCAGAAGGAGGGTACTGGGATTTAGTCGCGAGGCTTCGTGACGATGCAACACTGGCTCAAGCGCGGCGAGAGTTTAACGCCTTCCTTGTGGGGTACGATTCTCCACGGTTAGGCAATCCGCGATCTCGAGGCGCAGTTGTGGAGTCGTATGCCGATGCCGTCATCGGTGATCAAAAGGCGGGACTGCTCGTTCTCGCCGCCGCTGTCGGCTTGGTGCTGGTGATCGCCGTTGCCAACGTGGCTGGCTTGTTGGTATCGCGCACGCTGGCACGGCGCGCCGATCTCGCTGTGCGAAGCGCTCTCGGCGCCTCGCCGGCGCGGCTTCGTGCCCAACTTTCCGTCGAGCATCTCATCCTCGGGCTCATTGGCGGGCTGTTTGGATTGCTCGCCGCGTGGGCCGGGCTTCGATTCGCGGTTGCCGAAGCGCCTCCCGGGCTCGCCCGGTTTGGAGAGATTCATATCGATTTGATGACGGTTGCCTTCGGCCTAACGATTACCGTGTTGTCGGTGGTTGGGTTTGGCGTTGCTTCTGTACTGGTGTCCGGCAGTCAGAATATGGCCTCGACCTTGAACGCGAGCGCGCGCCGCGGCGTTACCACCGTCGAGACTGACCCATCGAGTCGTCGTTTCCGACAGGGTGTAGCCGTGGGCGAATTGGCGCTCGCAATTGTCGTGTTGGTGGCGGCTGGCCTCCTCGTTAGGACACTGGCGAATCTCCAACGAATCGATCTGGGATTCGAACCGACGCATTTGCTGTTCGTCGTCATCGAGCGGCAGGACGCCAGTTCGGCGAGCACCGGTAGCGACTTGACGGCAGCGGAGGCGAGACATCGCGCGGTGTTAGGTGGTCTCGTCGAACAACTGGGAACACAGCCGGGCATCGTAGGAGCGACTCCTACATCGCTCATTCCGTTTGCGTTAGTTGGTGGGACGGGTGGGATCGATCAACACTTCAGACTCGAAGGCGAACCCACCGCCGAAGCTCTGGCAGGACCGACCATTCGATCCGATGGTGCGCTGCCGAATTACTTTCGCGTCCTCGGGATCCCAGTGCTCCGCGGGCGAACATTCGATGCCGATGACCGCGCGGGTTCTGCGGGAGTTGCGGTCGTCAGTGAGCAAATGGCCCGCCTCGCGTGGCCCGGGCAGGATCCTCTTGGCAAGCGGCTTCAACTCATTGATGAATTCGGGCGTGGCCCAACGCGCACGGTGGTTGGCGTGGTTGGAGATACGCGGTACTCGGATCTCACCGTGCCACGACCTGCCGTCTACGTTCCACTCGAGCAATCCAATCCAGGTGCCGTGGTCGCGATCCGGACTCGCGGCAGCCCGTCGGCGGCGATACCGACGGTCGAGCGAGTCCTCCACGGATTGGATGACGCTTACGGAATTAGCAGGACCGTCACCATGCCGCAGTTGTTGGCGCTCGACTTGGCGCGACCGCGATTCCTCATGGGCGTTCTGTCGGTATTGTCGCTCATCGCGCTCTTGCTCGGAGCCGTTGGTCTGTACGGCGTCATGAGTCTACTTGTGCGTCAAAGGACGAACGAGCTTGGAATCCGACTCGCCCTTGGAGCAACCGGGCGTTCGATTCGCGGATTAGTTCTCCGTGAAGGCGCTCGTCTGGTGGCCGGCGGCGTGGCGTTAGGAATCGGCGCCTCTCTGGCCTTGTCTGGCATGTTTCGAACGCTGGTTTTTGGAGTGCCCTATATCGATCCGCTGACGCTCATGGGTGCGACACTGTTGCTGGTCGTCACGATGGCGCTTGCGGTGATGGCGCCGGCCATGCGCGCATCGCGCCTCGATCCGATGATTACACTTCGCGCGCCGTAGTTGCAGAGGGTGTGCTGTTGATGTCCGGCCCTTGCATCGCGACTGTCCACGCTTCGCCACGAATGACTGGCAGCCAGAGCGTTAGGGCTGCCTAACTGGCGCCGCATCGGTGGGCTTGTACTTGAACTCGTCGATTGGGAAGAACCAGCGATGCTGTGCTTGGTGAGCCTGGACGGTTCCGATGCCGACGTTGTGCGGGGCTGCGTTGAGCGGTCTGCGATTTCGCTCGGCCTTCCGCGCCTCGACCAATGGACTATCACCGGGCCCATCGCGAGTCCGGCGCGGCAACAACCGCAGGCGAGAGACGCGGTCTTGCAAACCGATTTTGTGAGGGTACTCGGTGATGCACACATCAATATCATCGCCTCCGCCGTCGGTGGTATGAGGAGGAGGGAGGCGAACCAGACCGGGATCGAATGCATAGCATGCGCCGTGGACCAGTATGGAGCGGACGGCGTTGCCCGACTTATCGGCGACTTTGCTTTTGTGGCGTGGATTAGGAGATCAGGTGAGGTTATCGCCGCGCGCGACGCGTTGGGCGTGAGGACGCTTTACGTCCGTTGGATAACTCCGTCTTGCCTGGCATTCTCGACCGAGGCATGTCGCTTGGCCGGCCAGTCCGACTACAACGACGCCTTCATGCGCGAGTTCCTCCTAAGAGGATGCGGTCCCTCCAACTGCTCGTCGTTTGAGGACGTTAGAGCCGTATCTCCAGGCGAAGTACTGGTAATAAAAGGTGGGCGGCTCGAATCCCGGAAATCGTGGTCGCCATACGGCCTAACGATAGATCGCGCGATTGATGCGAGGTCGGCTGTCGCGGAATTTCGGTCCCTCTTCACCGATTCCTTGCGATTCGCGATCGGCGACGGCACTGCAGTGTGGGCAACGCTATCAGGAGGCCTCGACTCATCTTCGATAGTGTGTACTGCGGCAGAGGAACGGCGGTTGCGGGCAGGCTGTCCAGCGTTAACCGGAACGCTCACATATCTGGATGACACACCATCCGCTGATGAAGCCGACTTTGCCTCGACCGTCGTGCGCAAGGACGGCCTGCCGAATCTCATGGTGCCTTCGGGGGACTTGTGGGCCGATGGCGGATGCAAACCAGCGGCGACGGACCAGCCAACACTTAGCTTTCCTCATTTTGCGAGAGATCTCAGAGCGGCTAACGCGGTCCTCGCAGCGGGCGGCCGAGTAATCCTGCATGGAATCGGACCAGACCACTATTTGACCGGCAACCTTCAATTTCTTGCCGACCACTTGGCAAACGGTGAGGTTGGGTCTGCCCTTCACGGCGTCTTACTATGGTCGCGGGTAATTGGAAGGTCTGTTTGGTCATTAGGCCGCGAGTGCTGTGTGAGCGCCGTCCGTCGGACAAGACGTCGGGTCTTATCATTGGCGCCGCTACCGACTCCGAAATGGCTCGGAACCCGAGCCCGTGGATGGGAGCCGCTGGGTGCCCGGACGCCGTCGCATTGCGCCGAAGAGCGATTCAGACTGTATGCAGCAGACGTTGCGCGCGCGGTAGAAAAGCTGAGCGCGGACCTCGACCGCGGGCCGATGGCTAGTTTGCTCGACGTGCGGTACCCGTTTCTCTACCGACCGCTGGTTGCTTTCTCCCTTTGCCTTTCGCCACAGCTCCGCACCAATCCTGCTGGAACGAAGTGGGTGCTACGAGAAGCGATGCGCGGCATCCTTCCGGAGTCGGTGCGCACAAGAAGGACAAAGGGGAGCCTCCATCAGCGATATGTGCAATCGCTGCGTCGCCAGCGGTCGCGCGTGGATGAGCTGGTTGACCGCTCCATCCTATGCGAGTTGGGTTATGTGCGTAAGCAACCGTTCCGCGAGGCCGTCGGGGCGGCACGAGCTGGCGACCGAAGGTCGGTGGACGAGGTGATGCCGGTGCTGAGCCTTGAAACGTGGCTCGCCGTCCGCCATCGGCGTTGGCCTGTCATCTAGCACGGGCTTGTATCGCCCGTTAGGACCGCGCCGGATCATGCAGTTGACGAAATCACTTTGTCTTGATCGGCCGCACTGGAGAGTACAATCCTGTAGTAGTCGCTCACGTCGAAAGCGGCGATACGATTCGACTCGACTCATCAGCGCTCGACCCGCAAGCCGTCGGGAACGGATAGCCTATGAAGAAGGCCAGTAAGAAAACAGGCGGCCCGCGCGCGGTGCGCGAGGCGCGTGCAGAGTATGACTTCTCTGCCGGCGTTCGCGGGAAGTATGCCCAGCGTTTTGCTGAGGGAACCAACGTCGTTCTCCTCGAGCCGGACGTGGCGGCAGAATTTCGGACGGCGGCAGCTGTCAACAAGGCATTGCGCCTAACCCTCCAGGCGCGATCGAGGCGCCGCGGCGGCTGATCGACGCTGTGCCGGCGCACGGCCCGGCGCGCGTCGATCCCGCTGCTCAGCTGCCAGGGAAGAGAAAACGTAACATCGGCCCGACGAGACCCGCCCACGCCGCCTCGGTGTGCGGCGCGCCGTCGACCTCCACGTAGTCCAGGTCGATGCCTAACGTCCACCCTTTCGTGACGAGCGCGCCCCCTACCCGCCGCGCCGCTTCCACCACACCCTCGCCCTCCGCGGTCCCCGTGCTGAGCCAGATCTTGCTCGCCGGCTTCGAGCGCAACGCCCGAATCCGCCGCACGATGAAGCGGTTGTCCCACCACACCGACGGCGAGAACACCGCCAGCTTTCCGAACACCGACGCGTGAATCAGCCCGAGATACAACGCCACGAGCCCGCCCAGCGATGACCCGCCGAGCCCCGTGTCCACGGCGTCGGGCAGCGTGCGGTACGTCGCGTCGATGAACGGCTTGAGCTCCTCCACCAACATCCGACCGTACAGCAGCGCCTTTCCCCCCGCCCGCCTGGCGGCATCGCGCGTCGGCGTGTATTCGTCGATGCGATATGCCCCGGCATTGTACACCCCGACGATGATCGGCTGCCTGATCACGCCCTCGCGCGCCAGCGCGTCCGACGTCTCATCCATCCGCCACTCGCCGGCAAACGACGTCGCCGCGTCGAATAAATTCTGACCGTCCTGCATGTACAACACCGGATACCGCGTCGCCGCGCCGGCCTCGTAGCCTAACGGAAGATGCACGAGCACGTCGTGCGGCGCCGACACGTAGCGCGACGCGAACGCGGGATGCAAGCGGAACGCGCCCGTGCGCGTCGTTGGGCGCGGCCTGTCGGGTGTGGACTCACCGCCGGTCATCGTCGTGTAACGTAACCCTTCGGGAGAAACAGCGTGCACCGCGAATACCACCAGTGGTTCAGCCCATCACTCGGCCGCCCCATGGAGTTGCTGCGATTCGGACACGCCGGCGCCCGCGTCCTCGTGTTCCCCACCTCCATGGGCCGCTTCTTCGAATGGGAAGACCGCGGCATGATCACCGCGCTCGCCAATCACATCGACAATGGCTGGATCCAGGTCATCTGCGTCGACAGCGTCGATGCCGAAAGCTGGTACGCAAAGTGGCGCCCCCTCTCTGAGCGCGCGGCACGACACGAGCAGTACGAGCGCTACCTGCTCGACGAAGTGTTGCCGCTCTCGCGGCACAACCCGAATCCATTCCTCATCGTGACAGGCGCAAGTTTCGGTGCATACCACGCAATCAACTTCGCCTTCCGTCACCCCGATCTCGTCGGACGCGCCATCGGACTCAGCGGGCTGTACGACGTCAAGGAGATGACGGGCGGTCTGTCCAATGACACGGTCTACTTCAACAACCCGTGCGACTTCCTCGTGCACGAGCCCGACGACGGCCGACTCTCCGCGCTGCGCCGGCTCGATACCATCCTCGCCGTCGGCCGCGACGACGCGGCCCGCGGCAACAACGAATACCTGTCCACCCTCCTCGGCGCGAAGCATATTCCCCACGCCCTCCGCATCTGGGACGGGTGGTGTCACGATTGGCCCTACTGGGTCGAGATGATCCGCCGATACATCGGCGGCAACGCGTGAGCTGGGAGCAGGGCGATGGTGCGCAAAGTGGGATTGCTCGTTGGGCGGGAATGGTCGTGGCCGCCGGCGTTCATCGATCGCGTCGCGCAGCGCAACGCGGGCGTCGAAGCGGAATTCGTGCAGCTCGACGCGGCGCGCATGGACGAGCCCTGCCCGTACGCGGTGATCGTCGACCGCATCTCGCACGAGGTGCCGTACTACCGGAGCTACCTCAAGTACGCGGTGCTCCAGGGCGTCACGGTGATCAACAATCCCTTCATGTGGACGGCCGACGACAAATTCTTCGGCGCCACGCTCGCCACGAAGCTCGGCGTCGCCAGCCCCAAGACCGCGGCGCTGCCTAACAAAGCGTACGTGGCGGGCATCAAGCACGACGAGAGCCTGCGCAACCTCCGCTATCCGCTCGACTGGAAGGGACTCATCGGCTACATCGGCCTCCCGTGCGTGCTCAAGGACGCGCACGGCGGCGGATGGAAAGACGTCTACATCTGCCGATCGCTCGACGAGCTGATTCACCACTATGATTCGTCCGGCCTGCTCACGATGGTGGTGCAGGAGTTCATCGAGTGGGATCAGTTCGTGCGCTGCCTGGCGATCGGCCAGGAGCACGTGCTCCCCATGAAGTACGACCCGCGCGAGCGGAAGTACCACGTGGACCACGCGCACCTGTCGCCGGCGTTAGGCGAGCGCATCGTGCGCGACACCCTCACGCTCGTGCGCGCGCTGGGCTACGACATGAACTCGCTCGAGTGGGCCGTGAAGGGCGGCGTGCCGTATGCGATCGATTTCATGAATCCCGCGCCGGACATGGACATCTA
>JACZCX010058991.1_pt1 | contig 11836 bp, 9 predicted proteins | sample 8641831 | NCBI WGS metagenome assembly JACZCX01 (sample SAMN15324608, study PRJNA640507) | soil metagenome | isolation source: intercropping sugarcane | place: China: Luxin town, Laibin City, Guangxi Province | collected 2019-07-25 | depth 10cm m
GGGGACTGAAAATCCCCGTGTCGGTGGTTCGATTCCGCCCCTGGCCACCATTCGGAATCTCACGGTTTACCCAGTGTCCGCGCAGTGGCGCGGTATCGGGCGATGGTAATCGAAATGGGCGCACCGATCACCTCCGGCGGCGGCTGCCGGATCAGATGCACCAAGGCACTGGACGCGGCCGCCCCACCTGCGGGAATTGCAGCCGGATGCGGCCGCGACCCTGAGCGCACGAGCCGGGCCACCGCTGTCCCATGCTGTGCGACAGCATCTCCCTAGATTTCGCCGTCGTGGGCCGTCCCACGCGCGAACCAAGGGGGTTCAAATGAAGGTCTCAGACCTCAAGCTGCGGCTGCTCAACCGGTTGCGGGAAGTCGGCAAGCCGGCGATTGCCGCAGGCATCGATCTCGGCACGACCAAAAGCTGCATCGCCTACGCGAAGTACGATCCCGACGCGAATACCCTCGATTGCCGCTGCGTCGAGTTCGAGCGCCCGGACGGCACCCGCAGCGTTGCATTTCCATCGGCAGTGGCGCAGCAGGGCGAGCACCGGTTGTTCGGTGCGGACGCGTTGGCGCTGCGCAAAACACCCGGCGTCCGCGCCGAACGGGATTTGTTTCATGAGACCAAGAACCTGATCGGGCTGCGCTACACGTTCAAGGACGCCCCCGAGGGCCTGCGCAATCCGGCCGAGGTCGCGGCGGCGCTAATCGGTCACCTGCGCGGATGCGCCCGTGCCCAAATGCCGGGTCCCGTGATGAAGCCGGTAGTGGTGACGGTTCCCGCGTCGTTCCACGCCGCACAGCGCGAGGCCACCGTGTGGGCCGCGGAAAAGGCCTTTTACCGCACGCGCACGACGCATTCGGTGCGCCTGCTGGACGAACCCTATGCCGCCTTCGCCGACCTGAAATACCGCGAACCCGACAATGCCGACAAGCTGCTGCGCGAAGGCGCCAACGTGCTGGTGTTCGACTTCGGGGGCGGCACCTGCGACGTGGCCATCTTCCGCATCGACAGCATCCACGGCGGCACGTTGGGTGCGCGGCTGCTTGCGACCAGCCGCTATCACCGGCTCGGCGGCGGCGACGTCGACCGCGCGATCGTCCACGACGTGCTGATTCCGCAACTGCTCGCCCAGCACGACATCAAGGCCTGGGACGTGTCGTGGGCCACGCGCAGCCATGAACTCGAAACCCAACTTCTGGACGTGGCTGAGCGGCTCAAGATCGCGCTCAACATGCGGCTGACCGAATACCGCGGCGCGGGCATGGACGCCCCCGCGGACCTCGCGGTGACGTCTGTCGACATGCAAGTGGACTGCGACGACAAGCGGCTCGCCTTCAGGCAGCCGTCGCTCGACGTGGCCGCGTTCGACAAGCTGTTGCTGCCGTTTCTCGATCCCGAGCCGGTACCCGAAGCCGCCGACGAATACGTGCTGCGCAATTCGGTGTTCGCGCCGATCCTGCAGGCGCTGGTGCGCGCAAGGCTGGAGCGCGATGACCTGACCGGCGTGCTGCTGTGCGGATCGAGCAGCCTGCTGATTCCCGTCCAGAAAGCCATGCAGAAATTCCTGCCCAACGCCGCGCAGGTGATGCTGGGCACGCCCGAAGACCTGCAATCGGCGGTGGCGCGCGGCGCCGCGATCCAGGCGCTCAGCCTGCAGGTGCTCGGCAAGCCGGTAGTCGAGCCCGTGTGCAGCGCCGAAGTGGCGTTGAAGCTCAGCGAAGGCGAGGCCGTGATGGCGCACGCGGGCAGCGCGGTGCCGGGCCGTTCCGAAGCGCCGATCCTGCTGCGGCCGCCGCGCGACTGCCCACGCGAGGGCATGGAAATCTCGGTGGAAGTGTTGTGTGACGGCAAGCGCTCGGCCGGCGTGTCGCTGTGGCACCTGCCGGCGCCGGTGCGTGCGGACGAACGGCTGGAGCTCACCTGGCAAATGGATGACAACCAGTGCGTCGAACTGACCCTCGCGCGGCCGGAAGACCCTCGCACGGAAAACTTCAGCAAGCGTTTCGATGCGCCGATCACGCACCGCGACATGAGCCAGCTTGCCCGTTGCCGGGTGCTGGAACGCGAGGAACAGTTTCGTACCGACGCAATCGCGCGCGACCGCATGGGCGAAGCGTACGAAGACCATGCCCGCGATTGCGCCAGCCTCGGCGAGTATCAGAAGGCGCTGCACTACCTGAGCCTTGCACTGCTGGAGCAGGGCGATGTGCGGCATCTGCTGAACCTGCGCGGCCTGTGGCGCGACCGCCTCGGCGACAAGGAGGGCGCGCGCGACAGCTACGAGCGTTGCGGCGAATGGTCGGCGCCGAAGTTCAACCTGGCCCTGCTGCACTACCACGCGCAGCGCCACGACGAGGCGCTGGTTTGCGTGGACCGGGCGATCGAACTTGAACCCGGCGAACGCGCGGCGCGCGTCCTGCGCGGCAACATCCTCGACAAACTGGGCAAACGCGAGCAAGCACGCGCGGAATGGCAAGACGCCATCGACGGCAAGCTCGATCTCGAGGCGATGGACGACTTCACCCTGAGCTGGCTGGAAACCGCCACCAGCCGGCTGGGCAGTGACGCCATCCGCCAGCGCATCCAGCAGCAGCGTCGCCGGTTCGGCGAGCGCAAGGTGCGCATCAATCGTCAGGGCGAACTGCCGGCGCGGTACCAAGCGCGCCCGACCGATGTCGTGCAGCAGTAGCCGACCGCGTTTGCCCGGCAGGAATGGTCAGATCGATGAAGCCGAAAGGGGTGCGACAAAATCCCGGCCCGATGGAACCGAACCCCTGCGGGGACGCTTGTCGTGCGGATACGAAAGTAATACTCTTACTTTTCAATGAGCTTGCGGGAGCCAAAATCATGCGCGTCACGTCCAAGGGTCAAGTCACCATTCCGCGCGATATTCGCGCTGCCCTGGGGATCGCGCCGTCCAGCGAGGTGGAGTTCGTGCGGGAGGGTGGACGCGTCTGGCTGCGCAAGCGCAAACCCGGCGCGACGCACGCGCGGGCGCTGGTCGCGCGGATGCGAGGGCGTGCCAAGATGCGCATGAGCACCGACGACATCATGGCGTTGACGCGCGACGCCGACGCATGAATCAGGTATTGGTCGATGCCAATGTCCTGCTCGATGTGTTGACCGACGACCCGGCGTGGTCCGAATGGTCGGCCGGCCAGCTGGAAGAGTGCGCCGCACGCAGCCGCTTGTGCATCAACCCGATCATTTACGCCGAGGTGTCGGTCGGCTTCGATCGCATCGAGGATCTCGATGCGGTGCTGCCACCGGCCGATTTCACGCGCCTGCCGCTCCCGTGGGAGTCTGCATTCCTGGCGGGCAAGGCTTTCCTGGGCTACCGGCGTGCGAAGGGCTCGCGGCGATCGCCGCTACCCGATTTTTTCATCGGTGCTCACGCCGCCATCGAACGCATGCCGCTTCTCACCCGTGACGCGCGACGTTATCGAACTTATTTCCCCACTGTCGAAGTCATCGCGCCTGATACATGACTTCCAACATTGGCGCGGTGTCCGAATTGCCGGCGCTCTACAAGCCCGAAGAGGGTGCAGGTTGCACGCCGAAGTCCGAGGGCGCGGATACCCACTTGCACCAGGGAGATTCGGCCAGGTTTGAATTGAAGTAACGGGGATCTTCCGTCACTTCCGGCCCAAGCCACGCCGGGCGCGAGAATTGTTGGTCCTCCGACGCAAGTTCGATTTCCGCGAGGACAAGCCCGTTGTTGTCTCCAAGGAATTCGTCGACTTCCCAGCGTGAACCTTCGACATCCACGACGTGCCGGAATTTTTCGATGATGTGCCCATCGCACAAGGCCAGCAGTTCCTTGGCGTCATCGCGGGGTATGGGGTATTCGTACTCCCGTCGGCTGGCCCCCGCGGTGATGCCCTTGACCGTCAGGAATCCGGCGTCGTCGTCGACGCGGACGCGCACCGTTCGATGTTTGTCGCGATTCAAGTAGCCCTGCGCCAGATATCGCGGCTTGGCTTGCCGCCAGCCATCGCCACGGACCAGAAACTTGCGTTCGATTTCGATAGCCATCGCCGCCCCTTCTTCGTCGCCACTGTACCGTGTTCAAATCCAGCACGGCTGCGGCGCAGCAGGTGAGACGGCGCTCCTCGAAAAGGAATGCTGCCGGGCAGCCCGCAAAGCGGATCGGGGTGGGGGCCCGGACGCAATCGGCATTCTCCGCCGGCAGCTTCGAACTCTGCCACGGGCGCGAACCGTCGCGCGGGGGCGGACGTGCCGGGCGTCGCGTTGTATCCTCGCCGGAATCTTTGAATGGGGAATGGGGAGCGCGCCTTGACTGAGCTGGTATTCAAGGGGAAGGAATTCGTCTACAACCACCACCTTGCCGTGCCGTTCCGTCCGTTGGAGCCCCATCCCGACAAATCGATCGGCGAGCCGCGGCTGGATGGCAACCTGATCATCCACGGCGACAACCTGCACGCGCTGAAGGCGCTGCTGCCGATGTATGCGGGCCGGGTGGATTGCATTTTCATCGACCCGCCCTACAACACCGGCAACGAGGGCTGGGGCTACAGCGACAACGTCAACGCGCCTTTCATCAAGGAGTGGCTGAGCGGCAATCCCGTGACCATCGAGGACGGCCTGCGCCACGACAAGTGGTGCGCGATGATGTATCCGCGCCTGCGCCTGCTGCACGAATTACTGGCCGATACCGGCAGTTTCTGGATGACGCTGGACGACAACGAGGTCCATCGTGCGCGTTCGATTCTCGATGAAATATTTGGCGCGCAGAATTTTGTAGCGACGTGCATCTGGCAGAAGAACTACGCGCCGAAGAACACCGCCAGGCACTTCTCCGAAGATCATGACTATGTTTTGGTCTACGCCAAGGACGCGGCGAATTGGAAGCCAAACTTGTTGGAGCGGACGCCGGAGATGGAAGCTCGGTATAGCAATCCCGATAACGATCCGCGCGGACCGTGGAAGGCGAGTGACCTGACGGCCCGGAACTATTACAGCAAGGGCCGTTATGAGGTCACCGGCCCGACCGGCAAGAAATTCAACTCCGGAACCCGGTACTGGCGACAAAGTGAGGAATCGTTCTGGGCTCTGGACGCTGACAAGAGGATCTGGTGGGGCGACGATGGGTCGAACATGCCCGCGCAAAAGAGATTCCTGTCCGAGGTGCAAGCTGGGGCGGTGCCGCAGACGCTCTGGTTTTACGACACTGTCGGGCATACCCAAGACGCGAAGAAGGAATTACTGCGAGTGATGGAGTTGAACGGCGAAGAGGACGTCTTTGTCACCCCAAAGCCGACCTCGCTGATTCGCCGTATTTTGGAGCTCGCGACCGGTGGGGATTCGATTGTTCTCGATTCCTTCGCCGGCTCTGGCACCACCGCGCATGCGGTGTTGGCGCAGAACGCCAAGGATGGAGGTAACCGCAAGTTCATCCTGGTCGAAGGCGAGGACTACGCAGACACGTTGACGGCCGAGCGCGTGCGCCGCGTCATCAAAGGCTACTCGTTCGAAGGCACACAGAAAGAGGAACTGCTGCGCGAGCGGATCACCTGGAGCGCATTCAGCCGCGACAACGCGCGCAAGAGGATTCTGGATCAGGTGGAGTCGTACGAGAACCTGGACGCCTCGCGTTTCGATGAAATCAAGAAGACCATCAAGGACGGCGAGCTGATTGTCACCGGCGAGAAACGCGTCACCGAGAAGGTGGACGGGCTGGGTGGCAGCTTTACCTACTGCACGCTCGGCGCGTCGATCGAGCTGGACGCGTTGCTGACCGGCAAGTCGCTGCCATCGTTCAAGGCGCTGGCGGCGGTGCTGTTCCACATGGCCACCAACACGCCGTTCGATGCGAGCGCTGTGCAGGTGGATGCGCGCGGCGTGGGCCGGCTGGGCGAGGCGTCCGGCCTGTGCGTGTGGCTGATCTACAAGCCGGAGCTTGCGTGGTTGAAGTCGAAGGATGCCGCGCTGACGCTGGAACAGGCGCGCAAAATCGCCGAGGTCGATCCGCACACGCGAAACTTGGTGTTCGCGCCGGCGCGGTTCGTCTCGCAGAAACTGCTGAACGCCGAAGGGTTGAAGGTGGAGTTCGCACCGTTGCCGTACGCGCTGTACAAGATCGAGCGGAGCTGAGCCGTGGCCCTGCGTGACCTCGCCTACCAGACCCGCGTACTGGATACGTTCGATGCGTATCTCACCGACCTTGCCGAACAGAAGCGCAAGGCCGACAAGATCGAAGCGGCCAACCGTGGCGAAACGGACCCCGACCTGATCCGCGAGGTGCCGGACTTCGCTGCCCGCGCGTGGGAAGCGATGCGCGCCGCCGGCAAACTGCCAGCTTCGCGCGCTGCCATCCCGTATTCACCCCGCTACCAGGTGCTGCGCGGTGAGAAGGCGGACGGAGGGCTGAAGCTGGGCGCGCCCGTGCCGAACGTGGTGTTCAAGGTGCCCACCGGCGGCGGCAAAACCTTTCTCGCCGTGTCGGCGCTGTCGCGCGTGTTCGGGCAACTGCTGGGCCGCAACACCGGCTTCGTGCTGTGGATCGTGCCGAACGAAGCGATCTACGCGCAGACCTGGAAGCAGTTGAACGATCGCCAGCACCCGTACCGGCAAATGCTCGACCGTGCCGCCGCCGGTCGCGTGCGCGTGCTGCAGAAGGACACGCCGCTGGACGCGCGCGACGTCGAGCACAACCTGTGCGTGATGTTGCTGATGCTGCAGTCGGCCAGCCGGCAGACGCAGGCCGCGTTGAAGATGTTTCAGGATCGGGGTGATGTGCGCGGGTTCTTTCCGCCAGAGGGCGATCAGGCTGCGCATGCGCGGGCGCTGGAAGCGACGCCGAATCTCGACATCAACGATCTGGCCGAGGGCGGCGCGCAGTGGCCAATGGTCAAGGACTCGCTGGGCAATGCGCTGCGGTTGATCCGGCCGGTGGTAGTGATGGACGAAGGCCATCATGCGACGTCGGACCTCGCCTACGAAACGCTGTACGGGTTCAACCCGTGCTTCGTGTTGGAGCTGACCGCCACGCCGAAGGATGTTGCGGCGCGCGGCGGTCGAAGCCCGCGGCCGGCGCGTCACGCGAACGTGCTGGTCGACGTGCGTGGGTTCGAGCTGGACCGGGAAGGCATGATCAAGATGCCGTTGAATCTCGATCCGCGCCAAGGCACCGACTGGCACGCCACACTGGCGGCGGCTTTGGTGCGGCTGAATGCGTTGCGGGCCGATGCACAAAGGCTGTATGCAGAGCATGGTCGCTATATCCGCCCGATCATGCTGGTGCAAGTCGAACGCACCGGTGCCGACCAGCGCGACGGCAAGTTCATCCATGCGCTGGACGCGCGCGACTGGCTGCTGCAGGCCGGATTGGACGAGGCGGAAATCGCGATCAAGACCGCCGACACCAATGATCTGGCCAACCCCGAGAATCAGGACTTGCTCAAGCCCACCAACCGGGTGCGCGCCATCATCACCAAGCAGGCGCTGCAGGAAGGCTGGGATTGCCCGTTCGCCTACGTCCTATGTGCGCTGGCCGCCAGCCACAACCCGGCGGCGTTGACGCAGTTGATCGGCCGCATCCTGCGCCAGCCACAAGCAGAAAAGACCAGGGTTCCGGCGCTGGACGAGAGCTATGTTGTCACACACCATGCCGGGACGGCCACCGTGGTCGAGGCGATCAAGAAGGGACTGGAAGAAGACGGGTTGGGCGACCTGGTCAAGGAGATCAAGGTCGATGACACGGGCGGTGGTGGCAATGGCCGCGGTCCGCGCGCGATCAACCGCCGGCCTGTTTTTGCGAAGACGGCCATCTTTCTGCCGAAGGTGTTGCGAGTGACCGATGAAGGCGTGCGCAACCTCGATTACGAACAGGACGTGTTGTTCGAACTCGATTGGTCGCACGTCGACCTCGATCCGCTGATCCATGGCCCGCGGGCGATACCCGTCACCGGCCACGCTGCCGACAGCCAACTGCGACGCATCGCCATTACTGACGCGCCTGATAACTGGATTGCAGATACGCCAGTCGGACCGGTCACTGAGGCGCTGCGCTTCGATGCGGTGTATGCCGTGCGGATGATCGCGGACATCGTCCCGAACCCGTGGGTCGCGCGCGACATCGTGCAGGACTTGCTGGATGGTCTGCGCGGCGCCGGCTTTGACGATGCAAAGCTCGGTTCGATCGCCGGGCTGATCGTCGCCGAGTTGCGCAAGCATCTGGATGGTTGCCGCGACGAGATGGCGGAGGCGCGCTTTCGTTCGGAAGTGGCGGCGGGGCGTATCCAGTTCCGGTTGCGCACCGACGCGCACAATTGGAAGATGCCGGACACCACCATCACCTACGAGCCCGATGGCGCAGCGCAGCTGGTGGGCCGCGATGGCGCGGCGTTGGCGCGCAGCCTGTTCTCGCCGATCTACCGCGGCGACTTTTCTGATGGTGACGAGCGCGATGTGGCCGTGTACCTGGACGAGCAGCAGGCGTTGCATTGGTGGCACCGCAACGTGGCGCGTCAAAGCTATTCGGTGCAGGGTTGGCGGCGTGACAAGGTGTACCCGGACCTGCTGTTTGCGGTGCAACGGACCGGCAAGGGTGACCGCGTGGTTGCGCTGGAAATGAAAGGCGAACACCTAAGCGGCAACGACAAGACCGAATACGTGCAGAAGTTGCTGCGGCTGCTGAGCGACAACTATGCGTTCGAGCGGGTTGGTGGCTTGGAGCTGGTCGCAGACGATGGTACGGAAATGGCCGCGGACCTGGTGCTGATGGATGATTGGAAGACGCGCATCCCGAACGAATTTATGAGTTGATGGCTGCCGCCAGTTTCGGCGTTGTGTCGGCCCACATTTCGCGACGCGTATCGGCCGACGTCGACTACTTGCGTGATGAACCTTTGCGTGGGCGTCCGCCAAGCCGCCCATTGGCCCGCGCGCTGCGCGCCTTTGCAGCCGATCGCGCGCTGCCGCCGGCGGCGCCGAGTTGCGCCGCCATCCAGCACTTGCTGCCGAACGCACCGGTGAGCAATCCCGGTACGTAGAGATCGGCGTCGAGCTTCGGCCAATGCAGGCCAAGCCCGCCGGGCGAGATTTCAATCTTGGCGAGATCGTCCGGTGCGGCGTCGGCCAGGCCTTCCGCAAGCTGTGGAGGAAATGTCACTTCCACGCCGGTCTTGAGGCTGACCACCACGCGCGCGCGGCGACGATCGTAACGGGCGGCGATCGCGTGCCCGTGTTCGCGCAAGGCCTGCACGCGTTGTCCGGCAAGTTCGTATTCGTGTTCAGTGATGGCCATGAAGTTGGCTCCATTCATTGCAAAGTTGCGCCAAGGCTTTTGTCAATCCGTCGAGGATGCGGTTGATCCCCGGCCGCGCGAATCCGTAGTTGTCGCGCAACTCGGGCGGGCCGTCGGGACAGTTCAGGAAGAACACCGCTTCACCCGCCGGACCGATCACGTGGACGTGCGTCGGACGATGGTCGTTGGGGTAGATAACGACACGCAGGGCGCCGAGCCGCAGGATGGTTGGCATGCGTCATGCTAACACAACCCAAGCGGTTGGGATGGATGCACTTTTGACAACTCTGCCGGGCGAGCGTAGATTGCGCGCCTCGGATCGAGTGCCATGAACCTTCTTCGTTCCATCGCCGCCATTGCCAGACGTCTATCGCGCATCACCGCGACGGGCGTGTTTGCGTGCGCGGTCAGGTCGCCGATATCCGATTCGATGGGCGCCTATCGCCCATTCCCACGCCGCACCTTCACGGTCTGACGCCTTCACCGTCAGGCCACGCCTGACGGAAATCCTTCTGTTTGTTTCGACTCCGCCAGGCGCATACGCGTCGCGTTCGCGCGCTTTGCTTTCTCGGGGAGATCGAACCATGCCCATCCAGAATGAAATCATCGATCAGCTTCGCCCGTTGAAGATTTGGGCCAGCGACCTTGATCCGCAGTCGGAGCGGCAACTGCGCAAAGTCGCCAGTTTGCCGATCATCCACCATCACGTCGCGGCGATGCCGGATGCGCACGGCGGCATCGGTGCGACCGTGGGTTCCGTGCTGGCCACGCGCGGCGCGATCATTCCGGCTGCGGTCGGGGTAGACATCGGCTGCGGCATGATCGCCGCGCGGCTGTCGCTGACCGCGAATGACATCGACGAAGCGGCGTTGCGCCGCGTGTTCGATCAGATCAGCCGCGACGTGCCGGTGGGGCGCGCCCAACACCGCGGGGATCGTGCGCGCGTCGACACCGCCAAGGCGTTCGAGCCGGGGCTGCAACGTCTGACCGACAAGCATCCGCAACTGCTGCGCGCATTCGGCAAGTTCTCGAACTGGGTCTTCCAGATCGGCACGCTGGGCAGCGGCAATCATTTCATCGAGGTGTGCCTCGATGAAGACGGCCGCGTTTGGTTGACGCTGCACTCGGGCAGCCGCGGCATCGGCAATGCCATCGGCCACTACTTCATCGCGCTGGCGCGGGAGGAGATGCTCAGGATGGATGCGCAATTGCCGGACCGCGACCTGGCCTATTTCGAGGAAGGCGCCGAACACTTCGACGATTACGTCGAGGCCGTTTCGTGGGCGCAGCGTTATGCACTGGCCAATCGTGAGGAAATGCTGAAACTGGTGCTGGCCGCGCTGGCGCGGCATCTGCCGGCGTTCACCGTCACCGGGGAAGTGGTGAACTGTCATCACAACTACGTGGCGCACGAACACCATTACGGCGCCGACGTATGGGTGACCCGCAAGGGCGCGATCCGTGCCGGCCGCGGTGAGCCGGGCATCGTGCCGGGCAGCATGGGCACGCGCAGTTTCATCGTGCGGGGCCTGGGCAATCCCGAGAGTTTCGAATCCAGCGCGCACGGTGCCGGCCGGCGCATGAGCAGGACGCAGGCACGGCACGAATTCAGCGAATCGGACTTGATCAGGCAAACCGAGGGCGTGATTTGCCGCAAGGACAAGGGCGTGGTGGACGAGATTCCCGGCGCCTACAAGGACATCGACGAGGTCATGGTCAATCAGCGCGACCTGACCGAAGTCGTGCACACGTTGAAGCAAGTGCTGTGCGTGAAGGGTTGAGGGTTCACGGCGGGTTAGGCTGGGCCTCGCGCGGTCTCATAAACCGCAGCGCAGCAGGTTCGATTCCTGCGCCCGCTTCCAGTTGGCAGCATGCAAGAACGGGGCGTAGCTCAGTCTGGTAGAGCGCCCGCTTTGGGAGCGGGAGGTCGCGGGTCCGAGTCCTGTCGCCCCGACCAGTGGCAAGTCTGGTCGCAATCAATGCGACAAGGCAATGGGATCGTGTAGCGGATGCACGAGTGTCGGAGGTGAACCATGACCAGCATCGCGAAGGGGCGCGACACGGGGCTGAAGGTGGTTTTTCATCCCGTCAGTCATGGAATGATCTGCTTCGACCTCATTTTGAGGGGGCCGGTTGCCTGCGAGCGTTGGCCGGAAGATGCCGGAGACCATTCAGGCGACGAGCCTCCGGAAAGGATGGGCATGTCGGTGCGCGTCCGCATGGCCGACAGTTCGTGTGCCTTCCCCCTCATCATCCGGTGGCTCGAAGCGGTGACCTGCGGCGTGCAGGAATGTGCGTGCTCCTGGGAATGCGAGGGCCCCGATGGTGAGTTGCGCTGGGGTGGCGCCTGGGACTCCGGTTCTTTGCGCATGGGTTGGACTACCGAGCCGTTCTTTTACCGGGCTTTCCTGCGAAAAGCCGCCGTAGTGCGCGCGCTCTACCAGTCGTTTCGTGAGTTTGTCGAATCAGACCGTTACGATCCGTTGGCCTACGAGCAATTGAGCATTGCGGAAGTATTCGGGCTGGTCGTGGAGTCGTCGGACCTCGATGAGATTGCGGAGGTAC
>JACZCX010184342.1_pt1 | contig 11834 bp, 21 predicted proteins | sample 8641831 | NCBI WGS metagenome assembly JACZCX01 (sample SAMN15324608, study PRJNA640507) | soil metagenome | isolation source: intercropping sugarcane | place: China: Luxin town, Laibin City, Guangxi Province | collected 2019-07-25 | depth 10cm m
CCCGGCGCGCCGGGCGCAGCGCAAGGCCGCGAACGCGGCCGCGGTGCACACGCTGAAGGAGATCCGCACACAAGTCGCAGCGGCACCCGCAGCGGCCACCGTCCCAGAGACGCTGCCGCCGGCGCCGGCAGCGATCAACCTGCAGCAGCCGAGCGCACCGGCACCAGTTTCGAAACCGCAACCCGTGTCCGCGCCGGACGCGTCGGAAAAAGGGGGATGACCGGCATGGACAGGAACGGCCACATAGCGTCTAGAATGAGGCGTGGTGGAAGATGAGCGCCGCAGCGAACGCCTTGTCGAGGTCGGAGGCTCGCGCGCGGGTGGCGGCGAGCATCCTCAGCCAGAGGCCCCGGGGATGGACGCCGGTGCCGCCGGACCCCAGCTCGTCGCAGGAGAGCGGGACATCGCCCTCGCATTCGCCAATATTGCTATGCGAATTGCGGCAATTGGAGTCGGACACGGAGCAGTTGCTGAGAAGCTTTTTCCGGTTCGCAGAGGCGATGTCTACGCCGCGATAGACCTCCTGCGCGACGCGCATTCGGCGGAGGCCAAGGTCTTGGACGACTTGGTGAGGCTCGCCGACAGGCTACCGATATGAGCGACTTCGACGACAGCCCCACCACCGACCCCGACGCCACCGACATTCTGCCGGACGACCTCCTTGAGCAGGTGGTCGACCAGGATGCGGCGACGCCCGTACCTGAGCCGCTGGTGGGGGCGTGCTTCGGATGCACAGGGAAGGCGCAGACGATTACGAGCGCGGCGCCCGCGCCGTCGTGCGTTCGCGAGGCGCGCGCGATCGACAGATGCATCGTCGCGCGGGACGGAGCGTTCGCGCTGTGCGCTGGGAAGTTCCTCCTTCGCCTACGCGACTTCGTCTTTTACTTCGGCGTCGAGCGCCGCCAGAGCCCTGAGGCGAGGCTTCCGGACGGCGTCGAGCGCCGGCGCACCAGGATCGCCACACCGAGACCATCACCCACAGGAGACAGCCCTTGACCACCACGCCGTCGCTCTCGTCCGCACTCGCCACCCGCCGAGCGGAACCGTTGCAGCAGCGCAAGACCAGGAACATCACCCCTGTGTGGGGCGCGGCCGTGCACTGCACCGGGACCGGGATCGTGGAGGCGGCGTTGAAGAAGAACGCCGACCCGTTCGAGTACGTGATGGCGTACTACGGGCGCCAGGACACGGAGTTCTTCGCGCATTACGTGGTCGGCTTCGACGGAACGATCGGCCAGGTCGCCGACGAGATGGCGGACGCGCAGCACGTCGGCCTCACGCCCGAGCAGCGCACGCTGTTCTTGTCAGGCGAATGGGAGAGCAAGCTTCCGCCGGAGTACGTGGCGGCGTGGCACCGGCGTTGGCCGACGAAGCGCAGCCCGGCGCACCTCTTCCCCGGGCCGTCGACGAACAACGCGTACGTAGGCTTCGAGCTCCTGTGCTGGTTGCCGGGGTGCGGGGGTCAGCCGCGCGGCGCGGGCTTCATGTACACCGACGCGCAGCACGAGGCCGCCGCACGGTTGGTCGCGGACATCGCCGCGCGGTGGCGCTGGCCTGCTGGTTGGTCGACGGCGGCTGACGGTCGGGTGGCATGCCACGAGGACCTCAACCCGCTCGACAGGACTAGCCAAGGGCAGGGATGGGATCCGGGCGTCGTGCGGTGGAAGCCGTACTTCGATTGGCCTTGGTTCGCGGACCGCCTGCGCCAGCTCGAGGACGCCGCGGCCGCACCGGTCGCCTGAGCGTTCGGCGCCCCGAGCGGTGGCCGGGCGTGCGTCTAGTCAGCGGCGCGCGCCCAAGCTTCGCTCTCCTCGGGTGCGCGCGGGTCACGTCGGCCTCGCTCACCGACGCCCTCGCGCTCGACCACCACTCGGGGCGCCGAACAAGAACCAGGGAACTTATTGCTCAGGTCGCGGCCGTGGTACGTCTCTAGGCATGGGTCGAGCGAAGACGACGAAGCAGAAAGCGCCGTCCCTGCCAGCGTTCCCGTCAGGGACGGCATGGGAGTTCACCATCACCGGTGCGCCGCGAACGAAGAAGAACAAGCAGCGGATATTCAGACGGCGGGACGGGACTCCGTTCATCGCGAATGGAGCGACGGCCGCGGGTTGGGCCCAGTCCGCGATAGGGCAACTCAAGTCACAGTGGCACCGGCCGGGCGGGATCGACCAGCCCGTCACCGTGCGCGCGCTGATCTACCGCGACCGCGCGACAGGCGATGCCGTCGGTTATTACCAAGCGATCGGAGATGCGCTTCAGGAGGCGTGGGTGCTGAGAGACGACGAGAGCATCGCGGACTGGGACGGGTCGCGTCGCCTGAAAGACAAGCAGAATCCACGCATTGTCGTCGTCGTCACGTGCCTGTGAAACGAACTACTTGACATGATGGCAAGTAGTTCGTCATAGTCTCGCCATCGGAGGGAGCGGAGCATGAGCGAGCGTTTGATGACCGAGACGGACGTGGAGTATGAGGCGCGGCGAGATGGAGAGCGCGAGCGCCGGATTACCGTGGCGGCAGTGGTGTCGCTGATCTTGGCGATCGTCGCGACGCTGGCCCTGACCAGCGGCTGAGTTCCGAAAGCGGCGCTTGGTCAGCGTCGCATTCGCCGTCGGTGGCGCCCAAGCACCGTGCTCATGCACGGAGTGCTGGGCTGGCCTGACCAACCAACCCGACGGCGTTTTTCTGTTGAACAGCGGCAGGGGTCGAACCGTGGCGCCGTCGGCACCCCAGCCGACGGCGCCACGGTGAAGCCATCGACACACCCGGCGTCCAGTCCCGCCACACCCCCTGAAGGAGGACCGAGCGATGGGATCGAAAGTAGAGCAGGACCGACGGACGTCCGTCAAGGAGACGGAGGCGGCGATCGCGGCGGCGTACGCGCCGCCCAGGACGACCCCGCGCCGCCCGCGCGAGTTGGGGACGCGGAGGGCGGTGGTGTTGGCGCTGGTGTTCGTGTCGCAGGTCGTGATGTTGGGGGCCCAGATCCAGCGGCACCGGCAGATGCGGAGCGCGATCGAGTCGATCGAGCAGTCGCGTCGCATGAGAGAAGCGGCGATACATATGCTAATTCCGGTGCCGAAGTGACTCCGCTGGAACGCCAGGCCGAGAACGTCGCGCGCTTCCTGCACCGCCGGCGCCGGTTCCGCAGTGCCACGTGGCGGGCGTGGTCGAACGAGGACGCGCGCCAAGAGGCGGCCGCCGTGATGTTGGCGTTCGATGACCCGTACGGGCCAGCCGCGTTCAAGGCCGCCGTGCGACAGGTCGGGCGCGCGGTGGACAGATGGTCGGCGCCGGCGAGCATCGGCGACCGGGGTGCCGACGCGCGGGTGCGGTTGACGGCGGAGTCGTTCTCTTACCGCCAACTCGAGCGCGGCGAGGGATCGCCTTCAGCCGAGGATGTCGTCACGGCGGTCAGGTACGCGATGTTCCGTGCGGCGCTGCACAACGCCGAACGTGCGGCGACCCGATTGTTGCCGAAGCACGTCCGCCAGATGGGCGAGGCGATGCAGGAGCGCGGGCGCTGGTACGGCATGCACGCGGAGATGGCAGAGCAGCACGGGTTGTCCAGGTTCGCCGTCATTCGCGCGCTCGGGAGGTGGCGACGAACGGCCGACCAGTCGCGCGACGTCCAGGCATTGAAGTCGAAGATCCGAGAGATCGAGGAGGAGATCCGAGCATGCTGAATACGACCGAGAAGCCGGGGACGCTTGAGGTAGCCACCGCCTTCGCAAGCGTTGCCGTCGGCATCATGCTGGTCGCAGTGGGGTGCACGGCGTTGGCTGCCGTGACGTACACGCTTTGCCGAGTCGTATGGAGGACGCTCGCGCCGTGAGAGGTAAGCGCGGAAAAGACGCCGCTGCGCGCTTCAAGGCGCGCGAGCGGGAGCGGGCCGAGCGCGGGTGGGTGAATGTGAAGAAGGCGGCGAAGGAGGCGGAGCGCCCTGTGTCGACGGTGCAGGCGTGGATCAACAGCGGCGCGATCGCGCACGTGGTCGAGGACAACCGGCGGTACGTGCAGGTGTCTCACGTCCTGCGGCTCGCCAGGGAGCGACCGGCGTTCGTGCGCGGGGGGGCAGCGCGGTGAGCGCGACCAGCGAGCGAGTCGTCGTGGTGACGCTGCAGTGCGATCACGACCCGGTGTGCGACGCAACTTTCATCGGCGGCGGCGACGACGGGATCGACGTAGTGCGCGCCGAGGCGTATCGCGAGGGGTGGGCGCGCGTCGACGGTAGGGACCTCTGCCCGGACCACGCCAAATGAGCGCGGGAACGGTAGAGCGGGTCGCGTCCGCAATCGTCCTGACGTGCGACCACCAGGGGTGCTTGCGGCAGTGGCGGCAGGGTGATTCTGATTACGGGAACGTGAACAACGTGCGGTGCAAGGCCATGGATTGCGGCGATTGGGTCAGCGTCACCGGCCCGGACGGTGTGACGCAGGATTTCTGCCCCGCCCATCCCGGCGACGCAGACGCGTACGAGACGTGACGCTATGGCATCCAAGTCGACGCGCACTCGCCAGCACCGTCGCGATCACCGCAAGGCGAAGGCGTCCGGTTAGGCGCGCGATGGCAAGACAGGCATGGGGCAGCGGGGCGGCCATCGGCGACCAGACGGTCGGGCACGGGCGGACGGTCGGGATCCTGCCGGCGCCGATGACGCCGCTCGCGCCCAAGCCGGAGCCGCGCCCCCAGCACGCCGCGCGCGCGACGCTGGCGGCGGAGATGATCGAAGCACGGAGGCGTCGTGGGCCGCGGTAGGGCCAGCCTCGAGGTCGGCGACCTCGTCACGGTTGGGAAGGCCGGGAAACCGCTGGCGCAGTTCTATGGGATCACCGGCGTGCACGTCATGAAGGTGATCGCGCTGGTGCCTGCCACCGCGTACGGGCGCAAGGCGTATCAGGTAGCGTTCGGGAAGAAGGCCATCATCGTGTGGCCGTCGCAGATCAGGTTGTTGAGGCGCCGCAAGCGCCGGAAAGAGGATGACTTCGAATGAAGTGGGACGACATGGGGCCGCAGATGCGTGCTCTCGCCGCCGAGCCGTTGCACGAGCGGGCGGAGACGCTGCGCAAGACGATCGAGACTGCCAGCGGGACCACGCGCGGCGCGCTCGAGGACCGTTTAGCCGCCGTCGTCGCCGCACTTGAGAAGTTGGGAGAGCGAGCGTGACACCGGGCAGGTATCACGCTCGCCTAGGCGGCGGCCCTTCGTATGCCGTGGACGTGGTGCGTAGGCCGCGCGGGTTCTCCGTGGTGCGCACGGGCAGCGAGCGCGGGCCGGTCGGCGAGTTGGCGCGCCTGCGCGCGGCAGGATGGACGTTCGAGCGCTTGGGGGTCACGCGATGGCGGGGGTGAAGTTGAAGAAGAGGGCGTACGGTACGGGATTCGTCGAAAAGTTGAAGAACGGTTACCGGTGGAGACTAACGCGCAACGGAAGGAGCACCACGGGCGTGGTGTGGCCGACAGAGGCGTTGGCCACCGCAGAGTTGGACAGAGTAGTAGCGGACTCGGCGTTCGTGCCGGCAGCCCCCATGCCTCGCAGCCAGCGCGGCAACGGCACCGCCACGATTCACCGCCAGCCGCACCGGCCCAGGATGCCAGCGACGAAAAAGGCGTTCGTCCAGCCGGCGGCGGTTGAGGCGGCAGCGATCCCTGACTACACCGACGCCGAGATCGCCGCCGCCGAGCGCGCGATCGACCGGGCCGGCAAGCGGTGGAGGCGCGGCGCGGGCGGCAAGCGACGGTGCGTGCCGTGCGACGGGACCGGGATCGACGACCGGCCAGGCCCAGGAAAGGGGAGCGCGTGCTTGAACTGTTGGGGAGGTGGCGCTTGACAACGGTGTAACGCCACGTTACAGACAGAGGCGCCGGACCGACAGCGCTGGGTTACCTTCGCAATGTGACCCCTCGGCGCCTGCGGTGATGGCGGACTTCGCCCGTGCCTGACAAGCGTCCAGACTCCGAGAAGATCGAGGCGGCCCTCCGCAACGCCGGGGGGCCGCTCACGATCGACGAGATATGCCGGGCGGCGTGGGGGCGCGTCGGCGAGCGGGAGCGCTCGTCAGTGCGCGTGAACATCCACCGGCTCGACGCCCGCGGCCTCATCGAGAAGTCCGCCGCGAAGTACGCGATCAAGGAGTGACAGCGGTGGATGTGCTGACCGACAGGCAGGCCGAGATCTACCGCTTCATGCTGGACTTCCAGCAGCGCAATGGGTACCCGCCGACTTACCGCACGATCGGAAGGAAGTTCGGGATCAGGTCGACGAATGGCGTGCACGACCACATATGCGCGTTGGAGAAGAAGGGATTCGTATCTGGAAGCGACGAGAACGGCGCCAGGCACGATCGGTGGGTCGCTCTCGACGAGTGGGACCTTCTCCAAGACCAAGCGCGCGAGGAGGTCATCGAGTACTTGACGGAAAGCGCGAGGATGCGCTTCCTGCGAGAGCCTCGGATCGTTCGTGCCGCGCTCGCTGGGTTGAACCGGTTGCGGTAGCGCATTCTTACAATATGCAGATAGCAGTTTGCATGATCGTATTCAGACGTATTGAATACGACAGACGGATCGATTAGCATGAGTACGAATTGCGACCGTCCGCCATGTTGGCGGAACGTGCCGCCGTTCGGTCTGGTCAGGGAGGACCCCATGCTGCTTACTTCGAAGTTCCCAGGTACGTGCCTCAAGTGCGCAGGACGAATCGCCGTCGGTGACCGTGTCTCATGGATCAATGGGCGGAGGGGCGCCGAGCACGCCGCCTGCTCCGAGGAAGGAAAAGGCGTGATCAAGGCGGTGGAGACCAGCCGGGCCACGGACGCGGAGATCGACGTGCCAGCGCCGGACGGGTTGGAATACCTGCCCTACCAGCGGGCGGGTATCGCGTACGCACTCGGCCGCAAGGGAACCTTGATAGGCGACGAGATGGGACTTGGAAAGACAATCCAGGCGATAGGCATCGTCAACGCCGACCCCGCGATCCGGAAGGTGTTGGTCATCTCCCCGAAGTCGCTGACGCTGAATTGGGTGCGTGAGTTTCGGCGGTGGTCGGTCCGTCACCTCACGATCGGAATGACGCCGGGGACGTCGGACATCGTGGTCGTGTCGTACGAGACAGCAAAGAAGCACGAGCAGTCGCTGTCGCTGGAGTGGGACCTTTTGGTGGTCGACGAGGCGCACTTGATCAAGAACCCGAAGGCGCAGCGCACCAAGACGGTGCACGCGATTGCGAAGGCGGCAAAGCGGCGTATCGCGTTGACCGGGACGCCGATCGCAAACCGGCCGATCGAGTTGTTCTCGATTCTGTCGTTGGTCGCTCCGGAGGAGTGGGACAAGGGCGGCAAGGGATTTTTCCCGTTCGCGAAGCGGTACGCGGGTGCTTACCGAGGCCGGTTCGGGTGGGACTTCCGGGGAGCTTCGAACTTGCCTGAACTGCAGGAGCGGTTGCGGTCGACGTGCATGATCCGCCGTCTCAAGAAGGACGTCCTGACCGAGTTGCCGGCGAAGCGGCGGCAGGTGATTGAGGTGGAGACGAACGGGGCCAGCGCCGCGGTCAAGCGCGAGGCTGAGGCGTGGTCGCGCCATGAGCATGAGATCACCGCTCTTCGCGCCGAGGTGGAGTTAGCCCGCGCCGCCGACTCGACAGACGTCTATGCATCGGCGGTCGCAAGGTTGCAGGACCGGACGCGCGCGGCGTTTACCGAGATGAGCCTGATGCGACATGAGACGGCCGTGGCCAAGGCGCCCAAGGTGGTCGATTTCGTCCGCGAGGCGTTGGAGGACAACGACAGCAAGGTCGTCGTCTTCGCCCACCACAAGGACGTGATCGAGATCTTGACGACCGGGCTAGCCGATCTCGGCGCGGTGCAGTTGGTCGGCGACACCGCGCTGGAGGACCGCCAGCGCAACGTCGAGCGGTTCCAGTCGGACCCATTGTGCCGGGTGTTCGTCGGGTCGATCACGGCAGCAGGCGTCGGGATCACGCTCACGGCGGCATCGCACGTCGTCATGGCCGAGCTTGATTGGGTACCAGGAAACGTCACCCAGGCCGAGGACCGGTGCCATCGCATCGGGCAGACGCAGAGCGTGTTGATCCAGCACCTCGTGCTCGACGGCTCGGTGGACGCGCGAATGGCGCACGTTCTCGTGGCCAAGCAGGCGGTGGCCGACAAGGGTCTCGACCTCGCGGTGGCGCGTGAGCCAGTGCTCCCGGGGACAGAGCCGGCGACCACGTCGAGCCGGACCAAGCTCGACCAAGTGGCCGCCGAGCTGGCACCTGAGCAGGTGGCGACGATCCACGACGCGCTCCGCAGGTTGGCCGGTCTTTGCGATGGGGCGTCGTCGGAGGACGGCATGGGGTTCGCCAAGATCGACGTCCAGATCGGCCACTCGCTGGCGCAGGCTCCCCGCTTGTCCCCTCGACAGGCCGCGCTCGGTCTCAAACTCTGCCGCAAGTACCGGCGCCAGATCGGCGATCTCGGGATCTCGGCCGGTGCGTGATCCGTCCGGTGTGGGACACCTGACCTCACCTGAAAAAAGATCCAGCGTCGAGCTTTCTTGACGGGCGCGGTCGATCCGATCAACAGTGATCGGCGCTTGCCCGTGAACACCGACATACCTGCGTGCGCGCTCGCAGGGCGCCCCTCTCGATCTCGCCACCGGGCAAGCCATCCGCCGCAAGGCGGGTGCCGGCTGACGGTCGAGGGTGGTGCCCTACGGTCGCGCACGGTGGATTAACCCCCTATGAGGAGCACCCCAGATGGTGAGGACGCCCGCGTCTTGGACGAAGGAGCGCACGCCAGCGCAGGAAGCGACGGCAGCATGAATTGCCGGTCGTGCGGCGAGGAGTCGATTGTCAAGCGGACCACCAAGACGGCCCGCCAAGAGATCCGAGACAGGGCCTGCCCAGCTTGCGGTGACCGCTGGGAGACCATTGAGCGAGAGACGCCTGGGACACGCCGGAAGCCGCCACCGGATTGGCAGCAGGCTGCTATTAGTAGCAGCCCAATAGCAGCCCAGCAGCAGCCGCAAAGCGGTCCTGTGCGCTTTGGGGGGGATAAAGGGGGGGTGTCTGGGTCCGGATCTGGATCCGGATCAGATCCGGATTTCAGAAGCAGATCAGACGGGTTACGTGATCCGGGCGCGCCCACGCGCGCGCGCGCCGTCGACGTTCCGCCCAGCCACCCGGCCCTCGGGACAGACGGGACCCTCTCCGTCAGCGACGTCCAGCGTTTGTTCGGAGAGACGCGGCACAAGACCCTCGGGGGCCACCTGTTCCAGTCGCACGGCTTGGGGATCGACACGAAGAAGCTTCGCGAGGCTGCGGAGATCATCGCGGCGACGAGGGGGGCCGCGCAGTACGTCGAGGAGTCGATGCGGCGGTTCTGGGCGCAGGTGAAGGCTGGAACGGCCGACGACGCCGAATTGCTGAAGGCGCGGGCGTCGATGGCGTTCGCGTATTGGATCAAGCGGTTCATCCCGGGCGACTTCGAGGAGATGAGCGGGGTTGCGCCCAAGATCGGCAAGCCAGACGCCAAGGCCAAGCCGGCGCACCTCCGGGAGATGCCCGAGTGACGGCCCAGGCCGCGCCGCCAGCCCAGCGGATCCTCCCGCACAGCATCGAGGCAGAGCAGGCGGTGCTGGGGGGCGTCTTGATCAAGCCGGCGATCTTCGCGGAGGTGGCGGACCGGCTGGCGGTCGACGACTTCTTCCTGCCGGCCCACCGTGAGGTATTCGAGGCCATGTGCAGGCTCGACAAGCGGGGGGACGCGATCGACCTCGTCACGTTGGCCGACGAGTTGCGGCGCGTTGGGATGATCAACCGGCTCGACGGCGGGGAGGCGTACTTGCTGGAGGTATACGGCGCCGTGCCGACGGCGGAGAACGCCGGCCATTACGTGCGCTTGGTGAAGGACAAGGCCACGGCCCGGCGCCTGATCGCGCTGTTGAGGGAGGCCGAGACGCGCGCGTATGCGCTCGAGGACCCGATCGAGGACATCGTCGCCGACTACGCATCCCGGCTCGCGGCCATCGAGACGCGGTCCGACGACGGGCCCAAGCGGCTGGGCGACGAGATCCTGTGCGATGGCGGGATTATGGACACGATCGAGAAGCGCGCCGACCCGGAGACACGGGCCGCGTTCTTCGTGCCCACCCACATGCAGCGGTTCAACCGGAGCGTGGGCGGGCTGGCCGCCGAGCGGTTGATCATCGTCGCCGCGGGTCCAGGCGGGGGAAAGACGGCCTTCGCCCTCAACCTCGCGGACGCGGCCGCCGTTGACCACAAGATCCCGACCCTCTATATCTCGGCCGAGATGGGGTTGCAGCAGCTCGCCGAGCGCAACCTCGGGTCCGCGTCCGGCGTCGAGACCCGAAACATCCACCGGGGAAACTTGACGCGGGACGACTGGGACCGGCTGCACCCGGCGGCGAAGCGACTCTTGGACGCGCCGTTCTGGGTGTACGACAGGCCGTCGGACATCGGGAAGATCTGCGCCGAGATCAGGCGGTTCGCCGCCGCCCGACGCACCGCCGCGCCGCCGCGCGAGGAGGGCGCCCCTGAGCAGATGCTGCTCGTGGTGGTCGACTACATCCAGTTGATCAAGCAGGACATGCGGGCCAAGCACGTCAGTCTCGCCGAGGCGATCGGGGAGGTGTCCGGAAACCTCAAGCGGTTGGCGCGCGGGCTCAAGTTCCCGATCGTGGCGCTGTCGCAGTTGACCAGGGAGTCGCGGAAGGCGCGCACCATCGACGACCAGCCGAAGCCGCCCGACCTCGCCGACCTTCGCGGATCGGGGGATCTCGAGCAGGACGCCGACATGGTGATCTTCCTACACCCGCACGAGGTGCCGGACGCGCGGCCGGGCGACGCGCCGATCTTGGTCTCTAATGCCGACGTCATCGTCGCCAAGAACAGGGACGGGGCTCCGGGGGTGATACCGGCCGAGTGGGACCGCCGGACGATGACTTACCGCGACCGCTCGCCGTCGGCGGGCGGTGACTCGCGCTTGCCGGACGACGATCGCGATTTCTAGCAGAATCAGAAAGGGGAAGACCATGGAGAGCACGAACGGATCGAATCAGGAAGGCACGCCAGGGGTGTCGTGGGAGAAGAGGGCGTGTTGCAGGCACGCGCTCAGGATGCGTCAGCACGACGCTGGGTCGCGAGAGCCGTACTTCAGGTGTCCGAAGGACGGCAAGGTCGAGTTCGACAGCGTCGAGGCGCTCATGGGCGTTTCTTTGGACGTCGGACCGCGGTCGTTCCATGACGACATGGAGGTGCCTGCAGATCCGGTAGCTGACGCCGAGTTCTTTGCGAACGACGTTCGAGCGGCCCACGTCATCGACGGCAACGCCGGTCGGAGCGCGCGATCGATCAGCTCGTACGACGTCGTCGACGCGTTCGCGTTGAACTTCTATTTGGGCAGCGCGGTAAGAGAGATCCTGATCGCGGCGGCGTCTCCGGAAGACACGTCTCGGTTGAGGCAGGCGATCGTGCTCTTAGAGCGCGAGGCGGCACGGCGGGGCGGTTGATGTACGTTGAGCATATCGAGGTCGACGGCAATGGGGAGTCGTTCCTCGGAGAGCGGGTGGTCCTGCATGCCGTCGTCCCGCCGCCCTGCGGTGACTGCGACGGGGTCGGGTACCAGGCCGCGCCCGGGACGCGCGCGCCGGCGTCGTGGGGGAAGCGCTGCCCGACGTGCAAGGGCTCGGGTTGCGCGGCGGCGCCATCGCGCCACCGCGACCCGGCCTTCGACCCGTTCGCCGAGAAGGCGGCGCCGTTCCCGGTCACGGTTGGGTGGTAGCGGTGAAGGCGGCGACCGAGGCCGAGGTGGCGTTGCTCC
>JACZCX010135294.1_pt1 | contig 11827 bp, 12 predicted proteins | sample 8641831 | NCBI WGS metagenome assembly JACZCX01 (sample SAMN15324608, study PRJNA640507) | soil metagenome | isolation source: intercropping sugarcane | place: China: Luxin town, Laibin City, Guangxi Province | collected 2019-07-25 | depth 10cm m
CGGTGTCAAACATTTGCACAGGGAACAGGAAACAACGGAACACGATTCGGGAACCTGGATCTCGTCGTCCCCGCGAAGGCGGGGACCCAGTGGCTTGCTCCCTTGCATAGCAGGGGCACTGGATTCCCGCCTACGCGGGAATGACGGTATTGGAGTGTTGCCTGTTTTCCCGACTTCGGAGTAACCGTTCGCACCGAAGGATCGAGGGGCGAACCCCCACCTCGATCCAGTCTCTCTCAGTGCCGCGGGTCACGCCCTCTGTCGGGCTTGCAAACGTGCCTGTGATTCCCCATTCTGCAGGGTCGACTGCAGCACCCACACGCCATTCCAAGGATTCGCCATGAGTTCCCCCAAGCACAGCCGCCTCCTGATCCTCGGTTCGGGCCCCGCCGGCTACACCGCGGCCGTCTACGCGGCGCGCGCGAACCTGCAGCCGCTGCTGATCACGGGCCTGACCCAGGGTGGCCAGCTGACCACCACCACCGACGTGGATAACTGGCCCGGCGACGTCAAGGGCGTGCAGGGCCCCGACTTGATGCAGCGCATGGCGGACCACGCCAAACGCTTCAATACCGAAATCGTGTTCGACCACATCCACACCGTGGACCTGAAGCAGCGCCCGTTCAAGTTGAAGGGCGACAGCGGCGAGTACAGCTGCGACGCGCTGATCATCGCCACCGGCGCCGACGCGAAGTACCTTGGCATCGAGTCGGAAAGCAAGTTCAAGGGCAAGGGCGTGTCGGCCTGCGCCACCTGCGACGGCTTCTTTTTCCGCAACCAGGACGTGGCCGTGATCGGCGGCGGCAACACCGCGGCCGAGGAAGCGCTGTACCTTTCCAACATCGGCCGCAAGGTCACGCTGGTGCACCGCCGCGACAAACTGCGCGCGGAAAAAATCCTGCAGGACAAGCTGTTCGAGAAGGCCAACGCCGGCAAGATCGAGTTGGTGTGGAACCACACGGTCGACGAGGTGCTGGGCGACGACTCCGGCGTCACCGGCTTGCGGCTGGTCAGCACCAGGGACGGCAGCAAGCACGACATCGCGGTCACCGGCATGTTCGTTGCGATCGGCCACACACCGAACACCGGGGTGTTCGAAGGCCAGCTGGACATGCGCAACGGCTACATCCGGATCCACAGCGGGCTGGATGGCAATGCCACCGCCACCAGCGTGCGTGGCGTGTTCGCGGCGGGTGACGTGGCCGACCATGTCTATCGGCAGGCCGTCACGTCCGCGGGCTTTGGCTGCATGGCCGCGCTGGACGCCGAAAAGTACCTGGATTCGATCGGTCTGACCGGTTGAGCGGCGCGCTTAGTCTTCCAGCGCGTAGAGTTCCTGGCTGCCCGCCGTGCCCTGCAGGGTTTGGCGCCCGAGGTTGCGCAACTCGATGCCCGAACCGATGCCCAGGTCGCGCACCGCAGACGTGGCCAACACCTCGCCCGCCTGCGCTGCCTGCAGCACGGCCGACCCCAGTTCCACCGCGGGCCCGGTCAGCCGGTCGTCCACGCGCGTGCACTCGCCGGTATGGACGCTGGCGCGGATTTCCAGCCGCAGGTGATCGCGCAAGGCCTGACGCACCGCGCGCGCGAAGCGCATGGCGTGGGCCGGGCCGTCGAAACTGACCAGGAATCCACCTTCCGACGACCAGCCTTCGTGGCCTTCGAAGCGCTCCAGTTCGGCCCGCACGATCGCGCGGTGTCGCACCAGCATGTCCTGCCAACGCGCCTGGCCCAGGTTCACCGCCAGCTGCGCGGACTGCGCAATGTCCAGCCACACCAGTGTGGTCAGCGCGCGCGCGGAATGGGTGGACGGACCCAGCCCGGTGAGGAATCCATCGATCAGGCCCAGCGCCCGTTCGTCGCCCGGCACCAGCACGTCCATGTCGCCGCCCGGCAACAGTTCCAGCCGGGCGCCGTTGATGTGCGCGGCCAGGTACTGCGCATGCGCGGGTGGAATCACCGCGAACTCGCGCCGGTGCAGGATCAGGGTTGGCGCGTGGATGGACGGCAGCACCGTGCGCGCATCGAAGTTGATGATGTAGCGAAACTCCGCGCCCGCGCGGCGCGGCGAATACGACACGCGCTGCATCCGCATCACCCAGCGCAGGTATTCCGGATCGGCGGTCAGCAATTCGCGCGTGCGCGACACCATGCCCTCGGTACTCCAGGTGTCGTTCCACATGTCGCACAGGCGGTCCGTGCGCTCGTCGCTTTCGCCACAGGGGTAATCCGGCGCCACGCGAAACCGCGAGCTGGTGTTGCACAGGATGAGCGCGCGGACGCGCTCTGGATGGCTGCCGGCGAACAGCATCGACGCGGCGGCGGCGTCGCGCTCGGCCAGCAGCGCGGCTTCGCGCACCTCAAGCTCGTCGAGGACGATCAGCATGTCCTCCAGCCAGTCTTCCCACGTCGGTGGCACGTTGGCGGGGAGCGGATCGGAAATGCCGCAGCCGCGCCGGTCGAACACGACCAGGCGGCGGCCCTGCGCCAGACGGTCCAGCAGCGCGGCCCACGCCGGGTAGTCCCACAGCATTTCGACGTTGCGGCTCATGGGATTGACGAGCAGCAACGTGGCCGGCCCTTCGCCCACGACCCGGCAGGCAATGTCGCCGTGCTTCGAGCGGATGTAACGAATGGGTGGCGGCGAACTCATGCGGCGGGCGCGACGCGAAGCAAAGGGGCGACAAGCATAGCCCGCAAGACCGCAGCCGTCGTCATCAAGTTTCGTGATGTGCAGTCCACCCTCGGCGGGCACCGGCGATGGCGCGCTCGACCACGCCCCGGCACAGGATACCGGTCGCGCGCGCCGAGGTCTGCCGCCTCGGCCGCTTCGGTGCACCTGGCGCCTACAATGCACGCATGTTGTCACTGCAAACGCATGCATCCATCGATGAAATCGACGCCGCGGCCTGGGATGCGCTGGCCGCCGATGACAACCCGTTCACGCGCCATGCCTTCCTGTCCGGCCTGGAGCACACCGGTTGCATCCGCACCGCATTCGGCTGGCGCGCGCAGCACCTGACCCTGCACGATGGCGACGCGCTGGTTGGCGCCGTGCCGCTGTACATCAAGGCCAACTCGCACGGCGAGTACGTGTTCGACTGGTCATGGGCCGACGCGTGGGAGCGTGCGGGCGGCGACTACTATCCGAAGTTCCTGTGTGGCGTGCCCTACTCGCCCGTCACCGGACCGCGCCTGCTGGTTGGCGCCGGCTCCGACGCGTCGTCGCGTCGCACAACGCTGGCCGCCGCATTGCGCGAGCTGACGGACCGCACCGGCCTGTCCTCGGCGCACGTCAACTTCCTGCCGGAAACCGAAACCACGGCCTTCGATGCACAGTGGCTGGCGCGCTCGGACTGGCAATTCCAGTGGCACAACCCGGGCACGTGGCGCGATTTTCACGACTTCCTCGACGCCCTGACGCACAAGCGGCGTACCGCAACCCGCCACGAACGCGCGCAGGTTGCCGCGGCGGGCATCGCGTGTGAATTCCGCGCCGGCGGTTCACTGACCGACGCCGAATGGCGCACGATGCATCACCTCTACACGCACACCTTCGATGAGAAAGGCAACACGCCCACCCTGACGCTGGATTTCTTCCGCCACCTTGGCCACGCGTTCCCCGCGCACTCGCACGTGGCATTTGCCCGAAGCCGAAGCGCGGGTGACATCGTCGCCGGCGCGCTGTTCCTGTCCAGCCACGACACCCTGTACGGCCGCTACTGGGGCGCGACCGAGCCAGTGTCCGGCCTGCACTTTGAGCTGTGCTACTACCAGGGTATCGAACACTGCCTGCGCCACGGCCTGCAACGCTTCGAACCGGGCGCGCAGGGCCTGCACAAACTCGCACGCGGCTTCCTGCCGACGCGCACGTATTCGCGGCATTACATCGCCGACGCAGGTTTCCGGGCCGCGATCCGCGCGGCGCTGGAGCGCGAGGCCACGTTGCTGGAAGCGCGTGGCCGAGAACTGCTCGAACACTCCCCTTTTGCGCAACACACGCCTGCCGCATGACGCGCATCCAGCCCCTGGACGCGCTGCCGCCTGGTACGTTTCCCGACCCGGCAGGTGCGCTGGCTGACCCCAACGGCCTGCTGGCATTTGGCGGCGACCTGTCACCGCAGCGCCTGGTCGCGGCCTACGCGCACGGCATCTTCCCGTGGTACTCCGAAGGCGATCCGTTGCTGTGGTGGTCGCCGGATCCGCGCTGCGTGTTTGCAACCGATGGCGTGCACGTCTCGCACAGCCTCGCGAAGTTCATCCGCAAATGCAACTGGCAGTGGAGCATGGACTGCGCGTTCGAGGACGTGATGCGTGGCTGCGCCGCGCCCCGCGATGGCCATCCCGGCACATGGATCACGCCGGACATGCTGACCGCCTACGGCAACCTGCACCTGCTGGGCCACGCGCACTCGCTGGAAATCTGGGACGGCGACACGCTGATCGGCGGTACCTACGGCGTTGTGGCCGGACGCATGTTCAGTGCCGAATCGATGTACTCGCGACGCACCAACGCATCCAAGGTCGCGCTGCACGCACTGGCGCGTGCGCTGCGCGCACGCAGGTTTCCGTGGATCGACGCGCAGGTTCCCAATCCCCATCTGCTGCGCATGGGCGCGTGCAGCATGCCGCGCGGCCGGTTTCTCGCCGAGCTCGCGCGCTTGGCCGAACAACCCGCACCGACCGACTGGCCGCGCGTGCGCAGGCCAGTCGCTGCGCTGATCTGAATTCGCCGCCGGAATGGCGTACATTGGGCACCCCGTCCAATGGAGCAGCTGCCATGACCGACCCCGATTTCTCCAAAGCGGATCCCTTCAAGGCCGCCAAGGAAGCCGCCACGTCCGGGCAGCGCTTCAGCCGCGGCGTGATGGATTCGGCGCAGCAGATTTGGCTGGCCGGCTTGGGCGCGCTGTCGCGCACGCAGCAGGAAGGCGGCAAGTTTTTCGACGCGTTGGTCGAGGAAGGCGTGCGCATCCAGGAGAAAACCCACGCCTATACCCGTGAGCAGGTGCAGCAGGCGCACGACCAGGCAACGCCGTGGGTGGAAGCCGCGCGCAAGCGCACCAACGCGGCCATGGGCAAGCTTGAACAGGCCTTCGACGAGCGCATGGCGCGCACCTTGCAGCGCATGCGGATGCCCAGCCACCAGGACATACAGGATTTGTCCGCGCGCATCGACGCGCTGGCGCGCGAAATCCGTGGGGCACGCAAGGCCTCCGCCAAGCCGCGGGCCACCACCAAGCGCACCAAGCCCAAGGGCTGAGCGCCCGCATGTTCGCTGACCTGGATTCCGACTTCCGGCGCGCCGCCGAGGACGTCAAGCGCCTGCCCGCGCGCCCTGACAACGACACGCTGCTCAAGCTCTACGCGCTATACAAGCAGGCCACCGACGGCGACGTCAGCGGTCCCAAGCCGGGCTTCTTCGACTTCGTCAACACCGCCAAATACGAAGCCTGGACCCGCCTGCGCGGCATGCGCGCCGACGACGCCCGGCAAAAATACATTTCGCTGGTGCGGCAGCTCGAGGCCTGACGCGACCGGCGCCCGACCGGTGACGTCCAGCACTGGCCGGTAACGCCACGACCGGTAAAATGGCCGCCTGCGTGCGGCACTTCGGCACGCGCCTCTCACCCGTCCGGCCAACCGTGCATTCCGCCATTCACCCGTCGCTCCCCGCGGAGTGCGTGTAGCGCCGTGGACACCGCCGACGCCAGCCTGGTCGCATTTCCTCGCGCAACGCCGCCGCCCCGTCCGCCGGTTCGCCGCGGGGTGGTGTTCGCGACGGTGTCGCTGGCACTGATCATGATGGCGGTGGATTCAACCATCGTCGCGACCGCGCTGCACGCGATCCAGCACGGACTTGGCACCACCATCAACTGGGCCGGCTGGACGCTCACGGCTTACTCGTTCGGCTTCGTGCTGATGTTGCCGATCAGCGGCAAGCTGAGCGAATGGTACGGGCGGCGCCGCGTGTTCATCGCCTCGGTGGCCACCTTCACCCTGGCATCGCTGTGCTGCGGCCTGGCCGACAACATCTACGTGCTGATCGCGCTGCGCGCGCTGCAGGCCGCCGGTGGTGCGGGGTTCACGCCCTCGGCCACCGGCATCGTGGTGGATTATTTCGGCGACGCCCGCGATCGCGCGGTCAGCCTGTTCGGCAGCATTTTCCCGATCGGCGCGATGATCGGCCCCATCTTCGGCGGCCTGTTCGTGACCTACTGGAGCTGGCGCGGCGTGTTTTTCGTGAATGTGCCAATCGGCATCGCCATCATCGTATTGTCGCGCCGCTACATTCCGCGTGACCTCCCGCGCGATGCCGCCAGGCGCCCCGGCATGGACACATTCGGCATGGGCGTCCTGGGCATCGGCCTGTGCGCGGGCATGCTGGCCGCAAGTTACCTGGGCGAATCCGGCGCCAGCCCGCGGTCACCGCTGTTCCTGGTTCCGCTTGTGGTGTGCATCGCGTCGGCCTGGATGTTTTTTCGCCACATCAACCACGCGCGGCGACCCTTCATCGAGCCGCATCTGATCCACGGCACCGGTTTTGGCGCGGTGAATTTGTTCAACGCGGTATTCGGCGGTGTCACGTCCGGCGTCATCGCGCTGGTGCCGTTGTACGCAACCGAACGCTACGGCATCGGCGCACTGGCTTCGGGCACGCTGCTGATCGCCCAAGGCGTGGCGGGCATCATCCTGACCCTGTCAGCGGCCTTGGCCTTGCGCCGCACGGGCCATCGCATGCCACTGTACGTGGGCAGCAGCGTGGTGATCGTTGGCCTGCTGGCACTCGCGCTGCGCCCGCCCGTGGCCATGACGCCGTACGTGTGGCTGGCGGCGGCGACATTCCTGGTCGGCGCCGGGCGTGGCGTCACCAACCCGGCCAGCCGCAACGCCGGCCTGCAACTGGCACCCGAACACTCCTCGACCCTGGCCGCGCTGCGCACGATGGCGCTGCAGGTGGGATCGATCGTCACCGTGTCCGTCGCGACCGCGGTGATCGCCGGCGCGCAGGATCCCGGCATGGCGCAGGCGTGGTTCTACGTCGCCGCCGCCTTGCTGTTTGTCGTTGCGCTGCCGATGATTGCCCGGGTACCCGAACACCGCGGTGCGTGGTAACAGGAGCTTCGAGATGTCCCATTACGATTTCAGCACGCTGGTCGATCGCACGGCGCAAAGTTCGGCCAAGTGGGCCGCCATGCACGACGCCAATCCACGGGTACCATCCAGCATCCCGCCGTTTTCCGTGGCCGATCTGGACCTGCCGACGGCGCCGGAAATCCGCACCGGGTTGCAGGCGTTCATGGCTGACGCGGTGTTCGGCTACACCCGCCCGCCCGCGACGTTCACGCAGGCGGTGCTCGGCTGGATGCAACGCCGCCACGGCTGGCAGGTCGACCCCGATTGGCTGGTGCAAAGCAACGGCGTCGTCCCGGCCATCTTCACTGCGGTGCGTGCGTACACCCAGCCGGGCGACGGCGTGATCGTGCAGACGCCCGCGTATTACCCGTTCTACACGGCCATCGAAAGCAACCACCGCCGCATTGCACGCAACGCGCTGGTCATCCGCGACGGTCGTTACGCAATCGATTTCGACGGCCTGCAACGGCTGGCCGCCGATCCGGCGAACAAGCTGCTGGTGCTGTGTAGCCCACACAACCCGACCGGACGCGTCTGGACCCGCGCGGAACTGCGCCGCGTCGCGGACATCGCGCTGGCCAACAACGTAATCGTCGTCAGCGACGAAATCCATTTCGACCTCGTCATGCCCGGCCACCGGCATACCGTGTTGGCGACGGTCGGCGCCGACATTGCGCAGCGTTGCGTGGTGTGCACCGCGCCCAGCAAGAGTTTCAACCTGGCGGGCATGCAGACCAGCAACATCGTGATCCCGAACACCGACCTGCGCGAACGCTTCACGGCCGAACGCGACGCCACCGGTTTCATTTTCCTGACCACGCTCGGTTACAAGGCCTGCGAGCTGGCGTACGACAAGGCCGAAGCCTGGCTCGACGGCCTGCTGGCGCTCATCGACCACAACCGCGTACTGGTGCGTGACTTCATGGCCGCGCGCATGCCACGCGTGCACGTGTTCGAGCTGGAAGGCACCTACCTGCAATGGCTGGATTTTCGCGCCTACGGCAAAAGCGCGGACGAGCTGCAGGCCATCAACGAACAACAGGCGCTGGTGTTTTTTGACGAAGGCACGGTGTTTGGCCCGGAAGGCGCCGGCTTCGAACGCATGAACCTCGCGACGCCAACCGCGGCGCTGCAAGCCGCGCTGGAGCGATTGGCGCGTTGCTACGCCGCGTGACACATGCGAACGTTCTGGTTTCCATGCGGTCGTACACTGCCATGACGGCCGTCCAACCCGAGGTGGAGTGCAGCGTGCAAAATGCCATGTTCGTGCTGGGCGCGTCCGATCCCGAGATGCGCGCCATCGAGCGCCTGCTGAAGACCGTCGCGGCGCCCTTCGTGTACGCGACGGTGGACGGCAAACGCGTGTACCCCGCCAACGCATACGCTGCCGAGGCTCCCGCCGCGGTGAACGCAGCGCTGGCCGACGGCGGCTACGCGTGGCTCGTGGAGTGTGTCGGGCAGACACCGGCGGGCGCTGCGCGCATCGACCACCACCATGCGGGCGACCCCGGCTACGGCCGCCCGCCTGCCCAGTTCTGGGAAGCATCCAGCCTCGGCCAGACCGTGGCCGCGCTGGACCGCCTTGGCAGCCGCGTCGCCATCACGCCGGACATGCGCATGGTGGCGGCGGCTGATCATTGCCTTGGCGCTGCCTACGCGGGCGAGTGCCCCGGTGTCGATCCGGATGACTTGATGCGCTGGCACGTGGCGGCGCGTGCGGCGTTCGAGCGACGCCCGGAAAGTGCCGTGCTGCAGGACGTGGAAAGCGCGCGGCACGCACTGCGCCAGGCGCCGCGACTGGAACTTGGGCCGGGGATTTTCGCGGCCGACATGCGCGCGCAGCCGGTCACCGAGTTGCTGATGGCGGCGGCGCGCGAAGGCCAGTGCTGCGTGTCGGCCGTCAAGACCCGCGACGGGCGCACCAAGATCGGCTGCCTGGTCGGCAGTGAAATCCAAGTCGCGACGTTCATGGAAACCTGGGCGCCCGCGCAACATCTCGTGGACGTGTACGGCGACTCGGTGCGTGGCTTCGCCGGCGCGTACCTGCCGCCGCAATGACGTGGGGTTGGCATGACCGACATCACTGAAATCGCCCCGGACGTATTCCGGATTTCCACCTTCGTGGCGCCTGCCGGCCTGCAGTTCAACCAATTCCTGGTGCGCGATGACGAACCACTGCTGTACCACACCGGGCAGAACGCGCTGTTCCCCGCGGTGCGCGCCGCGGTGGCGAGTCTTGTCGACGTCGCAACGCTGCGCTGGATCGGGTTCAGCCATTTTGAATCCGACGAGTGCGGGTCGCTCAACGCATGGCTCGCGGTGGCACCACGCGCCACACCGCTGGCGGGCGCCGTCGCAGCGGCGACCTGTGTCAACGACTTCGCGACGCGTCCCGCACGGGTGCTCGAGGACGACGCCACGTTCAGCACCGGCCGGCACAAGTTCCGGTTCCTCGTGACGCCCTACGTGCCGCACAACTGGGAGTCATCGCTGTTGTTTGACGCCACGAGCCGCACACTTTTCACGTCCGACCTGCTGCTGCAGCGCGGCGATCCCGCGCCGACCAGCAACGACGTGCTGACGCCTGCGTTGCGGGATTTCGAGACAGGCCAGAGCGGTCCGTTCCACGACAGCATTCCGTGGACGCCGCACACGGCCGCCTCGCTGGAACGCCTGGCGGCTCTCGACCCGGCCACCCTCGCGATCATGCACGGCGCTGCATTCACCGGTGACGGTGCCGCGGTATTGCGGGGTTTCAGCGGCGGTTTGCGGCGCGTACTGGCCGGCACGCATACGCCACCGGCCTGAAGCACCGGCTCAGCGGTCGCGCCGTTCCCGCTGCGTGACCGCAATCGCCTGCGCCAGCTCGTGCTCGCGCTCGGTGGCTGACGCCGCCAGCCCAGCGCGCGCGCCCTCCTGGTCGGCGGCGTCGCGGTTCTGGCTGAGCTTGTAGCGCCCGACCAGGCTTTCAATCTCGATCTCGATGCCGACGATGTAGCGCATCTCGCCGCGCACGTAGTCATCTGGCGCATCGCTCACGTGCCAGCGGTGATCCCGTCCGGCTTCGTTGCGCTCGGTCAACCACACCAGCAATTCATACAGCCGCGCGTCATCCTCGAACGCCTTGAGCCGCCCGCGTACTTCGACGGTCAGGTAATCCCACGTCGGCACCTGGCGCGGATCAGTCTGCTTGCCCGGGTACCACGCGGGCGATACGTAGCCATGCGGACCCTGGAACACCGCCAGCGCCGCCTCGCCCTCCGGTGGTACCCGCCACTGCGGGTTGTAGCGCGCCAGGTGTCCCACCAGCGTGCCGTGCGCACCGCGTTCCGCATCCAGTCGCCACGGCAAATATGACGTTGCGAACACGCCGTCGGGACGCGTCACCAGCAGGCCAAAGTGCAGGTCGCGGATCGCCGCGTGCAGGACTTCGGAACGATCTTCACGGAACGCAGGACTTGGGTACGCCATGGCGGCAACCTGAAAAGGAATTCGGGCCTGGCTCAACGACGCGGCGGCAGGCGCACCGGTTCGCCTTCGTGCTGGCGATCCCACGCGCGCAATTCCTCGCGCAAACCGGCGATGCGCTGGCGCCCAAGCGTGTTGCGATCCTCGTCCAGCAATTCGCCGCCCAGCAGCTCGGCGATCCGTTGCGCCGCCGGCAACATGGCTTCCCACGCATCCAGCGCTGACAGCGGGCCCGGCAGGGTCGCGAAGAAGGTCACGCCGGGCGTGTTCAATTCGTGGATGCGGCCCATGTCGAAATAGCCCGGTTTGACCATGTTGGCCATGCTGAAGATCGGGCCGGCTTCCGGCCGGCCCTCGACCAGGCGATGGAAGATGTGCATGGCACCGAAGCGCAATCCGGCCTTTTCGGCTGCAACCGCGACATCGCCACCGCCAAAGGCATGGCCCTCGGGCGCCGCGACGAACAGGGTGACGATGCGATCGACCGGGAATTCCTGGGGACGCTGGCCGGCCGTACTGGCGGGGACGCGCGGCGGAGGCACGGGCGTGGTGTCGCCCGTGCGGTCAGCGTGCATCGTCGCGCCCAGGCGATCCAGCTCGCGCTGCAGGGCGACATCCAGCTCGCCTTGCTCCGGCGTAGCGGTGGCATCCGGGTCAAGCGACGTTGCGTCGGCATCGCCCAGCATCGGCTCGATCCGCGCATCGTCACGCTTGCGCAGCGACAGCCGGCGCCCCTGCCCCGGCTTGCGGGGCCGCCCAAACAGGTAGATGGCCACCAGGATCAACACGCCAATGACGGCGATGATGATGCGCAAGGTGTTGGGTGAGATGGATTCGGCGTTCACGGCGTGAACTCTAGCAAACCCGGGGCAAGCAGACACGCGCGATTTGCATTTTCTCATCAGTCCGGAATTGCGCAGCGATGTCCGGAGCCCAGTGTCTTTGCATTTCAGCGCGTTGCACGAAAGTCACTGGGTCCCGGCCTTCGCCGGGATGACGAGCGGCGGGGTCGATCAGGGGCTTCCTAGGCAGCCACGCCTGCCAACCGCGTCGCCTCCGCCAGGTCCACCTGCACCAGCCGCGACACGCCAGGCTCGCGCATGGTGACGCCGCACAGCTGGTTGGTCATTTCCATGGTGGCCTTGTTGTGCGTGACCACGATGAACTGCACCTTCTCGGACATGTCGCGCACCAGTTGCCCAAAGCGCCCGACGTTGCCCTC
>JACZCX010018625.1_pt1 | contig 11785 bp, 5 predicted proteins | sample 8641831 | NCBI WGS metagenome assembly JACZCX01 (sample SAMN15324608, study PRJNA640507) | soil metagenome | isolation source: intercropping sugarcane | place: China: Luxin town, Laibin City, Guangxi Province | collected 2019-07-25 | depth 10cm m
TGCGCGAATTGCTTGACCACGATGTCGGGATCGAAGATGCGCATCACGATCTTTTCGCCAAACGCGGTGGGCATCGAGGAAATGCGCAGTTCCACTTCGCGTCCGCCTGCCGAACGCGTCTTGATGCGGCCATCCTGCGGCCGGCGTTTTTCCGCTACGTCCAGGCGCGCCAGAATCTTGATGCGTGCGGTGACCGCGGTGATGACCGCGGGCGGCAACTCGAACACCTTGTGCATGATGCCGTCGATGCGAAAGCGGATCTGCGCGGCTTTGCGGCGTGGTTCCAGGTGGATGTCCGAGGCGCGCTGCTCGAATGCGTACTGCAGCAGCCAGTCGACGATGTGCACGACGTGCCGATCGTCGGCGCCGATCTCGCCGGACTTGCCCAGTTCCAGCAGTTGCTCGAAGTTGAGGACGGCCGACCCGTCGGACGGATCCTGCTTGGCCTCGCGCGCCTTGGCGATCGAGCGTTGCACGCCGTAGAACTCCATCAGGTAGCGATGGACGTCCAGCGGATTGGCCACCACGCGCTTCACTTCGCGCCGCAACATTTGCGACAGGTCGGCCGCCCAGTGCGTGTCGAAGGGTTCGGCGCTGGCGAAGGTGACCTGGCCGTGCGCGACCGCGACCGGCAGGATGCGGTGGCGTTGCGCATAGGCTTGGCTGACGGCCTGCGTCACGGCCGCCACGTCGATCTTCATCGGGTCGATCTTGAGGTACGGCAAGCCGGCCTTGCCGGCCAGCCACACGGTCAGGGTTTCGACCGTCAACGGCTTGCCCGGATCACTGCGGTTTTCGGGTTTGGCGCCGGCGATCACCACCAGCGGATGCAGTTCCACGGTGCCGCGCCCGGCCCGGCTGGCACTGCGGATGCGCTTGGCGTCCTCGGCGGCCAGCCAGCCATCGGCAACCAGCGCGGCCAGCACTTCGGGGAGTTCCAGGCGTCCGTGACGGCCCAGCACCGCGATTGCATTCGGGTTTGCCGCCATCGTTCGCCCCATGGCCGAAAAGGCTGCCCAAGCCGCGCACACCGCGTGGGATTTGGGCCTCGCCGTTATACTAACGCGCTTTGCATCGGGCTCCCGCAGGCTGATGGCAGCACCCACTTTCCAGCAGGTCATCCAGATCCTCAACAACTACTGGGCCGACCAGGGTTGCGTGTTGCTGCAGCCGCTGGACCTGCAGGTCGGCGCCGGCACGTTCCATCCCGCGACGTTCCTGCGCGCGCTCGGACCCGAACCGTGGGCCGCGGCCTACGTGCAGCCCTGCCGCCGCCCCGCCGATGGCCGGTATGGCGAAAATCCCAATCGCCTGCAGCAGTATTACCAGTACCAGGTGGTGCTGAAGCCGAATCCGGACGACGTGCTGGACCGCTATTTCGGCTCGCTGCGCGCGCTGGGCATCGACCCATTGGTGCACGACCTGCGGCTGGTCGAGGACAACTGGGAGTCACCGACCCTGGGCGCGTGGGGCCTGGGCTGGGAAGTGTGGTTGAACGGCATGGAAGTCACCCAGTTCACCTATTTCCAGCAGGCCGGCGGACTGGAATGCAAACCCGTCACCGCCGAAATCACCTACGGCCTGGAACGGCTGGCGATGTATCTGCAGAACGTGGACAGCGTGTACGACCTCGTGTGGACGACTGCGCCGCACGGCGTGGTGACCTACGGCGACGTGTTCCACCGCAATGAGGTGGAGCAAAGCGCGTACAACTTCGAGCACGCCGACACGGCCGAGATGTTCCACCGCTTTGATGCCTCCGAGGCCGAAGCCAACCGGCTGGTGGCGCTGGATCTGCCGCTGCCTGCCTACGAGCAGGTCATGCAGGCCAGTCACGCGTTCAACCTGCTGGATGCGCGGCGCGCGATTTCGGTGACCGAACGCCAGCGCTACATCCTGCGCGTGCGTGCCTTGGCGCACGCCGTTGCGAAAGCATGGACGACGCCACCCGCGGCACAGGCGGAGGCCGCCCATGGCTGAGCGCTCGCTATTGGTCGAAATCGGAACCGAGGAACTGCCCATCCACGCGGTGGATGACCTGGCGCAGGCATTGGCGCACGGCGTGTGTGAAGGCTTGTCCAAACGCGGGATCGCGGCCGACGTGGCGCACGCGCACACATATGCGGCGCCGCGGCGCCTCGCGGTGCTGGTGCCGGACGTGGCGTTCACGCAGCCCGAACAACATTCGGAATCGATGGGCCCCTACGCCAACCTCGCGCTGGACGCGAATGGCCAGCCCACCAAGGCGCTGCTGGGTTTCGCGCACAAGGTCGGCGTCGAATGGACGCAACTGGAACGCACGACCGACACCAGGGGCGAACGCTTCGTGCATCGCCGCGTTGCACCTGGCCGCACCACCGCGGAACTCGTGCCGGAAATCGTACGCGAAGCCGCCGCGGCGTTGCCGATCCCGAAGCCGATGCGCTGGGGCGATCACGATTTCAGTTTCGTGCGTCCGGTGCATTGGGTGGTGATGCTGCACGGCGACCAGGTGATCCCGGGCGAACTGTTTGGCCTGAAAAGTGGCCGGCTGTCGCGTGGCCACCGCTTCATGCATCCCGCGCCCGTGCACCTGGCCGATGCCGACGATTACGTCGACGCGCTGCGCGCGGCAAAGGTGCTGGCTGATCCGGCCGAGCGTCGCCTGCGCATCCGGGATGAAGTCGCGCGGGTCGCGCCGGCGGGCAGCGAACCATGCCTCGACGATGCGTTGCTGGAAGAACTGGCCAACCTCAACGAATGGCCGGTCGCGATCGCCTGCACATTCGAGCGCGACTTCCTGGCGGTACCGCACGAGGCGCTGGTCACCACCATGCGTACCAACCAGAAATTCGTGCCGGTCTTCGCTGCCAACGGCCGGTTGGGCGAGCACTTCATCGGCATTGCCAACCTTGAATCGAAAGACCCGGCGCAGGTCCGCCACGGCTACGAGCGTGTGATCCGCCCGCGTTTCGCGGATGCCAAATACTTTTTCGACGAAGACCTGAAGACGCCGCTGGCGGCTTACCAGCAGGCCTTGCGCAACGTGACGTACCAGCAGGTGCTGGGCAGCGTGTGGGACAAGACCGAACGCGTGGCGGAACTGGCCAGCGCGATCGCGGAACGCCTGTTTGCGCAGGGCGTGGACGTGGACGCCGCCCTGGCCGCGCACGCCGCCGGCCTGTCGCGCTGCGACCTGTTGACGCGCATGGTGGGCGAGTTTCCGGAGCTGCAAGGCGTGATGGGCCGCCACTACGCGGGAGCGCAGGGCGAGTCCGCCGAAGTGGCGCAGGCACTGGACGAGTTCTACCGTCCGCGCAACGCGGGTGACGGTATTGCCGAAGGCGCGCTGGCCCAATGCGTATCGCTGGCCGACAAGCTGGACACGCTGGCCGGCATCTTCGCGGTGGGCCTGAAGCCGACCGGCAACAAGGATCCGTTCGCGTTGCGGCGCACCGCGCTGGGCCTGGCGCGCACGTTGATCGAGGGCAAGCTCGATCTGGATCTCGACCGCTTGTTCAACGACGCCCTGGCGCAGATTCCCGAGGCCGCATTGGCCGACAAGCGCAAGGCCGCCGCGTCGCTCCCCTCTCCCTCCGGGAGAGGAGCCGGGAGCGAGGGAAGGCGTACGGCCACGCGTCGCGCGGCACTGCTCACCGACCTGCGCACCTTCGTGCTCGATCGCATGCGCGGCTACTACATCGAGCAGGGTTTCACACCGCAACAGTTCGAGTCGGTGGTCGCGGTGCGCCCCGCCAGCCTGGTTGATTTCGACCGGCGCCTGCACGCGGTGGCCGAATTCGCCAGGCAGCCGGAGGCGGAAAAGCTGGCCGCCGCCAACAAGCGCGTGGCCAACATCCTGCGCAAGGAAAACATCGACGCGGATGCCGCCGCGCAACGCGAGCTGGATGCCGGGCTGCTGCGTGAACCCGCCGAGCAGGCCCTGGCGGCGGCACTGGATGCGGCGCGCCAGGACAATGCGCCGCGCCTTGCCGGTGACGTTACGCAGCGCGATTACGCTGGTGCACTGACGCGCCTGGCGCAATTGCAGGCGCCCATCGATGCGTTCTTCGAGTCGGTGATGGTCATGGCCGAAGACCCGGCCCTGCGCGCCAACCGCGTGGCGCTGCTGGCGCGCATCAAAGCGCGTTTCGATGTGATCGCCGAGATCGCCTTGTTGTAATGGCCGCACCTGCCACAAGCCGGGGCTTGGCAGCCGACCCCTTGTGGCAACAAGCGCAGGCGTGCCTGCTGCAGGGGTGCGTCGACGCAGCGCGTGCAGTGCTGGCCAGCGTGTTGCTGGAAGTTGGCGCCACCGTCGCCGCCCGTGAGTGCCTGGATCGCCCTGCGCTGGGTGACAGTGAAGATCCACTGGTGCTGATGCGGGCGGCGGCGCTACGCAAACGCCTGGAACAACACACCGAAGCGTTGGCGCTGCTGGATCGCGCGGCCGCGCTGGGGCACACCAGCGCGGCGTTGCGGTTCCAGCGCGGCGAAGCGTTGCTGTTCAAAGGGCGCGCGGCGAGGCCGAAGCGGAACTGGCGGCCGGCCTGGCGGGGGCGCCCGCGCACGGCAGTGGTGCCGTGCCGCTGGTACGCACGCGCAAACAGACTGCCGAACGCAATTACCTGCCGTGGCTGGAGCACAGCCGGAAACGCGTGGCACTAGGTTCGCGCCAACAGGCCGCACTGGAATTTGCACGTTACAAAACGCTGGATGATCTGGTCCGCACCGACGCAGCCTGGCATGCCCTGGCGCCTGACGTGCGGCCGTCGCACGCGCGCAACGCTGGTCCCCATGCGCAATGATGCACCATAGGATGCAAAGTCGCATCGCCGAGCCGCGAGCGTCGCCACACGCACGGGCCCTGCGCCCGGTGCACGATCCCTTGGACGGGCACTTTTCCAACTGGCGCACGTATTTCCGTCTTGACGCGCTGTCGGCGTGCTGCTCGCAATACCGGCGTGCCGCGGTGCACTGGCACACGGCGTTGCCAAGCGTGATCCCGGATGCGCCGTATGCTTGGCCGGTGCACGGGTCCGAAGTCGCCGTCCGGAAGATCCTGGATTATTGCGGTCTCACGTGGGGTTGGGTTGGAGAGATTCGATCCGCAACCGCGCACCTGGTGCGACGCTGTGCATGTCGCAAGTCAGGCGGTTGATCCATGCACGCGCGTTTTGTGCGTCAAAACTGAATTCTGCGAACCCGGCTGGGTTGTGTAAGACCGTTGCGTGACGGCGGCAGGGACTGGCCCGAAGGCCAGTCCCTCTGGAGTGTCGTCGTTGCGGCCCCGATTGCCTGCGATCTGCTTGTCCGATTATTGATGGGTGAAGCAATCATTCTGCAGGTAATTCACGATCAGGTTGAGCGTCTGGCGCTGCTGGCTTGGGTACCATGGCATGCTGTGTGGCATGTCGGGGATCCAATCGAACTTTGCCGGAACCTTGCCCTTGACCGCCTCATAGAACGGATGTGCGTGGATGGACCCGGGCGTACGCACGTCGCGGGTGCCATCGAACAACAAAATGGGTAGATGTGCCTTGTCGGTGTTCTTCATCGGGTCCATGCCCTTGATCGTCCAGCCCTGGATGATCCGCTGGATGCGGTTGTCGCTCCACGAAGTTCCAAGTCGGCCCAAGTCGGCCACCGGAGCGCCGGCAATCGCACACTGGTAAGGCGACGGTGAGCGCACGTCGGCGGCCACGGCCGCGAACCCGCCGTACGAATAGCCGAAGATCGCGATGTCCCCTTTCCTGTTGATGCCCTGCGAAATCAACCACGCTGCACCATCGTCGAGGTCGTCGGACATCTTTTCGCCCCACTGCTTGTCACCCGCCAGCCACAGTGCGCGCCCCAAGCCTTCCGACCCACGGTATTGAGGTCGCAGCACGGCATACCCGCGCGAAGTCAGCATGGGCACCCAGCCGGAAGCGTCCCAGCCCATGTAGTCGCGGGCCCAGGGCCCACCGTGTGGCATGACGATGGCCCGCGCCGGTGCGTCGCCCTTCTTCCAGCCGGCCGGAAGGTCGAGGATGGCGGGAATGTCCATGCCGTCCCGCGCCTTGTACGTCACCCAGCTTTCCGTACCCGTCATGCCGGGTTTGATCCACGGCCGCTGACTGCCGATGTTCACCATCTGCTTCTTGTTCAGCAGCAAGTGATAGGCCGTGGGATTACTGGCGCTACCGGTCGTGAATAAAACTTTTGAAAAGTCGTCGGTATAACTTGATATGTTGACCTGCTGGTCCGGAAAAGCTTTTTCCAGCCCTGCCTGAAGACTCTTCAGCGTCGGGTCCACGTATACCGTTTGCAGGTGCGGGCCATTGATCTGGAAACCCACCACTTCATCAAAATTGCTCTTTCGTTTGCTGAAGATCAGCCCCGCAATCGAATAATCCTTGTCGGCAACCACCGGCTCAGGATCAAATTTTTGCGTGACCGCGTCGTAGAGGCGCGCCTGGACCTTGTCCGAAAACTGGTCGGTCAGCACGTAGTACTTGCCAGTGGCATCATCCATTCCCACGACCTTGATCTCGTGCCGGTTGGAAAGTTGCGTGGTCAAGGGACTCTGGAGTTCGAATTGGCCTGTCTTCGGGTTCAGGATCAAGAAGCGCTGTTCGTAGTCGTCGCCAATGTTCTTGATCTCAGATTTCACCAGTACCGCGCCCGTGCGCCGATCAAACAATTCCGGCACGGTACGCGTACCGCCTTCGAACAGCAGCTTCGTATCACCGGTCTTCAGGTTGTACAGGTAGTAATTGGATACGAAGCTGAGCGCGCTCAACCGCTCGATGATGACGTTGTCTGGATCCAGCGGCAGCATGTCGACAAGGCGCGCAGTGCTGCTTATGTCCAGGCAGAACTTTGTGTGCTTGCTGACCCCAACGGCTGTCTTGTTGCTGGCAAATGCTTCTTCAAACTTCTTCTGGTCGTCTCCTGTCAGGTAGATTTTTGACACGAACGTTTTGGTCGAGCCAATTGAATTGCCTTCACCGCCGCACGAACCGATGTCTCCGGTCCATTCCTGGCGGGCAATGGCAAGAATCTTGTCAGCCTTCAACGCGACCGCACCGATGAACTTCATGTGTTCGCCCGAAGGCGTCACGATCTTGGGTGCTGACGGCAGGTTGCTTGCGTCCCACGTGGCGAGCGCCGTTTCGTCCTTGTTGGTGGGTGACGGAATCAGTCCGACCAGATGTTTGCCGCTGGGATCCATCGTCAACGATTGAACCGCCGGCAGGCGCGCCAGATCCTCGATGGAAATGGGCCGGGAAGCGTGGGCCGTGGTTATGCCCAGCGCGAGTACCAGCGTGCCGCCAAGAAAGCCTGACAACAACGTGCGTCGCATATTTTTCATCCCCGCAAAAAAGAAACTCCAGTGCATACCAATGTGCTTACTTGACTGCAATGGAACGGCGATTGTAACAGGACATAAAACGTTAAATGGTCGGTGCCGTGTTCCCGCCCTGACGCATCTCGATTAACATGGGCTTGTGAGTGGAATTGGCGAGGTGGTGTGACGTGGCGACCCCTACAACAGATTCTGCATCGGCAGGGCGCCCGTCGCGGTTGCCACTTTCGCCCGTGGCAGCCCGGCTTATGGCACGAGCGCGCAGGGAGTGGGAGCAACAGCAATATGAGGCAGCCGAGCTGTCGTTAAACAGCGTATTGGCACTGGCACCGGATGATATGGATACCATCCAGATGTTGGGCATTGCCGCCCAGCGCCGCGGCGATCATGCCAAGGCCATTGAGTGTTTTCGCCGGGTGCTTGCGAACTCGCCGGACGATCCGGCCTTGCGCATCAATCTTGGCATTGCGTTGCATGAGCACGGGGACGCTGATGAAGCCCTGGTGCACTTGCGCCGTGCCTGCGAACTGGCACCGCGTTCGCCTGCGGCGTGGTTCAACCTTGGCAAGGCGCTGGAGAAGCAGTCTCATACGCAGGAAGCCGTGGACGCGTTCCATCGCACGCTTGACGCCGATCGCTCGCACGTCGCAGCCCGACTGTCGTTGGCCCGCGCCCTGGTGAGCCTGGGCGAAGTCGATGCCGCGGTTGCCGAATTTCGTGCGGTACTGCGCCGCGATCTGCGCAACGCGGAAGCGTGGTTTGGGCTGTCCAACATCAACACGATTTGCTTTGACGGTACGGACACCGCGCTTCTGCAACGCGCCTTTTCAAGCGCCAACCTGCCGACGCACGACTACGAGCTGATCGGCAACGCTTATGCCAAGGCGCTGGAGAACCAGCACCAGTATGCGCAGGCGTTCGAGGTGTACGGGCTGGTCAAGGCATCCCAAAGAAGGTGGAACCACTGGGACGCCGCGAAGGAACGCAAGGTGGCGGAGGACATTGCGTATGCTTTCCGTCAAGACTCGCCGCCACCGCTGGACGCGCATTTGGGCAGTGAGGCAATCCTGATCGTCAGCCTCCCGCGTTCCGGGTCCACACTGGTTGAGCAAATCCTGGCCTCGCACCCGCAAGTCGAAGGCGCCAACGAAATTCGAGACCTGCAACACGTGGTCGATGCGGAAACGCGGCGTCGTGCTGCGCCATTCCCGACGTGGACGTCAACGGCGACCGCTGACGATTGGCATCGACTGGGTATTGAATACATGGCGCGAACGGCGCGTTGGCGCAAGACCAAGCCACGATTTACCGACAAGAACCTGTGGAATTGGACCCTTGTCGGCGCAGCATTGACCATGTTGCCTGCGGCACGCGTTGTCATCGTGCGACGTGATCCCCTGGAAACATGCCTCGCGTGTTATCGGCAGTATTTCACCGGACGCGCTGGATTCGCGTGTGATCTTGACGACATGGCGGATTACTGCGTCGATTTTCTGCACCTGACACGGTTTTGGCTGCAAAGGTTTCCCGGCCGTATCTTCGATCTCCAGTACGAGGCGCTGTTGGCCAATCCGGATGCCGTGGTTGCGCGACTACTCGACTTTTGCGGGTTGCCGTTCAACGCGGATTGTCTTCGTTTTCATGAAACATCGCGTCCAGTGCTGAGTGCGCCGAGCGCCGCGCAAGTACGGCAGCCGCTACGCCGCGACACGGCTCGTAGCACGCGTTACGGCGACAAGCTCGATGGCTTGCGCGAGCGCTTGCGGCAGGCGGGCGCCCTGTCGGGATAACTCGACCGCGCTTCGTCTGACCGGGGCCGCGCCACTGCATCCGGAAAACCTGAGTGCCGGGGCGCGCGTTCGTCACACGGAGCATCGCGTCAGTTGCAAGGGGTCGCGTGTGCGGCGCCAAAGTGGATGCAACCGGACGATTCGACGCCCGGGCAAAAAAAGGGGCGACGTGTCGTCGCCCCCGCAAGGAACCACGGATACACCGTGATCAGATCTTGATGCTCAGTCGTGCGAAGTACGTGCGGCCAAACCAGTCGTACTGCGACGCGCCAATGACGGTGTTGCCCGTGTAGTTTTCCGGTGCACCATTGCTGATCAACGGCGGCGTCCGGTTGGTCACGTTGCGGATACCGAACATGACACCGATGTCGCCCTGGTCATAGCCCACGGACACGCTGTGGCGAACCTGGGCGCCGGCACGCAAATACCGGTACGTGTCCGGAAGCCCACTGTAGTTGATGACCTCATCGGCAAATGCGTAGTCGTCCGTCGCGCTGGTGAAGAAGGCCTGCCAGTTGAACGACCAGTCGCCACGCTTGAGGCTGGTGTTGACGATGCCGATTACACGGGGGTTGCCGATCGAACCGGTGTAGTTGGTGGTATCGAAGCCGCTGGCTGCCGCACTACTGAACAGGCGCTGGATGTGCTCCAGCGTGTAGGTTACTTCGCCGTCAACCGACAGGCGCCCGAACGGAAGGTCCTTCGCGAAGTTCAGCTGCAGATCGTAGCCGCGGTCCCGCTGCTGGTTCACGTTGATGTACGTCGCGTACACGTTGGTGATGTTGTATGGGTTTGGACCTGTTGCCGGGTTGCGCGTGAAACGGTTGCAGAAATCGTTGGGGAAGAGTGGCCGGCTGTAGCACGAGTTCACGATTGTGCTGCCGCTCAGCGTGCTGATCTCGCCGCGGATGTTGTAGTCGAAGTAGTCGAACGCCACCTGCAGATCGGCAAATGAAGGTGACCACACAAAGCCCAGCGACTTCGCACGCGAGGTTTCCGGCGTCAGGAAGCCCTTGCCGCCACCCTGTGTGATCATGGCGCTGCTGCCGCCGCCCGTGTAGTTGCCCGGAATGCCCGCCGCCGCGCAGTTCTTCTGGACGTTCGGGTTGGAGCTGTTTTGCCAGTCAACGCAGGGGTCGATCGACAGCTGGCCCACGAACCCGGTCTGGTTGGCCAGGTACAGCTCGTACAACGCAGGGGCGCGGTACGAAGTGCCGATAGTGCCGCGGATGCGGAAGCTCGGAATCACCTGCCAGTTCAAGCCATACTTCCAGACGTGGCTGGATGAGCCCACCGACCCGTACTTGAACTCGCGCGCCGACAGGTCGGCCGACAGCGAATCGACACCCGGCAGGCCCTTCAGGATCGGCACGCCGACTTCGCCGAAGACTTCCGTCACATGGTCGGCACCCTTGGTCTCGCCGGCCGTCGTCTTGCCCCAGGTCGCGGGCGGCGGAACGTCGTCCAGCGAGGTGTGGCGGTACTCGGCACCGAAGGCGGCGGCGACGGGCCCGGCAGGCAGGTTGAACAGGTTGCCGTTCACCACCACGTTGGCAAGCTTCTGCTCGAAGACGGTGTTGCCATGGGTCCACTGGCCCACCGCACCGATCAGCTCGTTCATCTTCGAGCCGTCGAGATAGCCGGGGTCGAAGTAGTTGACCAGTGACCGGCCCAGGACCTCGTTTTCGGATCGGTTCCAGTCACCGCTCCTGGCGAGGCTGATGTTCAGGGCGTCGTAGTCGCCGTTGGAGCGGCTGTAGCTGGCGTTGGCTGCCCATGACCAGCTGCTGTTGCCGAACCCGCCGTTGAGGCCGGTGCGGAAATAGCCGTAGTCGACCGTGATCTTGTCGTTCGACGGGAACAGCATGACCGGCTGGAAGCCGCTGTACTTGGTGTCGGAGCCGCCGTAGAAGCTGGAGTCTGCGGTGGACCATCCATTGTCATTGAAGACCACCGGGAAGAACTGACGCCAGCCGTTGGAATTGGTGGTGCGACGGTTGAGCAACACCTGGGTGTCCCAGTTCACGCTGCCGAAAGTGAAGGTCGAAGCCAGATACGCGGTCGCGCTCTGATTGCGGTTGATGGCGTAGGTTTCGTCGTACTGCGGAAAGTCGGTGACCTGGTCGTTGAACGGCGTAGCCGACGTCCGGTACGTCGATCGCTTCGACAGGACATAACCCGGAACCGGGCTGTTGGGGCCGGTACTGCCGTCCTTGCTGGGTACGTACCGGGCGCCGGTATCGGAGAAAGGATCGATGACGGCCTGGACCAGCAGGTTGTTGCAGTCGGCGTACGGGGTGCCTTCGTTGATCGAGTGGTCGGGGATATCAACGCGCTGGCCCGCGGCGTTGAAGTAGCGATTCTGGAAGCAACTGAAATAATCACGCTGACCGGTCTTCAGCTCGTTCTGGCGATCCACTTCGGCCGCAACGGTGATGTTGCCGTTCTTGAAATTCCATCCAGTCGCGACCGACGCCTGGTACTGCTCGCCGCCGCCGTCTTCAGGCGCGCTGACGAAGAAGTCCATGTAGGTCTTGTCGAGTCGCTTCTTGGTGATCAGGTTGACCACGCCCGCGATGGCGTCGGAACCATAGATGGAGGAAGAGCCATCCTTCACGACTTCGATGCGCTGGATGATGGCGCGCGGAATGACGTTGAGGTCGAA
>JACZCX010023274.1_pt1 | contig 11673 bp, 5 predicted proteins | sample 8641831 | NCBI WGS metagenome assembly JACZCX01 (sample SAMN15324608, study PRJNA640507) | soil metagenome | isolation source: intercropping sugarcane | place: China: Luxin town, Laibin City, Guangxi Province | collected 2019-07-25 | depth 10cm m
CTGCTGAAGGATTCGCAGGGCAACGTCAACATCGACCTGCCGGTGTCGGGTTCGCTGGACGATCCGCAGTTCAGCATCGGCGGCCTGGTCTGGCGCGCAGTGGTGGGACTCATCACCAAGGCGGTGACGGCACCGTTCAAGCTGCTGGGCGCAGCGTTCGGCGGCGGCCACCACGAGGATCTGGACTATGTGGTCTTCGCGCCGGGCTCGGCGGTGCTGGACACCAACGCCCAGTCGCGTCTCAAGCAGATTATGGCGATGCTGCAGCAAAAGCCCGGGCTCAAGCTGCAGGTCACGGGCCGCGTCGACCCCGCCAAGGACGTGGCGGGCCTGCGCAAGGTGACGGTGGACAACCTGATCCGCCGCGCCAAGGTCGAAGACACCGAAGGCAAGCACGCCGACGTGTCCGATGCCGCGCTGGCAGCCGTCGAGATCACGCCGGACGAATACATGAAGTACCTGAAGCGCGCGTACAAGGACGACGACTTCAAGGGCAAGCCGCGCGATTACCTGGGATTGAAGCTGCCCAAGCCCGCCGAGATGCGCAAGCTGATGACGGACCACGTACCGACCGACCGGAAGGCGTTGCAGGCACTCGCCGGGCGGCGCGCCGATGCGGTGCGTGCCTGGCTGCTGGCCAGCAAGTTTGCCGCCGACCGCATCACGCTGGAACCGTCCAAGCTCGATGCCCAGGGCATTGACGCCGGCGCGCCCACCACGCGGGTGCAGTTTGGCATCTCGCAAAACTGACTCGCCGTGCTTCACAGACTCGCTGCGCGCGATCAAAATGCGCTTTTGACCCGATGGAACCCGCCATGAACTACCCCGCGCAAGACCGCTACGCATCCGAGCTGCAAGCCATCCGCGACAGCGGTCTGCACAAGGACGAGCGCATCATCACCTCGCCGCAGTCGGCCGAGATCACCCTGGCCGACGGCCGCAAGGTGTTGAACTTCTGCGCCAACAATTACCTGGGCCTCGCGGATCATCCACGCCTCATCAGGGCCGCGCAGGCGGCGCTCGACAGCCACGGCTTCGGCATGGCGTCGGTGCGCTTCATTTGCGGTACGCAGGACCTGCACAAGCAGCTGGAGCACGACCTCGCGCGGTTCTTCGGCACCGACGACGCGATCCTGTACGTCGCGTGCTTCGACGCCAACGGCGGCCTGTTCGAGCCGCTACTGGGCGAAAACGACGCAATCATTTCCGATGCGCTGAACCACGCCTCGATCATCGACGGTGTGCGCCTGTGCAAGGCCAAGCGCTTCCGCTACGCCAACGGCGACATGGCGGACCTTGAAAAGCAGTTGCAGGCGGCCGATGCCGCGGGCGCGCGCACCAAGCTGATTTCCACCGACGGCGTGTTTTCGATGGACGGCGTCATCGCGCCGCTGGACGAGATCACGCGCCTCGCCGCGAAGTACCACGCGCTGGTGCACATCGACGAATCGCACGCCACCGGCTTCATCGGCAAGACCGGCCGCGGCTCGGCCGAGGTGAAGGGCGTGCTGGACAAGATCGACATCTTCACCGGCACGCTGGGCAAGGCCCTGGGCGGCGCGGCGGGCGGCTTCACCACTGGCCACAAGGAAATCATCGACCTGCTGCGCCAGCGTTCGCGGCCGTACCTGTTTTCCAACTCGCTGCCACCGGCGCTGGTGGCGGCCTCGATCGAAGTGCTGAAGATGCTGGGCGAGGCCGGCGAGCTGCGCGAGAAGCTCCACGCCAACACCAGATATTTCCGGGACGCGATGACCCGCGCCGGTTTCGAGATCAAGCCCGGCACGCACCCGATCGTACCGGTGATGATTCACGACGCCAAGTTGGCGCAGGCCATGGCGGCAGGCTTGCTGGACGAAGGCATCTATGCGGTCGGCTTTTTCTTCCCGGTGGTGCCGCAGGGCCAGGCCCGCATCCGCACCCAGATGTGCGCGGCGCACACGCGCGAACACCTCGACCGCGCGATCGCGGCGTTTACCAAGGTGGGGCGCAAGGTCGGCTTGCTGAAGGCCTGACGCCGCCCGCCAACACGCGGCGGGATTCGCTGCGCTGCTCCCGCCCAACCCTCGTTCGCTACTGGTTCCCTCTCCCTCCGGGAGAGGGTGGCGCGCAGCGCCGGGTGAGGGTTCGTCCTCGCGACGCATTACGCGTATGCGTACCCTCACCCCCGCCCCTCTCCCGACGGGAGAGGGATCAAGCACACTTCAGTTCTTCAGCAATTCGATCTGGCCGATCGCCCACAAGCCTTGGCGTGGATCGCCGGTTGCGAACACACACAGGGTGTGCGTACCGCGGGTAGCGGGTATCGCCGTGGTCAGGGTTGACTGCAGCTTCGTCCACGCAGCGGTCGCCAAGGGCAACGTTGCCAGCAGCGGGCCCGTGCACGAACCCAGGTGCACCTCGAACTCGCCGGCCGGTGACTGCTTCAGCCGCGCAACGACGCCGGCATCGTCCTTCCACAACGCGAAGTTCCATGGCAGGTTGCCGACCGTCAGCGCGATGCGCTTGACGCCGTCCAGCGGCGCGCCCTTCCACTGCCAACACATGTTGGCGATGTCGAGGCGATAGACCGGTCGTGGCCCGCCAAGCGGACGGTCGTCTTCGAGCCGCAACACGATCAGCGGTTTGCCGCAGGTATCCAGCTGATCGCTGCTGCGGGTCAACAGCGCCGCTTCATCGACGGTCTGCGCACGCGGCGCGGCCAGTTCGATGCCGTCGGCGGCAAAGGTTGCCGCCCGCAGCGTGGTGGTCGAATCCGCCGGGAACTGCAACGGCTGCGAATACGCGGGTGACGCGACATTGGGCGCAGCGCCATCGGTGGTGTAGTGGATCGAACCGAAATCCGCCTGGTTCGACAGCGCCACGTTGATGCTTCCGGTGGTTGCGGCGCTCAATGCAAACGCTGGCGCGAAGGCGCTGTCGGCGTACGCGATGCCAAGTGACCGATAGCGCGCAAGTTCCGCGGGCATGCGCTCGAGAAATCCCCGCCAGTCGTGCGTGGCTGCGGGCGACCACGCCACCTCCGACAACGCGGCGATGCGCGGGAACACCGCGTGCTGGACGCGTGCGAACGTCGGCATGTATTCCGCCCACAGGTTGGCCTGCAGGCCCAGGATGTGTTTCTGCTGCGCCGCCGTCGCGCCCTTGGGCACCGGGTCATAGGCGTACACGTCCTGGAGCGATTCCACCGCGGGCCGGCCGGGCGGCTCGTCGTGCAGGCCGGACTGGTAATGGTCGAGATACAGCGTGGGCGAGGACGCCATCACCACGTCGTGACCTTGCTGCAAGGCCTGCAACGCGCCCTCTGGCGAGTGCCACGACATGACGACCGCCGACGCCGGCACCTTGCCATGCAGGATTTCGTCCCAGCCCACCGCAACGCGCCCGTGTTTCGCCAGGTAGTCGGCAACCTGCGTGGTAAACCAGCCCTGCAGCGCGTCCATGTCCTTCAACCCGAGCTTCTGCATGTGCGCGCGCACCGCGGGCGATTTCTCCCACTGGTCCTTGGCCGCTTCGTCGCCGCCGATGTGGATGTAGCGCGACGGGAACAACTGCATCACCTCGTCGAACACGTCATCGAGGAACTTCAGCGTGCGCGCATCGGGCGCCAGCAGCCAGGTATTCACGCCCCAGTCGGTGCCTACCGGCGGCCGCTTGCCAGTCACGCCCAGCCACGGGTACGCCGCAATGGCCGCCTGCGAATGGCCAGGCACGTCGATTTCCGGTACCACCGTGATGTAACGCGCGGCGGCGTAGGCAACAACCGCGCGCACGTCGGCTGCGGTGTAGAAGCCGCAGTACGGTTTGTCCGGCGCGCCGGTCAGTGCCGCGTCCGGACCGGTGGCCTTGCGGCAGGCACCGATTTTCGTCAACTCGGGATACTTCGGAACCTCGAGGCGCCAACCTTGGTCATCGGTCAGGTGCCAATGCAGGATGTTCAACTTGTTGAGCGACATCCAGTCCAACAGGCGCTTGATGTCGGCGACGCTCTGGAAATGCCGCGCGGAGTCCAGCATCAGGCCGCGCCACGCGTAACGTGGATGATCGTCAAGCGTGCCGTTGGCCACTTGCACGGCACCCTTGCCGGCGTCGGGTGTCAGCAACTGCCACGCGGTCACGCCGCCGTAGAACAAGCCGCGCGCCGCGCGTGCCGTGACATCGATGTGCCCCTCACCCACCGCGACGCGGTAGCCCGCGTCACCTTGCACCTGGGCGTGCGGATCGAGGTGGAACCGAATCGTCGCGGTGGCCGCCGCGGCAGTGTCTGAACCCACCAGCTTGAGGTGCAAGCCGCGCGTCGCCGCCACCAGCGCGACAAACCGCTGGACGATGCCGCGCGCCTGCGGACCGCCTGCCACGCGGTCACCATCGGACACGGTCACCGCGCCGCGAGCGGCCGGGTGCACTGCGGCCGGTTGCGGCACGAGCGACCAGGTGGGTACGGCGGTGTCAGCCAACGCGGCGCCCGCACTGGCGATCAGGATGACTGCAACCGGCAGCAGTCTGGTGAGGCGCATGCAAACACTCCAGATTCGCGTCGACGGGTGGGCCAGGCGTACCGCCGCACGCCTTGCCGCCGCACTGTAACCAGCCTCCACCGGGTTGTCCCGCCCGCGATACACGCAGCAAAAAAAACGGGCCGGGGATGCCATGCCGGCCCGCAACGCTGATGAGCGACTCACCTCTCCCGATGACCCCATGTGCTGCGACGGCGGGTGCCAGGGGCGTGGCCACCGGCACCCGTCGGCTTACTGCTGCGGCTGGTCTTGCTGGATGCCTTCGCCGTTGACCTTGAACTCCACGCGCCGGTTGCGCTCGCGGCCCGCGGCCGTCGCATTGGTGTCGATCGGATCGGCGGCGCCAAAGCCCTTGACCGCCGTGATGCGGCTGGCGTCGACGCCATGCGAAGTCAGGTATGCATCGACGATGCTCGCGCGACGCTCGGACAGTTTCTGGTTGTACGCCGCGCTGCCCTTGGAGTCGGTGTAGCCATCGATCTCCACCTGTACCTGCGGATAGCGCGTCAGGGTGTCCACGGCCTGGCTCAGGATCGCAAGCGAGTCACTCGCCGGTGGCTTCAGGGTCGGGCCGATGTTGGTTTCACCCGGCTTGGGCCGATCGAACTTGAAGTTCACGCCGCGCAGGTCGATGACCACCTTCTGCGGCGGCGGAGGCGGCGGCGCGGCTGGCGCCGGCGCGGGCTCCGGGGCAGGTTCGGATTCCGGCGCAGCCGGCGGCGGGGCCCACTTGGACTGCAGCGTGGCCATGTAACGGCGACCGTTGGTGTACTTGTTCAACGGCAACTGCGGTGTCGTCGGCGTGGCCGCCTGGTACATCTTGTAGGCCTCGTTCAGCAAGTTCATGGCCGAAAGCTGCAGCGAGAAGTTCTTGTTGAACGCCCAGCCGGTGGTGAAATCCAGCTCGGTGTAGCTGTCCACCGTGGCCGGTGCGGCACCCGCAACGTAGCCGCCGGCGAGGTACTTGCTGCGCCAGTTGTAGGTCAGCCGTGCGTTGAACGGGCCCTTTTCAAAGTACGGGCTCAGGGTGACCGAGTTCTTGGAGTTGTACGGCAGTGCGAAACCGGCGTGGGTGGTGCCGTTGGCATAGGTGTAGTTGGCGACCAGGCCGAACCCGGTATCACCGAACGGCTGCTGGTAGGTGACGGAAATGCCCTTGACCGATCCACCGCCGATGCTTTCGGGAATGGTCATCTGGTAATCGCACACACCCTGCGCGTCGCAGTTGCCCAGCTTGCCTTCGTAGGTGTTCTGGTAGGTCGTCGGGTCGGTGTCGAACATCGAGTTGAACTTGCGCTGGACGCTGGTGCTGGTCGAGATGTAGTTCACGATGTGGTTGTAGAACGGCGTGAAGGCCAACACCGACTGCGGCGCGAAGTACCACTCGATGGATCCCGAGTAGTTGTACGACTTGTACGGTTTCAGGTCGGGGTTGCCGCCCGAGCCGGTCAGCACCGTGTCATTGAGGAACGCGTTGGGGATCAGCTGCGTGTACGGCGCCCATGCGATCACCTCCGCTGCCGCGAAGCGATACACCACGCTGCCGCCGTTGTCATACACCAGGTTGAAGGATGGCAGCACGTCGTTGTAGCTGTGGTTGTCCGCCTGCCACCAGCCCGGAAGCGGCGGGTACTGGGTGTCGGCCGAGGGGTACACGTAACCCTTGCTGTCGATCTTGTTGCGCACGAAGCGCACGCCGACATTGCCGCGCAGGCTGTCGCCACCGAAGTTCAACTGCGCATACGCCTCTTCGGTCTTCTGACCAAGGCTCCAGGTGTTGTTGAGGTAACTGGACGGATCGGGCGCGCTGTAGTTGATCGGGCTGCCATTGATCCAGCTTTCGATGGCGCCGGCGGTCGTCTGGACGTGGTGCTGGTTGTAGGTTGACCAGCCGGAGAACGCATTGGCGCCCAGGATGTCGGTGTAACTGATGCTGCCGACATCCGACAACTGGCCGGGGTTGACGCCGCCATACACGCCCAGTTGCGAGTTGTGTTTGTCATCCACGTAGCGCACGCCGAACAGCAGCTCGTTGATGAAGCTGTCGAAGTTGACGTGGAAGTCCAGGTTGCCGTACGTGGTCTTGCCGTGGAATGGCCAGATCGCCGTGTTGCCAAACCAGCCGCCGAACGAACCCCAGTTCTGCGGATTGGTCGCGGCCGACGGATTGTCGGGCGTCCAGCCCTGGTTCAAATCCCAGCTGAACCCGCCGTGGTAGGCCGGCTCGATGAACATCTGCTGCATGTTGTTGTGCGCGCGGCTGATGCCCGCCTGCGCCGACACGCCCCAGTTGGCGGCGTGGTAGGCGGCGTCCAGGTGCAGGTCCATGGTCTTCAGGTTCGATGCGCGAACCTGGTTGTCGATGTAGGTGTTGGACGGCGCCGCGGCACACGCCGGCGTCTCGTCGCCACACGAATGTCCAGCCACGATCAGCCCGTTGGCGCCCGCGGTCAGCGACGTGATGTTGGTGGACCCGGTCTGGCTGACGAAACCGTACATCGACTGGTTGAAGTTGTTGAACTTCTCGCCGATGTACATGCCACTCAGGCCGAAGTCCCACCGGTCGTTGGGCTTGTATTGCAGGTTGATCAGCAGCGAGTTGCGCTTGCGGGTCTGCTGGAAGTACGCCGCGTTGATTTCCTGCGGCATCAGGTCGGTCGGCTTGATCGTGCCGGCCGCGATCTCGCTGGCCACGTTCGGATTGGAGGCAAACGCCGACACCGGCGAGTAACCGAAGATCTCGGTACCTTCACGGTCGATCGCCTCCTCATAGTGCGACGCACCGACGTTGAAACCGAAAGTATTGCTGCCGTTCTTCCAGCTGTAGAAGATCGACCCGTTCGGCTTGGCCTTGTCGGCCTGCTCGTTGTACACCCCACCGACCGTGGCACTCAGCGTATTGGCCGGCAGGTCCAGCGGCTTGCGGCTGTGGATCATCACGGTGCCGCCGAGGCTGCCCGACGGCAGGCGCGCTTCGGAGGTCTTGAAGACCTCGATGTTGCCGACGATGCCCGGCGCAAGGATGGTGTAGTCGAAGCCGCGATCCGGCGCCGCGCCGTACAACCAGTCCACCTGCGAAATGGGATGCCCGTCCAGGAACGACAGGTTGAGGCTGGGGTCGGTGCCGTTGATGCTGACGCGCTCACCCTGGCCGAAGCGGCGATCGATGGTCACGCCGGGCACCAGGGCCATCGCCTCGGCCACGTTGGTGTTGGGAAACTTGCCGATGTCCTCGGCGGTCACGGCATCGACGATGGCATCGGCGGCGCGCTTGGTTTCCAGCGATTTCATCAGGCTCGCACGGAAGCCGACGACCTGTACCGCCTGCAGGGTCTTGCTGGTGGACTGCCCCTGCGCCGGCTGCTGCTGGTCGTTCGCCGCCTGCGTACCCTGCTGGCCTGTGGTGGTGGACTGGTCCTGTGGCGAGGCACTTTGGGCTTGGGCCGCTGCTGCGAACAACAGGGCCGTGGCGATGCTCGCCGAAAGCATGCTCTTGCGGAATTTCATGATGTACCCCTCTTCTCTCGCTCACCAGGTGATGGGTGCCTAAGCCCCCGAAGGAACTGCCGGAAACAAAACCTCACACCGCCGTGCCATCCCCCACCGCGCGTTGGCGCACGGGGCTCTGCAAACGCCGATCGAGGTACCAGCGCGCCGCGCCCATGACGCCGTGGCGGCCATGCTCGATAAGCCGTACCGGCACGCGCAGCAGGAACTCGCGCATGCCGCCCTTGTTGAGGAACCGCTGCTCGAAGTGGCTCTGCTGCAGCAGCGCGCGGATTTGCGGCAGTACACCGCCCGCCAGGTACACGCCGCCTTCCGCCATGAACGCCATCGCGAGGTTGCCGGCAAAGCTGCCCAATACGGAACAGAAAATTTCAACCGTCTCGATGGCATCGCCATCGGTGCCCTCGCACGCCGCCGCGGTGACCGCTTCGGGCGTGGCCAGGCGCGGCGCCTGTCCGCGCAGTTCGCACAGGGTTGCATACAGCGTCAACAGCCCGGGGCCGGACAGGATGCGTTCGTAAGGCACGTAGCTGTCGGACGGCGCCAGGCGGGCCAACACCTCGCGCTCGCGCGCGGTGCCGGGCGCAAAGTCCACCTGGCCGGCTTCGCTGGCCAGCACGCGGACGCCGGAAGTATCTTCCAGCCGCAGGGCCGCACCCAACCCGGTGCCCGGCCCGAACACCAGCACCGGGCCCGCAACGGAATTGGCGGGACCGCACAGCAACAAGCTGCCGGTATCGTCCACGTCGTCCAGCGCGTAGCCGAGCGCCTCGAAATCGTTGAGCAGTGCCACGTCGTCGAACGCCAGCGCATCGCGCAGGCGGGACAGGCTGACCGGCCACGCGAGGTTGTCATTGACGATGGTGTCGCCGATCACCTTGCCCGCGCACGCGATGACGCAGCGGCGCACCGGCAGCGTCGCGTCGCCTTCCACGAAGGCACGCAGCAACTCCGACAGGCCGGTGAAGTCCGCGCAAGCAAACTTGCGGTAGGCCAGCATGGTGTAATCGCCGTCGCCGCGGGTGGCCCGCATCAATGCGACCCGCGCATGGGTGCCGCCCACGTCCGCAGCCAGGAACGGCTGAGTGGACAGGCTCGGGTGCTGGGTCGAATGACTGGCGGCCACGCTCATCCTGCTCTCGGGCGATTGGAGCGGGCGTCAGTGTGGACATGAATGACAACGTTGTCAATTTGCATTGCAGCACGCCACCGACGCCGCACGACAATGGTGGCCGAACTATGCTGTAATGGCTTATAACCCAGTCGTGGTGCGGGTTTCAGGCTACTTCAATGTTGCAACGCACCAAACAAGCCGGCATAACCTCACCGTTGTTTTGCGTCCGCCTGGACGTGCGATACTCGACGCAAGACACAGTCATGACAACGTTGGTCAATCCATAATCCCGTCGTTGCATCGACGCTCCGCACAGGCTTGCCCCATGACCCCGACCGCAACCGGAACGCAGCAATCGCACTATGTGACGTCGATGGTGATCATCGGCGTGCTGTTCTTCATCTTCGGCTTCGTCACCTGGCTCAACTCGTCGCTGATCCTGTTCGTCAAGGTCGGTTTCAACGTCGACAACGTCGGCGCGTTCCTGATCCCGATGGCGTTCTACTTGTCGTACTTCTTCCTGGCCCTGCCCTCGGCCGTGGTGTTGCGGCGCACTGGCATGAAGCGGGGCATGGCGCTGGGCCTGCTGGTCATGGCGCTGGGTGCGATCCTGTTCGCGTCCTTCATGGGCCACTACAGCTACGTCGGCGCCCTGGTCGCGCTGTTCGTGATGGGGGCCGGTCTGGCGTTGCTGCAGACGGCGTCCAACCCCTACGTCAGCATCCTCGGACCCATTGAAAGCGGCGCCAAGCGCGTCGCGATCATGGGCATCTGCAACAAGTTCGCGGGTGGGGTTGCACCCTACGTGTTCGGCGCGCTGCTGCTGAGTGGTGCCACCGCCTACGCGGACAAGATCCAGGCGACCACATCCCCCGCGGCCCGCTCGGCATTGCAGCACGCGTTCGTCTCCCGCGCGGTCATGCCATACGTGGTGATGGCGGTGGTGCTGGTGTTGCTGGCCATATGGGTGGTGTTCTCCTCGCTGCCTGAGATCAAGCCCGCCGACAACCATCCGCAGGCTGCGGGCGCGGCACCCCGGCGCAGCGTCTTCAGCTTCCCGCACCTGTGGCTGGGCGTGGTGTGCCTGTTCATCTACGTCGGCATGGAAGTGATGGTCGGCGACGGCATCGTGATCTACGGCCAGGCATCGGGCATGGCGCTGGACACCGCCAAGCACCTGACCTCGTGGGTCATGGTGGGCATGCTGATCGGTTATCTCGCAGGCGTCGCGCTGACGCCACGCTACATTTCGCAGCAGCGCTATCTGGCATCGTCCGCCGTGCTGGGCGTGCTGTTCGCGTTGGGCGCCTGGCTGACGCACGGCACCACTTCGGTCGCCTTCGTCGCCGCGCTCGGTTTCGCCAATGCCATGATGTGGCCGGCCATCTTCCCGCTTGCGATCAAGGGCCTGGGCGACCGCACCGAATTCGGCTCGGCGCTGCTGATCATGGGCATCGCGGGCGGCGCGCTGATACCGCAGTTGTTCGTGCACCTGGAAGAAGTCATCAACTTCCAGACCGCGTTCCTGCTGGTGATGGTGCCGGGTTACATCTACATTCTCTTTTACGGACTGCGCGGCCACCGCGCCGGGCTTGCCACCCCCGCGGGCGCCGCCCGCGCCGTGGCTACGGAACCCTGAGGCCCGCGCCGATCCGTACTGAACAAGGAGCATCCATTGGGAACCGCCACCATCCGGGACGTCGCCAGGCAAGCCCGGGTATCGCTGAAGACCGTGTCGCGCGTCATCAACCGCGAGGGTTCGGTGCGCGACGAAACGCGGGATCGCGTGCTGCGCGCGATCGAACAGCTCGACTATCGCCCCGACCTGTCGGCACGCAGCCTGCGCAGCGCCAAGGCGTACGCAATCGGGTTGGTGTACGACAACCCCAACCCGTACTACATCATCGCGGTGCAACAAGGCGCGCTGAAGGCCTGCCGCGAGATGGGGTTCGGCCTGCAGATCCATCCCTGCAATTCACGCGGCCCGCGCCTGGCCGAAGAACTGCGTGACCTGGCGCACCGCTCGCGCCTGGCCGGCCTGATCCTGGCGCCGCCGATGTCCGAGCGCATGGCGCTGTTGCGCGAACTGGCCGCGTACAACATTCCGCTGGTGCGCATCATCTCTGCGGCGGACGATCCGCGCGACGGCTTTCCCTGCGTATTCGTGGATGACCGCGACGCCGCCTACGCGATCACCGCGTATCTCATCCAACTTGGCCACGTGCGCATCGGTTTCCTGTGGGGCGGCAAGCAGCACCGCTCCAGTCCGGAGCGCTACAAGGGTTACGAGAAGGCCATGCAGGATTACGGTGTGCCGCTGTCCGACGATTTGATCCTGGAAGGCGACTACGCCTTCGACGACGGCTTCCGCGGCGCACGCCGCCTGTTGGGCCTGGCCGAACCGCCCACCGCGATCTTCGGTTCCAACGACGAAATCGCAGCCGGCGTGCTGGCCGCCGCGCGCGCGGCCGGCCTGCACGTACCGTATGACTTGTCGGTGGCCGGTTTCGAGGACAGCCCGTTCTCGCGCCACTC
>JACZCX010073854.1_pt1 | contig 11533 bp, 9 predicted proteins | sample 8641831 | NCBI WGS metagenome assembly JACZCX01 (sample SAMN15324608, study PRJNA640507) | soil metagenome | isolation source: intercropping sugarcane | place: China: Luxin town, Laibin City, Guangxi Province | collected 2019-07-25 | depth 10cm m
GGGTCTTGCTGGATTCCCGCCTGCTCCGGCATGACGAAGACTCCCGTCGTCCCCGCGAAGGCGGGGACCCAGCCCACGCGCTGCGCAACATGAGCACCCTCGATTCCCGCCTGCGCGGGCATGCCGGCGCTACCTCACGCCGCCGCAAACGCGTCGCGGGTGAGGTTCAGCGGTTCGCCGTCGGTGCACACCACGTCGTCTTCGATGCGGATGCCGCCGTACTTGCGGAAGGCGTCGACCTTCGGCCAGACGACGTCTTTGGCGGCGGGTTTCTGCTTCAGTTCCGCCAGCAGCATGTCGATGAAATACAGCCCGGGCTCAATGGTGACGGCCATGCCGGGTGCAAGCGTGCGCGTGCAGCGCAGGTAGGGATGGCCTTCGGGCCTGGGGATCGTCGCGCCGGTTTCGTCGCGCGCGAAACCGGCGACATCGTGTACCTGCAACCCGATCAAATGCCCAAGCCCGTGCGGCAGGAATGCGGATGAAATGCCGTTGGCGACGGCGGCTTCGGCGCTGCAGGTAATGAAGCCTTGCTCGCGCAGTACCTGCATCAGTACGTGGTGCGCGTGGATGTGTAGTTCGGGATAGCTCTGGCTCGCCCGCACCTTGGCGCAGAAACCCTGTTGCGCCGTATCGACCGCATCGATCAAGGCCTGCCATTCACCCGCACCGGGTGCGGCGTAGGTGCGCGTGATATCCGAGTTGTAGCCGTGGAACGTACCGCCTGCGTCGATCAGGAACGAATGCGCGTGCGCGGGCGGATTGCGGTCCTGGTGCATGTAGTGCAGCACCGCACCGTGCGCATCCAGCGCGATGATGTTGCCGTACGGCAGCTCGTGTTCGGTCAGGCGTGTGGCTTCAAGGTACCTGCAGTGGATGTCGAATTCCGACAGCCCGGCACGAAATGCCTTTTCGGCCGCGCGATGGCCATGCACGCCCAGCTTGCTGGCCACGCGCAGCATCGTCACTTCGTATGGCGTCTTGAGCGCGCGCCGATAGTGCAGGACATTCAATAACGCGGGCGGGTTGTCGGGCACGATGTCGCCCAGCGCGGCGTTGGCCTCACCGACGATCGCGCAGCGCGCAGGATCCCTGGGCAGCTGCGCGCGTGCCTCGTCCGCGGTGTGTACGGTCACGCTGTCGAAGTGGTTGACCCAGTAACCCGAAGGCGCGGCTGGCGTGACGTGCCAGTAGTCGTGCGGTTGCAGGAAGACCAGCCTGGGCTTCGTGCCCGGCGTGTACACGATCCAGCTGCCGGGGGCGTCGGCCAGCGGCAGCCAGTGCAGAAAGTGCGGATTGGCCTTGAACGGGTAGCCCTCGTCGTCCAGGAACCACAGGTGCGGCTGCCCGGCGGCGACCACCAGCGTGTCGCGCCGGCAAGCGGCCAGCGCGTCGGCGCTGCGGCGCTCGATTTCAGCCAGGTGCGCGGGATACAGCGCGGACAGGTTGTCTTGGGGGGATGCGGTCATGGTGGTGTCGTTCCAGACGGGAACCGCCATGATGCGGCGAAGTGCCGCGCGGCGCAAAGCGCCGGTGCCGCGAACGCGCCGTGCTACACCCGGCTGCGCTCCAGCCAACGGTCCAGCGATGCCGCCGCCGCGCCACTGATGGAAATGATCCTGAGGCCCGACCACTGGTAGCCGTTGGTCGCAGCCTGGTCGGTCCACATGGTGTGCACCCCCGCTTCGATCTCGTCGGTGGGGCCGCCAAGGTTGGGCAGTTGGAACCGCAACTGGTAAAGCGCGTCGTCGCGCAACGGACGATGGCAGATCAGCATCAAGCCGGTGCGCGACAAGTTGCCGATGCGACCGATGCTTTCGCCGCTGATGCTGTCGGTCACTTCGATGGGAATCGAAGCGGGTTTGCGCGGGGCGCTGCGACGCTCGTCGTTCATGTCGCGGTTACCGTGGTCTCGCTGGTCTTGCCGAATTTGCGCAGCCCTGCCATCAATGCGTTCCAGGCGCGGTCGATCATACCCTCATCCTGGCGCGGAAGGACACGTACCTGGCCACGTGCCATCTGCCGCGCCACCTGCTCCAGCATGCGTTCGGGTGCCGCGGTGCCGCGTGCGCTGACCAGCAGGCAACGCCCGCTGGCGGGTGCGTACCACGCCAGCTTGCGCGCAGCCTTCTGGCCCTGCTGGTTGACCGTGAATTCCAGCCAGCTGCCGAACGGCAACTGCTTCAGGGTCGCCAGGGCGCGCCGTTCGCTGGGCGTCAGGGACAGTTTGCGCGGCGCGGCTTTTTCGGCTGCCGGCTCGTCCTCATCGGCCTTGCGCCGGGCCTTCAGGCGGATCAGCAGCTCGGTCTGCGTCGGCACCGGCGCGCTGGTGGACGCCACGGGCTCCTGCGGCTGATCCAGCGCGTAGCGGGTGATCTGCTCGGCCTCCGTGGCCTGCAGGCCCACCTGCGTCAGGCCGTGGTTGAAGTCGGCCGCCAGCCGGGTGTTGTCGCGTCCGGTGGGTGCTTCCAGCAACTGGTCGACGGCGGCCAGGCGGCGGCGATAGGCCTCGCTGTCCTCGCCATCGCGCAGCAAGGTGAGCGTCAGCGCGTCGCTCCACGCATTTTCCAGCAGGGCGCGCACCAGCGGCGTGGTCTGGTGCCGCGCCAGCCGCTGGTCGATGGCCTTGCCGGCCACGCTGCGCGCCTCGCGCAGGCGGTTGCGACCCTGGGCGGCTTCCACCTGGCGGCGTTCGGCGATTTCCGCGCGCCGGGCAATCAACTTCAGCTGGTTGTCCAGCTCGTCCGCCTCGCGTTCGATGACGCCAAGATCGCCCTTGTAGCCGTCCACCACGCGCCGGACGCTGCGCTGCAGGCGCTGGTTGAGTGCCGCGTCGAACTTCTCGTCGCTGCGGTCCAGCCACAGGTTGGCGGTTTCCAGCACCAGGTTCAGCAGGCGCCGCGCCGGGTGGTTGCGGACGGTGAAGAAGTTGCCGTCGGACAGCGCGACACGCAGTAAGGGCACCTGCAGGTTGCCCAGCAGTTGTTGCGCTACGCCCTGGGTGCGGGTTTCGGCCAGCAGCTGGTCGTACAGCAGGCCGATCAGGTCCAGTGCGTCGCGATGTTCCGGCTGCAGTTGCACGGGCTGGCCGTGCATTGCGCGCCGCAACTCAGCCATCAGCTCGCCGTCCAGGCGCGCACCCGGCTGAGGCGAGCCGCCCTTGCGCGAAGGCAGGGCCTGCAGCGCGGACAGCGCTTCCTGCAATTCGGGCATCGAGGCGAATTGCGCGGACTGGGCCGCGGCGGCGGCCGCGGTATCGGCTTGCAGCGCGCGGCGACGCGCATCCAGCAGTGCATGCAGTTCAGCTGCAGGCGGGGTTTGCGGCGCGGTGAAGTTGACCGCCGGCGCCATCGGCGCGGATGCGGCGCTGGCTGGCGCGTCAGCCGTGGCTTCCGGTGTCGCGGCTGGTGGCGGGCGCGGCGCTGCCGCCTTGCGCTTGGGCAGGTAGCCGCGGAGATCCGGCAGAATGCCGGCGGCCTTGAGGTGTTCGTTGAGGCGTGCGTAAAAAGCCTCGGCCGCAGCAAACAGGCGGCGGTCGCACAGGCGGTAGAACAGGAGGCGGTGTGTGCGCTGCAGACCGAGCTCGACCGCGGCTTCACCCAGCACGGCGGCCAGCGCACGCGGGCCGGGTGGCAGCGTGTCATTGTCCAGCGGCGGCATGGCGGCCAACACGGCGTAGCGGTGGCACAGGTCGAAGATGGCGTTGCCGGCGTGCAGCTCGTTGCGGGTGGACAGGTCGTCCAGCGCCATGCTTTCGTCGAATTCGTGGGGGTCGACCAGCGCCAGGTCCGCGCCGGCAGAGGGTGCGGCGTCCGGCGTCACGGTTCCGGGGTCGTCGCGGCCGATGTTTGCAAACCGGCGTTCCAGCAGGGCCATGATCCGGCCCTGGAACCGCGGCCGGTTGCGTTTGACTTCCGCCAGCGCCTGCATGGCCTCGTGCTGGGCCTGGCCACCGCTGGACTGCTCGCCGATCCGGAACAGTTCGTGCTCCAGGTCGTCCAGCACGCCGTGCAGCAGCGGCTCCAGCAAACCGTCGCACTCGGCGAGCTGCTGGGCCAGCAGGTGCCGTGCGCGCGGGGCCAGATCGCTGTGGTCGGCCAGTGTGGTCATGTGGTGCGGCGTGACGGCCATGGAATTCCCCCGGGAACGGAATGCAAGCTCCTTGCCAAGGCTTCCACCCGCCACCGCTGATTCTATGCAAGCACGGCGCAAAGCGCCACGCGGCCCGCCGGGCCTTATTCGTCGCCGGTCCTGACGCGCACGGCAAGCTGGTCGCCATCCACCTCGACGTCCACCTGGATGGGGCGGCAGCACACCTGGCAGTCCTCGACGTAGCTGGACGAGCCGGCCGAAGCGTCCACCAGCAATTCAATGGGTTCACCGCAATACGGGCAGGCGACGTGGACGGACTCAGGCATGTGGCGACTCCGGCAGGAACACTTCGATCAGGTCGTTCAGAAAGCGCCGGCCCAGTGCGGTGGGTTGCAGGCGCGTGGGGTCGTCCTGCAGCCAGCCACGCGCGCGGGCTTCACGCAACGGGGCGGCGATGGCGGTGGCGGGCAGGCCGGTGTACGCGGTGAAGGCGCCCATGCCGATGCCATCGTTGAGGCGCAACGCGTTCAGCATGAACTCGAACGGTAGTTGTTCGCGTGCGACGGTCTCGTCGCCGCCGATGCGCCGCGGCGAGCCGGTGGCCTGCAAATAGGCGATGGGCGAGCGGGTTTTCCAGCGCCGGCGCACTGCATGCGCGTCGCTGACCTTGCCGTGCGCGCCCGCGCCGATGCCAAGATAGTCGCCGAATTGCCAGTAGTTGAGGTTGTGCCGGCAGCGCCGGCCGGGCTGTGCGTACGCCGACACTTCGTACTGCGCGTAGCCGGCAGCGGCCAGCTCGGCCTGACAGGCTTCCTGCATGTCCCACGCAGCATCGTCGTCGGGCAGCGGCGGCGGGCGTTTGGCGAACGGCGTGCCCGGCTCCAGCGTCAGCTGGTAGTGCGAGATGTGCGTGGGCGCCAGCGCGATCGCGTGCCGGATGTCGGCCAGCGCGCCGTCCAGCGTCTGGCGCGGCAGCGCGTACATCAGATCGAGGTTGATGTTGGTGTAGCCGGCTGCCTGCGCCAGTTTCACCGCGGCTTCGGCTTCCGCCGCCGAGTGGATGCGGCCCAGCGCATGCAGCTTGTCATCCGCGAAACTCTGCACTCCGAAGCTGACGCGGTTGACGCCGGCGGCAAGGTAGCCGTCGAAGCGCCCGTGCTCGACCGTGCCGGGGTTGGTTTCCAGCGTGACCTCGTAGTCGCGCGCAAACGGCAGCCGCGTGCGTGCGCCGTCCAGGATCGTGGCGATCGATTCGGGCGCGAACAGGCTGGGCGTGCCGCCGCCGAAAAACACGCTGATGATTTCCCGTCCGTCCAGCGCCGCCCCGAAGTCCTTGCGGTCGGCGTCCAGGTCCGCCAGCAGTGCCGCCACGTACTCGCGTTCCGGCATCGCCGCGCGCAACCCGTGCGAATTGAAATCGCAGTACGGGCATTTCTTCACGCACCACGGGATGTGGACGTAGAGCGCCAGCGGCGGCAACCACACCGGCTGCGGTGGCTCGCGATCCATTGCCCGCCGGGGCGTCGCCGGTGTGCTGTCTCCCTCTCCCGCTTGCGGGAGAGGGTCGGGGTGAGGGGAGGTGTCGCGCAGCGTGCGGAGGATTTGCTCGAGGACCTCTTCGGTACGCAACAGTGCATCATCATTCCAGAACCGCAGTACCTGAAATCCGCCACGCGTCAGGTATTGCGTGCGGGCGGCGTCCTCCGCGGCGCGCTCGACGTGTTGGCCGCCGTTGAGTTCCACGACGACCTTGGCCTCCATGCACGCGAAATCGGCGACATATCGACCCAGCGGGACCTGGCGGCGAAAACGGTAGCCGCCGAGCTGGCGATTGCGCAGGAATCGCCACAGCCGACGCTCCGCATCGGTGCTTTGTCGCCACAACGAACGTGCGTTCGCGATTTTCCTGCGCTCCGCCACGAATTTCCCTCACCCCGGCCCTCTCCCGCGCGCGGGAGAGGGGGATGGCAGCATCTTGCGCAGCGCCGCCAAAGCCTGGCCACGATGGCTGAGGCGGTTCTTCACGGCCGGATCGAGTTCGCCCGACGACAGGCCGCCGCCATCGTCGGGCAGGAACAGCGGGTCGTAACCGAAGCCACGCGTGCCGCGGCGCGCACGCAACACGCGGCCGGCCCAGCGGCCCGTGGCGATGATCGGATCGGGATCGGCGACACTGCGCAGCAGCACCACGACGCAGACGTAGTGCGCGCCGCGTTGCGCGTCGGGCACGTCCCGCAACGCCTGCAGCAACTTGTCGTTGTTGGCCTCGTCGGCGCCGTGCGCGCCGGCGTAGATGGCCGAGTCCAATCCCGGTGCACCGTCCAGCGCATCGACGCAGATGCCGGAGTCGTCGGCCAGCGCCGCAAGTCCCGTAGCGGCGGCGGTGTGGCGCGCCTTGATGATGGCGTTCTCGACGAACGTGGTGCCGGTTTCGGGCGGATCGGCCAGGCCGAATTCGCGCCGCGACAGCAGTTCGACGCCGGCACCGTCCAGCATCGCGCGCAGCTCGGCCAGCTTCCCCGGGTTGCCACTGGCCAGCACGATGCGTTGCATGCTCACTCCAAGCCGTCGAATTCGGGTGCGTAGTGCACGCAGCCACCATAGCCCGCGAGACTGCCCTTGCGCAGGGCCATGGCCATGAACGCGTCGCCGGCGGCATACACGCTGTGCAGTCCGGCGGCGCTGGCGGGGCCGAAGCCGAAGCGGCTGTAGTACGCCGTCTCGCCCAGCACCACCACCGCACGATACGGACTGGCGGCCAGCGTTTCCAGCGCCGCACGCGCGAGCGCGGTGCCGATGCCCTGGCGCTGGTAATCCGGCAATACGGCGAGTGGCGCCAGGCCCAGCGCGCGCCCATCGTCGCCGTGTTCGATGCTGACCGGCGAAAACAGGACGTGCGCGACGATGGCAGCGTCGCGTTCGGCGACCAGTTCAAAGCTGTTGCGGCCGGCGGTGTGCAAGGCCGCGACCAGTTGCGCCTCGTCCGCGCGCCCGAAGGCGGCGCGGTTGACCGCAGCAAGCGCGGCAAAGTCGCCGTCGCGGACGGGCCGGATGCGGGTGGCCATGGCGCTTCAGCCGGCGGCAAGTGCTGCGCGCTGGGCTGCTATCAACTGGCCAATGCCCTGCTGCGCCAGCGCGAGCAGCACATCCAGCTCCTCGCGCCGGAACGCGTGGCCTTCGGCGGTGCCCTGCAGTTCGATGAAGCCGCCACCGTCGTTCATCACCACGTTCATGTCGGTGTCGCAGTTGGAGTCCTCGGCGTAGTCGAGGTCGAGCACCGGCGTGCCCTGGTATACGCCCACTGAAACCGCGGCGAGTGCACCGTGGATCGGGTTGCGCTTCAGCGCACCACGCCGCAGCAAAACGTTCACCGCGTCCACCAGTGCGACGTAGGCACCGGTGATCGACGCGCAGCGCGTGCCGCCATCGGCCTGCAGCACGTCGCAGTCCAGCGTGATCACGCGTTCGCCCAATGCCGCGCGGTCCACGCACGCGCGCAGCGAGCGGCCGATCAGGCGCTGGATTTCCATCGTGCGGCCGCCCTGGCCACCGCGCGCGGCCTCGCGTTGCATGCGTTCGCCGGTCGCACGCGGCAACATGCCGTATTCGGCCGTCACCCAGCCTTCGCCCTTGCCGCGCAGCCATGGCGGCACGCGTTCCTCGACGCTGGCGGTGCACAGCACGCGGGTGTCACCCATGCTGATCAGCACCGAACCCTCGGCGTGCCGCGTGAAACCGCGTTCGATGCTGACGCTGCGCAGCGCGTCGGGCGCGCGGCCGGAAGGGCGGGATGTGGTCATGGGAGGTTCTGGATGCGGGGCCGCCCAGTTTATCAGCGCGCGGCACTGCGCCCGGCTTTCCGCGCGCGGCCCACCGCCGGCGTTTGACGCTGGACGTCCAGACGTCTAATCTGAAACCGCTGGAGGCGCCGTGCCGGCACGGACGGCTGCAAAAGGGAACCCGGTGCAAATCCGGGGCTGCCCCGCAGCGGTAAGTGGAAACGATGTTCGCCTGGGCACTGGGTTGCAACCCGGGAAGCGGCGGACGGTAGGAGGGCCAAGGCCCGCGTCCACAAGCCCGAAGACCTGCCTTCAGCCGAAGGGCTCGCGCCCTTCGCCCGACCTGGGATTTTCGCGGGGAGATCGTCCGGGGCCGCCAGCCGTCTGCGCCTTGACCCAGGGCAGCGTGCGCACGGCCCGTTCCCCTCAGTATCCCGGTTCGCCCGCGGGGGCGAAGGTCGACGCCGGCCTGCGGGCCAACGTTGCTTTCGCTCCTCTGTTCGCACTGAATGCAGAGGAGACGTTCATGTCGCAAGTTACCTGTCTTGGTTTTCCGCGCATCGGCCGCCGGCGCGAGTTGAAGAAGGCCCTGGAACAACACTGGCGTGGCACGCTGGATGCGGCGGGGCTGCTGGCAACCGCGCGCGTATTGCGTCAGCGCCACTGGACCGTACAGCACGAGGCCGGCGCCGACAGCGTGCCGGTCAACGATTTTTCCCTGTACGACCACGTGCTGGATACCGCGTGGCTGTTCGATGCGTTGCCGCAGCGCTATCGCGAACTGGCTGATGCCGATCCGCTGGCCGCGTATTTCGCCAGCGCGCGCGGCGAGGGCGGCCACGGCCACGGCGTGCACGCGCTGGAAATGACCAAGTGGTTCGACACCAACTACCACTACCTGGTGCCCGAGTTGCGGCGTGGCCAGCACTTCGCGTTGCGCGGCGACAAGCCCGTCGCCGAATTCCGGGAAGCGCAGGCGCTGGGGCTGGATGCGCGGCCGGTGCTGCTGGGCCCGGTGTCGTTCCTGCTGCTGGCCAAGACCGTTGATGGCAGCGACCGCTTCGCGCTGCTGGATGACCTGGTTGCGGCCTATGCCGCGTTGTTGGCGCAGCTGAAGCAGGCCGGCGCTGATTGGGTGCAGATCGACGAGCCCTGCCTGGTGCTCGATCTGGATGACGCAGCGCGCCGGGCGTACCAGTATGCGTACGCGGCGCTGGCGCACGCCGAGGGTCCGCAGCGTTTGCTGGCGACCTACTTCGGCACGCTGGCGGACAACCTTGAGCTTGCTGCCGGGTTGCCGATGGACGGCCTGCACGTTGACCTTGCGCGCGCGCCGCAACAGCTGGACGCGGTGCTGGATGCGCTGCCAGCCGAACGCGTGTTGTCGCTGGGCGTGGTGGACGGCCGCAACATCTGGCGCGCCGACCTGGACGCTGCGCTGGCGCTGACACGTCGCGCGGCGGACCGGCGTGGCGCCGACCGGCTGTGGCTGGCACCGTCGTGCTCGTTGCTGCACGTGCCCTACGATGCCGCGGACGAGGATGCACTGCAGCCGGACATCCGCGGCTGGCTGGCGTTTGCGCGCCAGAAGTTGGAAGAACTGCGCGTGCTGGCCGATGCGTTGACCGGTGACGCCGCGGCGCTGGCCGCGATCGCGGCGACGCGTGGCGTGCTGGAACAACGCCGACGGTCGCCGCTGGCGGTCAAGCCAACGGTGCGCAAGCGCCTGGCTGCCGTGACGCCCGACATGCTGCAGCGGCACGCCGCGTATCCGGAGCGTCATCGCCAGCAGGTTGCGGCCCTGCACCTGCCGGCGCTGCCGACCACCACCATCGGCTCGTTCCCGCAGACGCCGGAGGTGCGCAAGGCGCGCGCCGCGCACAACGCCGGCAAGCTGGATGATGCGGGTTACCGGCGCTTCCTGGAAGACGAAACCCGCAAGGCGGTGCGTGAGCAGGAGCGCCTGGGCCTGGACGTGCTGGTGCATGGCGAGTTCGAGCGCAACGACATGGTGGAGTACTTCGGCGAGCGGTTGGACGGGTTCACGTTCACGCGCCACGGCTGGGTGCAAAGCTACGGCTCGCGTTGCGTCAAGCCGCCCATCATCTACGGCGACGTGTCGCGGCCGGCGCCGATGACGGTGGCCTGGACGCGCTTTGCGCAGTCGCTGACCGCCAAGCCGATGAAGGCGATGCTGACCGGCCCGGTGACCATCCTGCAGTGGTCGTTCGTGCGTGACGACCAGTCGCGCAGCGACACCTGCCGGCAGGTCGCGCTGGCATTGCGCGACGAAGTGCAGGATCTCGAAGCCGCCGGCATCCGCATCATCCAGATCGACGAACCGGCATTCCGCGAAGGCCTGCCGCTGCGGCGGCGCGACTGGCGCGCCTACCTCGACTGGGCGGTGGCGTGTTTCCACCTGGCCGCCAGCGGCGTGCACGACGCGACGCAAATCCACACCCACATGTGCTACTCGGAATTCGGCGACATCATCGAATCCGTCGCGGCGCTGGATGCGGACGTAATCTCCATCGAGACGTCACGCTCGCGCATGGAGCTGCTGGACGCGTTCGCGAAGTATCACTACCCGAACGAGATCGGCCCCGGCGTGTACGACATCCACTCGCCGCGCGTGCCCGAAGTGGCGGAGATGACCGACCTGCTGCAACGCGCGGGCAAGGTGCTGCAGCCGGGCCAGATTTGGGTCAATCCCGATTGTGGCCTGAAGACCCGCGATTGGCCGGAAGTGAAGGCGGCGCTGGCACGGATGGTCGAGGCCGCGCAGGCGTTGCGCGGACAGTTGGCGCACCACCCGTAGACCGCGGTTCGCGTGGCGCCGATACCAGCGCCACGCGCAACCGTTTACCATCGCGGGTTGCCGCCTTTGCATGGAAGATGCCGATGATCCGCAGCATGACCGCCTACGCGAACACCGAAACGACCACGCCGCAGGGCTGGCTGGCCTGCGAGGTGCGCGCGGTGAACTCGCGGTTCCTGGAAACCGGCGTGCGCCTGCCGGATGAGCTGCGCACGCTGGAGCCGCAGTTGCGCGAACGCATCGGCGCACGCCTGGCGCGCGGCAAGGTGGACGCGACGTTCCGTTATCGCCCGCCCGCCGCCGCGTCCGACCTGCTGCTGGATGAGCGCACCGCCGGCCAACTGGCCGCGGTGGCAGGCGCCTTGAAGACCAACTTCCCGCAGCTTGCGACCGACTTTGCCGGCCTGCTGGATTGGCCCGGTCTGCTGGTGAAGCCGGAACTCGACCAGGCCGGCCTGGCGCAGGCCGCGCTGGCCTTGCTGGACCAGACCCTGGACGAATTTGTCGCCGGCCGCACGCGCGAGGGCGAAAAACTTGCCGCGGTGCTGCGCGAGCGGCTGGATGGCATCGCCGCGATCGTGGCCGATGTGCGCGGCCTGTTGCCCGACATCCGCGCCGCGTTGCGTGCGAAACTGGAAGCCAAGCTGGCGGAGGTGGCGCGCGACGCCGATCCCGGCCGACTCGAGCAGGAACTGGTGCTGCAATTGTCACGCATGGACGTGGACGAGGAACTCGACCGCCTGGACGCGCACGTCAGCGAGGCACGCCGCATCCTCAAGCTGGACGAACCCGTCGGCCGGCGGCTGGATTTCCTGATGCAGGAATTCAACCGCGAGGCCAACAC
>JACZCX010045762.1_pt1 | contig 11445 bp, 6 predicted proteins | sample 8641831 | NCBI WGS metagenome assembly JACZCX01 (sample SAMN15324608, study PRJNA640507) | soil metagenome | isolation source: intercropping sugarcane | place: China: Luxin town, Laibin City, Guangxi Province | collected 2019-07-25 | depth 10cm m
AACCTCGGCGACGAGGTGTTCCTGCTGATGACGCTGCCCGAGGAAACCGAACGCGTGGCGACCACTGGCCGGGTGGTCTGGATCACGCCCATCGCCGCGCAGGGCAATCGTCCGGCCGGCATCGGCGTACAGTTCGCCGAAAACGCCGACGGCGACAACGCACGCACCAAGATCGAGACGCTGCTGGCGGGCCTGCAGGGCGGGGACAAGCCGACGCATACGATGTAGCGTGGCGGAACCCACAGAAATCCCGGGTAGCGCGAGCCACGGCGCATGCTGCGAATCGCCCGTCGCGCTGGTTGGGCCAGTCGCAGCGTGAGCCGCAGTTGCAAATGCGAAGTCTCGCCGGATGAGAGCGCACCCTGATATATCTCGCTTCAGGAAAAGCGCCGAGGTGAGGCTCGCGCTCGGACCTCGCTAAACTTGCCGGCTTAGCATCAGCGACAGGGGATCATCGTGAAGTTGGAGGACCTCAAGGCGGGAAGCAACGTCGCCGGAATCAGTCCGGATGGCCATGCGCACGTCGTGGCCGTGACGCCTGTCGGAGAGAACACGGTCACGGTCGTTTACAAGAGCGCGGATGGTCGGCTGGCCGAGCGCATGCTGTTCCGCGAAGACGAGGCCAAACTTTCGGCTGCAACGGCAGGCCGCATCTGGAGCTTCGATGCCGACGGTGCGGATTTCAAGCTGGCCGCGGAAGCGCTCCGTATCGAGCTTGCACATCTATTCGATCCGATGATGGCGGTCCACACCTCCAACGTGGAGCCGCTGCCGCACCAGATTTCTGCCGTTTACGAGGCCATGCTGCCACGTCAGCCATTGCGTTTCGTGCTGGCGGACGATCCCGGCGCGGGCAAGACCATCATGGCCGGCTTGTTGATGCGCGAGCTGATCATGCGTGCGGATGCCGCGCGCATCCTGATCGTCGCGCCGGGTTCGCTGGCCGGGCAGTGGCAGGACGAATTGCACGAAAAATTCGGGCTGGATTTCCAGATTTTCACCCGCGAGAAGCAGGAAAGCTCGGTCACCGGCAATTATTTCGCCGAGCAGGACCGACTGATCGCGCGCGTGGATCAGCTCGCGCGCAACGAAGATTTCCGCGCCAAACTCGACGAGGCCCACTGGGATCTCATCGTTGTCGATGAAGCGCACAAGATGGCCGCGCATTATTTCGGCAACGAGATCAAGAAGACCCAGCGTTTCGAACTTGGTGAGCAACTAGGCGGGCTCTGCCGGCATTTCCTCTTGATGACCGCCACGCCGCACAACGGCAAGGAAGAAGATTTCCAGCTCTTCCTCTCGCTGCTCGATGGCGACCGTTTTTACGGCAAGTTCCGCGAAGGCGCGCACAAGGTCGATGTCAGCGACATGATGCGGCGGATGGTCAAGGAGAAATTGCTGAAGTTCGACGGCAAACCGCTGTTCCCCGAACGCCGCGCGTACACAGTCAATTACCAGTTGTCGCCGCTCGAAACCGCGCTCTACGAGGCCGTCACCAACTACGTGCGCGTGGAGATGAATCGCGCCGACAGTCTCGACGGCAAGAGCAAGGGCACGGTGGGTTTTGCGCTGACCCAGTTGCAACGCCGGCTCGCCTCGAGTCCGGAGGCGATCTACAAGTCGCTGGAACGCCGTCACAAGAAGCTTCAGAACAAGCTGGAAGAACTGAGGCTGGGCAAGCGCGGCCACCGCGTCGGCGAAGAAGCCGAGCTTTACGTCGCACGCACCATCGATCTTCCGGACAACCTTTACGAAGCCGAGGAAGAGCTGAGCCCGGAAGATTACGAGGATTATTCGGAGCAGGTGGTGGATCGTGCCACCGCGGCACGTACCTTGGCCGAACTCGAAGCCGAAATCGAAATCCTGAAAGGCCTGGAAGAGCAGGCGCGCCGCGTGGTCGAATCCCAGAGCGACAGCAAATGGAAGCAGTTCCGCGAGTTGTTGCTGGACGAACCGCAATTGCGCGACGCCAGCGGTGAGCGCCGCAAGCTGATCGTGTTCACTGAACACAAGGACACGCTCAATTATCTCAAGCAACGCATCATCGATGTGCTGGGCAAGCTGGAATCGGTTGTCACGATCCATGGCGCTGTCAATCGCGATGACCGCAGCAAGGCGCAGGAACTGTTCCGACAGGACAAGGACGTGCTGGTGCTGGTGGCGACAGACGCCGCCGGTGAAGGCGTGAACCTGCAGAACGCCAACCTCATGGTCAATTACGACCTGCCGTGGAATCCCAATCGCATCGAGCAGCGCTTCGGCCGCATTCATCGCATCGGCCAGCGCGAGGTATGCCATTTGTGGAACCTGGTCGCCAAGGAAACCCGCGAAGGCGCGGTGTTCCAGCGTCTGTTCGAAAAGCTGGAGATCGAGCGCGAGGCGCTGGGCGGGCAGGTTTTCGACATCCTCGGCGAGGCCTTCGAAGGCGCGCCACTCAAGGATCTGCTAATCGAAGCGATTCGCTACGGCGATCGTTCTGACGTCCGCGCGCGTCTTAATCGCGTGATCGACGGTGCGCTGGATACCCAGCACCTCAAGGACATCCAGCAGCGCAACGCGCTGATTGACAGCGCCATGTCGCTGGAGCAGTTGTTCCGGATCAAGGAAGACATGGATCGCGCGCAGGCGCGCAAGCTGCAACCCTGGTTCCTGCGCAGCTTCTTCCTCGAAGCCTTCAAGCATATCGGTGGCGACGCGCGGCGGCGCGAGGGCGATCGCTACGAACTGCCGCATGTGCCGGCCATCCTGCGCGAGGCCGATCGCCGCGTCAGCGAAATCCGCAAACCGGTTTTGCGTCGCTACGACCGCATCTGTTTCGACAAGCAGGAAATCCACGTCCATGGCGCCCCCGATGCCGACCTGGTGCATCCGGCGCATCCGCTGATGGCCGCGTTGATCGACACCATTCTGATCGGCGATCGGCCCTTGTTGAAGCAAGGTGCCGTACTGGTGGATCCGGCCAACCCGGACGACAAACCTTCACTGCTGCTGATCCTGGAGCACAGCATCATGGAAGGCAGCGGCAACACGGCCAACGTGCTGTCGCAACGCCTGCAATTCGTCTGGGCCGACGCCGACGGAACGATGCGCGCTGCCGATGCCGCGCCGCACTTGGGCTTGGAGCCGTTGAGCGACGCCGATCGTCCGTTGCTGGGCAAACTACTGGACGAGCCTTGGCTGCAAGCCGATCTGGAATCTCGTGCGGTTGCGCACGCGGTAAAGATGTTGGTGCCGCAACACTTCGAAGAAGTGCGTCGGCGGCGCACCGAGCGGCTGGACAAAATCCACGCGGCGGTGCGCGAGCGGCTCACGAAGGAAATCAACTATCTCGGGGCTCGCGCGGTGCAGTTGGATCTGCAGGTGGCAGCTGGCAAGCAACCGCGCATCCAGCCCGACAACCTGCGCAGGCGTGCCGAGGAACTTGCCGCGCGTTTGCAGATCCGCGAACGCCAGCTCGATGCCCAGCGTCACATCGTTTCCGCCACGCCGGTAGTTCGAGGCGGTGCGCTGGTGATTCCAGCCGGACTATTGGCCAAGTTACGTGGGCAGCCACTGCCGGCCTCGTTCGCGCTTGATGCCGCCGTGCGCGCCGAGATCGAGCGACGAGCCATGGCTGCCGTGACCGCCGCCGAAAAGGCACGCGGCTGCGCCGTCACTGATGTATCCGCCGAAAAATGCGGCTGGGACATTACTTCGCAAGCGCCAATCGTCGACGGCGTGTTGCCGGAATCCCGCCACATCGAGGTCAAGGGGCGCGCCAAAGGCGCCAATGTCATCACCGTCACCCGCAACGAAATCTGCACGGCGCTCAACCAGGGCGACAAGTTCATCCTTGCCATCGTGCTGGTGGATGGCGACAACGTGGATGGCCCGCACTACGTGCGCCAGCCTTTCACTCAGGAGCCGGAGCTTGGCGTTACCTCGATCAACTACGAAATCGCCAAGTTGCTGGCGCGCTCGGACCGCCAATGAGTTCGATACCGCCCCTCATCGCGCGCGATGCTACAATGCACTCCTTACTGTAAGGAATGCACGCCAATGAATGCCATCGCGAAGATCACCTCGAAAGGCCAGACGACCATTCCCGCGGATATCCGCGAGGGCCTACACGTGGCGCCGGGCGACGCCCTCATCTGGGAACTCCAGGACGACGGCACGGCGCGGGTGCGCCGGGTGCAGCCGCTGGACGTCGAGTACCTCAAGGCGGTCGAAGGCACCTTGACGGAGTGGGCGACCCGCGAAGAGGAGGAAGCCTACCGTGGCCTTTGATTGCTGGCAGGTCATCCGGGTACCGTTTCCGTTCACCGATCGCGCCGCCAGCAAGAACCGGCCCGCACTGGTGCTTTCCAGCGGCAAGGCTTTCAACACGCCCGCGGGCCACGTCGTGCTGGCCATGATCACCTCGGCTCATCACGCGCCATGGCCGCTGGACTGCACCATCGATGATCTCGCCAGCGCTGGTTTACCCGCGCCGTCGGTGGTGCGCTGCAAGCTCTTCACCCTGGATGCTCGCTTGATTCGCGGACCGCTGGGAAAACTCGCCGCAGCAGATTCGAAACGCGTGAGCCGCGCGCTGGATCGGCTGTGGGGCAACAGCCGATGATGGTCGACGGGACTCGGGATTCGGGAAATTACAACATGCAAGTTGTCATTCCGGGGCGCCCCGAAGGGACGAACCCGGATCGGTTTTGCCGCGCCGGTTCGGCAGTAGCAAGCGAGCAGGCGTGACGGGTTGCAGACGCCAGAAAAAAGAAACGCGCGAGGCGGGGCGTCGGGCCGGAGATGCCATCTCTGGCGGAGTGCGATGATTTTTAGATGTTAGATATAGCTTTGCAACAGTGGGGATTTGGAATGCGATTGCCGGAAAAGACCATAGAGCTGAACTTCTGCGCCGAATTGACGGCACTGTGGGCTCAGCGCGGTATGCACGTCCTTTGGTTCGGGCCCACCCAACGGCAGGAGGCCAAGTTCGGTTTCGATGCGGCAACTCGGTTCGGCGGCCGACTGTACCTCTTCCAATTTAAAGCATCCCGAACTGTACGGCGAAATGGGACACGACGATTCACGCTGCCGCACGAGCAACTGCAATTGCTGCAGCAGATGTGCAACCGAGTCGCAAGGTGTGTCTTCTACGTCTTTCCAACGATCGGCACCACATCCGAGCTTCAAAGTAGGCCCAGCGTGTTCTCAACCTCATTGTTGATGGATGTTCAACCGCTACCTGCCCCGTTCCCGCAGCCGACCGGTCGGGGCGGCCAGCTTCGCAAGAACGGCTGTCATTACGCCGACGTGGATGAAAGTAGACAAGTTGTTTCTATCCACTCCGACCCTGTGAACGCCCGGCTTCTTCCCGCCTCTGTGTTGGCGGAATCTGATGACACGGAACCATCTTCAGGCGTCCCTGACTGGACCTTCGACGAGTTCACTCGACAGATAGAAGAGCTCGGCGCCAAGTTCGGAAGGCAGCTCCAATGCGCGGTGGTATGGCGCCGATACAACTGGTAGAACGAATGACGAGCATCAAATCCCCCCGCAAGCTCATCGAAGTCGCGTTGCCGCTGGACGACATCAATAATGAGGCGGCGCTGAGGAAGCGCAAAGCACCCGCGGGGTACCCCACCGCACTCCACAAATGGTGGGCACAGCGACCGCCGGCGGCGGCGCGGGCGGTGCTGTTCGCGCAACTGGTCAACGATCCGGGCTATCAGACCGGCGAAGGCTTCACCCGCGGCGTCAACAAGAAGGATGCCGCGCGCGAGCGCGAGCGGCTGTTCGCCATCATCCGCGAGCTGGTGAAGTGGGAGAACACCAACAACGAGGACGTGCTGGACGCGGCGCGCGAGGAAATCCGCAAGAGCTGGCGCGAAACCTGCGAATTGAACAAGAAGTACCCCGACGCAGCGACGCTATTCAACCCCGACAAGTTGCCCGCCTTCCACGATCCGTTCGCCGGTAGCGGCGCGATCCCGCTGGAAGCACAGCGGCTAGGCTTGGAAAGCTACGCCAGCGATTTGAACCCCGTGGCCGTGCTGATCAACAAGGCCATGATCGAGATTCCGCCGAAGTTCGCGGGCCGCAAACCGTTGGGTCCGATCCCGGCGGTCGAAAAGCAACCCGACATGCACACCGACTGGTCCGGCGCCAAGGGCCTTGCCGAGGACGTGCGCCGCTACGGCCACTGGATGCGCGAGGAAGCACAAAGACGCATCGGCCACTTGTATCCCAAGGTGGAGGTCACCGCCGAGATGGCCAAGGCGCGTCCCGACCTGAAACCCTACGTCGGCAAGCAACTCACCGTGATCGCGTGGTTGTGGGCGCGCACCGTGCGCAGCCCCAACCCTGCGTATTCCGACGTGGAAGTGCCGCTGGCCTCCACCTTCCTGCTATCCAACAAGAAGGGCAAGGAAGCGTGGGTGGAGCCGATAGTGCAGGGCAAGTCATACCGTTTTGAAGTTCGCACTGCGGCGGCGGGCGACGGCAAGCCACCGGAAAGCGCGAAGGACGGCACCAAGGCGCAAGGACGTGGTGCCAACTTCATCTGCCTCGTATCGAATACACCAATCGCTGGCGATTACATCAAAGCCGAAGGCCAAGCTGGACGCATGAGCGCGCGGCTGATGGCCATTGTCGCTGAAGGCGACCGCGGCCGCGTGTATCTGTCGCCCACAGATCAAATGCAGCAAATTGCCGAATCCGCCAAACCAAGTTGGAAGCCGGACGGCGATGTTCCTGCACGTCTGACTGGCGGTACATGCGTGCCCTATGGATTGAGGCAGTGGGGCGACCTGTTCACCCCGCGCCAACTGGTCGCACTGACCACCTTTTCCGATCTCGTCGGCGAAGCGCGCGAGCACATTCGTGCTGACGCGCGCGCCGCCGGCATGGTGGAAGATGGGAAGGTTCTCGATGCGGGCCGCACCGAAGCGATGGAATATGCAGGTGCGGTCGGCGTTTACTTGGCGTTCGCTGCGAGCCGCTGTGCAGACTACGGATGTTCCATCGCTACGTGGCGCCCCAAAGATAGTGCGATGCGATCTGGCATGGCCAAGCAGGCTATTCCAATGACTTGGGATTTTGCAGAGGGGAACCCCTTCGGATCCTCCAGCTCTGGATTTGTTGAATGTGCGGAAGTTGTTGCAAAGGTCATCGCAATGTCTCTCGCGCCCAAGGATGCCGTCGGCGGCGTTTGCAATCAGCGGGACGCGGCGAAAGCTTTCCCTGCCGGGTGGCCCGCACCTGTAGTCAGCACTGATCCACCTTATTACGACAACATCGGATACGCGGATCTGTCGGACTTCTTTTACGCCTGTCTTCGTCGCACGATGCGCGATGAGTACCCATCATTATTTGCGACAATGGTAGTACCTAAGGCCGAAGAACTCGTTGCTATGCCGTATCGGCATGGAGGGATGGAGGCTGCAAAAATCTTTTTTTTGGAGGGGATGACTGGGGCCATGCACCGCATTGCCGGATCGGCGCACCCGGCTTTTCCGACCACGATCTACTACGCGCACAAGCAATCTGAAACCAAGGACAAAGAAACAACGCTTACCGGCTGGGAGACGTTTCTGTCTGCTGTATTGCGCTCGGGACTTAGCATTTCGGGAACTTGGCCGATGCAGACCGAAGGCGACAATCGCCAAGTGGGAGTCGGTAGTAATGCGCTTGCATCAAGCATCATCCTAGTTTGTCGTCGCCGCGCGGTCGATGCTCCATCCATCGCCCGCCGCGAGTTCCTGCGCGAGCTGAAGGAGGAATTGAAGGAAGCGCTGGAAGCGATGCTGGGCGGCGAGCGCGGCGCATCGCCCATCGCGCCGGTGGATCTGGCGCAGGCCGCGATCGGCCCCGGCATGGCGGTGTTCTCCAAATATGCGTCGGTGCTGGAAGCCGACGGCACGCCGATGAGCGTGCACACCGCGCTCAGCCTCATCAACAAGCAGGTGGATGAAACCCTCGACCCGGAATCGATTGGCGACATTGATGCAGACACCCGCTTTTGTGCATCGTGGTTCAAGCAATACGGCTGGTCGGCTGGCCCGTTCGGCGACGCCAACACTCTGGCGCAAGCTAAGGCCACCAGCGTGGATGGAGTAAGGCAAGCCGGTGTGGTCGAATCAGGCGGCTCAAAAGTTCGTCTGTTCAAGCCCGACGAATATCCGCCCGACTGGGATCCGCGCGAGGACAACCGCACGCCGGCATGGGAGGCGCTGCACCAAATGGTCCGCGCGTTGAACCAGGGCGGCGAAGCCGCCGCCGGCGCGCTGCTGGCGCGCATGCCCGATCGCGGCACCCACATCCGCCAGCTTGCCACTTGGCTCTACACACTTTGCGAGCGCAACAAGTGGGCCGAAGATGCACGCGGCTACAACGAACTCGTCAGCGCCTGGCAAGGCATCGAACTTGCATCCCAAGAGGCTGGGGAAATCCACGCGCAAGGCGCGCTTGACGTTTGAGGTATGGCGATGACATGGGGATTTGATGTCGTGACGAGCTTGCTGGTGTTGTTGGTGCTGATGATCGCCGGACTCGGGGTATGGTGGCTGGCACGACGTCGTCGCGTACAAGCTTCCACGAAAATCAGCGTCGCAAGCGGCGGACAAGAGTTGATGTCCTTGTCAGCGCTCAGCGAGGCAGCACTTCCCGACGCGATCAGGAATGCTACCAAGCTTGATCCAAAGGGGTTCGGTCGCGTTCTGGAGCCCATCATGCAGGTGGCACCGTCCATGGCCACAGCAGCGATGGCCAATGGCCGGAGGTTGATGGAAGTAGCGGTGAATGGCCCCTTGATCGGTGCAGCCGACGGGAATGGGATGCGCGCCATTTCCATGGGGCCAAACGGAATCGCTGAGCACGCGAGACTTTACAACCCATCGGCGCTGCAGGGTGTAGCAAGCGCGGCAGCGGTTTGGCAACTTGCGTCGGTCATCGTTGCACAGAAACATTTGGCAGACATCAACGCGACCTTGCAACGCGTAGAGTCCAAGATTGAGGGCATTCAGTCCTTCATGGAGGAACAAAGGCTAGCGGTGGTTCGAGGCGTCGTGAGTTATCTCCAAGACGCAAAAGAGGCGATCGAGAACGGCGAGTTCCTGGAGAGGACAAGGGACAAACTCGAGACGTTCGACATTGAATTGGTGCGTGTGACGCAGAGTCTCATGGACCAGATCAATCGCGAGTCTGCCGTTGATCTGGATCGAGACAGCGTTGGATGCAAAGGTGAATACAGCAGCGCACGAAATAAATACCAACAACTCAAAAGGCATTCCGAGGAGCTTGCCCTTTGCGTTGAGGTGCGGTTGGCCAACTGGTATGTGTGCTCGCTTTATCCCGATCGCAGCAAAATGCTTGATCCCCGGCTTGGGCAAATACGACTTGCGACCGAACAACTGGAAAAACTGAAAGAAGAGCTCGATGGAAGGCTTCGAAAGGACTGCGAGTACATTGATGCGGCCTTCACGTTGGAATCGACCATCGCCAATCGCCGCCAAGAGGTTCGAGAAATCGGGATGGCTGGGATAAAAATCCTGCATGACGGTAGTGTCCGATGCCAGACCTTGATTTCTTCTTTGATGGCGGTCGTCGCAGATCGGCAAGCGACGAGCCGGCTGGTGGTCGAATCTCAAAATGGAAGGCCCACGGCGATTTATCTGCGTCGCGAACAGCCTGTGGCGGAGATCATTCAAGCCCCACTTCTGGAACAAGCGGTATGACCCTCAAGCCTTGGCGTGAAATCGCCGTCCCGCACGAAGACGTGCGCAAGGGCACCTTCGTGCAGGCCGAGTTCGCGGCCGACATCAGCCGTGTGCACGATCACACGGCCAGCGCCGAGTACCAGCAGCCGGAGCTGTTTTTCCAGCGCACCTACATCACCGAGGGCATGGCGGCACTGCTGACGTCCGTCGCCAAACGTCTGGTGCGCGGCGAAGGCGACCCGGTAATCCAGTTGCAGACGGCGTTCGGCGGCGGCAAGACCCACACGCTGCTGGCCGTGATGCACATGGTGTCCGGTGTGCCGACGGAAAAACTGACCGGCATACCGGAGTTGCTGCGGAAAGCCGGGCTGGACAGCGTTCCGAAATCCACGGTTGCGGTGCTGGACGGCATCAAGCTTTCGCCCAACCAGCCGCGGCAAGTCGATGGCACGACCCTGCGCACGTTGTGGGGCGAACTGGCGTGGCAACTGGGTGGCGCCAGTGCCTACGCAAAGGTGGCCGATGCCGACGCCAGCGGCACCTCGCCCGGCAAGGACGTTTTGGCGAATTTGCTGAAGGCGCACTCGCCGTGCGTGATCCTGATCGACGAGCTGGTGGCGTACCTGCGCCAGTTCGAAGAGGGCAAGTCGTACACGGGCGGCACGTGGGAATCCAACCTCACCTTCGTGCAGGCGCTGACGGAGGCCATGAAAGCCGCGCCGAACGCGGTACTGCTGGCTTCGCTGCCGGAATCCGATCAGGAAGCCGGTATCGGCCGCGGCATCATGGCGCTGCACACGCTGGAGCATTACTTCAGCCGCGTGCAGGCGATCTGGAAACCGGTCGGCACCGAGGAATCGTTCGAAATCGTGCGGCGGCGGCTGTTTTCGGAGATTCGCGACAACGCCGCGGCGGACGCGGTGTGCCGAGCATTTGCCGACTGCTACGTCGAACACGCCGATGCGTTGCCCGGCGAAACGCAGGAAAGCCGGTACCACCAGCGCCTGTGTTCGGCTTACCCGATCCATCCCGAGGTATTTGCGCGCCTGTACGAGGATTGGTCTTCGCTGCAGAACTTCCAGCGCACCCGCGGCGTGTTGAAGCTGATGGCGCGGGTGATCCATCGGCTGTGGCAGGACAACAACCAGGATCCTTTGCTGATGCCGGGCAGCCTGCCGTTGTACGACCGCGATGTGCGCACCGAGTTGACCACGTACTTGGGTCAGGGCTGGGACCCGGTGATGGAACACGACGTGGACGGGGAACGCAGCGAGCCGGCCGATCTGGATGCGCGCGATGCGCGCTTTGGCGCCGTGCAGGCTTGCCGGCGCGCGGCGCGGACTGTTTTTCTCGGTAGCGCGCCGGGTTCGGTGAATCAAACCGCGCGTGGCATCGAAACGTCGCGCGTCGTGCTGGGCTGCTTGCAGCCGGGCCAGCAGCCACACGTGTACCGCGACGCGCTGGGGCGGCTGGAAACGCGGCTGACCTATCTCAACAAGGGCAATGACCGCTGGTGGCTGGACGTGCGCCCCAATCTCCGTCGCGAGATGGAGGAGCGCAAGAAGCGTTTCACCGAGGCCGACGTGCTGGACCAAATCCGCACGGCCGTGAATCGGGTGATTGGCCCCACCTCATTCGGCCTGCACGTGTTCACGCCGGCCGCCGACATTCCCGATGAGTGGGGCTTGCGGTTGGTGGTGCTGCCGCCGGACCAGGCCTGGTCCGGGTCCGAACCCAACGCGGCACGCGATGC
>JACZCX010064763.1_pt1 | contig 11379 bp, 10 predicted proteins | sample 8641831 | NCBI WGS metagenome assembly JACZCX01 (sample SAMN15324608, study PRJNA640507) | soil metagenome | isolation source: intercropping sugarcane | place: China: Luxin town, Laibin City, Guangxi Province | collected 2019-07-25 | depth 10cm m
GACGGCAAATGCAACACCGGTCCGGAAGACATAGGAAAGCATACAATCTGCGTCCTGGTGAACGATGAATTTTTGCGGCATCAAGCGTCAATTGGCAACGATTTGATCACGCCTCGCCCGGAATTTGGCTTTCCCGGTCTCAAAGCAGGCGACCATTGGTGCGTCTGCATCGAGTTATGGAAGAAGTCGTACGATGCCGGCATTATCGGTCCGGCGCGCCTCGAAGCAACTCACGAAAAGGCGCTCGAAGTCGTTTCGCTGGATGTGCTGCTACAGAGCGCGAGCCTTGATAATTCGCGCGCAAACTGACGAAATTGCCGCGCGGCCCTAATTCGTGACACCCACTCCCTTGCGGTCGTGGCTCGGAAAAGCTGCGCGAACGTTTTCAGCAACTTACTGAGCCGCGACCGCGAGGGAGCGGGTGTCAACATTCCCAAAATGACGAGCTGGGCCAGGTGTCATCTAAGGATCCGCCACGATCTCAAAGGTTCGACCGGAGTTTGGATGTCGCCTGCGATCTTTATTACGGCCTTTAATCGTCCAAGAAATTTTCCATTTTCAACTTTGGCGGGAACGAGGTTCGCCACCGAAGGTCCGCGTTTTATAGGAGTCTTTCTGTCGGCACACAATGCCTCCGCAACGTGAAGGCATTTTCCGCTGGACGATTTCACGCCTCTATTGTATTAGCTCGTGCGTCCCTTCGATTGCTCGATCAAGTGATCGCAGCCGCGCGCCGTCAGCGCCATCATCGTGAGGGTGGGATGCTTGTCGCCGGTCGAAGGAAACGCGTTGCCGCCGAAGACGTAGAGATTAGGAATATCGTGCGCCTGGCAGAAGGAATTCAGCACGCCGTCTTTCGGCGAATCGCTCATGCGGGCAGTTCCGACTTCATGAATTACTCCGCTTAGGGGCCGCTGACGAACCGCGCTGACGCGATTCGCGGGGGTATCCGGCGATCCTGGCCCGCCGGGAAAACCGGCCGGACCGCCGCGGCCAAAGCCGGACATCATCTCACCGCCTGCTTTGCGGAAGAGTTCTTCGGCCTTCTCGTGAAAATCGGCAATGAGTTTGCGGTCGTTGTCACAGTGCGTGAAATGAATTCTCAAGACCGGAATACCCCAGTGGTCCTTCACTTGGGGATCGAGCTCGACGAAGTTATCTTTCTGCGCGAGCATTTCGCCGCCCGCAATCCAAACGCGCGCCTGCGCCACGTAGCGGCTTTTGATCTCTTTCTTCCACTCCGAGCCGTAGCCTGGAACCGACGCGGCGAACATCGGATATTCGGTCTGGCCGCCGGTTGCATTCATGACATAGCCACGTATGAAATCCTTGCGCGCGGTCTTTTCGTCGATGTTCTGCATGTTCGGTATAGTGATGCCGGCCGCCTTGCCGTCATCCAGCCGGCTGGGACCGCCTTTCAACTTCGGCAAAATACCCGCGATGCTTTGGGCGCCGATCTGGTCCATCATGTAATGGCCCAGCGTGCCGCTCGAATTCGCCAGTCCGCCTTTCGCCGAAAGCAGCAGCAGGCGCGTGTTTTCGAGCGTGGAAGCCGCCAGAATCACGTATTTCGCGTCCACATCGACGGATTTCTTGGTGTAGCGCTCGATGTACGTGACGCCCTGCGCTCGATTCTCGCTATTCACACGCACCTGCGCCGCACCGCAGTCCGGCCGCACCTCGAGATTGCCTGTCTTGAGCGCCGGCGGAAGCGTGGTCGAGATGGTGCTGAACATTGCGCCCACATCGCAGCCATTCACGCAATTGCCGCAGTAATGGCACGGCGGGCGGTTGTTGTGCATGCGCGTTAACTGCGCCAGACGCCGCGGCGTGGAAGGCCAGCCCAGGCTTTTGCACGCCGCCGTGAAGGTCGTTTCCGCGCAATTCAACGGCATGGGCGGCAGGAAAATCCCGTCCGGAAACTGCGGCAAGCCCTCCATGGCGGCACTTACGCCGATGAAGCTTTCGACGCGATCGTAGTATGGCTTCATATCGGCGTAGGAGACCGCCCAGTTCAGGCCGTAGCCATCGCGCGAAGCCGCTTTGAACTCGTAATCGGCCATGCGGTCGCTGGCGCGCGCCCAATGCAACGTACGGCCGCCGAGGCAGCGCGATCGAACCCAGCGGTACGTGGTTCCCGGAGCCGTAGTGTACGGATTCTCATCATTGTTGAGCATGATGCGGTAATTGCGCTCAGTGCCGCTGTAGTGGCGCAAAAAACCGGGCTCGCCACGATTCCGGTATGCCATTTGATACAGGAATGTGTGGTGAAAATCTTTCTGATCGATATGCGATCCGGCCTCGAGCATAAGGACCTTCATGCCGGCCTTTGCTAATTCCAGCGCCGCCCAGCCGCCACATGCGCCGGAGCCGACTATGATTGCGTCAAACGACATGGTGCTCAGGATGTGTACAAGCGGGAAATTGCAGGTTGTACGAGTTGCCTTTGTAGTCGAGCGCTTCGATCATGCCCGCGCGCGCCGTGTAGAAGGCGAACGTGTTTTCCTGCTTAATGAGACGGTAAGCGAAATACGCAGGGTGGCTTGCCGAGTGATCGCGCTCCGGTTTCGACATGGCTTCCACTAACGCTTGACGGTCCTTTGCATCAGCGGAATGAAATCCTGCCTGTTTTAAGGCAGCCATGGCGGCGCGCCATTGTTTTTGTAAGTCGGGAACAATATCCGACGCCTGCAGAACGAAGTCGATGTAGTGCGCGCAGTACGCTTCGCGCGCGCCGGGGGTGTCGTCGGTTGGGATCAGAATCTCTGTGAATGCGCGGAGCGCTTCGAAATCGTCGCCCGCAAAAAATTTAGGCTTGTAATCGCGCAGAAGCGGCGGCTCGGGAGGCGCGCTTGACCCATGCTCATGCGGACTAGCTGCGCGCGCCCAGGCGCAAAAGAACTCGGCGGCCCCGGGCAGTGCCGCCGCGCGAAACACCAAATCAACGAAATCGCGGCGGCTTTGCACGGTGTGAGTATATCGCGGAACGCTAATACAGCATGAACGACCAGAGCATATCGCCAGTAGCGGCGATTACGTATTGATGGCCATCCAATTCATACGTTTGCGGCGCGTTTGTGACCTGTCCAATGCGGGTATGCCAGAGCGGCTCTCCGTTGGCCGCATCGTGCGCCACCAGACTGCCCGCGCCGTCGCCGGCGAAGACCAAACCGCCAGCAGTGGCGAGCACTCCGCCACCGCCCCCGCCGCGTCCATAATATCGATGTCTCCACGCAGCTTTTCCGGTCTTGTAATTGATCGCGGTAAGGAAATTGCCTCCCGAACCTACATCGACCTCTTCGCGCCCGCCGAGACCCATCGACCCACGCGGGTCGAGATCGGTCAGATAGTAGAGCGCATATGTATTGTTTTCGGGAACATACAAAAACCCGGTCTCGGGAGAGAAAGCGGGAGGCTCCCAATTGGTCGTGCCACTGGAATTGGGAGAAACCAGCGAGCCGCCGACGGTCGCGTTTTTCTCGGGATTGTGCTGCGGGCCGCCGAATTTATTTAAGCCTTCCGCCCAATTCGTGTCCATGGCGTACTTGGTCGTGAGCAGGTGCTCGCCAGTTACGCGATCCAATACGAAGAAATAGCCGTTGCGCGCAGCCGTTATCACTAGCTTTCTCATTTTTCCGTTGAACGGCGCATCGATTAGCACCGGAGTCTGCGCGGAGTCGTAGTCGTGCATGTCATGGGGCGAGGTCTGAAAATACCAGGCCATTTTTCCCGTGTCGACGTTGAGTGCGATCAAGGAACAGGTGAATAAGTTATCGCCCGAGCCACGGGTACCGTTAGTAAATGCCGGAGTGGGATTGCCAGTGCCGAAGATATAGAGATTCGTTTCCGGATCGAAGGCGCCGGGCGCCCAGGTTTGCGCGCCTCCGTGCTGTGCTGCATCGAGGCTCGCCCAGGTATCCAAGCCGGGATCGCCCTTTTGCATAGGGACCGTGTAGTGTTTCCATTGCAGATCGCCGGTTACTGGATCGAAAGATTGCAGGAAGCCCGGGGAATCGATGTCATTGCCGGTGCCTACAATGATGTGATTGCCGATCACGAGAGGCGCAGGCGTGGAAAAATAGCCCTGGTCCAGATCCGCAATCATTTTGTGCCAGCGTTCCTTGCCCGTTTTCGCTTCAAGCGATACCAGGTAATCGTCGGGCGTTTCCATGTAGAGATAGTCGTTCCACATTCCCATCCCGCGATTTCCGATGTGCGTACCGCCTTTGGTCTTCCAGAAGTAGTGCCACAGCTCGTGCCCATCGCGCGCATCCACCGCCCAGGCATTATCGGGAGTTGTGAAATATAAGGTGCCGTTTACCTGGAGCACCGAGCACTTGATCGAGCCGCCGCGAATTACGATGTCGCCCGGACCTTCGCCGCCAATAATCACATTTTCTTTCGTGCGGGAGCGGCGTCCTCCTCTGCCACCCTCTTCCGGATCTCCGGCGCCGGGAGTCACGCGCGTCATCCACGCCAGCGTGAGATTCTTGACCGTCGATCGATCCACCTGTTTCAGCAGGCTGTAACGTTTGCCCGTGTAATCGCCGTTGTAAGTCGGCCAGGAATCCTTCAACGGTTTAAGAAGGTCGGCCGGAGCGACTCCCTTGCCTTGACCTAGCAGGATCGCGGGCGCTAACAGAAAAGGCCCGGTAAGTAAAAGAGTTCTGAAGTTCATTTCAAAGTCACCAGGTAGGCAGTTACGTCGTGAATGTCTTTATCGGTATATTGAGGCAACATATCCCGATGCGCCTTTAACGGATCGTGGACGACGATTTTCGGCGTGTCGCCTTCCCGGCGAAAGCTTACGATCGTTCCGTCCGCCTGCTCCACCGTGACAATGAAGTCATCGATCTTGACGAGTTTGCCTTCTATATTTTCTCCGGAAGCCAAGGAGATGGTCGCTGTGGGAGTAGGGCCTTCCTCTGTCTGGGAAGGGGAACCGCGGCGTTCTCTGCGTTCACCCGCTAGCCAGGTGTTCTGCAATATTTTGGGATCTGTAACCTTCGAGGCGATTCCCTGTAAATCGCCCGTGGCAGAGTGGCAGCTGGCGCATTTTGCCGCAAAATACGATTTACCTTCCTCGGCGTTTCCGACGAGAATGCTGGGAGGTTCTTGGCTTCCAGGCGGCTTGCCTTGCGTGCCGATGGTCTCTACCACGCTGCGAACGTACGCGGCTACGGCCTTTGCGTCGTCGTCACTCAATCCAATGGCGGGCATGCCCATATTCTTGCGGCTGCCGTGAATGATCGGCACGATCATCTCGCCGTTCAGGTCGGTAAGTGCCGCCGGCGATCGCAGCAGGTTTGGGCCGCCCATATCACCGCCGCGGAGATCCGCGCCATGGCAGGCCCGGCAGTTGATGTCGAAAAGCGTTTTCCCTCGAGCAACTTGAGCCGGATCTTCCGGCGCCCGCTTCTGGCCCGGAACGAATTCCCCCGCCCGTCGCGGCGCTTGCGGCGGCGCCTGCGCCGAGCCGCGATCCGCCGTTGCCATCAGTAACCCCAGCAGAGCCGCGGCTACTAGAAAACGCTTAAAACACATCTTCACCTCTCCGTTAGAAATATACACGGGTCTAAAAACAATCCGAGAATAGCGGCTCATCAATACGCATTGGGCGACAGTGTGTCGGGCTGTTTTTCAGGTAGGTGTTACAAGTGGTATTAGATGGACACCACCGTGCGCAATCTGGATGAAAAAGTGTACCGCGCTTTGCGCGCCCGCGCGGTTCTTGAAGGGCGCACTGTTGGTGAACTGATCACTGATGCAGTGCGCGCGTACCTTCTGCGTGCGGCAAATAAGGAAAAACGGGGAACCCTTGCCGCTCTTCAACCGGAGGAGTTTCCAGAGGGGAATGAGCAGTTGAGTTCAGAGATTGATTCGACCGTTTACGGTCTGAATCAGTGATCGTTCTGGATTCAGTTTTGCGGATGCGGCGATAGTATATTTGGCCCGGCAGCGAGCGAAGGGACTTATATTGAGTTTCGATGCCGAACTCATGGGGACGGCGGGAATTCAAGGGGCCGGATCCCCATGAGAGTTCAAAAAACGGCTATATATAGGCGATCACGTCGATTTCGACCAGCGAGTTGCCAGGAATTCCACCCGCGGCGGCAATCGTGGTACGCACCGGGGGTTCCGGCCCGAAGCTGCCCTTGAAGACCTCGTTCATGGCGGCGTAGTCTTTCAAATCATTCAAGTACACATTGCACTTGAGGCACTTCTCCATGGACGATCCCGCGCTTTCGAGTTGCTCCTTAATCGAATCGAGTACATGGCGGGTGTGTACTTTGATATCGCCTTCCTTGTGATAGCCGACGCCTGAGATAAAGAGCAGATTGCCGTAGGCTATCGTGCCGCTAAAAAGCGTCCCACGCTTAAGCACCTTTTTAGTGGGCTTCTCTGGCTCCTGCGCTTTGGTGGGCGCCTGGGCTTTCATGGCCGGAACCGCTGCAGCGGCGGAAGCAGCCACAGCAGCGCCGCGTCCCAGAAATTTCCTTCGATTCGTGTTTTTCATGGAGACTCTCCTCCCTGCTGTTATACCTGACCTGCCTATCGTAAAGTAAACGCCAGGATCGTGGGACCCGCAGCCATGCCGATGTACTGGACGCCGTCCACCATGTACGTCATCGGGCCGGCTTTGAAATTCTGGTTGGTATTGAAATGCCAGAGCGGCTTTCCGTTTTTTGCATCGGCGGCCACAAAGGCGCCGTAACCGTCGCCATAAAAAATCAAACCGCCCGCCGTCGCCATTAGGCCGCTTGCTAAAATTCCTCCGCCAATACCCGGGACTTCCCAGGCAATCTTTCCGGTTTGAATATCGATCGCTCTTAAATACTTGCCGCTGTCTGGGCCTCCCGGCGCGCGGCGCGTCCCGCCGCCATAAAAAGATTTGCCGGCCTGCCACCATTCGTCGTTCTTGGTGTAGATGTTGCACGACTCCTCGGCGAACAGATACAACAATCCAGCCGCCGGATCGTAGGCGCTTGACGGCCAATTCGCCGCGCCCGCCACAGACGGACACGTCAATTGCCCTTCCTCCGAGGGCTCATTGCCGGGCAGAAGCTGCGGACGCCCGTCAGCCCCGATGCCGCTTGCCCAAGTGAGTTTTTTCACGAATGGCCGGGCGAGGAGGAGCTTTCCGCTGAGCCGGTCGAGCACATAGAAGAAACCGTTGCGATTGGCTTGCAGTAGCAACTTGCGCGGCTTGCCGTGGAATTCGGCGTCCACCAGCATTGGTGTCTCGGCGGCGTCCCAATCATGCAGATCGTGCGGTGTGAACTGGTAATACCACTTCAATTGGCCGGAATCCGGATCAAGCGCCACCACCGACGCGGTGTACAGATTGTCCCCTTTGCGTTCGTCGCCATTGTAGTCGGGACACGGATTTCCCGTAGGCCAATACAGAAGCCGCGCTTCCGGATCGTAGGTGCCCGTGAACCAGGTAGAGCCGCAGCCATGCTCGAGCGCGCGGCCGATCCATGTTTCCGAGCCCGGCTCACCGCGCGCCGGGATGGTCCAGAAGCGCCAGACACGCTCGCCTGTCGAGGCTTTATACGCGCTGAGAAATCCGCGGACGCCTTCATCGCCTCCGGAAGTACCGGCAACTACCAGATCGTTGACGATCAGAGGCGCACTCGTAGCGCCATAGTTCTCCGCTGAATCGGCCATCCGAACGTCCCAAAGGAGCTGCCCGGTGAGCCTGTGAAGCGCGAGCAGGTGCGCGTTGTCGGTCACCATAAAGACGCAGTCGCCGAGCACCGCCACACCACGATTGATCCCGCCGGCCGCATCGCCTGCCAGGTGTTGCGAGCGCGGCCGGCTGTAGCGCCAGATCTCCCGCCCGCTCCGTGCGTCCAAGGCGTAGGCTTCATTGACCGAGGTCACGTACATCACTCCATCCACGACAACCGGTGTGACTTGCAGAGAGCGCCGGACGCCAGGAAGCGTGAACATCCATTTCGGCGCGAGGCGGTTCACGTTGCTTGCCTGGATCTGGTCGAGCGGACTGAAGCGATTGCCGCTCAGATTGCCGTCATAGGTAGGCCAGGAAACTCCGTTGCTCGCTGATGATATCGCCGCAGGTTGTTCTTTGGTGAGCAAATAAAGCTTTCCATCGTCGCCCAGCACCTGCAGATCGAAATTGCTTTCGTTCTTTACGAGGCCGTGTATAGTTCGGCCGTCGCGGAGCCGTACGGTGACGGTAGCCTTTGCAGCGTTCTCTACCTGTGTAGCCGCAGCGCCCGCCTTCAGCGACAGAACGTAATCGGCGAGCGCATTCGCTTCTTCGCCGGAAAGGCGGAAGGCCGGCATGCCGCGATCGGGAATGCCTTGGCGAATGACATCGAGTACCGCAGCTTTCGAATCCGCGCGAGGGCGGGGAATGCCTGCAATGGCCGGTCCATGCCCGCCGCCCCTTCCGTCCTCGCCATGACAACCGGTACAGCGCGCCTCATACTGGCGCTTACCCATCTCCAGAGCCTGCCCGGATGCCTGATAGGCGAACACGAGAACACACACCGGGAGCGCGCAAAGCGGGGACTGGCTTCGAATTTTGCGGCTCCAAACTTTGAGACGCAGCAGCATGGTCTACCGCGAAATTCGTTGCCTGTCCCCGGTTTGCCCGTCACGTACGCTAACTTTCAACGGAGTTATTCCGCAACCGTCTAAACTTTGACCCACGCCTGGCGCCGCGAACTCTCCGCCACTTTTTCGAGCAGAATCATGCCGCGCAAACCATCTTCGAGCGTCGGATATTCCACCGGGGCCGAATGGTTCGCCACCCGCGCATAAAACCGTTTGAATACCTGTTTGTGCGAATCGTCGTAGCCTTCGCTGTGGCCGCCCGGCAGATCCGCAAACGCAGCGGCTTCCGGATAGAACAGCGAAGCGTCCTTAACGATTGTCTGGTTGGGTTCGTTGCGATGCCCGATCCAAAGCGTATCGGGCTCTTCCTGATTCCAGGCGACCCCGGCTTTCGTTCCAAAAATCTCGAAAGCGAAACGATTCTTGCGGCCCGCCGACATCTGGCTCACCGTAAACGCCCCGCGCGCGCGATCTCCCAGCCGCAGCATCACCATTCCGAAGTCTTCCGTTTCGACTGGAAATGTCTCGTACTGCGACGGCGCCGCTTTTTTGGCGGAAAACGTTTCCACCGAACCCTTGGGCCGCTTGCGGGTTTTATGAAAGATCGATAGATCGGCGCAAACCGCAGTGATCGGCAATCCCGTCAAGTGCTGGATCATGTCCATCCAGTGCGAGCCGATGTCGCCCATCACCCGCAGCGCACCGTTCGATTTCGCATCCAATCGCCAGTTCCAATCGGTATCGTAGAGCAGCCAATCCTGCGAGTACGTCCCCTGCACAATCAGGATTTCGCCCAGATCGCCATGCGCGATCATCTGCCGGATCTGCTGCACGGCCGGGTAATAGCGCAGATTGTGCTGGACGCAATGAACGGCGTTTTTCGACTTGGCTACCTCCACCAGCTTGCGCGCTTCTTTTACATTCATGGCGAGCGGCTTTTCGCAGAGAACGGCTTTGCCCGCCTTCAGCGCCGCGAGCGTCATTGGAAAATGGTCCACGTTCGGCGTGCAGATATGCACTGCCGCAATATCTTTGCGATCGAGAACCTCTTTGAGATCGGCGGCAGCGCTGGGAATGCCCAAATCCTCGGCGAACTTGCGCGCTCGTTCCGGCCGGCTCCCCACGACGGCGGCAACCTCCACGTTTGGCAGTCGCCGCACGTTCTCCGTGTGAACCTTGCCCATGAAGCCCGTGCCGACGATGGCAGTGTTGATCTTTTTCGAGGTCATGCAAAAGAGTATATGCGAGGAGGTACGCCTATATATTCAAAAGACTAGGCTTACGGCGGGTTCGCGTCCCTATAGATCTACGTTTTTTCATGGCAATATCCAAAGTTTTTACGGGCTTCGGAAGAATGCCGCTGGTGCGGTTTGGCTAAACCGCAGATAAGACAAATCCGGCCCGGAAATGAACCTTCGGCCCCCGGCGTGCATCTAAGTTCCCAGAAGGTCACAAAAGATGACTATGGAACCTCAATCAAGAGCGATTGCAATCCCGGTGGAGAACCTGCGTACCTGGTTTATAGGAGTATTTGCCGGATTTTCGCAACCCGTTGCTTCTGCTATGGAACGCGCCGCCGAATGGGCTGGAGAAACGGCGCAAAACTTCGGAGCCTTGGTCTCGGCTCTGATGGGTCCGGCGGTGCTTTGCGCGTATGCAATCGCCTTGTGGAGTCTGTCGGCGAGCTTCGGTTGGACAGACACATTTCTGTTTACCTCCGGCGCATTATCCAATTGGTTGATCTGGCTGGCGCTCGCTATCCTGATTCACGTAGCCGCGAGCGTTTTGCGTCGCCGCATCGAAGAATAACGGCGTTTTCTCTGTTATCCTCACAAGTGAGGAATCCCGTAGTCGATGCCTTTTAGTTCGCGTTCTTACGTGAATCGGTATACGCCGTCCAACCGCTTTCCCGTAGGAGTGAAATGGCTTCTGATTGCGAACATCGGACTGTTTCTCCCCTATTACGTACTGCCCGTACGCGGCGCGGTCCATCAATTTCTCGAAAATTTCGCTCTTGTCCCCTCGCAAGTGGTACAGACATTTGCCATTTGGCAGATTGTCACCTACATGTTCCTGCACGCCGGAATCAGCCACGTGCTTTGGAACATGCTAGCGCTCTGGCTGTTCGGTATTGAAATCGAGCGCACCTGGGGTACCAGGAAATTTCTGCGCTTCTATTTCGGCTGCGGCATAGCGGCTGCTTTTACCGTAATTGCTGCGGCGTATATCTTCGGCGGCGCTGATATTGGCACGGTTGGTTCATCGGGCGCGGTATACGGGCTACTGGTCGCCTACGCCGTGATGTTCCCCGACCAAACCATTCTGTTCGGGTTCTTAATCCCCATGAAGTCGAAGTACTTTGTGATGATTATCGGCGCGATCGTGTTCCTGAACGCCTACATGGCGACCGTGGGTGGCCAGCAGGGATCCGGTGTCGCCGTTACGGCGCATCTCGGTGGAATGGTGGCCGGTTACCTTTGGCTGCGCGGCAGAAGACTGCAATGGCAGATTCGCGAGCCGTTGACTTCCGGCTACAAAGATTGGAAACTGCGCCGCGCCAAGAAGAAATTTGAGGTATATCTGAAGAAACAGGATTCGGATCGAAACCGCTGGGTTCACTAGGCGCGTTCTTTTCTATATGAAGTATCGATGGTTGATTGCGTTTGCCGCCGCCCTCAGTCTGACAACTGCCCTGGCAATTGCCACTTGGGCGCAGGAAGGCCCCCAACCCTCCAGCGGCGATTCCGTCGCGAAACCCAAAAAGCCGGCGGAAACCGCCCCCGCCGATCAAAC
>JACZCX010034342.1_pt1 | contig 11316 bp, 7 predicted proteins | sample 8641831 | NCBI WGS metagenome assembly JACZCX01 (sample SAMN15324608, study PRJNA640507) | soil metagenome | isolation source: intercropping sugarcane | place: China: Luxin town, Laibin City, Guangxi Province | collected 2019-07-25 | depth 10cm m
AAAGCCTCCACCCGCGCATTGAGACGCTGCTCCATCTCCACGAACTTCGCCTGTTGCGCCTTGAGCTGCTCGATCTGCGTGCCAAACTGGCCGATCTGCGCCTGCAAGCCCTGTTTGCGCTCCAACGCCAGTCGCGCCAGATCTTCGCGGTTCATCGTCATCGCCTGGCGCGCCTGACCATCCAGCTTATCGATCTGCTGATTCAACTGCGCCTGCTGCAATTCGAGCCGCTTCTCGTTCGTCACCACGTCCGCGATGCTCCGGCGCAGATTCTGTAGCTGCTCCAGCTGCTTCTCGTAGGAATAGTCGAGCGTCTGGCCTGGATCTTCCGCGCGATCCAGGAACGAGCTCATCACCGTCTTGATGTAGTTTGTGAATCGGGAGAATACGCCCACCGCCAAACCTCCTTCAGGAGGGAACGTTGCCTGACAACTTCCTCACGATGCGCCGAGTGCCAGTTGGCACGTGTCACTGTCGAATCAACTGTAACACCTCATCGCGCCGTTTCGCCATCTCATCAGCGGTATCCGCCTCCAGATTCAGGCGCAGCAGCGGCTCGGTATTCGACGGGCGCACGTTGAACCACCAGGTCGGGAACGAGACCGTGATGCCATCCAGGAAGTCCACCTGCCCGCCCTCAGCGACATAGTGCGCCTCGATGGCCCGCATGCGCCCTTGCTGGTCCGCGACCTCTGTGTTGATCTCGCCGCTGCGAAAGCGATGGTCCACCGCCCGCACCAACTCCGAGACCGTCTTGCCGCTCTCGCTGATCAGCTCCAGCACCACCAGAAACGCGATCAGGCCAGAGTCGGCGTACCAGTTATCACGGAAATAGAAGTGGCCAGAATGCTCGCCGCCGAAGATCGCGTTCTCCTGGCGCATCTGCGCCTTGATGAACGAATGCCCGACCCGCGTGCGCACCGCACGGCCACCGTCGCGCTCGATCAATTCTGGTACGGATCGCGAGCTGATCAGGTTGTAGAGAATGGTCGCGCCCGGATGCTTGCGCAGCAGACTCTGCGCCACCAGCGCCGTCACCATATCGCCGCCGAGCAGATTTCCCTGCTCATCCACCAGAAACATCCGGTCGGCGTCGCCGTCGAAGGCAACCCCCATAGCGCAGTGCTGCTCCGGCACGAGCGCGCGCAGCACAGCGGTGTTCTCCGGCTCGATGGGGCTGGCGGGATGGTTGGGAAACGTACCATCTAACTCGAAATAGAGCGGGATCAGCTCGCAGGGCAGATGTGCGAAGACCTTCGGCACGATCATCCCCGCCATGCCGTTGCCCGCGTCCACCGCGATTTTGAGCGGGCGCACCTTGGCCACATCGATGAACGAGAGGACATGGCGCACGTAGTCATCGGTCACATCGCGCTGGATCACCTGCCCCTTGCGCGCTGGTTCCGGTGGATTGCCTGCCAGCGCCAGATCGCGAATCGCGTTGCCCCCTGTCTCGGAGCTGATGGCGATGGCATCCTCGCGACACATCTTCAGCCCGTTGTACTGCTTGGGGTTGTGCGAGGCCGTCACCATGACGCCAGCGGGATAGCCGAACTTGCCGACGGCGAAATAGAGCTCGTCGGTGGTGGTCATGCCCAGGTCAACCGCGTCTGCCCCCTGGTCGGTGATGCCACGGATCAGCGCGCCCGCCAGCACTGGCGAGGAGACGCGCATATCGCGCCCAACGGCAACCGCCTGGACGCCAAGGTACTGCACGAAGGCGCGCCCAATGCGATAGGCCACGTCTTCGTCGAGCGTCTCGGGGTAGATGCCACGAACATCGTAAGCGCCGAATATCTTGGGGTTGATCGCCTTGCTCTCCGCCATCTGTGATGACCCCTCTCTGTCGTAGACGTTGCGCCACCATTCAATGCGGCCGTTGCGACCGCTAGAACACGGGCATTAGCAGCAGGCCGCGCCCCAATATCTCGCCGATGAAGATGAACGAGACACACAGATATAACATGCCAGTGGCCGACTGGAACGAGCGCCCGCGCGCCAGCCAGAGCGCGACCCCGCCCAGCGCCAGCGGCGCAAGGAAGCCCATCACGAATTGCAGCCCGAACATCGCGCCAGTGCTCAGCGGCGCCTCGCGTACCTGCGCGGTGGTAGGCGGTTTCTGCCCCGGCACAATGGTCGGCGTACTGATGACGACGCCATTCTGGCCGGTGGTGATCTGTGTGCCGGGCGAAACGGTGACCGTTTTGAGCGTCGTGTGCGCGGTGCTTGGCCCGATGGCCAGCGTAAAGAGCAGCTCCAGCGCCAGCGCGGCCACAGTGATGATCGTGGCGAACTCCAGCGGCTTGCCCGATGCGGTGGGGGTGTTAAGGTACCAGTGGCCCAGCAGCATTGCGGTCATGACACCGCCGAGGGCGATGCCGCCCAGCAGGAAGGTGGCAACGACGAACGCGCCATCGAGCCGACTGGAGGCGAGCGTGCGATAGGCCATGCCGACGACGAAGAGCGTCGCCGCCCCGGTCAGCGCGGTGAGGCCGCCGACGGCGAACCGTGCCAACCGCAAACGGGTTGGGCGCGCTGGGGTCGCCTCACGGGCGGCTTTTCCGCGCGCTGGACGTGGCTGGCGGTCGAGCCAGAGCAGGATATTCCATGGGATCATCAGCAGCAGGAAGGCGACCATCAGCGGCCCCTGCGCGTCGAGCCACGGCTCGTCGAGTCCGCGCCCATGCACGACGGCGGGCGACGCGAAGGCGTTCATGGCGAGCACGGTCAGCACGGCGAAGATGACATAGAGCACACCCTGAAAGAGGACGAATCCCCGGCTGGTGTCGCCGCGCACGTCCAGAAAATACAGACTGACGAACGACCCGACGGTCAGTTCGAGCATGACGAGAAACAGGGCCGGAGGGAGACTGAGCATAACACCTCTATTGCTGTCCGCATGGGACCCAGGATTGGCGGGAAGATGATATCCGTTGATGCCACTGCCTACGCCTCAGGATTATACCGCATGAGGCGCTTGCGGTCCCAAGACGTTGCTGATGCAGAGCCGATGGCGTCTTTTCAACCGACACATGCACGACTCCAGCCGTCTACGTTAGGTCGGGAAGCAGTAACAGCAGGCATTTGACTGGTAGGAGCCCCTGTTACACAGTACCAGGCAGATTGCGCGGGCAGAGATGACCGTGCTACACTGGTTGGCGGTTTGGCCTACTACTTGCTACTAACAGCGCCAGCTAGCCGATTCCAGATAGACATGCGATGGGGGCAACTTCGACCTATGGGCAACGCGATGATGTGGGGCGTGTTTCTCAAAACGTCGTCCACACGCACCGGTTTAACGCGCACGCTGGGGCGGTTCTCGCGCCGGGCGTACTACGGATCGCTCGCGCCGCTACGGATGCAGCGTATCGCCATTCCCGCTCTGCCCGGCACGCAATGGGTGCGCGTCCGCAACCACATCGCGGGCATCTCACAACGCGACCTCGCCACGATCCAGCTACTCTCCAACCCGGCTGTCTCGCTAGCCGCCATGCGCCATCCCCGGCGGCTCTATCTCGGCCATCAGGTGGTCGGCGAGGTGGTCGAGGTCGGCCCGCATGCACAACTGCTCCGGCCCGGCGACCGGGTGGTCTGGCAATGCGATCCCTGTTGCTTAACGCGGGGCATCGAGCCGCCATGCCATGCCTGCGCCGCTGGAAACTTCGCCCTTTGCATCCACCGCGCGATACCCGCCAGTCCCGCGCCGACGGGTGGCGGGTGGAGTGAAGAGATGGTCGTACACGAGCGCCAGCTCTTCCTGGTTCCCGATGCGCTGCCAGATGAGCAAGCCGCGCTGCTCGAATCCGCCGCCAATGCCGTGCATGCCGCGCTTCGCCGCCAGCCACAGCCGGGCGAGCAGGCGCTGGTGATGGGTACGGATGTCGAAGGGCTGCTGCTAATTCAGGCGCTACGGGCGTTCGCGCCGAACGCGGATATCGCCGCGCTGCTGGATGCGCCGTATCACGCGGAAATGGCGGCGCGCATGGGCGCGTCCCAGACGCTCCGTGCCGATGAGGTTCCAGAGGGCATCGCGCGGATAACCGGCTCGAAACGCTTGAGCAACGCCCAGGGCGCCGAACTACTCATCGGCGGGTTCGATGTCGTCTACGATACTATCGGCTCCGAAAAGTCGCTGCAATCGGCGCTGCGCTGGACGCGCCCAGACGGAGCCGTCGTCCTGGTTGGGCAGCAGGCAACGCCCCTGAGCCTCGATCTGACACCCGTCTGGCATGCCGAAGTGACACTGTATGGCGCGTACGCGCCAGGGGTGGAGCATTGGCAGACCGAGACGAGTCGCGGCAATGGGCGCATCTCATCCTTTGCGCTGGCAGCCAGCCTCATGCGCGACCGACGGCTCACCCCAGACCGGCTCGTGACCCATCGCTTCCCACTGCGCGAGTTTCAGCGGGCGCTGGTGGCGCTGCAATACGCCGAGGAGCACCAGACATTACAGATCCTGCTCGACGCCGTCCCCGCGAAGGCTCCGTTCATTCCCCCCGCGCCATCCAGCAGGCCGCCCTATGCGGCCCGGGCGCGCACCAGCCGGTAATGTCGCCGTTCTAAAACCCATAGGGCGCCTAGCCACCATCACCTCGATGGCGCCATCTCGCATATTCGTAGTCAAGACTGTCTTATAGGGAGTTACTGAAAAGTATGCGCCTGGAACATGGTATGAATTCGAGCGCCAAGGGATGGTATGCCGGGCCGTGGAATAGCGCACTCCCAATTTCAGTGGGCTATGCTACCATCGGGATCGATGAACCGCATGTACATACATTCGTCACCGAAATCTATTTGATTGCCCAGGGGACAGCGCAGCTACGGATCGAGCAGGTGACAGTCACGGTGTCCGCTGGAGATATGCTTGTCCTCGTACCTGGCGAGGCGCATACATTTCTCTCAAACTCCCCCGACTACCTGCACTTTGTCATCCACACGCCCGGTATACCAGGTGAGGATGCCCAGGCCGAGAAGGTCGCGGTAACGCGCGCCCGTCTCGGGCTATGAGCATCCGGTGAACATTGGCTGTAACGCTGAGGATGGTGAGATGGAGGAATTCGCTGAGAGTTCCTGGCAATACGCATTCTTAGCCGCGGCATTCTTGCCGCGAAGCTGGTCCACTTTCACCTATGCCACTAGGGTATGACGTTTTGTGAGGCGTTCTTATGGCTCAGCCGCACATTCGCTCATTCTGTGCGGCCCACCACGCCTCCAGATCGATGGTCAGCTCGCACGTCCCTGACGCAAAGGCAATGCGCACGTCTGGGAAGACGCGCCGTGCCAGTCGTAGCATGCGGCGATTCTCCCACATCGTCACCGCGGTGAGGGTCGTCAGTCCACGCGCCAGCGCCTCCGTCGCAAGGCGGCAGAGCATGTAACCGCCCAGCCTGCGCCCTTGCCAGCTATCGGTGAGCAAGACGCCCATATCAGCGGCGCTCTCGTGTGGCTCCGCGCCCGGAGTCTGACTGAAGCGCGCGAAACCAACCAACTCATCCCCCACCTCGGCCACCAGCACATACGAGCGCTCGCCATCCGTGCGGCTGAGGGAGCCGAAACGCTCGGCCCACAGCGCCGTGGCGGGGATGCCCGCGCAGAAATACAGGTAGCGGGTGGTATCACTCAGGGTATAAAACAACCGCTGAAAAGCGGCATCATCCTGGCCAGTACTGCTGACGGAGCGCAAACGCACGCTGGCGCCGTCGGCCAGTCGCACCGAACGGGCGTCGCGTACGGCGCCCACGGGATCGAAAGGGCGCTCGGTGGCGCCCGCCCGATGAAAAGGTCGCTCAAACTTGAACATCGCTGGTTCTGCCTTATCCTCATCCGTAGCCATGTCTTGCGGTCTATGTCACTAACCAGAGACTTCCTCGCAGCGTTACACACGCATGCGCAGAGGATAGCAGCGCGCGTGTTAGCCAGCCGTTTGGCGCGCCGCGAAATGACACAGAATCGCAGATGGAAAGTGCCGGGTATCGTTAGATGGGCGTTATGGTGTGGTTGGGGGAGTATGGTCGCACGAGACGAGCATGCACCACACAGCCAGGACTTGCGCCAGTCGGCGAAGCCTGGCCTCAATACCCGTCTCAAACATTTACGCTACTAGCTGCAAGTCAGGCCTCAGTTGGGCGTGCATGCGCGTCGGCTTCCTGCGCTTCGCTCTCACGACCGAGAGCCCGAAGAGATTCAGCTTTCAACTCCCATACGTCTTTATCGTCGGGGTCAAACTTTAGCGCCTCATCATAGGCCACAAGTGCCTCATCGGGCCTGGCAAGCGCAGCGAACGCACGCCCTCGCGATGCCCAGGCGACATCCGAGTCTGGCTCAATCGCTACTGCATGCTCCAGAGCATCATTTGCCTCATCGTCGCGGCTCAGGTCTTGCAGAGCAAGCCCCTTGAGCAACCAGCCACGGATAGAAGACAGATCGAGAGTCAGCGCCCGCTCAGCAGCAACTAGGGCTTCATTAAATTGCTTCAAATCTTCAAGGAGGATGCCAGCTTTGTTGCGCCACACAAACGCTTCATCTGGGCTCAACGTCAGTGAACGATCATACGCCTCCAGAGCTTCCTCATGACGTTCCAGGCCATTGAGGGCGTTACCCAGGCCAGACCAGGCAGCGGCATTGTCCACTGCAAGCAGTGTCGCATGCTCATAAACGTTCAGTGCCTCAGCATACTGCTCATTTCCATAGAAGAGGTCGCCAAGTGCGACCAGAACAGAGGCCATTGCACCATGGTCGTCAAGCTCAGTGGCAATGGCAAGCGCTTGCTGATAGGCGCCCTCTGCAGCTTCAGGTTGGCCACGGATCTGCGCGATCTGCGCCAGAGTAATCAATATATTGCCCGTAGCTGCGCTATCCTTCAACTCACGTTGAATAGCCAGTGCCTGCTCATAATACGTTTCTGCTGTCTCTAGCTGGTTGCGAGATGCCTCAATATCGCCAAGTCGGGTAAGGTCAAACGCCTCGCCCGCTCGATTGTTTAGCTCGCGGCGAATGATTAGGCTGCCTTGCAGAAACTCTTCAGCCTCCTCGACACGTCCGCGAGTCTGCGCGATCTGTGCCAAGCGAGAGAGAGCGTCGCCCTCTGCGGCCCGATTCTGGACCTCACGATCAATCGTGAGCGCTTGCTCATAGTAGCCTACCGCCTCCTCCAGTTCGCCTCTGTCTCGTGCCACATCACCGAGCCTAGTAAGATCAATTCCTTCCCCCCTGCGATCCTGCAGTTCTCGGTCAACCGTGAGCGATTGCTCGTAGTAGCCTTGCGCCTTCTCCAATTCGCCTCGTTGTCTCGCCACATCACCCAGTCTGGTCAGGTCAAAACTCTCGCCCTTGCGATCTTGCACCTCACGATCGATCATGAGCGCCTGCTCATAATAGCTCTCCGCCACTTCTAGGTGACCGCGTCGAAACGCCACGTTTCCTAATGCAGTGCGAGCAGCGCCCTCGCCAATGAGATCCTGTATCTCATTGGCAATAGCGAGCGCCCGCTCATAATAGCTCTCTGCCACTTCTAGGTCGCCTCGCTGCCTAGCCACATTTCCTAACGCGGTGCAAGCAGCGCCCTCGCCCTTACGATCCTGTATCTCATTGGCAATAGCGAGCGCCTGCTCATAATAGCTCTCTGCCACTTCTAGGTGACTGCGTTGAAACGCCACATCGCCTAGTGTTTTGAGGTTCACACCCTCGCCTTGCCGATCATGCACCTCACGGGTGATAGCCAACGCCTGTTCGTAATAGCTCTGTGCCTGCTCCAGTTGATTGCGCTCCGCTGCCACGTCGCCTAAGTATCCTAAGTCGACCGCCTCGTTTGCTCGATCCTGGAGTTCGCGCCGGAGAGCCAATGCCTGTTCGAAATAGCTCTGCGCCTGTTCGAGTTGATCACGCAGACGTGCCAAGTTACCCATACGGGACAGAGTCGCTGCTTCGCCCCGACGATCATTTAGATTCTGCCGTATCTTCAGATCATGTTGAAAGGCTTGTTCCGCCTCGTCTATCCGCCCGATATCGAACAAAATGTCGCCATAAACGACTGCAATGTCCGCGACACGTATGTGATCTCCGCGAGCCGAGGTGCGTTCAGCTACACGTTCAGCTGCAGCTCGTCCCCATGGTAAGTACATCAGTCCCGCTCGAATTCGTCCTGTATCACGCCAGAAGATAAATGTCCCGTAGCAGATGTCAGCGATATGAATATCTTCTTCGGGTGCTCCCGCGTGATGTTCTTGAAGATAAACCAGCGCAGCAACGATATTTTCCTCGTCGGTTGCGAGAGCAAGATCAGGGGTTGAGCGCGTGTAAGTCGCGTACCACGTGGCTACTGTTCGTTGCACCTTGTCTCGGGCGTCTTCCTTCCAGATGACGAATTGCTCACGAGCGAATGCTTGAATAAGGGGATGGAGCCGGATGCGCTCACGATCCGCCTCGTGCGGAAGGTCAGAAGCCACATAAGCATCAACCAAGCGCAGGTCAACGATGGCATCCACGCTGGTTTCAGGCTCAGAATCGTCAAGCCCTTCTGCTATGGCAAGCAGCACGCTACGGCCAATATCGCCAGTCGCAAAACCTCCCAATGCCGCGAAGAGCCTTCGTGCATGCTCAGGGAGCTCAGCCACACTCGAAGCCAGCACTACTGCGACCGCCTCGGCGCCATCTTTTAGATGCACGCCAAGGCGCGGATCAGTCTCATAGGCACGGGCGAGCGCCTCAAGGTCTCTGCCCTGGGCACGGGCAGCAGCAAGCTTGACGGCGAGCGTGTGATAGCCGAGCGCCTTTACGATGCGCGCCACCTGCTTCTGCTCCGCGAGCGTCAGATCCAACTTCGTACCCCGGCCATAATATTCAGCAAAGAGATCAAGCGCCTCCTCAGGCGAAAGCAGTTCCAACATACGGCTTGCCTCCGGTGGAACAACGTTCGCGGGCAGGCGGATACGCGAGGTAATCAGCACTGCTGCTCCCGCTACGCGTAACGATGCCACAACCCGTTCTACAGGCCACTCAGGCTCCACATTATCCAGCACCACGAGCGCCCGCCGCCCAACGAATGTCCGCCGTGTCAGGTCGCGTAACGCCTGCATGTCGTGCTCCTCCGGTTTGCGTCCCTGCGGGTCGAATCGGGCCAACGCCTGACTCAGCACATCGGCAGGATCGTTCAATCCATTGCAGAGTACCACGGCGATGCCATCAGGAAATCGGTTGGTAGCATAGAGAATGCGCGCTACGTATCCAGCAAGTGCACTCTTGCCGATGCCTGGTAGCCCATTAGCCGCAGCAATGCTTGCAATAGCGCCTGGATCTGCCAGTTGCGGTGTCTCGGGGTCGAGACGGCCCAGCACCCACTCGATGTCAGCGCCGCGACCAACGAAGCGTCCAGGCAATGGCAACAAGTCGACGTCGAACGGTGGCCCAGGTCGGCCCAGACGCATCCGGCTCACCTCATCCATGCGCGAGCGTCCAAGCTTTACGGCATCGAGGAGTTCCGCAAATGCCTCGTCAGGTGGGCGTGGCCAGACATAGCGCACGAACTGATAATCTTCCAGGAAGGGCCAAACCGGAGTTTCTCGGTGCAGCACAGGGATAATAACCTTGCCCTCAGACGAGACTGCCGCACGTAAGGCCATGCGGAGCTCCTTCTGCACCCAGGGTGAATCGAACGCTTGCGGCGAAAGGAGCAAGACGAAAACATTGCTATCAGAGATCTTGTGCTGTAGACGACCTATCCACTCATCTCCGCCAATAAGCCCGCCATCACGGTCATAGAAAATGGCCTCAGGATCACCGAGAGCCTCCTTGAGTTGGCGCTCCAGATCGAGGCCGAAGGCATTGTCAGCGCCGCTATGACTGATAAACACCTTTGGGATGAAGACATCTGCGGCAGGAGCCTGCCCGATGACAGTTAGCGCAGAAATCTCTACCGCTATGGCGCTTCGGATGCCATCGAGAAGTTCAGCCAGTGCTAGTTCATAGCGCCAGTCCTCTTCGAACGAGATCAGACGCCACCCAGTAAATTCTGGAGGGAGCATGAATCCGCGGACAATCACCCCAATGGCTGTGTGTCCAATTGGAGCGGAGAGCAAACGCGGTCTCGCCTTGTGGAGCAATTCTTTATAGTCTGGTGAGGCTAAGGCTTCAGGGGATAACACAGCAAGCGTGATCTCGCGTGTGTCAGACTCCGGGTTGGCGCCATCAAATGACGCATCGGCGCCATCTGTGAGCCGAACCGAAGCAGTGCCATACATTCCAAGCAAAGCACGCGCGAGGCGGGCAGCGAATGTACTGTCAACAAGGCTATGCAAGAGCGTGATCCGTGGGGAGATGTTAACGAAGCGAGGAAAATTGCGCATTACATGCGTGAGCGGAGAAGCGTCATCAGCCATAGCAATTCTCTCTTCAGACAGCGGACCTGAAATTGTCACAGGCGGCCACTATTGGCAGTGTACCTCATGTTCGCCTCCTTGACTAGCATCGATGTTGCTTCGGTATCAGATAAGATTGACTATTATCCCAGGTGTTGTTTCAGATCGGCGATATACTCGGCGGCAAACCGCACCGTTGCCTCTACAGTTAGAGGTGGCATGTGACTTACTGGTTACCCTCCCTGCAGCGAGGAGGGGTAGGCGAGAGGGCAGAGCGTTGCAGTTCGCTATAATGTGGATGGTGGCATATCTACAGGCACAGAGGAAGGTGGAACCCGCAATGGCTACGGTTCAGGTGCGCTACATCGTCAACGACGTTGATGCCGCGCTCGCGTTTTATTGCCAGCATCTCGGCTTTCGGGAAGTCATGCACCCCGCGCCCGCCTTCGCGATGCTCTCACGAGGCGACCTCCGGCTCGCGCTGAGCGCGCCGAACGCCGCTGGCGGTGGCGGCCAGGCGATGCCGGACGGCACGATGCCCGCCCCTGGAGGATGGAACCGTTTCTCGATTGAGGTGGACGATCTCGCCGTGACCGTCGAGGCGCTACGCAGCGCGGGCGCGCACTTTCGCAACGACATCGTCACGGGTGTCGGCGGCAAGCAAATCCTGCTCGAAGACCCATCTGGAAATCCCATTGAATTGTTCGAGCCAATCCTGCCAGAGGCGCGCCTGAACGCACCTTCTTAGAGTTCCTGGCAACGCCCATTCTTAGCCGCGGCCTTCAGGCCGCGAAGCTGGCCTATTCTCACCATTGCCACTGGCGCATGACGGGTCTGTGAGGCATTCTTAGCCGCCGAGAATGGCGGGATGGAGAAAGGCGGCGTAGAAGAAGACGATGGCCACCGCGAAGAGCAGGCTATCCATCCGGTCGAGGATGCCGCCGTGGCCGGGGACGATAGTGCC
>JACZCX010033028.1_pt1 | contig 11162 bp, 9 predicted proteins | sample 8641831 | NCBI WGS metagenome assembly JACZCX01 (sample SAMN15324608, study PRJNA640507) | soil metagenome | isolation source: intercropping sugarcane | place: China: Luxin town, Laibin City, Guangxi Province | collected 2019-07-25 | depth 10cm m
ATCAAATCCGGACAATTGTCGCGGGATGCGCGCGTCAATGCACGCGCTGGTTACCAGCCGCGTTCTGCGCGGCGTCAGGCCCGGCTGGGCGGTGTGCGCGGAATGGAGGTGCCTGCGGGAGTCACGGGCGTGGCCGGCAAGCCTGCCAGCACCGCGTCCACGTCAAGTGACTTGATGGCATCCACCACCATTTCCCAGCGGCCTTCCTCGCACATGCCGCCGAATCCAGCGCGTTCGTAACCCTCCAGCGCTGCGCGCAGGCAAGCAGCACGGACGGCTTCGGCAGCGGTTTTGGCGTCGGGTTGTGACATGGCGCCTCTCGCGGTGGCCTGTTTGTCTTGCAAATGCGTCGTCATTCCGGGGCGCCCCGGAAGGGAGAACCCGGAATCGGTCCCATCAGCGATCAAACACCGACCCCGGGTTCTGCCCGCAGACAGCGCGGGCAGCCCCGGAGTGACGACATGTTTGCACATTGCGGTTTGGCAACGGAATCACTTGCCCTGCACCTGCACGCGAATCTTCTCGACGATCTCCGGATTGGCCAGCGTGGTGACGTCACCGATATCGCGCTTGTTGGAGATGGACGCCAGCACGCGGCGCATGATCTTGCCGGAACGCGTCTTGGGCATGTCGGGTACCACGTGCACCGCGGACGGGCGCGCGATCTTGCCGATGATGTCCTCGCAGGCCTTGACCACCTTCTTGGCCACGACGTCGCGATCCTTGACGCTGGCCGGCACCGACACGTACACCTCGGGCACCTTGCCCTTGACTTCGTCCGAGACCGGCACCACCGCGGCTTCCGAAACTTCGGCCACGGTCAGGCAGGCGTTTTCCAGTTCCTTGGTGCCCAGCCGATGGCCAGACACGTTGATGACATCGTCGATGCGACCCAGGATGCGGTAGTAGCCGTCGGGCGCGTCCACCGCACCGTCGCCCGACATGTACGGCCAGTCGCGCCAGTCGGTACTCTTGGGGTTCTTGCAGAAACGCTCGTAATAGGTCTTGACGAAACGCGCGTCATCGCCCCACACGGTCTGGATGATGCCTGGCCACGGATTGCGGATGCACATGTTGCCCGCGATGCCGGAACCCTTCGGCAGCTCCTTGCCGTCGTCGTCCAGGATCACCGGATAGATGCCGGGCAGGGCGGGTCCCGCGCTGCCGGGTTTCATCTTGTCCAGCGCCGGAATCGTGCTGCACAGGAAGCCGCCGTTTTCGGTCTGCCACCAGGTATCGACGATCACCGCCTTGCCCTTGCCGATCTGGTCGAAGTACCAGTGCCAGGCCTTGGGTTCGATGGGCTCGCCCACCGTGGTCATGTGCTTGAAGTGTTGCGGGCCGTGCTTGGGCACGTCCTCGCCCAGGCGCCGCAGCGCGCGCACTGCGGTGGGCGAAGTGTGGAAGATGTTGACGCCCAGGCGTTCGGCGATGCGCCACGGGCGGCTGACGTCGGGGTACGTCGGCGTGCCCTCGTAGATCACGCTGGTGGCCGCCAGCGACAGCGGGCCGTACACGATGTACGAGTGCCCGGTGATCCAGCCGATGTCGGCCATGCACCAGTAGGTGTCCTCGGGATGGATGTCCTGGATCCACTTGGAGGTGCCGGTGACATAGGCAAGATAGCCGCCGGTACGGTGCTGGCAGCCCTTGGGCTTGCCGGTGGTGCCGCTGGAGTACATCAGGAACAGCGGCGCCTCGGCATCCATGTGCACCGGTTCCACGCGCTTGCCCTTGTAGTCCTTCAGCACGTCGTTGATGAACACGTCGCGCCCCTTGACCAGCGGTGTCTTGGCGCTGTACTTGCCCGGGTAGCGCTGCCAGATCAGCACCTTGTCCACGTGCTGGCCGGTGGCCTCCGCGGTCTTGACCGCGATGTCCGCGTTGGCCTTGTGGTCCAGCAGGTGGCCGGAGCGCCAATACGAATCGATGGTGATGAGGTAGTGGCTGCCGGAGTCCTGGATGCGCTGGCCGCAAGACTGCCCGGAGAACCCGGCGAACACCTGTGAGTGGATGATGCCGAGGCGCGCGCAGGCCAGCATCGTGATCGGAAGATCGAGTGTCATTGGCAGGTGCAGCGTGACGCGGTCGCCAGCCTTCAACCCGCAGTAGTCCTTCAGCAGCGCCGCCATTTCATTCACGCGCACGTACAGTTCCTGGTACGTCATCGCGTACGGCACATCGTCCTCGGGTTCGGACACGAAGATCAGCGCGGCCTTGTTGCGGTACTTGTCGAGGTGGCGATCCACGCAGTTGTAGCACGCATTCAACTTGCCGCCGGTGAACCATTTCCAGAATGGCGGATGGCTGGTGTCCAGCACCTTCTTGTACGGCGTGTACCACGTCAGCATGTCCGCGTATTCGCGGAAGCAGTCCGGAAAGTGTTTTTCGCTGAAGCGCTCGCGGACCTTGGGATCGTTCAGGATCGCCTGCTCGACGAAGGACTTTGGCGGTTCGATGTAGCGTTCTTCCTTCCAGTGCACCGCGATCTGGGCTTCATTGGCCTCAGTGCCGGCTTCGGCACGCATCTTTTCTGTCATCGCTGCATTCCTCCGTCTCTCATTTGTCCAGTGTCACGGTGCATGTGTGCGACCGGCGTGATGATCGCGTACTGGCTGACGAGTCAACCGACCGGCAACACCGTCCGTTTGAAGGTTGCGTTGGTCACGAAAGCAAAGCTGGTGTACATCGCGATCACGCCACACAGCAAGCCGACCCAGCCGCCGGCGAGGCCCAAGACCTTGATGCTGGCCAGGCCGCCAATGCCGAGCAGGAAATACGTGATCCACAGGGTAAGGAAAATCCACCACAGGGCTTTCGGCAGCTTGAACGTGGAAACCCACATGTACAGGGTGAAGAAGCCCCACAGGATCAAGGCCACGTTGATGCCGCTGCCGACCTGCGACAGGTCCAGCGATTTCATGCCGCCCAGCCACAGCAGCAGTGCGAACCACACCCAGAACGCGCCGTACGAGATGAACGCGGTCATGCCGAAGGTATTGCCGGCCTTGGCTTCCAGGATGCCGGCCACGATCTGCATCAGTCCGCCGTAGATGAAGGCCAGTGGCAGTACCACGGCCATGCTGCCCTCCGGCACCAGCCCGGCGTTGACCAGGCTCAGCATCACCGTCGTAAGGCCGAAGCAGATCAGGCCCAGTGCGGCGGGGTTGGCTTCGGGTTTGGCTTGTTCGATTTGTGCTGCCATGACTGACCCTCCTGAAGAAAGCTTGCGGGAATCCGGCACGGCTCGTGGAAGGGTTCCATCCGCCGTACCGGCGTAGTTGCCTCGGATGCCGGCGGCTGGTACCGCCGGTTCACGCAGCAGGTGCCTCAGAAGACGTTGACGAAGCGCAGGTACAGCGCGTTGGTGCGCACCGTGTTGGCCCCGGATACGCCGGCGGAATACCACGCGGTAAGCCAGCGGTTGGCGCTCCAGTTGAATTTCAGGCCAGCGCCGACCACGCTTTCATGGCAACCACCCGGGCCCGCGCACGCGAACACGGGTGCGGCGCCCGGCATTTCCGCGCCGGTGGCCTTGTCGGTGCTGGAATCATTTTTCTGGTAGTTGAAGTTCACGAATGGCGCGATTGATTCGGTGGCGTGGTACAGCACCGCGAATTCGCCGAAGTACATGTTGCCGATATCGGTCTGGGTGCCGTTGACATGGCGGGTGCTGGCAAAACCCATGCCCAGCGTGCCATCCAGTTCCCACTTGTCGATGTTGACGTCACCAATGAAGCTCGGCATGTATTCCCAGAAGTGGTCGGACAGGTCGTTGCTGCCGAACGTGGTGGAAACGATGTTCTGGAAGCCGACCAGCGAGTTCGGCGTGGGTTTCCAGTACGCCGTGAAGTCGAGCAACGGGTCGCCCAGGCCCGAGACGCTGTTGCCGTGGCCGTACACGGAGATCTCGGGCACCAGCACTTCCCAGAAGAATCCGGTGTTGGGAAATGCCTTCAACGAGAACAGGTGCGCGAAGCGGGTGATGCCGGCGATCAGGTGCGTGCTGGGGATGTTCTGCCGGTTGCCGCTGTCATCCCATTGGCTGCCGCTGACCTGGCCGATGCCGGTCTGCATGAAAACGTTGGCCGACTGCACGATGGGCAGGTTCCACTCGGAGGGGCCCACGATTTCATAAGTTGGGTTGCCGGCGAGTGCGGTTTGGCTGATGCCCAATGCCGCCATGCCGGCGAGCGCGGTGCAGATCAGCGAGGTACTGCGTTTTCTGGTGGGGACTGCAGCGGGTGTCCCCGTGCGGCGGGCGTGACGCGTGATGCGGGTTGAACGTAGCATCCTCATCCTCTCTCTCCTCTCGGCCTGCGTTGACGGGAGTGCAACGGGATGGATGCCCATGCCGAAACGGGTATGCCTGGCCATCGAGGTTGCGGCTCGGGCGCGGCGCGTGGATTGGGCGCGTGGGGTGCTCGGCAGTCGCAGCGGACGACGCCTGGACAACCATGGTTGCGTCGCTCTGCGGGCAACCATTCGACCTGGGCGATCCATGCGGTTCCAGCAAATCGTGGAGTCCAGCCGTGGGCGGCGCCTGCAATTGCCTGCGTGCGCGCACGCGACGGAGCTTCAGTGCCCGCCGTGATGCCACTTTCCGTTCAGCATGTCAAGTCGAAGCTGTGGAAGGGGTGGCATGGTCCGGCCCGGGCGTTGCTGCATGCAGGTACCCGGATGGGCATCGCCGCCGCCGTGCGGCGCTTCAGGTTGGGGCTGCTAGGATTTGGCGATCGACCGTGCAGCGCTGGTGCCATGACTGTCGCGCGATCTGCCGTGGCGTGTAATCACCGCCGCGTTTTTTCGAATGCTCTCGGAACCGGCCCGCATCCGCCCAGTGCAGGCGCGGCGAGGGTCGTGTCGACGTGGCACGGGCCGGGAGAGTGATGGTGATCGGCGACGCGGCGGCATTCTCGAAAATCGGCACGCGTCACGCGAATGAGGACAGCTACGCGTTCTGGCCGGCGGGCGACGCATTGTTCGCCGCCGTTGCGGACGGGTTGGGCGGGATGGGGGGCGGCGCGCACGCTTCCCGCTACGTCGTGGACTACCTGCAGGCGCACGCCACGCATCCTGACATGGGCGTGGCGGAGCTTGGTGCACTGGTGCGGGCCAGCCACCGCGGCCTGCAGGCGTTGCAACAACAAAGCGTCGAAGAACGTTCGATGGCGACCACGCTGGTCGTGATGGGCCTGCGTGCGGGCAGGCTGGTGGCTGCGCACTGCGGCGATTCGCGGCTTTACCTGGTCGGACGCGACGGCGTGGAACAGTTGACCGAAGATCATTCCGAAGCGCAGCGGCTGTTCAACGAAGGCCGCCTGTCACGGCTGGACCTTGCGAGTTATCCGCGCAAGTACATCCTGGAAAGCGCCATCGGTATTCCCGGCCTGCCGGTGGTGCAGGAAATCCGCCGCGAGGTGCGCGCCGGCGACTGGTTGGTGCTGGCTACCGATGGTGCGTACGGTCGACTTGCGCCGGATGACCTGGCGGATGTCGCGCGCCGCACCCGCACACCGAAGCATTTTGCCGCCGCCTGCCTCGACCTGATCGAATCACGCGGGCCGCGTGACAACTACACCATGATCGTCACGAGGGTGGGCGGCAATCACCTGTCGCAACGGTTGCGGCGCTTCCGTCCATCAACGATGCGTAGTGACGCTTAGCGCGGGCGCCATGGATGGCGTGGGCCATCCCGGAACGACGAACAGAATCAAGGCCCCCGCAACGCGGTAATCGTTGGCTCCATTTCCCGAATGGGAGACATGGCGGGACATGTGTCGCGTGGCTGCCTTGTCCGCCAAGGTTCGGCGGAACTGCCATGGTTTTCCGGGTGCACCAATATGCGTTGCAGCGGGTTTCTTTCGTGCATAATGCCGGCGCAAAAGGCACGCGCCGCGTGCCTGCCGGGTGCCTGAGGCGCGGCAAATGGGTCGGTTCGAGACTACGCGTTGGAGCGTGGTGTTACGTGCCCGCGGCGAGGCTGGTGAAGCACGCGCAGCGCTGGAGCAGTTGTGCCGCACCTACCGTCCCCCGGTGTTGGCATTCGTGCGGTTCCGTGGCTACGCCGCGGATCTCGCGGAAGACCTCACCCAGGCCTTTTTCATGCGTTTCCTGGAGCGCGCGTGGTACTCGGCCGCGGACCCTGCGCGCGGCCGTTTCCGCTCCTATCTCCTGACCGCACTGAAGCGTTTCCTGATCGATGCGGACGTCGAAGCCGCGGCCCTGAAGCGCGGTGGTGGCGTGCGCTTCGAACCGCTGGATGACGACGCCAGCTGCGCGGGCGAGGATGGGGGAACCCCGGATGCGGTGTTCGAACGCGAATGGGCGCACGCGGTGTTGCGTGTCGCGCTGGCGCGGCTACGCGACGAAGCCGCGCAGGCCGGAAAACTCGACCTGTTCCAACGCCTGGGCGAGTTCCTGGTTGAGCGACCCGACGAGGCTGAGTACGCACGTGTGGCCGAGGCGCTGCATTGGCGCCGCAACACGCTCGCGGTTGCGGTGCATCGGATGCGCCAGCGGTTGCGCGACCTGGTGCGCGAAGAACTGACGGAAACCACTTCCAACCAGGCGGAGCTGGCGGAGGAATTGCGGGACCTGCGCGGTTCGCTGCGGGCGCTGTCGCAATGATGGTTGCGTAATCGTGGCCAGCTGTGCCGAAGCATCGGATTGCCATGCGATTGGTTGAGGCCCATGAACTCCGTCCAGGATCCATCCCTCGAAGACTTCACCCTCACGCGCTGGTCGATGGTGCGCGGCTTGCAGGACACCCATGCGGATCGTGCGCGTAGTGCGCTGACTGAGCTGGCTGTACGCTACTGGTACCCCGTGTATGCGTACGTGCGCCGCTGTGGCCATCCGCAGGACGCCGCCCAGGACATCACGCAGGTCTTCCTGCAACAGGTTGCCACCGATTTGCACGACGGCCACAGCACGCCGCACGGACGCTTTCGCGAATGGCTGCTGGTGCGGTTGAAGGTGTTTCTTGCAGGTGACCGGCGTGCGTTGACGGTCACCGCGGGCCTGCCCGAACCACCTCCGCTGGCCGAGCTCGAGGCGCGCAGCCGTCGCGAAATCGGGCCGGATGATTCCGCCGAACAGGCGTACCGGCGCAGCTTCGCGCTGGAAATCTTGTCGCGCGGCCTCAAGCGCCTGCGCGCCGAGGCGCGTCAGACCGGCCACGCCGACATGTGCGAAGCGCTGGAGCCATTTCTTGCGTGCGAGCCACCGCCCGGTCAATACGACGAGTTGGGGCGCAAGTTGTCGATCCGGCCGCTGACGCTGGTGTTGGCACTGAAGCGTCTGCGCCAGCGCTTTCGCGAACTGGTTCGCGACGAGCTGGTGGATACCGTGGCGTCGGCGGAAGAACTGGCCGCCGAACGGCAGGCCTTGCTGGCTGCGTTGGATCGTGGGCACTGAGCCATGGCGACCAGGCCGCCCCTGCATGAGGGAGCCTTGTTGCGCAGTGCAGCGCTGGAACACGCACAAGGCCTTGCCGAACTTGCCTTCGGCAGTTTCACGCACACCGTCGATTTGACGCGGGCGCGCCACCTTGCCTTGCTGCCGGCCGAAGCGCTGGAACTGGACTTGAACGATCCCGCGCAGCGCCAGTTTGGCGACTACGAATTGCTGGAACTCATCGGCGAAGGCGGGATGGGCGTGGTGTATCGCGCGCGGCAGGTGTCGTTGGACCGCGAGGTGGCGGTGAAACTGCTGTCGGCGGGGCCGTGGGCGTCGCAGGAGTTCATCGCGCGCTTCGAGCGCGAGGCGCGGAACGCCGCGCGCATGCAGCATCCCGGCATCGTCACGGTTTACGAAGTCGGCAGTCTCGAAGGTGTGCAATTCTTCAGCATGCGGCTGGTGCGTGGCGAAAGTTTGTCGGCGCGCCTGAAGCGTGGCGGGAGGTTCACGCCGCGCGAGGCGGCGGCCCTGATGAGCACGGTAGCCGAGGCGGTTGGCTATGCGCACAGCCTCGGCGTGCTGCACCTTGACCTGAAACCCGGCAACGTGCTGCTTGACGAAACCGCGCAGCCGTATGTCGCGGATTTCGGCCTGGCGCGCCGGCTGGGAAACGCACTGTCGGTAGACAACGATGAAATCTCCGGCACGCCCGCGTACATGGCGCCGGAGCAGGCCGATGTGCGCGCACAGAAACTTACCGCGGCCACCGACATCTGGGGTCTGGGTGCCATTCTGTACGAATTGCTGACGGGCCGGCCGCCGTTCCGCGCCGACACCGCGCGGGATACCGTAGAGCTTGTGTTGCAAGGCCAGGTGCGGGCGCCGCGGCGGTGGATTCCGTCGTTGCCGCTGGATTTGCAGGCCATTGTATTGCGCTGCCTCACCCGCGACCCGGCCGGGCGCTATCCGACCGCACGTGCACTGGCCGACGACCTGGCGCGATTCATCGAAGGGCGTCCGGTACGCGCGCGGCCGCTGAGCGGAGTGCAGCGCGTCGCACGCTGGGCGCGGCGCGAGCCGAAGTTTGCATCGGTGGTTGGCTTGGCCATCCTTGCCTTGCTGGGCAGCTTCGGCGTCGCCCTGTACCAGACGCAGCGTGCCGAGGCCAGTGCAAGACGAGCGACCGCGGTGCGCAATTTCCTCGTGGGCGTCTTCGAGCAGACGAATCCGGACACCAACCACGGGCGGCCGGTCACGGCGCGCCAGCTGCTTGATCAGGGTGAACGCGGATTGTCGGCCGGAAAGGTGCTTGACCCGGCGGTCCGGGCGGACCTCGACGGTGTCGTGGGCACGTTGTACTGGTACATCGGCGACTACCAGCAGGCTGACACCCTGTTGCGGCAAGCGATTGCCAACCCGCACGTCCCAGACGACGTCCGTTCGCGCGGCTTGATTGCATTTGCCTACACGGAAAGGGAACGCAATCGCGACGATTCGGCCATTGCGCATGCACGCGCAGGGCTTGCACTCAGCCGCGACCCGGCCGATGCGCATTTCCGAAGCCTGGCCCGGCAGACCATCGCGCGCGCGATGATCGACAAGGACGATGCGGCCGGCGCCGAGCCGTTGCTGCGCAAGGCGCTGGCAGACGACGAAGCACGCGGTGCGGAAGCCGACGGAGATGTCGTCAACGACTTGACCATGCTGGCCGATGCGCTGTACGAGCTGTCGCGTTTTGACGAGTCGATTACGCTGTCGCAGCGCGCGATCATATTGGCAACCAGGCGTTACGGGCGCACCAGCACGGCCGTGATGGGTGCCCTGGAAGTGCTCGCGACCGCGCAGAAGGCCTCGGGCGACCTTCCGGCTGGTGAGCGGAGCCTTGCCGAAGCGGTCTCGATAGCCGAGGCCATCTACGGGAAACAGCACCGCGAGACCATCGTGGCCAAATCAAACCTGATGAATACGCTGCGCGACGAAGGGCGGTATGCAGAGGCGTTGCGGGGGCACCTTGAGATCCTGCGCGATGAAGGCGCGCTGGCCGCCACGCGACCGGAGCAACCGGGTTATACATACAATTCCATCGCGGCTGACTATCTCGGCCTCGGCCGATTCAAGGAGGCGGAGGATGCCGCCCGTCACGCCATTGCCGTGTGGGACTCGATCGATCCCAACGCGCGGACCACGATCAGTGCGGATTCACGCGATACGCTTGCCGCGGCTCTGCAGTGGCAGGGGCGCTATGCCGAGGCCGAGTCGGAATTCCGGCGCGCGCTTGCGATCGAGCGCCAGCATGAGCCTGCGTCATCGCTGTGGCTGAATCGTGATCGGGCACGCCTGGGCCATCTGCTGGCCATGGCGCATCGTTACCCGCAAGCCCTGGTCGAATTGCGTGGTGCGCTGGACGCGCTGCCTCCCACTCCGACGCTGGTCCGCGCTGGTGTGCTGGCGCGGTTGAGTGACGTCGAACTGGACGTGGGCCATATCCACGCGGCCTTGCGCCACGGCGAAGAGGCGTTGCAAGGCATGCGCGCCCTGGCTCCCGCGCACGCCCTGCAACAGGGCGGTCCATTGCTGGCGGTTGCCCGCGCCAAGCTGGCGTCAGGCGATGCCGCAGCCGCCGAGCCGCTGTTGCGCGAGGCGCTCGCGGTGCGCAGCCCGCCGTACCCGCACGACGATCCGCGGGTGTTGGAGGTTGAAGTTGCGCTGGCCGCCGCGCTGCGCGCGCAAGGACACGACAAGGAAGCCGGCGTACTGCGCGGTCAAATCGAACCGATCCTGCGTTCGCAGCGCACGCCATACGCCAACGACCTGCTTGCGCAATTGAAGTAGGCCACGCGGATGTTCGTGTCGCGTACCCGGTGCCAACCGGGCAGTGACGGAATCGGGCGCGCGTCTTCGATCGGGACAGGTCGCTGGCAGCCATGAGCAGTCGCCGCGACATGTCCATCGGTTCCGCGCTGTAATCGACGTGCGTGGTTTCCGAATTCAGGGAGTGAGGGCCAAACCCTCACTGCCATGGGATCAGGCAAAACCACCACCGTGCATGCCCGTTATGGACGACCTGCTGCAGGCTTCAAGAGGTGAACGTCATGAAACTCAGCGCAATCTCCATCGCCATCGTGCTTGCCAGTCTTGCCGGGCTTGCCTCGGCCGCCGGCCAGCAAAAGGCCATGCAGCCGATCACCGTTTCGGGTGTGGATGTTTCGGCGTGCACGCCGCCGAACGACAGCGCCGGCCATGCTTGCGACGCCTACGACGAGTTCCTGCGCGCCAACTTCACATCGCGGGAGATCGGCATGCTGTTCGGTTACCAGACGTCGTACCCCGAAAACCTGACCGGCGGTATCGGCCAGTTGCAGCATCGCTACCAGTCGCTGTTGCAGCAGTTCGTGGCCGCGCACCAGGCGGTGCGTGCTGGAAGCGACGTGGCGGTAAAGTAAACAGGCCCCGGCTGCGCACTCTCCAGGTGCCTGACTTCAACGCCCCGCGCTGCGGGGCGTTTTTTTTACGCCTCAGCGCGGCACGCGGTAGCCGCCCGGTACGCCGTCGGGCGAGAGCGTCAACTGCCACAGCTGGTCGCGGCGGGTGCGGAAGGTGGCGGCGGAACTGGAGAGGTAATAGCGCCACATGCGGCGGAAGCGTTCGTCGTAGCGCGGGTTGTGTGCCGACAGCTCCGGCCATGCGGCGTCGAAGTTGGCGATCCACGCCATCAGCGTCTTGTCGTAGTCGGTGCCGAAGTTGTGCCAGTCCTCGACCAC
>JACZCX010051791.1_pt1 | contig 11136 bp, 9 predicted proteins | sample 8641831 | NCBI WGS metagenome assembly JACZCX01 (sample SAMN15324608, study PRJNA640507) | soil metagenome | isolation source: intercropping sugarcane | place: China: Luxin town, Laibin City, Guangxi Province | collected 2019-07-25 | depth 10cm m
ACTCGGGTTGCTGAATCTCTATGTGTCACTGAATGAGGCGGCCCGGCAGATAGCGGCCTTCTTTGCGAAAAACAACAGATGAAAGAACCGCGCGCGTTAGCAAGCGGCACTGGACTACTAGGAACGCCACCTCGAAACTGAGCCGCGCACGCAAGTAAGCGTTTTGCGATTTGGGCCAGCCCGTATTTTCGCGGGGTGCCTAGGCGGCTGATACACCGCCCGAGTGCTTTTACCACGTATGCTTTAAATCGCGGCGGGGTCTATTTCATCGAGGCTGTGATGACGAGCCAAGACGTGATTGTCACTTACATTCAAGATGCCGAGGCTGCTGAGAGGAACTTCGAGGACACGCTTGCCGCGTTTGCCAAAACCGGCGAACAGGAAGTAGTGAAGAACTTTTTCGAGCGCGCGTCGGCGCGCGCCAAGACCCAGCATGAGCGGCTGGAAACACGTTTGCGGGAACTGGGAGGAAGTCCATCCACCGCCAAGAGCATTCTGGCGCACATGCTCGCCTTTTCGACCACCGCCGCCCAGATCGGGCAAAATCCTGATGAAAAGACCACCCAACATCTGATCATGTGCGTGGGAGCGGCTGCGGCCGAAATGGCGATGTACGAATCGCTAGCGATCGTGGCCGGCACTGCCGGCGACGCTACGACTGCGCGTCTGGCGAAAGAGCTCCAGGCGGAAGAGAAGGATGACTTCGACAAGGCTTGGGCGCTGCTCGCACCGAGCGCCGAAGATTCGTTTACTGCGGCGCTGGCCAAACGTGCCAGCGCGTAGTTACTTGAGCGTGTATAGGTAGGCGGCGATGTCGGCCGCGTCGGTTTCCGAGATCCCGAGCTTCGGCATGAGGGTCTTTTCGTCCACCGCCTTCGGATCTCGGATCCATTGCATGAGATTCTCAGGAGTGTTCTGAAGCACGCCGGCAATATAGATCCGGCTGCCAATGCCGGTAAGGGGCGACCCCGCCAGACCTCTGGCACCCGAAATTCCGCCGATTGTGTGGCAGGTTCCGCAGCCATAACGCACGATAGCCGCCGCTCCGCGCCCCGGATCTCCACCGGTTGTGGTCTGCTCGATGTGGGCAGTGCATCCCGCGAGAAGAACGCAGCCGGCTGCGACGAAACCGAATCGAGCTCGCATTCGAAAACCTTCTCGCTCGCACATTGCTTTCCTTTAGCCAGGCCGCGCACAAGCTAAGGCCGGCTGCCAAATAGACCAGGCTTGCCGTGATCCACATTATTAGTCCGCCGATTTGCTGATCGTCGAGCGGACTCAGTCCCCAGAACTGCATGCTGTTGTGGTACGCGGGGTACCACACATACGCAGAGAAGTCAGCAACCGCGCCAAGGGCACTGGTGTGTACCGCCGTGGTGAAGACATAGAGGAAAGCGCCGCCGTATGCTTTCCTCCCGCGGGCGTAGAAAACCGTCCACCAAGATAAAAGGGCCGTGAGGAAGAAGCTGAGATGCTGCGCGATATGAGCGAAGTCGCTGCGCAGTGTGAGCTGAAACAGGTATGGCGCATGCCAAGCCCAGATGGCAATGGCATGTATGAGCCAGGCCGTTAAGGAAACTGTGACAAAAGTCCAAAAGCGCGCTATGAGCTTCGTTTTAGACCAGCGTCCTATCTCCTGCCGCCATTCGATCGGCAGCGCCCACAAAAACGTGACCAGCGGACGCGATAACACGAGCAGCGGAGCTGAAATCAGCATTAGAATCTCGTGCTGGACCACGTGTGCCGAGAAAACATCTCGCCGAGCGGATGAAGCGGCGGGTAGAAGGATGGCGGGAAGTCTAACGGATTCCGGGTGCGGATGCGTCTACGACTGAATACTCGGCCGGTACCTGAAAAAGCGCGGGATCGGGCTCACCCATCACGATATTGATCATTTTAGTGGTGCTCTCGCCAAATCGTGGGTCCGAAGTCTTCGACAGGACGGGCATTTTCAGATCGGGTGATATCCAGGTTTCGGAGACTGTCGTTATGGGCCGATCGTTTCCCACGAAGCCGACGGGAAAGATTGTCGTTATGCGCGTGCCTTCGGCGAGAACGCCTTCGATCGTCTGCGTTCCCAAAGACTCACGCGAGACCTCGGGATGTGGTCGAGTGCTGTCGGCTTTGAAAGCGGCCGTCGTCGCCGGCAGCACCGCGGGCCGCGGAGGATTCGCGGACGTGGTCGCTGTATTGAACCACTGTTTCGCGGAAGGCATGGCCATGCGGCGGGCTGTCTGGCTGCGGGAGTCGAGTGTGTAATGATAACCGGCTACCGGATCCACGATTTGAATGATGGGAGGCGGCGGCGAAGCCATCATTGCTCCAGGAGGCGGTGTAAAGGTGTGCTCGATTCGGGTTCTGCCCGCCGAATCTCGATAGAACTTGGTCGTCTGTGCGTTTTGCGTGATGTGCGTGCCGTCGGCGAGCGTCTGCACACGCTCCATGACCTGCTCGGCCGAGTAGGGTTGTCCCACCTGACCTTGTGAGGAAGGGCCGCCAATGAGAAACGAGCCGAAACCACCAGAAATTACCCCTGCCGCCGCAGCAGGCTTTTGAGGAGCGGGCGTCTGCGCAATGGCAGCTACTGCAAAAGCCAAGAGAGCTAATCCAGCTTTCATCGAGGGATTCCTCCGCTAGCTAAGACGTGAATATACCCGAAACGGGTTACACGTATGGGAACCAGGCCGGTTCGATCGTGGGCGCCGGATCGCCGGCTTCCTGGATCCGCTGGATCAGGCGCGCGCGCAGTTCTTCGGAAATCTTCTTGGTTTGCGTAAAGCCCGCGAGATTGGTGTGCTGGAACGGATCGGCTCTATTGTCATAGAGCATATATTCCACATACGCATCGGCGCGCTCGGCGGCTTTCCAGCCCGGACGCTTGGGCGCCGAAACGGCGTAGGTCCATTCGGGTGTCCGTAGAATGCGTCCGGTGACGAATTCGCGCATACCGATGTACACCTCGTTCTGCCAGCCCTCGGTTTTGCGCTCGAGCAGCGGTAGAAAGCTCTTCCCCTGCATGCTCGCCGGAATCGGCGTTTTGGTCGCATCTAGCAGACTGGGTGCCAGGTTCACGTGGCTCACACATTCGGAGATTTCGAGCGAGCGGTCAAAGCCCGGCCCTTGGATAATCAACGGCACATGAATCGAACTGTCGTGCGGACTCCGTTTGTATTCCGCATTTCGGGTTTTGAAATGGCAGCCATGATCACTGACGAACACGACAATCGTATTGTCCTCGATGTTTTCCTCGCGCAGAGTCTTTAGCAGGGTCCCCACCTCGTCGTCGATACCTTTCACGCATCCGTAATAATCGGCCAACTGGCTCGGCCAAGTACCGGGAAACGGCCGCAGATCCTGCGGCACAAACGGGTTGCGAAACTGGTTGGCGTATTTCTTCGGCGGTTGAAAGACATCGAGATCGTTCTGATGATGTACTTCGAGATACGACATCGTCAGGAGAAACGGCTTTTGGCGGTCGCGATTCTTTAGAAAGCGCACGCCGCGATCGGTAAGAAAACTGGCGCGGTATTCGCCCGAAAACGGCATCGGCTTGCCGTCGCCATCGTACATGTCGCCTTCGAAGCCGTGCGATGTCAGCTCGAGCGTATTGCTCGCCTCCCAAAGGTCGCGAAAGCCGCCGCGGTACTCGGGCGCCACCGGCCCCAAAGACTGGCGCGGACCCAGATGCCATTTGCCGATGTAATTCGCCGAATAGCCGGCCGCGCGAAGACTGGTGGCCAGAGTTTCAGCTTTCGGATTGATCGGAATCGCATTGCGCCACACGCCGTGTTTCTCCGGATATTGCCCGGTGAACATCGTGGCGCGCGCTGGCGCGCAGACCGGCTGGCTGCAAAACGCGGACCGGAACAGCGTACCCCGTTTGGCCATCGCGTCGAGGTTCGGCGTCAGGTTCATGGGATTCCTCCCCATGCACCCTAGGTTGTCCGCACGGAACTGGTCCGAAATAATGAACAACACGTTCGGCCGGTTGCCCGCCTGGTCCTGGCTCTGGCTTTGCGCGGCACCGACGGCAAGCAGCGGCGCCGCTCCTAATAAACTTCTTCGCGTGATCTCTGGCATTTGTGTCCTTTAACCGAGCCGAAACCGTGACGGAGCGGTAACGTTCTCGTCCTTAACCGAGCCGCGACCGCGAGGAAGCGGTAACGTTCGCCCCTGTTTGGTTCCATCTCGTCCGGGTTAGGCGAATCCATCAAAACAGCAGCTTAACTCCAAATTGCATTTGGCGCATCGGCGTCGACAAACTCGTAATGGATGCGCCTTGCGCGATATCCACCCGACTGTTCGGAACTCCAAATTGCGGATGATTGAAGAAATTGAAAAATTCGCCGCGGATCTGCAGTTCCGTTCCCTCCCGCAACGCCGCCAGGGAAAAGCGCTTGAAAACGCTGAAATCCACGTTTGCCGCCCCCGGCGCTGTCAGTATATTGCGGCCGGCATCTCCATAGAGATATTGAGCCGGAGAATAGAACGCGTCCTTGTCGAACCAGTTGTCGACGGTGCGCTGATCGCTCGGCAGATTTCCATCGCGCAGCACACTTGGCCGTGCGTCCCCGGTATTGGCGCTGCTCACGCCGAGCGAAGGCGTGAACGGCTGGCCGCTACGAACGGTGACGATTGTGTTGGCTTGCCAGCCGCCGGCAATCCCGTTCAGTAGTGGATTAGTGATATCGAACCGCCGGCCGTGGCCGAACGGCAGATCGTAAAGGACACTCGAAACAAAGCGATGACGCATATCGCCCGAACTCAGCGAATACTCCTGGTCGACATTGTTTACATCGCGCAGGTTTAAGTCGCCGATCAATTGCTCTCCACCGTTGTCGAGCGATTTGCTGTAGGTATAAGAGACCAGCAGCGAAAGGCCGTTCGAATAGCGGCGTTCGATGCGCGCTTCCAGAGCGTTGTAGCGCGAATAGCCCATCGATACTTGATGACTGATATTGTTGAATCCCTTGTAGGGCCGCCGCGACGCCACCGAACCTGGACCCGCTAGCGCCTGATTCACGTTATATCCGAGAGGCAGCTTGACCGCCCGCGTTCCTACATAATTCACGTCGAAAACGTATTGGCCGGCCTGTTTCTGCAAGCCCATGCTCCAGTGATAGACGCTGCCGTTTTGAAGATCGGGCGCGTAACTCACCACATTGGCGGAATTGAAATTTATGGACGTCACGGCGTCCGCCGGAAAACCGGTGCTCAATCCGAGAATTGGAGTGATGTTGTCCGTCGGATAGGAATTGGAAATGGCGTAAGGCGGATTCGCCACCAGCCGTCCCGACGCGCCGATGAACGGGCTATCGGCATAGAAGATGCCGGCGCCTCCGCGGATCACCAGCGAAGGCATGGCTTGATACGCAAATCCCAGCCGGGGCGCGAAGTTCGTGTGCGTGGTCTTCAGCAGCGAACGAGTGTCAACGTCGTCAGGCACACGCTCCACGGCCGACGCCGGTACTCCCGCCGGAACGTTGTTAAAGGCGTAGGCGAGCTTGCGATCCGCCAGGAAGAAATTCGCCTGGCTGTTGTGCCGCTCTACGGGCTGCGTCCACAGCTCGTATCGCAAGCCGGCGTTGATCGTTAATTTCGATGTGGCTTTCCAATCGTCCTGAATGAAGCCGCCCCAGTATCGATAGCGGATATCGCCGTTGGTGAAATTGCTGATGCTGCCGGTGCTCGGGATGCCTAACATGAAATCGGCCAGCGCGGAGCCGGTAGCGCCGCGATTCTGCGGGTTCTGCGTGAAGGCGCCACTGAATGTGTAGTCGCCGCGAGCGCTCGAAGAGATCGCGAACCAACTCCGCACAAAGCGATAACTCCCCCCGAACTTCAAAGCGTGATTCCCGCTCTGGAAACTTAAATTGTCCTGCAAGGTTGTCGTCTCCGAGACTTTGCTATTCGGCAAGAAAGTCGCTTCACCAATAGTCGTCACTCCGGAGATCGTCATTTTAGGCAGCCCGGCTACGCCCGGCTGGCGCGGAATTCCTCCCAACCCGAACTGATCGTCAATATAATCCTGGACGAACGGAGTCAGCACGTCCTCGGTACGATTGAACCCGGCGCGGAATTCGTTCACTACGCGCGGGCTGAACGAGTGTGTCTCGCCTAATCCGGCCGCGTTCCCGGTTGAGGCTTTCACCGAACGCTGGAAGTTCGTGCTTCCCACCAACGGAGGAGCGAAGGGCCCCGGATAGCGGTAGTCGTACGTGAAGTAGCTGTAGCGCGCGAACAGGCTATCGCTCTGCGAGAGCTGCAAGTCGTGGCGGAAATCGAACCGGTTGGTCTTGATATTCTGCGTCGGGCTCACAGTATAGTTGTTCGCCGTGCCGGAAGAAGTCGGCGCGGGAAACAGCGCGAGCAGCTTGGCCGCCGCTGGATCGATCTGCGTTACCGGAATCTGATTTCCTCCGTACTGGGTCCTGCGGTAAACGCCGTTGCCGAGGCTCACTGTCGTATCCGGATCGAAGATCGCCCGCTGTCCGGCGAAATTTCCCGTCCTCATGGCCGCCGTCGGAACCGTGGTTACATACGTAATGCCGTCATTCTCCGGCGTTCGTTCAAAGCTCCCGAACAGAAACGCCCTGTTCTTCACGATCGGGCCGCCCAGCGTTCCGCCGAATTGATTTCGCCGCAGCACCGGCTTCGGCTGGTTAGGGTCTGCGAAGTAATCGCGCGCGTCGAATACGTTGTTGCGCACAAACTCGAACGCGTCGCCATGAATCTGGTTCCCGCCGCCTTTCAGGCTCGCATTCACTACCGCACCGGCTGAATAGCCGTACTCCGCCGAATAATTGTTCGTCTCTACTTTGAACTCTTGCACGGCGTCCACCGACGGCTGCACCGCGACAGGCGAGCTGTTCTGCTGGTCGAGCACTTTCGAGTTGTTGTCCACACCGTCGAGCAGAAAATTATTGAGCTGCGCGCGCACGCCGTTGGCGACGAACCCGCCGCCATCTTTCGTGCGATCGCCTTGCTTGGTTTCGAGCACTCCGGTCGAAAGCTTGGCTAATTGCAAGAAATTGCGGCCGTTCAATGGCAGATCCGAAACGGCGCGCGTATCGATCACTTGCCCCAAGGACGCGGTAGCATTATCCAGCAGCGGCAGCGTCGCTTTGACTTCCACCACTTCTTGCGTGCTTCCGACTTTCAGACGGAAATCGATGCGCGCCACTTGACTCACCGCCAATTGAATCCCGCTGCGGTTGACCGTTTCGAAACCGCCTTTCTTCACTTCAACTGTGTACTCACCCGGCGAGAGCACGGGAAACGTGTAATCGCCCGATTCATTGGTTACGGTTTTCGTGATAATTCCTGTGGCGGTGTTGCGCGCCGCCACGTCGGCGCCACTGACATTTGCGCCCGTCGCGTCGGTAACAATTCCTGTGATTTTACCTGTCGGCAACTGCGCGAATGCAGTAAACACCGCCAGAATCAATGTGATAGCAATGCGAGTCGGCATAAATCCCCTATCCCTATAGAGAATACGATATTTCGTATTCTCTTGTCTAGCCAAGTGCTGCCTGTTATATCACCACTGAACCGTGTGCGGAATGTGATGTTCCTCGAGCGCTGTTATTTCCTCCGAGGTTAATCGCAAGGACAATGCAGCAACCGCGTCTTCCAGATGATGCGGTTTGGAGGCTCCAATAATCGGCGCGGTCACCGCCGGATTGCGAAGGACCCAGGCAAGAGCGATTTGTGCGCGCGGCACTCCGCGCTTCGCGGCAACCGCGGCCACACTCTCGGCGACGCGTCGATCCGCCTCTGCGGTTTTGGTGTAAAGGCGTTTGCTGACTTGATCGGTTTCGGCGCGGCTGGTGCTCTCTTCCCAATCGCGCGTGAGCCGCCCGCGCGCCAGCGGGCTCCAGGGAATCACACCTACACCTTCGGCGGCGCAGAGCGGGAGCATCTCGCGCTCTTCTTCACGGACGATCAAATTATAGTGGTTTTGCATGGTGGCAAAGCGCGTCCACCCATGCCGATCCGCCAAATAGAGCGCTTTGGCGAATTGCCAGGCGTACATCGAGGACGCGCCGATATAGCGCACCTTGCCTATTTTGATCAGATCGTGCAACGCTTCCAATGTTTCTTCGATCGGCGTTTGGTTGTCCCAGCGATGAACCTGGTAGAGATCCACGTAGTCCATTCCTAATCGCGTCAAGCTGCCGTCGATGGCAGTCATAATCGCTTTCCGCGAAAGGCCGCTGCCGTTCGGCCCTTTGCGCCAGGGAAAGAAAGCTTTCGTTGCTACCACGATCTCATCGCGTTTGGCGAAGTCGCGCAGAGCGCGGCCTATGATTTCTTCGCTAGTGCCATCCGAGTAAGTATTGGCGGTATCGAAAAAGTTGATTCCCAGTTCGAGCGCGCGGCGCAGAAAGGGACGGCTGGCCTCTTCATCGAGGGTCCACGGATGCGTGCCGCGGCTCGGTATCCCGTAAGTCATGCAGCCCAGGCACAGCCGCGAGACATCCAGTCCGGTCTTGCCCAATTTCGTATATTGCATAGGTCGCGCTCTCACTTTTACACTAAACGCAGTGCCCCTTGTAGTGAATGATGAAGTCGTCGAAGACTCGATGACGCGCCGCTCTTACCAGAAATAGGTTTCGAGGATGTCGGGAGGTCCAGGCGTCGATCCAATTATCCGGGTATGAATGAGCGCCTGAAAATTCCGCCGCTTCCAATCGGAAGGCGCCTGTGACAACAATTTTGCTAGTGGCCGCGGATCGACCAGCAATTCGGCGGCAATTTGCGTGCCGAAGGTGGTCAGGCCGCAGGCGATCATCAGCGTGTTGCCAGTTTTCGAAATCCAAAATTCTGGAGACGATCGCGTAGTCCTCATCTGCATAGCAGGCTGCCTTCTCAAATCCGCGAAGCTCAGGTTGTCTCCCGCTTTGATCACATAAGAGTGCCTCATACCGGTGAGAGCAGCGGTCAATCTAGCTGCGGCGTAGGCGGCGCCGATTCCAACCCGGTCGCTCATTCTATTGGGGTCGCGTTCGGATTTGAGCACCGGCAAGAAAATCAACACCGGGTCCGGCTGATCGAGCATCGGCCCGCCGCGGCATCGCTGTTGGAACACTGGAAACCGCAGTACTGCTCGATTGAAACTGAACGGTTGGGACGTAAGTCCCGATCGGCAACGCGATGCGAATAGCGGACGGACTTGCTGCTGGAGCAACGCGGGCTCGAGCGGAAGGAAGGAGACACCATGGCGTCTGGGGCAAAGGCAATGGCACCATTCCGTTCAACACGTATGAGGAATCTCTGCGCGTGCCTCTGATTTGGAACCATGCGGGACGAATCCCGGCCGGGCGTATTGCCTCGCCCATGGTTTCCACTTACGATTACTTTCCAACAATTCTCGAATATTTGGGCATCCCGGCGCCGCCCTCGACGAAACGTGTCGGCCGCAGCTATGCGGCTTTTCTCCACGGAGATTCTCCCGACTGGCGAACACGGCTGTATTTCGAGTATTGCTAGGTCAGAAGCGTTCGTACCCGGAATTTAAAATACGTGGAGCGCGGCGAGGGCTGGCCCAGCGAAGTATTCGACTTGGAAGCCCATCCCCATGAATCCCGCAATCTGATTGCAGATCCTCAATATGCAAAACAGAAAGCGGCGCTGCATGCCGAGTTGACGGCCTATTTTTCGCGGCACGGTGCGCCGCCGATTGACAAATTGGCGCGAGACAACCAGACAGCTTCTACCTTCGGAAAGCGCCCAGTGCGGGCCGGGCCTTTCGCAGTAGCCGGCCTCCCTCTCGTTACACTAACGTTGAGTGCCCCTTGTAGTGAATGATGAAGTCGTCGAAGACTCCGTGTTGCGGGAGGAACGCCGCTCCCTGCAGGCAACGCATGGCGGGGATCTGAGTCACGAAGAAATCGGCCGGCTGGCGCGCCGCACCCTGGCCCTGCGTATCCTGCTGCGGCAAAAAGCCGAAAGCGACCCGGATCTTAGCAAGGAAGCGAATATGGACGCGCGCATCGAGCGCCTACTCGATCGCGCTTCGGCCGATGTCCAGCGCCCGAACCGGAAAGAAATCGACACGTTTTACAAACTGAACCGCTCGCAATTTGCGATGCCCGAGACCATACGCGTCGCGCACGTCGTGAAGAATGTCACCGAGACGTTTTCGCGAAACGAAGCGCTTGCCGAAATCACTAAGGCAAAGGAAGCGCTCGATAGCGGCGTGGAATTTGCAAAAGTGACGGAGCAGTTTTCCGATTGCCCGGCGAATGGCGGCGATCTGGGCTGGTTTGCGCGCGGGCAGATGGTGGAAGAGTTCGACGAGAACGTCTTCTCCCTGTCCGAAGGCGAGACCGGCGATGTGTTTGAAACGCGCTTCGGCTTCCATATCGCGCGTTTGAACGGCCGCCGTCCGGCCGGCATCCAGCCGCTCAGCCAGATGCGCGACGCGATTGCCAGAGAACTCTTCGAGCGGCGAAAGCGCCGCGCCCTGGATAAGTACTTCGACGCGCTGCTGTCGGAATCGCGTGTCGAATGGAAGACGGCCGCGCCATGAATCCCTGCTGTGTGCCGAGCAGAGAACGCGCTGCGCTGCTGGAGGCTTCGCGCCAGGCCTCTGCCGAGCGGCGGCGCGCCAACGCCGGTTCAACCGCTGGCATGCTTCGCCTCGAAGGCGGGCCCTTTCTGATGGGCACCGACTTCGGCCAGGGCTTTCCCGCCGATGGCGAAGGACCGGTGCGTAAAATCGCTCTCGATCCGTTCTTTATCGACGCCCATCCAGTGACCAATGAAGCCTTCGAAGAATTCGTTAAGGCGACCTCCTATACGACCGAGGCAGAGCGCTTCGGCTGGTCGTTCGTGTTTCGCGGCCATATACCGCCCGGCGAATACGATCGCCTGGTAGAAGGTACCGTGCCGGGCGCGGAGTGGTGGTGCAAAATTTCCGGAGCGAATTGGCAGCGTCCGGAAGGTCCGGATTCGAGCTATGCCGGCCGCGCGCACTATCCGGTCACGCACGTTTCCTGGAACGATGCGCAGCATTACGCAACCTGGGCAGGGAAGCGCTTGCCGACCGAAGCCGAATGGGAATTCGCGGCGCGCGCCTCGCTCGAGCAAAAACTGTATCCATGGGGCGACGACCTCACGCAAGGCGGCCGC
>JACZCX010073331.1_pt1 | contig 11116 bp, 8 predicted proteins | sample 8641831 | NCBI WGS metagenome assembly JACZCX01 (sample SAMN15324608, study PRJNA640507) | soil metagenome | isolation source: intercropping sugarcane | place: China: Luxin town, Laibin City, Guangxi Province | collected 2019-07-25 | depth 10cm m
CGCGGCGAGATTACACGAGAAGGGAGCTGGGCCTCGGTGAGGCCAGCTCCGTTTCTCCCGATTCTGACGCTCGTTCGTCGTACACCAATCGCCCTGCTATACCCCACCAGCCAAGCCCGATCAATCAACGGGGAAATCACCAGGGAAAGAATGAGTACTCCTAGCCTACCTATCGGTGCAGTCGGGTGTACCACTGGTTGGGATGCCACGCTGGCTTCGTCTCATTGTCGTCGGTTTGGCGCGAGGTATGACCCTCGTTCGCTTCCTCTACAAGCTCATCCTCGGAATCCTCCACTGACTCAAGGAACGACCGTTCCTTCGAATCGATGTACCACCAATCCCTCGGTTGCTTCTCCCATGGACCTCGGCCCTTGAAGTATTCGTCCAGCTCCACACTCGGATCGGTGGTGGTTTTCAAATCCGAACAGAGCGGATCCAGTTCTTGAACTTGCAGATTCGCCCACTCCAGCCAAGACTGAGCTTCCGGGCTCTGATCCTCTTTTTGCTCAAATGCCGCGATGAAACGCCTCAACCGCTCAGCATGCTCCCAAGCGCGCAACTGATTGACCAGCTTCAACCTTTGCAATCTGAGTGTCTCCTCAGCACGCGCCGCTGCAATCCGGCGTTTCTCCGCTGCATTGGCTCTGGCTGCTTCTTCCTCCCGCGCAAGGCGATCTGCCAACAGCTCTGCCTCCCATGACGGGAGGACAGCCATGACTTCATGCAGCTGCGCTTCAAGAGATTTGTTGGGGCGATCTTTCCAAGTGTTGGGGCAGTTGCGGATTGGGTATTTGTCGAACTCCAAGGTGAATTCCCCCGTGCCCACCAAAACGTAGGCAGGTCGCCATGTCTCGTGGTAACGCTCGCCTCGCCGCCCTGGAGGCCTTGGCGGCGGCGGTGGCGGTGCCGTCTGCTTCGTCCGCTCGTTGAGTCGAAATGTGACGACACCTTCTTTCAGAACCAGCTCGGTTTCACCGCGCTTTTCCGAAATACGAACTTCGTATCCCTTGCTCTCAAACTGTTTGATCAAGACATCCATCAAGATCAACGCTCGTTCGAGCTGAGCGGCCGATGTTCTTACCCGCAATACCTTCTGGTACTCGTAATTCAGCGGTATGACGCCCTTGTCCTCCTTCTGCCCCTTCGTAGCCGATTTGAGCGCTGCGACCAGACGATGAGGCTTCACCAATGCTGTCGGGATCTCGATCAATGGGCCGGCGGGAACCTCGACCTTCGGAGACGTCGGTGGTGGATTCTCAAGCACGGTGAACCATACCGAATCCGGCTGATCTGGCTTGGGTTGCGGCAACGGCGGAGTCTCCACCATCCTGCCTGACTTCACAATGGCCCAGTGTCCTCGAGTCGGGAGGGGAATTCCTGCTTTTCGGCAGGCCTTTGCGACAGCGACATCAGATACGCCGATTTCTTTGGCGATGACCAGCATCGGGCGCTCCCATACCATCTTGTAGAGGTCTTCCCGCGTGAATTTGATTTGTTTGTACATGGCGCCTCCCTATTCGTGAAGGAAGTTCATCACCCGCGACGTGACTGCGAACTCTCGCATGTCCAAGGCGTCATCGCGCCAGGGCACCCATATGGGCCGGCCTATCCACGAATGAATGAATTGAGCCGGGAGTGTTCAAAGGGCGTCGACAAACTGAGCGATGTACTCGCCTAGTTCCGCGCCAGACCGACCAAAAGTTATCCCAAGCGCATCGTGCGCGCTATGAAGCAGGCTGGCTTGACGGACGATCTGCTGACGGACTTTGTGACCGGTACGTCAGATTGAACACCGTATCAGCCAGCCAACGTCGGAAGTCGTCGTTGTCCTGGAATTGCTTGAACAACTGTGTATCGTCGTTCAACAAGGCTGTCATGACCCGGCCCAGCGCCTTGTCATGCTCGACGCGCGCGTTCTGTGCGTCGGAGTTGAGCCGGGCGTTCTGGTAAGCCCGATCCGCTTCCACTCTCGCGGGAATCTCCTTGGTCACGATTTGGCGCACGCGGTCGGCGTCACTCCATGGAATGTTGCCGAAGAGATCATTGAACGACTTCAGGATGTTGGACAGACGGTCGAGCTCCGGTTCGGGTTTGTGGCCGCCTCCACGCGTCGGCAGCGGATCGATTTGCGCGTCCTGGTCAGCCAGCGCGATCTTCATCGTTGCCCGTTTCTCGACACGGTAGCTGTCCATGTCGATGGCTTGCAGAACGCCGCGCGACAAATCTTCTTCGACGGGTGCTGGCAGCTTGGGCACAAGGAACGTGAGGAAGATCGACAGCTTTTCCCACGCGACATTGGAGTAAGGCAGAATCGACGCGAGGAAGCCGTACACGCGCACGAAGGCCTTGGCATTGCCCTTGAACGTCACCTGTTCGTCTTCGTCCAGCGCGTCCTTGTAGGTCGCCACGCAGGCATCGAGGATGGGATCAAGCGATTCGCGAGCGGCCCCTGCCAAATACCGCTGCACAAAGTCATCGATTTGCGTCACCGAGTAGACCTGCTGCTGGTCCAGTTCCGACTGCAAATCGTGCAGCTTGTTGGGATCGGTTTCTTCGCTCAGGAACGTCGTCCGGTAGTAGGGTTCGAAGGCGTCCCGGATATCGTCGGCACTGTTCATGAAGTCCAGCACGAACGTATCGCGTTTCTTCGGGTGAGCGCGGTTGAGGCGCGACAGGATCTGCACCGCCTTGATGTTCGATAGCACCTTGTCCACGTACATGGTGTGCAACAACGGCTCGTCGTATCCGGTCTGGAACTTGTCGGCGCAGATCAGGAAGCGGTAGGGATCCTTCTGGATGTTGTCCGCGATGTCCTTGGACGGAAACCCGTTGAGCGAGGCCTCAGTAACTTTCCCGGCCCCGAAGTCATGTTCGCCCGAGAACGCGACGATCGCCTGATAGGGGCTCTTGCGTTCGATCAGGTATTCGCGGAAGGCATGGAAATACTGGATGGCCCGTTCGATGCCGGTCGTGACCACCATGGCCCGCGCTTCACCGCCGATCTTGTTGCGCGCGATCACCTGCTCATGGAAGTGATCCACCATGATCTCGGCCTTGCGTCGGATCGCGTGCTCATGACCCTCCACATACCGCCGCAACTTCTTCTCGGCCCTGAGCGCATCGAATTCGGGGTCGTCCTCGACCTTCTTGATCAGCCGGTAGTAGCTCTCAACCGGCGTATAGCTTGCCAGTACGTCCAGAATGAAATGCTCCTGGATGGCCTGCTTCATCGTGTAGCTGTGGAACGGCTTGTGCTGCACCTTGCCATTGGCATCCGGCGATAACGGATCACCGAACATCTCCAGCGTCTTGTTCTTGGGCGTGGCGGTGAACGCAAAGTAGCTTGCGTTGCCCAGCAACTTGCGTGAGCGCATCCGTTGCTCCAGCGCATCGTTGACCGCGTCTTCCGGGTCAACCTCGGCCAGCGCCTCACTCATTGCGGCGGACGTTCTGCCACCTTGGCTGGAATGTGCCTCGTCGATGATGATCGCGAAATGGCGCCCGCGCTGTTCTTCTCCGATCTCGTCGATGATGAAGGGAAACTTCTGGACGGTCGAAATGATGATCTTCTTGCCGCTCTCGATGAACCGGCGCAGGTCACCCGAGTGCTCGGCATGTCCAAGCGTCGCCCCTACTTGCGCGAACTGTTTGATGGTGTCGCGGATCTGCTGGTCCAGAATCCGGCGATCCGTAACCACGATGATGGAGTCGAATACATCTCGCCCATTCTTGCGCAATCCGATCAACTGGTGTGCCAGCCAGGCGATGGAATTGGATTTGCCGCTGCCGGCGGAGTGCTGAATCAGGTAACGCTTGCCGGCGCCTTCTTCGCTGGCGTCTGCCAACAAGCGACGTACCGCGTCGAGTTGGTGGTATCGCGGCCAGATTTGCGTGCGCCGTTTGCGACCCGTTTTCGGGCCCTTCGTTTCGGTGATCTGGGCGTAGTTCTCGATGATGTCGGTCAGGCCATCCCGCGTCAGAACGTGTTTCCAGAGGTAATCGGTTTTAAGGCCATCCTGATTGGGCGGATTGCCCGCACCATCATTCCAGCCACGGTTGAACGGCAGAAACCACGATGCCTTGCCCTGCAGGTGCGTGCAGAACCACACCTCTGCCTCATCCACAGCGAAGTGCACAATGCAGCGGCCGAACTCGAACAACTTCTCCCGGGGATCGCGGTCACGCTGATACTGTTCGATCGCATCCGAGACGGTCTGCTTGGTCAAGCTGTTCTTCAGCTCGAAGGTGGCGATTGGCAGGCCATTGATGAACAGCGCCAAGTCCAGCGCACGCCGAGTTTCGTCGCGGCTGTAGCGCAACTGTCTCGCCACGCTGAAGCGGTTCAGCGCGTAACGCTCCGTCGCTGCCGGATTGCCGGGTGACGGCGTGCCATAGAACAGGTCCACGTTATGCGCGCCGTGGGCGATGCCGTGGCGCAACACGTCGATCGTGCCGCGCTTGGTAATCTCGCCCTGCAAGCGGGCCAGGAACTTGCGTCGCGTCGGACCGTCTTTTTCAAGCTCGAAGGCTTCAACGATGCCGGGTTGGGTGGTGCGGAGAAACTCCGTCAACTGCGCGAGATCGACACAGTACTCGCGGTCGTAGTCCCGGTGATCGCCGCCAATCCAGCCGACGCCACCATAGGCCGGCGCCGGCCTGCGAATCTCATCTTCCTTGGAGGGTGCGCAGTCATGGCCCGCCAGTGCCACACAGATCAATCGTTCCAGGCTTGCTTCGCTGGTGTCGGTGACGGGCACGCTGACAATTCCCCCAATGGACAAGGCCAAGCAACTCTCAAGCAATTCCCGTGCCGCAATGGATTGGCGCCATGCGGCGACTGGCACTTTCCCCAGCCTACCCCATCCCTGGTCCGGCGCATTTGCCAGCGTGGCACTTACGCGCGGGCGGCGGCACCAGATGCCAGCCAATCATGCTGACGGAGGGTGTCGTACGCCAGTCCGATCTGTCGCGGGGTGAACCCCTGCTTGCGATCGTTCCACGCGTAGGTATGCACCACGACATCGGCAAGGTCCGCGGCGTGCTCGCGCGTGACCACCCAATGCACGGTAGCCAGCAATTCCAGCCCGAATGGTGACTCGAAGCCATTGACCAGGTTCGCGACGCGATCAAAACGCTCGCGCGTGGAAACGTCTTGGGACAAGAAAGCTTCGGCTTCGCCCACGGCGCCCGGTACCAACCCAAGCTGCGTGTCGGGTGCATCTTCTCCGCGATAGCCGGACACCATGTGCCCTTCCATCGCGTTCAATACGTGACGGAGCTTTTCCGCGTAAGGGCCATAATGCCCCTTAACGTACTGCAGCCGCAGCGGCTCCCCAGCTTCCTGCATGAAGTACATCAGCTTGTGCACTTCCAGCAGGCTGACGAACGGATCGAGCAGGCCAGCAAGGTAGCGCCGCATCAAACCGATGAGCGCGGCGCGACCCGGCGTCATCCTGGGGACTGCCTTGGGCCGGAAAGCCTTGCCGCCATCATGCTGCCCATTGGGTTCGTACACCGTCACGCGCACGTCGCCGATCTCGCCCATGGCGGAGTCGATCCGCGCTCGTACCTGCGTCCAGTCAAGGCCGCCCAAGCCGCTGCCAAGCGGGGGAATGGCAATGGAACGAATGCCGCGCGTGCGAATCTCTTCGACCAACGCGTGCAGGCCAGCCTCGATATCCTCGTAACGGCTCTTGCCGCGCCAGTGTCGCTTGGTCGGGAAATTGATGATGAACTTGGGATTGTGCACGAAGCCGGTTTCGTACACGAACATCCGGCCGGGCTGCACCTCTTCCCGCTTGCACGCTTCCGCATAGGCGTCGAAATTGCCGGGAAAGGTATTCTTGAATTGCAGGGCGATACCTCGCCCCATCACGCCGACGCAGTTGACCGTGTTGACCAACGCTTCAGTGTCCGCCTGCAGGATGTCGCCTGTGGTGTAGTCGATCATCGCCGCCTCTCCCGACCTCAATAGTACCATTCCTGTTTGATCTCGATTCGGGGCCGATGTTCCGCTCCGCTCAGGGAGTTGGCCACCTGTTGGGCCACCGTACGGGTGTGCACCCCGATACGCTCAACCAAGTTCCATGGGAATCGCTGCTCGACCAGGAATTCAGCCTGTTTGCCTTCCTTGACGTTGGGGTTGCGAAAGTCCCGGTTCTCAACCGCAGCCCAGTTGATTTCGCCGAGCTGGTTGAGGTTGCAGCGCGATTCGAAATACCCGCTCCCGGCGTTGGACAACGTGAAGGCCCAGCGTTGGTGGTGAGCCTGCACCCATTCAACCGTGCGGAGCAAATCGGCTTCCAGGTGAACGATGGGTTCCTGCCCGCCGCGGTACGTCAGCTCGGGATGATTGTTGCAGTAGAACAGAAACAACATGATCGATCGCGGGCAGAAGTAGAACGGCACGCAGTCGCCCACATGCAGGCTGGCATGGCAATCGAGCAGCGATTGCAAGCGGCGTTGCTTGATGCCCGACATGCCAATCGTCGTGCCGCAACCATTGCGGTTCACCATCTGCGCATCGCAGAACAAGTAGCCGTCCGCGAGCACCGAGCGCAGCCGATCCACATGCAGGATGTGATACAGCTTCGGTTGCGCCGGCACGGCCATGGTCAGACCTCGGCTTCTTCGATTGCCGTGTCGTCCATTTCTTCGGATTCGGCCGCATCCTCGTCGGCCGGGGCTTCCGCTGCGTCTGCCGCTCCCACGTTGGAGACTTCGTCCGGTAGGCACGCAGCGGCTTCACGTACGTCCAGTTTGCCGGTCACTACGTCAGCGATCAGGCGCGTGCGGAATTCGCGGAGGAGATCAATTTCCCGCTCGGTGCGAGAAGTGGTCGCCTCGCGCACCATGCATTCAAGGGCAACGAATTTTGCTATTTCGATTTGTTCTTTGAGCGGCGGCAGAGGCAAATGCATAGTCTTGAACGCTGCGTTTGGCAGATGAGTCTGATTGAATCCATCATCGTGAGCGAGCAGTTCCGGATGGCGGTCCGCAACATAGACCAAGAATCGAGGGTAAATACGAAGGGGCCGTAGAATGCAAACGCGCTGATTCACCGCGAAGCTCCGGTTGTCGTCTACCAAATACGCGCGGGCTAGAGCGCGCCCCGCGGCAGATCACTCATCACCATTAGGACGTCGCCTTGACGCGCAGGACTCAAATTCTCAGTGCATCGCCGGAAGCTACGACCGTTAGTCGACACAAACCGTGCGGTCACACAAATGTGCTCGCCGTCTGGTTCGACGAACTGCTCATGAGCCTTCGCAGAGATGAAGCTGCAAACGGCGCCAGCGCGAGAGACCTCCCAATGTTCAGGCACATCACCGATGCCCTCTATGCCGGAGCGCTTCAGGCGCACGCTCGGATTGAGGCCGCGGGTGACGGCTCTATGGATGATCGCGTGCTTCTCCTCCTCCAGCAGTTTCACGAGTTTCTGCTTGACCCGGATCGCCTTGCCGATCCGACGCTCTGCATGATCAAGAAACCGCACAATCGCCGCCTGGTCCTCCAGCGGCGGCACCAACACCGGCATTCGTTTGATGTCCTTGAAGTCGAAGTTTTGGCGCAGTCCGGAACCGTAACCGTAAATGATCTTCAGCCGGTCGTAGGCATTGAGGTACTGATAACCGAAATCATTGTTGAGCCGGGCTGAGGTTTCGAGGCACAGGTAAGCTGAGGTGATGATGCCCCGATCGCGCGCGTGGCCGACTCGCAAGCTGGCTCGATCGTTCTGCAGATCAGTGGTCCGGATGATGATGTTGCCCGGTTCAACAATCTGGTACGTCTCGAACGACTCCGGCACCAAGCCGCGCAATTTCTCTTGCGGCTTGATTACTATCCGACCATAGCTTAGCGACAGAACGGTCTTCTCGACCAAGCCCGTATTCTTAATTTCGCGTGGCCGGTATACAGCTAGCGCCGGCAACAACTCCCAATGGGCAGGAACCTTTCCCAACCATGGCACGCCGGATTCCTGCATGTTCTGGTATGACTTGAGTTTGGTAATCACGGCGCAGCCCCCAGCCGCGTTGCAACGCAATCATCCAGTTGCCGGTGCAGAAGGGAGATCAACGACAGGTAGTCGGCCGCATCGTCCTCGCCCTCCCAAAGGATCTTCGGTTGATGGGCCAAAGGGTTTCTGACAGCAGCGAAGCAGCCCTTGAGCAGCGCGGCGAATCCCTTGTGCTCGGATTTCTCGGTTTCGGTCCTGAGGGTATTAAACGCAAGAAGCGGCTGGTCGACCGAAAACACCCGGTCGACCAAGGCCGCCCCATCCAGTTGAACCCCTGACTTGTCTCGAATGGCTTGCGCCAAGCCCTTCGATGCTTCGAACACTGCATGGAAGTAGTTTTCCTGCATCAGTTCTGCGCGACAGTATTTCAGCACTTCCGCATGCAAACGCCGACCACGAAATTTTTCCCGAATGTTGCGAGCACGCTTTTCGGCTTCATCGAGCGTGGTTGCAGCGGTCACTGCCCGGAACTGTCCATCAGAACCGTATTCGAGGCCCGAGAAGGAGAGGATCTCGTTTAACTCTCGTCTGTGTTCTTCGAACTCCTCGTTCCGTCCCACGAACCGAGCTGGTGCAATGAAGGCGTGAATAAAATCAACAATGCGGTTGGCACAGCGATCTTTTTTCTGGCATTCAAGGAAGATCGCATACAAACGTCGCCACTTCGTTGACTCGCGGGAGGTGTCCGCCAGACTTCGATCCCGAAGCACACGGCTGATATCACTTCCAGAACCACATTCGCCTAGCACGCGCGCAAGCGCTTCGACCTGGCTCTCCGGAAATGAAGGCACAGTGGCCATTAGAGTGCTTCTCCTCCGACGATCTCCGCGACCAAGCCTTCGCTTTCTCTTTTTAACGTCACGATGTCAGCGCGAATCTCCTCAAGCGTACGCAACGGCCGTGGTTTGTAGAAGTACCGGGTGAAACTGATCTCGTAGCCCGTTTTGATGTTGTCCGGTGTGTACCAGGCATCGGGTGCGTAGGGCAGGACTTCGCGGCGGATGAACGCGTCAATGCCGCCTTCTTCCAGCAGCGGGATTTGCTCGCTGTCGCGCAGGTCGGGGTCGGGCTCGTACTCGACCACCGCAGGTTTGCCCTTGATGATGGTCTCGAACAGACCGCGGAGCGGATCGGCAGCGACACCTTTCTTGTGGATTTTTCGGATCACCGGCGTAGCGTTGTCGTTGCGGTCGCAGGTCTCCTTGAGCTTCTTGATCTCGGCGGAGGTGTAGGCGCGCTCGGGGTCGATGCCCTTCAACTTCAGCGGTCGCTCGACCGTTACTTTCCAATAACCGAATGCCTCGTTGGGGAAGATTTTCGATTGCTCGCTTTCCTCGAACTGCTGGAAAGTGTCGACGATGCGCGCAATGTCCTCTTCCGAGAGTTCGCAATTCTTCTTGCCGAGGTTCTTGCGCAGCGGTTTGTACCATTGGGTGGCATCGATCAGTTGCACCTTGCCTTTGCGATGTTCCGGCTTGCGGTTGGTGAGCACCCACACGTAGGTCGCGATGCCGGTGTTGTAGAACATGTTGAGCGGCAGTGCGACGATGGCCTCCAGCCAGTCGTTCTCGATGATCCAGCGGCGGATGTTGCTTTCGCCTTGACCGGCATCGCCGGTAAACAGCGAACTGCCGTTGTGCACCTCGGCGATGCGGCTACCAAGCGGCGTATCGTGTTTCATCTTGCTCAACAGGTTGGCCAGGAACAACATCTGGCCATCCGATGAACGCGTGACCAACGAGTACTCCGGGTCGCCATCATGATTGATGACGAAGCGCGGATCCTTCATGCCGCTCTTGCCGCCCATCCGTTCCAGATCGCTCTTCCAGCTTTTGCCGTACGGCGGATTCGACAGCATGAAATCGAATTCACGAGACGGAAACGCATCGTTGGCGAGCGTGGAGTATTCGGGCCCTCCGATGAGGTTGTCGGCGTTGTCGCCGTCGCCTTGCAACAACAGGTCGGCTTTGGCGATGGCGTAGGTCTCGGCGTTGATTTCCTGACCGTATAGATGCGTCGCTACCTGTTTGCCGTGTTCGTGCGCGAGCTGCCGCAACGTTGCCTCGGCGACCGTAAGCATGCCGCCCGTGCCACACGCCCCGTCATACAGAAGGTAAGTGCCCGATTCGATTTGCTCGGCGATGGGTTCGAAGATCAGCCGCGCCATCAAGCGGATGGCGTCCCGCGGCGTCCAGTGCTCGCCCGCTTCCTCGTTGTTCTCTTCGTTGAAGCGGCGCACCAGCTCTTCGAACATGGTGCCCATCGCATGGTTGTCGAGGGCAGGGTGCTTGATGGAACCGTCGCCATTCCTGACGTGCTCCGGGCTGAGGTTGACTTCCGGCGACAGGAATTTTTCCATCAGGGGGCCGAGGGCGTCGGCCTTCGACAGGCGCGGAATCTGGTGACGAAATTCGAAGTTCTCCAGGATCACCTGCACGTTGGGCGAAAAGCCGTCCAGGTAGGCTTCGAAGTCTGCCTTGAGCTGCTGCTGATTGGCGCGTGCGCGCAAGTCGCGCAGGGTGAACTTGGCCGTGTTGTAGAACGCCTGCCCGGCGGCGTTGCGCAAAGGCAAGTCCTGATTGGTGATGCGGGCCTTGTCCAGATCGGCCTTCATCTTCATCACCGCCTGCTTGGTCGGCTCCAGCACGGCATCCAGCCGGCGCAGCACGGTCATCGGCAGGATCACGTCGCGGTACTTGCCGCGCACGTATAGGTCGCGCAGCACATCGTCGGCGATGCCCCAGATGAAGTTGGCAATCCAGTTGAGGTTGGGTGCTTCGGTCATGATCTCCCCTGACAGGTGCGGCTGCGCTGCTTAAGCGCATTGCAGGATAGCAACGGCCACCAAAATGAGCCAAAAATGGTCGCTCCAACGGGGAACCTTGTGGCTCCCCGGCGTTATGTCCCTCGCTTTCGATGCAGACGGCCGAGGTGCGCGCCCAGCCCGAACAGGAATGACGGACGTACTGGCGTCGGAGTTACCGGCGCCAAGCTCGGAAATAAAGTTGCTTGATGGCGTCACGCCGCGTCCGTCGACCTTCCTTCCACGGACAATTGGGGACTTGGAAAAAATGGGCCCACCAGGACTCGAACCTGGAA
>JACZCX010038813.1_pt1 | contig 11013 bp, 7 predicted proteins | sample 8641831 | NCBI WGS metagenome assembly JACZCX01 (sample SAMN15324608, study PRJNA640507) | soil metagenome | isolation source: intercropping sugarcane | place: China: Luxin town, Laibin City, Guangxi Province | collected 2019-07-25 | depth 10cm m
CCAACTCAATCGATGTCCCGGGCGCCCAACGGACGAATCGATACGGCCCGCTGCCAACCGGTGCGCGTCCGAATGCCGACGTGCGCCACCGCTCCGGCGCGATCGTGTCCAACAAATGCGCCGGGAGAATGCGCGGCGAATAGGTGGCCGCGTAGAACTCGTCCGGCGTGCGCGTGTGAAACCACACTACTGCGGTCGTCGAATCGCGAACGGATACGGAGTCGATGTTCGAGAGGAGCGGCGCCGCGATCGACCCCGCGGCGCTGTCCTTGAACACGCGAAACGAAAACCGCACGTCGCGCGCGGTGACGGGCACGCCGTCCTGCCATCGCGCGCGCGCATCGATGTGAAACGCGATCGACAACGAGTCCGGCGCCCAACGCCACCGATCGGCCAGACGAGGCCGGTAGTCGCGGTCGCCAATGGTGTTGAGCGTGCTGTCGGGATCGGCTAACCGCTCGAAGATCTGATCGGAGATGGCCGCGCCCTGCGACGTCGCCGTGAACGGCGGCATCAGCATGTCCGCGTCCGCCGCGAGACTCACGACCAATTCGCGCGGATGTACATCGCTCGGCGGAGTACGGTGACAGCCTGCGGCGGCCACCACGATGGCGATCGCCGCGCGCGCGGGTCGGATCCATGCGCATGCCCAACGCGAACGTCTGCGCGGACGCGTACTCGCGACCATTCGGCATACTCGTGTGGCGAGCTCGTCGCCACGGGGCGGTGGTGCGTCGATCATCCTCGTGTGGAAAATGCCGGGAAGGAACACGGACGCGCGTCGTAGCGGCCGCGCGCGGCTACTGGAACGAACGTACAGGCCTGAGAGGCGTGCTGTACAGGAGATCTGTCAACAACCGAACCCTGGAACGTTAGCGACGTGCAAAGCCTTTAAACTCGAAGGAATCGCGCCTGTCCGTTGGTCGCGCGAATATCGCTTACGAAGGAGCTGAGACATGACGACATCGACCATTCATCCGACGACAACCACCAGTACCTGGACTCTCGACCCGGCGCACACGCTCGTGGAGTTCGCCGCGAAGCATTTGATGATTACCACTGTGAAAGGCCGCTTCACCGACGTGACCGGCACCATTCAGATGGATGAGGCGGACCCCGCTGCATCATCGGTCGAAGCCGTGATCAAAGCGGCGAGCATCGACACGCGCACGGACCAACGCGACGCGCACCTCAAGTCGGCGGACTTTCTCGAGGTGGAGCGGTATCCGGAGATCAGGTTCAAGAGCACGAAGGTCGAGCGCGTGGGCGACGCACACTATCGCGTCACCGGCAACCTCACCATCCACGGCGTGACCAAGCCGGTAGCGCTCGACGTGCAGGACGAAGGTCGCACCAAGGATCCGTGGGGCGGTGAGCGCGCCGGCTTCAGCGCCACTACCCGCATCGACCGCCGGGACTTCGGCCTAACGTGGAATCAGGTCGTCGAAACCGGCGGTGTGGTCGTGAGCAACGAGATTCGGATCACGCTCGAGGTCGAAGCGACCAAGACCGCAGCCTGACGCTATTCGTCGCGGAGCGTCACGACGGGATCCACCCGCGTGGCGCGCCGCGCCGGAAGCAGCGTGGCCAACACGGCCACACCACACAACAACAGCGATACGAGCGTGAGCGTCGCCGGATCCGTGGGCTGCGTGTCGAACAATTGACTGCGCATGAGGCGCGTGAGCGCGAAGGCCGCGCCGAGGCCGACGGCCACGCCGCCCAGCACCAACGCCAGCGCTTGTCGCATGACCATCATCAACACGTCGCGTGCGCGTGCACCGAGCGCCATGCGGATGCCCATCTCGCGGCTGCGCTGGGTCACCGAGTACGACGTGACGCCGTAGATGCCGAGGGACGCGAGCAGGAGCGCGAGCCCGGCGAAAATGCCGAGCATCACCATGGACAGGCGGCGCTGCCCCATGGACGACCCGATCATCTCATCCATGGTGCGGATGTGCGCCACCGGCTCGTTCTTGTCCACCGACTGGACCGCGGCGCGCACGGCGCCGGCGTACTGCGCCGGCGGCCCAACGGTGCGCACGGCGACCGTTAGGCGGTCGATGCCATCGGCCTGCGCATACGGGATGTACAGCTGCGGCCGCGGGTCGGCCGCGAGCCCTTCCTGCTTCGTGTGCTCGACCACACCAATGATGGTGCGATACCGCGTGCTGTCGGTCGCCGCCGGCGAGCCGAACCACATGCGGCGACCGATCGGATCATCGCCCGGGCGCATGAACCGGCGCACGAACTGGTCGTCCACGACCACCACCCGCAACGCGCCGTCGGCGTCGGCGTCGGTGAAGGTGTGGCCGCGCGTGACGGCGATGCGCAGGGACGAGAAGTAGCCGGGACTCACATATCGCACGTCGCCCCACGGCATGGCTCCGTTAGGCGGCGGCGTGTAGCCCTCCACGTTGTAGCTCCCGGTGGACCAGCCGCCGCTGAACGGCATCACCGTGGCGCCGCCGGCGCCGCGCACCCCAGGCAGCTGGGCGAGCCGCGGCATCACGGCATTGAAGAACGCGGTGCGGGCCGTGTCTGTCGGGTACGAGAGGGCGGGGAGCGACAGCTCGAACGTGAGCAGATGCGAGGGATCGAATCCCGGATCGACCGCGGCGAGCTTCGTGAAGCTCTTGATGAGCAAGCCGGCCCCGCTCAACAGCGTGAGCGCGAGCGCGACTTCGGCCACCACCAACACGCGGCGCAACGTGGGGCCGGCGCGGTCGGCGGTACCGCTCCGGCCGCCTTCCTTGAGCGTGTTGTGCATGTCGCCCCGCGACATTTGGAGCGCCGGCGCCGACCCGAACAACACCCCCGTGACTAACGCAACCACCAGCGTGAACAGCAGCACGTGGCCGTCGATGCCCAACTCGCTCACCCGCGGCACGTTGCTCGGGTTCCCCGCCACCAGCACCCGCACGCCGATGTACGCGAACAGCAAGCCCAGCGCCGCGCCCACCAATGACAGGATCGTGCTCTCGACCAACAGCTGCCGCACCAGATCGCGCCGGCGCGCGCCTAACGCAGTACGGATCGCGACTTCCTTGGTGCGCCCCGCGGCGCGCGCGAGCATCAGGTTCGCCACGTTGGCGCACGCGATGAGCAACACGAATCCGACCGAGCCCAACAGCACGAACAGCGCCGGGCGGATGTCGCCCGTGCCGAGCTCGGTGAGCGATTTCACGCCCAGCGTCCAGTCCTGCGGAATCTGGTCCGGGTGATCCTGCCGCAGCTGCGCCGCAAACGCGTGCATGTCGCGCTGCGCCTGCTCGATGGTGACGCCCGGCTTGAGCCGCGCCGTGAGCTCCAGGTACTCGTTGGTGTACGATTGCGGCACGAAGTCGCTGTCGGCGAGCGCGAGCGGCGTCCAGATCTCCGCATCGTGCGACCAGAAGTCGTGGAACGTGGGCGGCATCACACCCACGATCGTGTACGCGACGCCGTTGAGCGACATCGTCCGGCCCAACACGTCCGGCCGGCCGCCGTACAACCGCTGCCACAGGCCGTCGCTCAAGACCACGACGCGGTTGCGCCCGGGCACATCCTCGTCCGGCAGAATCGCTCTGCCTAACGCAGGCGCCACGCCGTAGGTGCGGAAGAAGTCGCCCGACACCTTGGTGCCGCGCAGCCGCTGTGGATCGCCGACGCCCGTGAGGTTCGCCTGCCAGTCGCCCTCGACCGCGACGCTCGTGAACAGCCGCGTGCGCTCCCGATAATCGCGGAATCCCGGCGCCGACACGGGCGCCTCGAGCTTGAGCGATGGATAGTCGTGCTGAATCGTGACCAGACGATCCGGCTCGGCGTACCCGAGTGGTCGCAAGAGCACCGTGTTGACGACGCTGAAGATCGCGCTGTTGGCGCCAATCCCGAATGCCAGCGTTAGCACGACGATGGCGGTGAACGCTGGGTGCGCGCGCAAGCGGCGCAGCGCGTAGCGGATGTCGCCGGCCAGAGTATCCATGCAGTCACCTACGAAAGCCGAGGGGGGTTTCGTTTCGACAGCGGACGGCGCCGGTGGGTTTGTGCGTGGCGGAAACAACTGGGGAAGGGGGAAGCGCTCGCTGTCGCTCGTTTAGGGAAGCGCTACGCTTGGGGAAGTGGCGGCGACGCCGCCTTAGGAGCGGAACAACATCAGTGGCCTGCGCGATTGGGGTACCGTGCGCGAGCCCGCGCGGTCCGGTACTCTCCATCCAGGGACAATTGATGTCCTTCCGCTCCCTAAGGCGGCGTCGCCGCCGCTTCCCCAAGCGTAGCGCTTCCCTAAGCGAGGGGTCAGCGAGCGCTTCCCTGGTTCCCTAGTGGTCGCCCGTCTCTGAGATCAGAGGTGCGCTATCGGTGCCGCACGCAGAGCACAGCGGAGGCGCCGGTCGCGTAGCAAGCGCCGACGCGGGCGGCATGCGTATTGTCCGCCGGAGTGAGCGGGTGCGCGCTGCGGGTCCAGCGCTTCACCTCGCCGCGCACGTCGATGTGCGCAAACGGACCGTGTGGTCCTTCAGCGTCGTACAAACCAAGTCCGCCCGCGAGCTCGGGGTAGCGCTGCTCGACTCTCTCCACTGCGCGTTCGATCACGCGCACATCTCCCCGGTCGATGCGACCATCGAGATTGAGGTCGTCCATGCGGCCGTTGCCATCCGCATCAATGATGATGTCCGCGGCGTCACCGTACTGATGACGGCTCTCGCGTGCGCGGCCGCTCGCGTCGCCCAAGGCGAGATTGTAGGCGGGTGTCCGGAATCCGGACAACACGACCACGTGCGAGGTGTCGATGCCGTGTCGCGCGAGGTCCTGCAGCACGAGCTCCAGCTTGTCGAGCAATGCCTCGCGCAGCACGACGTACTTGGGCCACACGTTTGTCTGGTCGTGCGTGAGGAAGTCGCGCAGGCGGAAGTGCTCGGACACGTACGTGTCCTGGTTGGCCGGCGTGACCTCGATGAAGTCCGACGGGTTCGCGTATGCGGTCGAGTTGATGCGGCGTCGCTCGGCGGGCCAGTAACCGACCAGATAGTTGTCGATCCACGAGCCGAGCTTGGTATGGAACGGCTTGGTGGGCAGAAACGTGAACGGATGCCCGTCGACGCCGCCCGGTACCGCCCACGACTCGACGGATGGCGCAGTGTCGCCCAATGTGAGCGCCGCGACTTCGCCGCGGGAAGCGAAGTGCGCGCGGAGGGCGCCGCTGGCGCCCAGCATCGTGTCGCCGAGCACGATGTGTGGGGCGTCCGCGCGTGGAGGGAGTCGCTCGGCGCCGGTGATCGGGAGGATCCTGGCGTTCGCCGGCATCTCCACGGCCAAGCGCGTGCGCGTGCCGGCGACTCCGAGCGCCGCCGACAAGGCCACAGTTGCAAGTGCGGTCACGATCCAGCGGAAGTACATGTCGTGTTGGGACAACGGACTACGCATGAGCACGGGGAGCGCGCCACGCCCTTCACGAGGAAGACGCCCGGAACGCCGTTGGAGCAAACGCCAAATGGCGGCCCCACATAGCGAAGTTTTTGTGCGCGAACGCTCTCCGGGTGTGTTAACCCGCGTTCAAGCGCGTCGTCTCCATTGTGTGGGGCAGGCGAGTGCGGAGCACTTCAGCGCGACGCGGCCCGGGAGACACGATGAAATCGGAGTTGGAATGGCAGCTCGCCGAGCTCGAACCAGGCTGCGAGATCCTGGTGAAGGATCGCGACGGGCGGTTTGTCGCCCGCGGCGTGCTCCGGAGCGATCGTGAGTCACTCCTTGGTGCCAATGGCGAATACATCTCGCTCAAAGGCCACGCTGACTGGACGATCATGGTGAAGAAGTAGACCGGCGGGGAGCGCGAGAAACCTGGCTCGCGCGTATCGCGTAGAGATGCCAGAGGAGGTGCGACATGCTTGGCATCCTTGGCTTAGCGATAACCGGCGCCGCTGTGGTCATCGGTTACATGAACAGTCGGCATTTCGTGCGCACGCGATTGCGTTACGTCGACGCGGCGCAACGTCGGCTGACACCAATCATAGCGGGAGTCGTTGCGGCGCTCGTGGCGTCGCCGGTGGCGGGGGTCTTACCGGCGGGCGGAACGGGGGCCGCGTTGCTGTTCGGCGTAGCGGTGGGGACGGGAGTGGCGCACGGCGCGCGCGATGTGCGCAAGGGGACGGCGGGATTGTTGGAGCCGTGAGCGCGGCGTAGGTCTGATAATTTTGCGAGCGGGGCGTGATCGTCTTGGGCGATCGCGCCCCGTTTTTCATTGCTAGATCCTCGGCTGATCTTGCGCGCCACGGGACAAGGGATACTTTAGCCACCGTTACATCGCCGTAGTTCGCCACTCGCCGCGTATAGATCACCCCGCCAAGGAGGTTCGCGACCTCTCCGTAGGTCCCCGCATTGTCGCCGGGATTGCATCCAGCATTGCACACCAGAACCACTCATCCGTCCCCTTCCGATTCTCCCTTCGGAGGAGATCATCCATGCTTGTTTCACCGTGTGTCTCACGCCGCACGCGACACCGCTTTGGTGGACCGCGTCCCGCGGCGCGCGTCCTCACGCGCGTTGCCACGCTCGCGATGGCGCTCGAGTTGGCGCTCGCCGGCGCGGCCAGCGCTCAACAAGGCCTCATTGCCGGAAATGTCACCGACAAAGCCAATAACCAGCCCATTGCGGGCGCACAGGTCGTCGTGCAAGGCACGACCCTCGGCGCCCTTACGGATCTGAGCGGCCATTTCCGCATCCGTGGTGCAACGGGGACTACCGCAACGATCGTGGCCCGGCGCATCGGCTACGCGTCGCAGACCAAGAGCGTCACCGTCGGCGACACGACCGTGCAGTTCGTGCTCGAGCCTCGCGCCACGAGCCTCGATGAAGTCGTCGTCACCGCCACGGCCGGCGCAGCCACCAAGCGCGAGATCGGCAACGCGGTGACCACCATCGACGCCGCGCGCATTCAACAGATCGCTCCCATCCAGAGCTTCCAGGAGCTGCTCAACGGACGCGCGCCTAACGTCGACGTCATCGAGGGCTCGGGCCAGGTCGGCACGGGCGCCAAGATCCGCGTGCGCGGCATCTCGAGCTTCGACCTCACGCAAACGCCGCTCATTTACGTGGACGGCGTGCGGATGGACAACGACCAGGCGACCGGCCCGGTGAACCAGGCGTTCGGCTCGAGCTCGATCTCGCGCTGGAACGACATCGATCCCGAGGAGATCGCCAAGGTCGAAGTCATCCGCGGTCCGTCGGCGGCCACGCTCTACGGAACGGAGGCGTCGAACGGCGTCATCCAGATCGTAACCAAGCAGGGCGCAGCTGGTCCGACGCGTTACGAGTTTACCGTGACGCAGGGGACCAACTTCATCATGAATCCCCAGGGGCGCTGGCCGACCAACTGGAACATGGTGAACGGCCAGCTTAAGTCGATCGACTTCACGCAGCTCAACAACGCCTACAAGCAGGCTACCGGCAACGACATCTTCCAGAACGGGTACTCGCGCAAGTATCGCGCGGGGATCGGCGGCGGGACGGACCTGTTCCAGTACTACGTGTCAGCCACGAGCGAGCGCGATGACGGCGCGGAACAAACGAACGATCTGCACCGCGAAAATTTCCGCGCGAACCTGACGGTACAGCCCAGCTCGAAATTCAAAGTCGAGACGCACATGGGCTACCAGACAGGGCGGACCAATCTGGCGCCCGAGGCGGGGTACGGAGGCCTCCCCTGGACCACAATGCTCATGGACCCGTTGGCGCTCGCCACCGATTCGAGCTCGTTGGGGTTCGGTAGCTCCTTGCCGTGGCAGTACAACGAAGAGTACCACATGTTTCAGGACATTAACCGCTTCACCGGCAGCATCCAGTTCACGCACCAGCCCACGTCGTGGTTCACGCAGCGCCTCATCGTGGGCGCTGACCAGGTGAACACGATGGATGTCGAGCTGGCACTGCGTATCGACTCGCTGCTCAACACAAACATCTCGACCGACGCGTTAGGCTACAAGTTTCAGACGAACAACACCGACGCTTTCCGCACGTACGACTACGCGGCCACCGCCAAACTCGGGGTGTCGGACTTCAACTTCGCGACGTCCGTCGGCGCGCAGTACTACACGAAGAAGTACGAATTCGTTACCGCCGGCGGCTTCGTGTTTCCGGCACAGGGCCTCACGGCGATCAACGCGCTGACGAGCGGCTTGAGCACCGGCCAGGACGTGACGGAGAACAACACCCTCGGCTACTACGCCCAGGAAACAATCGGGTGGAAGGACCGGCGCTACCTGACCCTCGCGCTGCGTACGGACAAGAACAGCGCATTCGGCACTGACTTCAAGCGCGCGTACTACCCCAAGGCCAGCCTGTCGTGGGTCGTCAGCGACGAGCCGTTCTTCCATGTGAACTGGCTCAATTCGCTCCGACTGCGCGCTGCCTACGGCGAAACGGGCCAGCAGCCCGACCAGTTCTCGGCGCTGCGCACGTACGCACCGACCACTGGCCCGGGAGATCAGCCGGCCGTGACGGCGCTCACGTTAGGCAACCCGAAGTTGGGCCCCGAGCGCGGGAAGGAGTTCGAGACTGGATTCGAGAGCAGCTTGCTCAACGATCGCGTGGGCCTCGAGTTCACGTACTACAACAAGAACACCGACAAGGCGATTCTCGACCAGCAGGTCGCACCGTCCGTCGGTTTCGGGTCCGACATGCTCGTGAACGCCGGCCACATCAAGAACTCCGGCGAAGAGGTGGTGCTCAATGTGACGCCGGTACGCGGCGACAATTTCCAATGGGATGCGGCGGTTTCGTTCTCGCACAACACGAACAAGATCATCAGCCTCGGCATTCCAGGCGTGACGTCGATCTCGCCGGGCACGTATCAGGAAGACATCAATGGATTCCCGGTGGGCGCGTGGTTCCTCAAGAAGGTCACGAGCGCCCAGGTCGACGGGACGGGCACGGCGTACAACATCATGTGCGCTGATGGCCATGGCGGGCAGGTGGACTGCTCGGTTGCGCCTAAAGTCTACCAGGGCTCCAGCGTGCCGACCAAGGAAGGCGCGTTCACGTCCACGTTCACGCTGTGGAAGCGCCTCAAGCTGTACGGTACGGTCGACTATCAGCTCGACTTCCAGAAGCTCGACGGCAACCTGCGCATCCGCTGCTACTTCGAGATCGGCGGTATGTGCAAGGATCTCGCCGACCCGGTGCATGGCAACCCGATCATCGTCGCCGGCGCACAGGAAGGCATTCCGTCGTACCTGATCAGCAACGCCAGCTTCTACCGGCTAGGCGAAGTCTCGGCCTCGTACGCGCTGTCGGACGAGATGGCGTCCAGGCTGCACGCGCGCTCTGCGTCGCTCACGCTCGCTGGCCGCAATCTGGTGACGTGGACGAGCTACAAGGGACTCGATCCGACCGCCCAGTTCCTCGGCGGCTCGCGCGGGACCAGCGTGGCATGGGAGCAGACGGTGACACCGACGCTCTCCTCGTTCCTGCTGACCTTGAACCTCACGTTTTGACCGACGACCTCACTCAGCCGACAACTCTCATGAAACTCTCGCAGAGTAACACCACGGCGCGACGGTCGAGACAGGGAATCCTGCTGTTCGGCGCGGCGCTCCTGCTTAGCGCGCTTGCGGCCTGTGACAGCCTGCTCGACGTGCCTGTGCCGAGCCGCATTCCGGCGGGTCCGCTGGAGACGCCGGCCAATGCGGTTCTCTTGACGAACGGCGCGATCGGCGACTTCGATTGTGCGTTAGGCTCATTCATCATCGTGGGCGGCGAGCTGACCGACGAGCTCGAGGACGCCACCCAGACGGCCGCGCGCTGGGTGTACGACAAGCGCTCGGTGCCCACGGACCAGCAACTCTACGCGATCGCGGATTGCGACGCCGAAGGCACCTACATCCCGTCGAACCGCGCCCGCGAGTCGGCGGACAACGTCCTGCGCATTCTGCAGAATGCAACGGACGCGCAGATGCCGAGCGGCGTGAGCCGTGACAGCCTCATTGCAACGCTCGCCGCGTACGCCGGGTACGCGCGTATTCAGTTAGGCGAAATGTTCTGCTCGTCGGTCATCTCGAGGCTGAACCCGGACGGGACGATCACGTACGGCACGGAGTTGACGCCGCAGCAGATGTTCCAGTCCGCGGACTCGTCGTTCACGCTCGCGATCACGACGGCGCAATCGGTTAACAACCAAGGCGCGCTCGAGATGGCGTACATCGGACGCGCGCGTTCTGAGCTGGATCAAGGCATGTGGGACGCCGCTAAGGCCGACGCCGGGCAAGTCACCGATGTGAACTTCGAAGCTGTCTCGACGGCATCGGGTACGATACCACGGCGTGAGAACCGTGTCTGGGCAGAGAACAACAGCGTCGGCATCGCGTCGTCCGTCGGACCGCGCTATCAGGGCATGACGTACGACGGCGTGCCCGATCGGCGGGTGCCGACGGTGGCGTTCGGGCAGACGTCGGCGTCCGGCATACCCGAGTGGGAGCAGCTCAAGTATCCCGACGTGAGCACATCGATCCCGATCGCCAAGTGGTCCGAGGCCCAGCTGATCATCGCCGAAGCCGATGTCCGCGATGGCAATCCGGGCGACGCGATCACGATCATCAACACGTTACACGCGCGCGCCGGCTTGCCGCCGTACAGCGGCCTAACGGATCAGACGTCGGTGCTCAACCAGGTGATCGAGGAGCGGAGCCGTGAGTTGTTCCTCGAGGGCCAGCGTCTGTACGACGTGATCCGCAACAACCTGTCGCTCGAGCCCGCGCCGGGTTCGCCGTATCGCAACGGCGGCCAGTATGGTCCCGATGGCTCGCAGCTGTGCCTCAAGCTGCCCGACATCGAGCGTGCGAACAACCCGAACCTGTCGCACTAAGGGCAGGGAAGCGCGCGCGCGAGCGCGCGCTGAGGGAAGCGCTGTACAATTGAAAACGGCGGCCGTTAGGCCGCCGTTTTCGCACATCGGAGCTTCCTGGACTACATATTCTCGACCATCGCCTTCCCGAACTCGCTCGTCTTGAGCAGCGTCGAACCAGCCATCAAACGCTCGAAGTC
>JACZCX010002835.1_pt1 | contig 10971 bp, 11 predicted proteins | sample 8641831 | NCBI WGS metagenome assembly JACZCX01 (sample SAMN15324608, study PRJNA640507) | soil metagenome | isolation source: intercropping sugarcane | place: China: Luxin town, Laibin City, Guangxi Province | collected 2019-07-25 | depth 10cm m
GACGCGCGGCCCGCCGCAGAGCATGCTGTCGCATTCCGCGCTGGTCGCTGATCCGGCGCAGGCGCGTGTTTGCCCCGCCAAACGTGTCGTTGGCAACGGAACCATCTGGCGCTGGCGAACGGCTCGATTCAAGAACGATTGTTGCGACGCCAGGTGATGGTGAACGATGGTGCGGGCATGCCCAACGCTCACGGGCCTATCAGCGCCCTGCACCTTCACCATTCCGCAATCCTGCGCGAATGGGTCGTGCTCCCGCAGCAAGCTCTGGGAGGTACGATCTCGCCTCGCGCACGGAGGTGCACATGCGTCCATTTCGTTTCGTGACGATCGCCGCCATCGCCGCAGCCGCGTCGTGCGGCGGCAGTAGTTCCGGTCCGACCACAATCATGACCACGCCGCCGATGCCGATGGGCGCCACCGCCAACATCACGATTCAGGATTTCGTGTTCACGCCCGCGGTGGACACGGTCAAGGTGGGCACGACGGTGCAGTGGATGAACAACGGGCCGTCCGAGCACAGCACGACGAGCGACACCGGAGTTTGGGACTCCGGTGGCCTTACGGTGGGCGCGACGTTTTCGCACACGTTCAGTCAGACGGGCTCATTCCCGTACCACTGCACCTTTCATCCGCCGTCGATCTATCCCAAGTTCGTCGGCACGATCGTCGTGACGAATTGAGCCTGATGGTGCGGGCCGGCGTTGGCGCCGGCCCGCGCCGCGCTCGGCGAACGCGCGCCTAACGCACTTGCGGCGCCGGCACTCGGCGCGCACCCGTACGAAGAAAAGACCGCCGGCACGTCAACGCCCGTGGATTTGACCGGACTGTCGCGAGCCGCAGGCGAAGCGACGACGGAAAAAAGACCGCCGGCACGACAAAGCCCCCGGCCGCTTAGGCCGGGGGGGAGTCGGGACGGCGGGATTTGAACCCGCGACCCCCTGAACCCCATTCAGGTGCGCTACCGGGCTGCGCCACGTCCCGTCTGATCGCCCGCATACCACGCTCGGGCAATCGACTGCGACAATCTACCGGACCCACTCCCCACGTTCAACCACGCACGTAGCTCCGCTCTACCCGCCGGAAGTTCGCCCCAGACCGGCAATTGCCTCGCTTCCCCGCCCTCGCGCACCGACGTAAACTTCCCGCGTCCGACCACGCCCACCCTCTTCACCGGGGCGCCCCGGACACCAAGTCCTTACAGATCGGGCGGTGCCAGCATGAAAATCGGAGTCCCTCGAGAAATCATCCCCGGCGAAAAGCGCGTCGCCATCACGCCTGAGGTCGCTTCGAAGCTCGCGAAGTCCGGCTTCGAAGTCACCGTCGAGACGGGCGCGGGCACCGCGGCGGGATTCTCCGATGGCGACTATAAAGCGGCCGGCGCCACCATTGCTCCCTCCGCGGCCGCGGCACTCGGCGACGCCGACGCGGTGCTCAAGGTCCGCCGGCCGGTCCTCAACCCGGCGACTGGCACGCACGAAGTCGACCTCCTCAAGCCTAACGCACTGCTCATCGGCCTCCTCGACCCGCGCGGCGACCAGGACGGACTCCGCACGATCGCCAAACGCGGCGTCACGGCGGCCTCCATGGAGCTGGTGCCGCGCATCACGCGGGCGCAGATGATGGACGCCCTTTCGTCCCAGAGCACGGTCGCCGGCTACAAAGCGGTGCTGCTCGCGGCGAACGCCGTTGGGCGATTCTTCCCGCTCCTCATGACGGCGGCCGGCACCATTCGTCCGGCGCGCGTCCTCGTCATCGGCGCGGGCGTCGCGGGACTCCAGGCGATCGCCACGGCGCGCCGGTTAGGCGCGGTGGTCGAAGCGTTCGACACGCGGCCGGTCGTCAAAGAACAGGTCCAATCGTTAGGCGCGAAGTTCGTCGAGCTCGATGTGAGCGAGCACGACGCCCAGGACTCGGGCGGCTACGCCAAGGAGCTCGCGGCCGAGCACATCGCGCGCGAGAAGCAGCTCATCCACGACCACGCAGCCAAGGCGGACGCGGTCATCACCACGGCCCTCGTACCCGGTCGCCGCGCGCCCGTCCTCATCTCGGCGGCAACAGTCCGGGCGATGCGGCCGGGCTCCGCCATCGTCGACCTCGCGGCCGAGCAGGGGGGGAACTGCGAGCTGAGCCAGCCGGGCAAGACCGTGGTCGAGAACGGCGTCACCATCCTCGCTCCGTTAGACCTGCCCAGCCAGTTGGCGTACGACGCGAGCGCCATGTACGCGCGCAACGTCGCGGCCCTGCTCGCGCACTTCGCCCCAAAAGGAACCATCACGATGGATTTCAACGACGAGATCACGAAAGCTGTGGTGATCGCGGCACAGGGCGAGATGCGCCTGGCGCCGCCGCCCGGCGCCGTGGCGCCGCCGGCAGCGGCGCCTAACATCCCGTCAGGAGCGCGCGTATGACGCGCGAGCTCGTCCTCTCGATCTACGTCGTCATCCTCGCCATCTTCACCGGGTACGAAGTCATCTCCCGGGTACCGTCCATTCTCCACACGCCGCTCATGTCGGCCACCAACGCGATCCACGGCATCGTCCTGTTAGGCGCGATGCTCGTGTTGGGCGCGGCCGACACACCCGTCCTCCACGCCCTCGGCTTCATCGCGGTCGTGTTGGGCGCGGCCAACGTCTTCGGCGGGTTCGTCGTCACCGACCGGATGCTCGAAATGTTCAAGAAGAAGCCGGAGGAACGGAAGTGATCCTCGACACGAGAGCGAGCATCATCGCTGTCGCTTACATCGTCGCTGCCGTCCTCCTCATCTTCGGTCTCCGCAAACTCAGCTCGCCCGCCACCGCCCGCTCGGGCAACATGCTCGCGGCGGCCGGCGTGTTCCTCGCGCTCGCGGTCACGCTGCTCGACCGCTCGATCCTGTCGTACTGGGAGCTGGCGTTGGGCATCGTCCTAGGCGGCGCCGTCGGCGTCATCGCGGCGCGCAAGGTCCAGATGACGGCCATGCCGCAGATGGTCGGCCTCCTCAATGGGTTAGGCGGCGGCACGGCGGCGCTCGTCTCACTGTCCGAGTACCTCCGGCTCTCGATGGCCGCACCTGTGCGCGGCGGCGAAGCGGTGAGCGTCGTGTTGGGCACGGCGATCGGGTCGGTCTCCTTCACCGGCAGCATCGTCGCGTTCGCCAAGCTGCAGGAGCTGCTCTCGAGCAAGCCGTTCCCGTTCCCGCTGCAGCGCGCCTTCAACGCGCTGCTCCTCCTCGTCATCCTCGCCCTCGGCGCCACGATGGTCGTTGGTGGAGACACGTCGACCACGCCGTGGATCGTGTTCGCCGTCGCGCTGGCGCTCGGTGCGCTGCTCGTGCTGCCGATCGGCGGCGGCGACATGCCGGTGGTGATCGCGACGTTGAACGCGCTCACGGGCATCGCCGCGGCGTTCACCGGTCTCGTGCTCCACAACCAGATCCTGGTGGTCGCGGGCATTCTGGTGGGCGCGTCGGGCACCCTGCTCACGCTGCTCATGGGCAAGGCGATGAACCGCTCGTTAGGCAACGTGTTCTTCGGGGGATTCGGCGCCACGGCAACCGCCGCCGGCGGCGCGACCGCGGGCGCGGGGGCGAAAACGGTCCGTCAAACGAGCGCCGAAGATACGGCGATCGCGCTCGCGTACGCGCGGAAGGTGGTGATCGTGCCCGGCTACGGTCTCGCCGTGGCCGAAGGACAGCACGCGGTGCGCGAACTGGCTCAGGAGCTCGAGCGGCGTGGCGTCGATGTGAAGTTCGCGATCCATCCCGTGGCCGGGCGCATGCCGGGCCACATGAACGTGCTGCTTGCCGAAGCGAACATCCCGTACGATGAGTTGGTCGAGATGGATCAGATCAACGGCGACTTCGACAGCACCGATGTCGTGCTCGTGGTGGGCGCGAACGACGTCGTGAATCCCGCCGCGCGCGACGATCCGGCAAGCCCGATCTATGGGATGCCCATTCTCGACGTCGACAAAGCGCGCAACGTGATCGTGCTCAAGCGCAGCATGGGCACCGGCTTCGCCGGCATCGACAACGCGCTCTTCTATCGCGACCGCACACGCATGCTGTTCGGCGACGCGAAGAAATCGCTCACGTCGTTAGTCGAGGCGCTCAAGACGGTCTAGCGACGGCCCGCGATCATCACGGCGGTGGAGCGGACTCGACCTCGACGCGGATCCCGTCGATCGGTTCGTTGGACAAGCCGACCACGATACCGGTGCCGAGCACGACTTCGAAGGAATCCGTTGTTGGTTGGGCGTGACAGCTGAGCGGCATCGGAACGTAGATGTCGCTTGGCGCCGTGAATGCGGTGCACGACGCACCAAGTGCGCCCGGCACTACCGTCGCGCTTCCACCAATCTCCCCGCTGGATGCAGCCCCGAACCCCCAGAACGAGACCACGGTTCCAGCAGATTGGATGAACACGATCACGCTGTCCGAGCCATCACCCTTCCACGCGGCCAGGACGTATTCCGAATCCACCCCGGTACCGTTCGAAGTCCCCACGACAAGCTGCGCCGCCATGTGCATACGATCAGGCACGCCGTTCAGGAGGATCGTGCCCGCGTTCACAGGGGCGCCCTGCGCCAACATCTGGGCGATGTCGGAATAGATGCCGGGACGGTCGCCAGACGTCGAGTTCATCAGCGAGTCGAAATGGACAATGAGTGCCGCGTTGTCGCGCGCGGTGGGGCCGGTGACTGCATCACTAGAGCAGCCAACGACGACGCCGGCAGCGAGCACCAGAAGCGCACGTGGTGGGCAGATCGAATAGGTGCGGCGCATGTTATCCTTGGGAGCGAGACACTGACCCGTTTGCGAGCCTCGTTGCAAAGGCAGCGACGGCGACCGTGCGGGCCTGCCGAGCGTACGCTGCCGTTCTTCTCAGCACGGAGGGGTGCCGATCTCGGTGCCGATGCCGGACACCGATTGCTGCGGCACCGCGACGGTCGGGCCATCACCACCACTCAAGTCGGCCGAGAACGCGGCCGTGGCACGCTGGAGGTGACACTCGAGCGGTGGAATCAGGTCGATGTCGCCGGGGGCAGAGAACGGTGTGCACGTGGCGCCGAGCGCGCCCGGCGCGATCGAGACGGTCCCGCCAACGCTGTGGAACGACGCTTCACCGAAGGCCGCAAAGGTGTTCAACGCCGCCGTTTGGACGAACGCGATTGCGGTGTCGGCGCCATCGCCTTGCCATGCGATCACGCTGTATGCGGAATCCCATGGTACGCCGTTCGTCACCTCGAGCGTGCGCTCTGCGATGATGTTCATCCGCCGAGGCACGCCGTTCACCGTGATGGTGCCCGTGCCTACTGGAGCGCCCTCGACCAACAGCTCCACGACGTCGTAATAGATGATTGCCTTGTTGCCGAAACTGGAGTTCCTCAGGGAGTCGAAGTGCAGAATGAGCGCGGCGTTGTCGCGCGTGGTGGGGCTGGTCATCGAGTCACTGGAACAGCCTATGACGACGGCCGCGGCGGCGAGCACCGCGAGGGCCTGACGTGTGCGAGTCGACGTGATGCTGGGCATGGGGCGAGGGGTGCGAGAAGGGTGTGGCTCCGTTAGGAGGAGTCTCGTGGCATTCAGCGACGAGCGGCGCACGGGCATGGTCACCAATTCAGCCGCCATCGCCGCGGAGTCAGCGTCCGCGCGTCGCTCGTCTAACGGAGTTGATCACGGTCACGGGAAGGTGAACTCGTAGCGGATCCTGGCGAGATGTCATCGTTGGAAAAATTCCTCCCGAATCGCCACAATGGGTTGCTCGGGCAACCCGAGATGCACCGTGGGCTGGTCTGCTCCACCGAGCTCCGCAGTCACCGAGGTGGATACGGTCTCGATACGGCAGCTGGTGCTCGGGACGGTCGGTATTCCTGGCGGAGCGGTCGAAAGAAAGCCGCCGCACTTTCGTCCGGGGCGCGACGCCTTTACGGCCCACGACGGAGCATCCGCGTTCACGTCGAGCGTCGTGGCGTCGGTCATCAAGACGACGACTCCGTCGTTGGCGACGCTCTGGAACTCGACGATCGTATCCGCGTCTCGGCCGCTCCACGCGAAGATGCTGAGTGCCGAGTCGGGGACTCCAATGAACGGTACCCGGACGTCATATTCGGCGACGAACGAGAAGCGGGCCTCATTCCCATCGATGACTAACCGACCACCGCCAACCGGCGCTCCGGCCGCGAGACGTTCAATGATGGCGAGCAGCTGTCCGCCATGCAGCGGCTGCGATGTCGGGATCTCCGACTCGAATCGCTCAGCGAGTGTCGCGTTGAACAGCGCGGTTGGACCGGTGGCCGAGTCACCGGCGCACGCGGCGACTGCGATCGCGGATGCGAAAAGGGCGAGAGGCAGCCGCACGAGACGAGGGACGGACACGAGTTGCCGGCCTGGCGTCGACGTCACGGCGCCTGCCCGTTGAACTCGTAGCGGATCGCCGCGATCGTCTGCCCGGGAAGGCTGAAGTCGACGGCGGCGTCTCCGTTAGTCAACGTCCCGGTCGCCAAGGTGGAGATCCTCTCGAAGTGGCAGGACAGGACCGGAGGAATGAAGATGCCGGGCGGCAACTGCGCGAGAAACGACGCGCACGCGCCGCGCGGTGCGAACGGCGTTGCCGCTCCCGCCATGCCCCCGGAGCCGATACTGCCGTCAGGACACGAATGCCCGTGACCTTTTTTTGGGTTAGGCAGCGAGACGGTGTCCCCCTGGCCGAGCTGCTCGACGATGTTGAACCGGTGACTGAGCTGCTGGAGCACGCTCCAACGATCACGATGCCAGCGAGAAGCGGAACAGCAAGACACCTACGACGCGAACCAACGACGTCATACACACCCCCGGTTGACGAATCGCACGGCCGGTCACGTGGCGGCACGGGGGAGGGATTGACGATACGCATGGGGCCCTCCGGCGATCGGTGGATGTCTGCCTAACGCCACAGGCATCGCGATCGCGTGCGTGAGTCCCCCGTCCTCGACACGCTTCGCGACGACTCCACCATAGGCTTTGGGACGCTCTGCATCCTAGTAAATCAACGAGAGCAAATCGGACTCCGACACGCCGCTCACAAAGGTGCCGCCTTCGCACCGGCCGAGCGCTTGGGCGAGGTCGTCGCGGCGATAGCGGACTCCCGTTAGGCAGTGCTCGAGATCGGCGAGCTCCCGGCTCGAGAAGAAATCGCCGAAGAATTTCGCCGTCCTGATAATGCCATCGTCCACGAAGAGACGCACGTCCACTTCCCCGCTCGGGAACCGCCGAGCTCGCTGGAGATTGAAGGGCGGCGACTCGCCGTAGTTCCAGTCCCAGGTGCGGTACTTGGTGTCGGCAAGTTCCTCGACACGCGCGCGATCGTCGGCAGAAAACTCGTGTGTCGGCACGGGACCGCCGCCGGGGAAGAGGTGCGCGAGGAGCGCGTCGCGAAAATCGGCCATGGCGAGCGGCGCCGGCAAGAACTCGCTGATGTTCGCGACCCTGCTCCGCACCGACTGGATGCCCTTCGACTCGACCTTGCCCGGCTTCGGTTTGAGCGCGTGCGTCACGTCGTCCAGGTTCGAATCGAGGAGCAGCGTGCCGTGGCTGAACATGCGCTCGCCGCGCACCACCTGCGCGTTGCCCGAGACTTTGCGCCCCTCGACGACGATGTCGTTGCGACCCGTGCGCTCGGCCGGCACGCCTAACTCTCGCAGCGCCTCGACGACGGGCCCGGTGAATTCCGCGTAATTGTTGAAGCGCTGCGGCGTGTAGCGGGTGATGAAGCTGAAGCTCAGGTTCCCCAGATCGTGATACACGGCGCCGCCGCCGGAGATGCGCCGCACGACCGCGATATCGCGCTCGTGCACGAAGTCGGCGTCGATCTCTTCGATGGTGTTCTGGTGCTTGCCGACAATGATCGACGGCCGGTTGACGTAGAACAGCACGTAGCTGTCCGAGAGGTCGAGCGTGAGGAGCGCGTACTCCTCGAGCGCCAGATTCAGCGTCGGGTCGGTGGTGCCGCCGTTGTCGAGGAAGAGCACCGCGTCGTTAGGCGGCGGGGGGCCACTCGCCGTCGGCCGCCAAACGGCCCACGAAGAACTCCCCGAACTCCGCGTAGCGCGCGGACGTTTCATCGAAGCGCATCTCGGTGACCAGCTTCTTGAAGTCGAGCGGATCGCGCGCGAACAGCGTGACGCCCCATTCCCACGCGTCGAGCCCGATGGCACCGGTGATCACTTGCACGACGCGCCCCGCGTAGCGCCGGCCCACCATTCCGTGCGCGGTCATGAGCCGGCTCCGCTCCTCGAGCGACAGCTCGTACCAGTTCTGCCCCGGCTCGCGCCGCTTCGACATGGGATAGAAGCACACGTACGGCATCTCGGCCACGCGCTGCGGATACAATCGGCGCTGCACGTGCGCGCTGGCGAGCTCGGCCGCACTACGTTGGGCGAGCGCTGCGCGATACGTGTCGTCGCCCACTGCACCGCCCCGCTCCTCGGCCTCCTTGGCGAGACGCGCCGAGACGTGGTAGAGACCCGCCTCGGTGATACTCAGAAAGGAGTAGACGAGCGCGGACCGCTCGACGAACGCCTCGCTGCCTAACCGGCGCTGCGCCTGCCCGATAGCATCGAGCGTCGGACGGAAGTGAACGATCATAACGTCGGCGCGCGAGCCAATGAGCGGCGCGGCGGCGGTCCAGCCGCCCTCGGCCGGACAGGCGAGCTCGGCGAGCGCGCGCGACATCCCATCGCGTGCCGCGGAATCGGCGAGGATGGCGGCCGGGATACGAAAGATCTGATGGAGGGCGTACCAGCCCTCGAGCGTTTCGGGTGCGTAGTTCACGGTCTTAATCTACGCGCTTGAGCACGACCGCGGCGGCCTCGAGCTCGGGGATGGCAGTTGCGGGTATGGGCCGAAGGCTTGTGCGCAGATCGGCAATGAGCGCTTCCACCGTGAGGACGAGCGCTTGAAACCCGCCAAGGTCGAGCATGGTGGCAGTCGCGCTGAGCGTCGCGAATTCCTCGTTGGATGTTTGGCGGAGCACGACCGGGCCAAACCGCGTGGTGAGCGCAAGCACGGGCGACCCTGCGACCGTGTGCTGGTCGCGAACGAACGGGTAATCTCGGGCCACGTCGAGCGGCCGTGCATCCCACGACACGAGCAGGCTGCCGAGGCGAATCGAGGTATCGCCGTGGGCGGCGTAACGGACCTCAAGGCGTGGCGCAGCGCGCGACACGCCGCGGGCGACTGCCGCGACGTCGCCAATCACGACCAGTGGAATGCAGGAATCCACCAGATCGCGCACCAGAAGCAGCTGTTCGCCTAACGCAGCGACGCGCTCGGCAGGGGACGCACGCGCTAGCCCTCGCAGGAGACTCGTGTTGAGGCCGAGAGCGGATGCACGCATCAGGATGGCTGGACGAGACCGGGCTCGACGCGGCAGGCGCGTGCGATGATACGGACCTTTCTGATAGGGGCCCTCGAGTTGCGCCGCGGCGAGAGCCACGGCGAATCGAGAGAGGTGCCGTTCAAGGTCGACGACGATGTGGAGCGCTCCGCCGTGACTCGAGGCGATCGGCGTGGGAGTCGAGTGCGGATCGAGCGCGAGCACGCGTGTCGCGAGCTGGGCAGCACGTGTGATGCTCATTTCGAAGCTGCTGGACATTTCACGAACGAGGCGGAGGTAGCGCGCGTTCTCTTCCGTACGGCCACGTCGGGCGAGACTGCGGCTCGTGTTATCCACCCATTTTTCGGTGGCGCCTACCGCGACGGCGAACTGTCTTGTGGAGAGCATCATAGAGAAGCTGCCTAGTTTGTAGGCAGCTACTATGTGATGGCCCTGCAAGTGACATCGTACCGTTCGATCGCGCGCGTAGCGTTTCCGCGCGCGGGGCGCATCGGAGAGAAGACGCCTACTTTGTAGGCAAGTACTATCTGATGCACCCCGCAGAGGGTACTACTCGTGTCGCGACGTGAGACCGCTTGCCGCCATCGCGCGCCGCGCCTGGCGCGCACGAAGATTCCACTCGTACCACCGAGAGCCGCCGAGCGCGCGCGGGTGGCCGTAGCGCTCGACGAGGAGTGCGCCCATGCGCCCGGCCGTCGGCTCCGGAAGTCTGGGCAGCGCCTGCACGATCGCCGGGACGGCGTTCGCGGAGAGGCCCTGCACCAGGTACGTTTCATCGAGACGACCGGTCGACGCGAACCGCTCGATATTCTGGCGCGCAATCCACGCGTCGTGGTTCCAGCCGCACAGCGCGATCACCGATGCGACGGCTAACAGTGATACGCGGCGCACGAGGCGTCGCACGTCGACGTGCGACCAGATCTCGACGCCCACCGCGACGAGCGCAAGCGAGACCGCGATCATGTACACGCGGGCGTACAGGCGCGCCGCCGTATATCCGTAGGCCGATTCGTAGAGCGACACGCGGCGATAGGCGGAATCGAGCAGCAGTTGCACCAGGAAAATCAGCGCGAGCGCGGCAAATCGCGCGCGCGCTTCGCCCTTCCCTCGCTCGGCGTGTTGGTCGAGCCACGTCACGAGCAGGGTAGCCACCGTTGCCGCCACCGTCAGCTCGCCGAACCCGCGTCGCGCATATTCGGCGTACGTCACGCCGCTTCCCGAAATGGCGGGCACGTTGCCGAAGAAATAGGACACCTGCAAGCCGAGAAACAGCGCGAAGAGGCCGCTGACGGACAGGAGCACGACGAAGCGCTCGGTGTCGCCTAACGTGAGGCGCGTGTCGACCTCCGGCGCTTGCGCCCCGGGGTTCCGACGCAGCGCGATGCCGTAGGCGCCAAGGGTGAGCACCGTCAACAGCACGAAGAAAATGATGCGAGGGACGAAGAGCACGTCCTCGCCCAACGCAAACACGTCATCGCGCAGGCGCGCGAGCACCGGGTCGGCGGCCGAGAGCAGCAGCGCGAGCACGCAAACCACCGGCAGGGCGAGAATGGCGCCGCGCAACACCGGCGGCACACCGCGGCCCGCGCGCGGCAGGCTCGCGAGCTCGCCCATGCGA
>JACZCX010033073.1_pt1 | contig 10819 bp, 8 predicted proteins | sample 8641831 | NCBI WGS metagenome assembly JACZCX01 (sample SAMN15324608, study PRJNA640507) | soil metagenome | isolation source: intercropping sugarcane | place: China: Luxin town, Laibin City, Guangxi Province | collected 2019-07-25 | depth 10cm m
GCGCGATTGCCCACAGAGGCCTGTGTCGAATGTGCAATGAAAAGCGCCGGATGGACCCTTATTGTGCAGCGTGAGAAGCCTTTTTCCATTGGTCATCGCGAGTTTAGTGAGACATGTCAGAGCGCGCACCGAGAGCAGCGCGCAAGGGAGCAGAGTGGTATGCCAAAGTTTCTTTTCGTCACAGGTGGGGTAGTATCGTCGGTTGGTAAGGGCATCACCGTTGCATCGCTGGGTCGTCTTTTCAAGAGCCGTGGATTGTCGGTCGCCATCATGAAGCTGGATCCCTATATCAATGTGGATCCGGGTACCATGTCACCCTATCAGCATGGCGAGGTCTTCGTCACCGATGATGGCGCGGAAACCGACCTCGACCTGGGCCACTACGAGCGCTTCACCGATGAACCAGCCAGCCAGGCCAGCAACGTCACGACGGGCCAGGTCTATAACGCGGTCATTGGCAAAGAGCGCGCCGGAGGGTATCTCGGCGGCACCATCCAGGTTGTTCCCCATATTACCAACGAGATCAAGCAGCGTATTCACACGCTGGCGGAGCAGACCAGCGCCGATGTGGTGATCGTGGAGGTCGGCGGCACGGTTGGCGATATCGAGAGCGAGCCGTTCCTCGAAGCGATCCGTCAGTTACGCAACGATGTGGGCCGCGACGACGCGCTCTACTTGCATGTCACGCTGCTGCCGTTCATCGGCGCGACGCATGAGCTGAAGACCAAGCCAACCCAGCATAGCGTCAAGGAGTTGCTGCGCGCGGGTATCCAGCCCGACGTGATCCTCTGCCGGTCAGACTTCCCGGTCGCCGATGAGATACGCGACAAGATCGCGCTTTTCTGCAATATCGAGCGCCGCGCGGTCATCCCCGTCGAGACGGCCAGCAGCATCTATGAGGTGCCGCTGATGCTCGAAGATCTGGGGCTGGGCGATTTCCTGGTCGAGAAGATGGCGTTGAAGCAGTCGCAACCGACGGATTTGCGCGAGTGGCGCAGATTGGTCGCACGCATCGGGGCGGAGAAGCCGACGGTGCGCGTCGCATTGGTCGGCAAGTATGTGGCGCTGCACGATGCCTATCTCTCGGTGGCGGAGTCGCTGACACACGCGGGCTGGGCGCATGGGATAGACGTTCAGATTGACTGGGTGGACTCCGAGAAGCTCGATCAGGAGTGGGAGAAGCACGAGGAGCAGTTGGCGCAGGCGGCGGGCATCATCGTGCCGGGCGGCTTCGGCCACCGTGGCATCGAGGGCAAGATCAAAGCCGTCGAATACGCGCGGACGCATGGTATCCCGTACTTCGGGTTGTGCCTGGGATTGCAGGTCGCGGTCATCGAGTTCGCGCGCAACGTGCTTGGATTGGATCTGGCGAATAGCGCTGAGTTCGATCCCGACTCGCCCGATAAGGTAATCGATCTGATGCCCAATCAGCGCCAGATATCTGATAAGGGCGGCACGATGCGGCTGGGCCAGTGGGTCTGCTGCCTGACGCCTGGCAGTAAGGCGGAGGCGGCCTATGGCGAGCCAATCATCTTCGAGCGCCACCGTCACCGCTATGAGTTCAACAACTCCTATCGCCGCCGCGTTGAGGCGAAAGGTATGCAGGTGAGCGGCCGCTCCGCCGACAACAAGCTGGTGGAGATCATCGAGTTGAAAGAGCATCCGTGGTTCCTGGCGACCCAGTTCCATCCAGAGTTCAAGAGCCGCCCGACCCGTCCGCATCCGCTGTTCTTCGCGTTTGTCGGCGCGGCGAAGCAGCAGGCGGGCATCGTCGCTGAAGTCGTCAATGGCCACAGCTCAAAGCAGACGGCGCACGCGGTCCGTCAGGGCGCGCTGGAGCAGTAGTCTAAGCAGTTTGGTACGCACATCATAAACGGCATGGGTGAGATTGCCTTCTCCCATGCCGTTTATTGCTTGCCTGATCGTTCAATGTTTGGGGCTGAAACTCTTAATTCTTGAAGATCTGGACCGTGCCGCCGCTAGAGTTGAGCAGCGTTCCATTCGTCGTTGGTTCCGCCGCCACGTTATTTCCATCCTGATCTGTGAATGTGCCCGATACCTCTGCCGAGCGGTTTGTGCCCCTAAAGTGGGTATTCATCACGTAGCCTGGTGCTTGGAAGTGCTGGCTGTCGCTCGATTTGAAAGTGGGTCCGTACCCATTGAAGGTCAGATTGACGGTCGTTGTAAACACCTGCGTGCCAGAGCTCTGGTCGTACATGTCCGCAGTGCCAGTCACCGTTGCCGTGGACAGATCTGACGAAATCTGGAAGACGCCAGTGAATGTCAACAGACCAGTGCTGGGATCAACGTCGCTCACGTCCACCTGTGATCCGCCGCCACAATAGTCGAACGTCGAAAGGATGATACTCACATTATGCGTGGCGTCGCGCCCTGGAACTGTTAGGTTGTTGTAGAGTGAAACCTGCGCATCCGTGAAGGTACAGCCATCGCTGCTGACAGTATTGTAATCAACGAACGCAGTACCGTCTTTGAAGCTACAGACTGGCTGCGTTCCCGTGGCGCCAAAACACTCAGCCCCGCCTCCAGTGCCAGAACCCAGCGCGGTTCTGGTTCCAAGGACCATCACCGCAACGACCACAATTACAGCCGTAAGTGTGGCGACAGATAGCGCGATGGCCAGCGGGCGACGTTTGCCCGAAAGATGGAATGTACTCAGTGACATGCCTAACCTACCCTCCCTGACGTAAATATGTGCTGACAATTACGACATGACCCAGACCGCTACCAGGGCTTCCAAGCGTAGGGGTTCCCAATGCCAGAATGCTGCCGCGAGGTCATGTTTGGCGGTTGCTTGGCGCCAACCGTTCGCCTATCATCGCATACTTTTAGCTCATGTCAACACCCTGAGGACGCCCTGTGCGTATCGGTCGGGGTGACTAGCGGTGAGGGCGCAAGGCGCCTTCCCGCAAAGCATGTTTATCTACACGGGTCATCTTGCCCAGGCAGGCGTGGATGGAGGCGGCATAGTGGCGGTGGATGTGTCTGGCATGCGGGACATTTGAGATGTGAGAGGGACATCAGGCATGGGTGTGGATAGCCTCCTGACCATGCCTGATTCTCTGCTCCTGGCAGTTGTCACTTAATGGGGAAGATTTGCACTGTACCGCCCTGGGAGTACTGCAATTCCGCGTAGAGACCCGGCAGCGCGGCCATGTTATTTCCTGCGTCGTCGGTGAAGGTACCAGACACTTCAGCCGAACGGCTCGTCCCAGTGAAGTGCGAGTTCATGATGAAGCCAGGCGAATGGCTGTGCTGACTATCGCTGTACTTCGAGGATGGGCCGTATCCTGTGATGGTCAGGTTCACCGTCGTGGTGTACAGCACCGAGCCCGTATACGGATCATACATAGACGCTGTTCCGTTGATAGTTGCTGACGCAAGATTCGATCCGAACTGGATCGTTCCAGTGAACGACGATGCGCCCGTGTTAGGATCAAAGTTGGTCGCCTCAGACAGTGGTACACCATTGCAGTTGTCCCATTCCGAGATGTAGATGGCTACGGTCTTGATGGTGTTGTGTCCCGGTTGCGTCAGGTTGTCGTACCCCGAGACCTGCGCCTGGCTGAAGATGCAGCCATCATCGCTGACGCTCTGGAATGTCGCGTATGTGGCATTGCCTTTGAACGTGCAGGATGGCCCCGTCGTCGAGACGCAGTCGCCACCGCCAGTGCCGGAGCCGTGCGCCGTCGTAACATAGAACGCCAGCACGCCGCCGAGAGCCAAGACCGCGACAAGGCCAGTGATACCCATTGCGATTGTCGTCAGGCGCCGTTTGCCGAGGAACCGAGATCCGCGATCAGACATGTTGCGCACTCCTTCGTAGTCGAAGATGTCCACTACACACAGCATGGGCGGAGGCGGTGACGATGGGCGTTCTGCGCCTGTAGCTCAAAGGCACAGTGTCATCTGTTCACGCATACCAGCCTGCTTGAGAAAAAAGGACGTGGCCGCGCAACGCAAGTGTTTCGAAAGGGAGCAAGTAGTACTCTAGGAGGACCAAGCTGCCTTACCCGCTCTATGTTGGCTCCTTGATGGTCTACACGAATGGCTGTCGCGTGGCAAGGAAATTGCTAGTGCGTAGAGTGGTATTAATCGGCGATTCATAACGCACCTCGATATTTCTTGGCCAGCAGGTAGGGATGCGGTGTGGTAGCGGGCGCGCCCAGTGCGCGGGAACATTCGAGGTGGGCAGCAAATAGCAGGGAATCACCACACGTTATGACAATGTTACCAAAACCTGCCGACACGCGGAGCGCCACCCAGGATGGTACCGCGCCCTCCGCATCCGCTATGCCAGCCAGGCATGTGAAGCACAAGCACACACCCTCAGCACGCGGACAATGGCCAGCGGCGCCTGGGCATACCGTCCAGTTTTATGCCGACGATGATTTCCTGATGAAGCAAATTGGCAAATTCGTGTATGAAGGTCTCACCGCGGGCGAGGCCTGCATTGTCATTGCTACGCAGAATCACCGCGAGCGCCTGGAGCAATATCTCGCCGGTGAGGGGCTGGATCTGATTGCCGCGTGCGAGAAGGGCATGTATACATCACTCGATGCCGCCCTGACGCTGGCGCAGTTCATGACCGAAGGTTCGCTGGACGACGAGACGTTTAGGCGGGTTGTCGGTGGCATCGTCGCGCAGGCGGCGTACGGCCATGGCAAGGGCTCCCAGCGACGACGCGTGCGCGTCTTCGGCGAGATGGTGGCGCTGCTTTGGGCGGGTGGCGACCACGCCGCGGCTATTCGTCTGGAAGAGATGTGGAACGAACTGCGTGAGAGCGACGCATCGCCACCGTTCTCACTCTGCTGCGGCTATCCGATGTCGGACTTTGCGAGTGAGGCGCATGAGCAGGCATTCAGAGAGATATGTGCGACACACTCCCAGGTTATTCCCGATGAGCGCTACACCGCACTGGCTAACGCTGAGGAACGCCTGCGCGCCATCACACTGCTGCAACAGCAAGCAAGCTCACTCGCGGGGGCAACCGCGGGGCGCAAGGCAGCCGAAGAGCAGGTGCGCATCTCGGAGCATCTCTATCGCCATCTCTTCGAGGCCGCCACCGACGGGATTCTGGTGGTGGACCCAGCTACTCAAGTCATCATCGAGGCAAATCAGGTCGTTGCTGACCTGCTCGGCTCGACGCCAGCGCAACTGCTCGGGCGGAATCTCCTACGGGTTGGTGTGTTTCCTGATCAGGAGAGCGCAGAAGCAGTCTGGCGAGAGTTAGAGGAGCAACAGCTTGCTCGCCGTGAGGCGCTGGAAATACATGTCGGCAATGGACAGGTGCGCTGTGTCGAATTCGTCGGCAATCGTTTCCAGGTCAACAGCCATGAGATTATCCAGTGCCACCTGCGTGATATCACCGATCGCAAACGAGCGGAAGAAGCGCAACGGCAGCTGGAAGCGCGCAAAGACGCTTTCATCAGTATGGCCAGCCACGAACTGAGAACACCAGTCACCAGTCTCAAGGCGTTCACACAGGTCTTGCAGCGGCGCTTGCGAAAGCAGCCCGATGTAGATCCCCAGGTGCTGCAGGTGCTGGACCGAATGGATGAGCAAATTAACCGGCAGGCACGTCTCATTCGCGATCTGCTCGACCTCTCCAGGATGGAGGCTGGCTATCTCGCCTTGCACGAAACGTGGTTCGATCTCGACGATCTCGTGCGCGAGACGCTCGATACGGTGCAGCCCACAATCCAGACGCACACCCTACGTCTGGAGGGCGCAACCCATGTACAGGTCTATGGCGACCAGGAACGTCTGGGGCAGGCGCTCATCAACCTGCTCACGAACGCCATCAAGTATTCGCCGAGGGCAGATTCGGTGCTCGTGACGTTGCGAAGTGATCGCGAGTGGGCTGAGGTGGCCGTGCGGGACTTCGGCATCGGCATCGCTCCAAAGCATCAGAGGCGCATCTTCGAGCGGTTCTATCAGGCGGATGACTCGCATACGAGCACCTATCCTGGTCTGGGCATCGGCCTCTATATCGCGCAGACTATCTTGGAGCGGCACGGTGGGCGCATGTGGGTGGAAAGTAGCGTCGGAAAAGGCAGCACATTTCACTTCGGCCTCTCGTTGCTTCGCCAGGGCGGGCCTTCTGAAAGCGACTCCGGTCACTCAGACCTCCAGCCAGGGAGTGCTGAGGTGTCATGAGCGAGCGTAGCAAGACAGTCATTATTGTGGATGATGAGCCAGATATTGTCTTTGCGCTGACGCTCATGCTGGGAGATGCGGGCTACTACGTGGTGGCAGTGAGTCAGGGCGACGATCTGATACGGCTACTCCGCTCAGAGAAGGCGCCGGATCTCATTCTTCTAGATATGTTGCTGGCGGGGCGCGATGGCCGCGAGATTGTTAGGACTTTGAAGGCTGATCCATCCACGCGCTCCATTCCCGTCCTGATGATGTCGGCCCATCCCCGAGCAGCCCAGGAAGCCGCGGATGCGGGCGCGGATGGATTTCTGGCCAAGCCGTTTGATCTTGAGATGCTAGTAGCGAAGGTAGCGGCATTGCTGCGCTGACGACAGAGACAGGCGGCTCTTGCCAGGCATATAAGGTGCTTTCGGGTTTTATGGGCGGGCGAGGCCGACGTTTTGTCCGGCGATATAGGCGCGGACGCGGTCGCTATAGAGGCGGAGCATCTGGCTGACGCGCGCATTGATCGTTCCCTCCAGGTAGCGGTTATCGCGGTCGGGCCTGCCCGCGGGAATGCCGGTGAGCAGCTCAATTCCTTCATCCACCGAGCTAATGGCGTAGAGATGGAATCTACCCGCCGTGACGGCTGCCACGATCTCGTCCCGCAGCATCAGATTGCGAATGTTGGCCCGTGGAATCAGCACCCCCTGACGGCCGTCCAGCCCGCGCGCCTCGCAGAGCCGATAGAACGACTCGACCTTGGCCGTCACCGCGCCGACCGCCTGAATTTCGCCGCGCTGATTGACGGAGCCGGTAACGGCGAGCGACTGGCGGATTGGGACGCCCGAGAGGCTGGAAAGGAGCGCATAGAGTTCCGCCGAGGAGGCGCTGTCACCATCGATTGGCTCATAGTTCTGCTCGAAGCAGATGCTGGCGGAGAGGCTCAGCGGGAAGTCCTGGGCGAATCGCCCGGCGAGAAAACCGCTGAGGATGAGAACACCCTTGCTATGGCTTGGCCCGCTCATCGCCGTCTCGCGCTCGATGTCGGTGACGCCCGCCACACCCGGTGAGGTGCGCGCGGTAATGCGCATCGGCACGCCATAGAAGTGGTCGGTGGAGATGCGGACCGAGAGGCCGTTGACCTGCCCTGTCACCTCGCCGGATGTCTCGATGACAAGCTGCCCTTCGTCGATCAGTTCGTTGTACTTGTCTTCAGAGAGGCTCGTCCGGCGCTCACGCGCGGCAATCGCATGGCTGACATGTGCCGCCGATGTTGTCTCAGCGTTCTCCTTCTTCGCCCAGTAGCATGACTCCAGTGTCAGATCGCGCAGGCTGCCAAACTCGGTCGAGAGGCGCTCCTGGTCTTCCGCCCAGCGGCTTCCTTCCTCGATCAGCGTGGCCACCGCGCCCGCCGCCAGTGGCGGCCCGCCACTTGTGCGCGCGACATTGGCGCTGAAGCGGGCGTATGCCTGTTCGGCGTCTGGCGTCCGCTGCATCTCGTCGGCGAAGTCCGCCCGCACCTTGAAGAGCAGCCGGAACTCCGGATCCTGTTCCATCAGCGGGCGGTAGGTAGAGAGATCGCCTATGAGGATGGCCTTCACATTCGCGGGAATCGGCTCCGGGCGGAGGGTTGCGCCGGGTGGGTTGCCCTGCGGCTCGCCGCCGCTATCCATGCCAATCATGCCGAAACGCAGCACCCGCTTGAGCGTATCCCAGGCATGTGGGGTAGTGATGAGGTCATGGGCCTGCACGATCAGAAAGCCGCCGTTCGCCCGATGCAGGGCGCCCGCGCGAATCATCAGATGGTCGGTGAACGGCAGGCCGCGTTTGGTGCCAGATTCGATGCGGCCAAGCAAATTGGTGCGCGTCGGGTTCATCTCGATGACAATCGGCGCGTCATCCTCGGGCTTGTGTGAGATCAGCACGTTGACCCGGTAGCGCCGGAGAAGCGCGGGCAGACTCACCCGGCTCTCGCTGCCATCCATGCCCTGGTCTTCCTCGTCGCCCTCCGCGTCGCTGGAGGACCCACCGTCGTCACTGTCGCCGCGCAGCACATCGGCATGCGTGACCATATCGCCAGCCAGCTGTCGCAGAAAGTCGACCGCGTCGGCGGAGATGGTGTACTGCTCAACCAGCGGCTCGATCCCCTGCGTCAGCGCCTCCTCGGCGGTCGTGGTATTCAACACGCGGATTCGAGCGGCCATCTCATCTTCAAGCGTAGTGATCTCCGGCAGGCCACGCTTGAGCAGCGTCTCTGCCTGTTCGTGTCGCGCGCGCAACTGATTACGCTCGGCTGTTGGCAGCGCGTCAATCTCCTCACGTGAGAGGATCAGTGGCTCATCATCCAGGTCGGACACATCATTGCCTCCGGCGCCAGATCGTGATACATCCTGCGGACCGATGGATGAGCGGAGGGGCAGAATCGCAATACCTAGCTCGGTCGTTCGGACCAGGAAGCCGAGCGTCCGTATCTGTTCGCGTAGCGCGCTCCACAGCGCGGTGTGATCTGGCTCGATATCGCTCAGCAACTCCTTGCGCTTGGCGGCGTAGGCGTCGCTGGAAAACGCCTGTCGCAACTCGCGCCGCGCGGTCTGGACGAAGGTGGCGACATCATGCGCGAAGGCGCGGCCCATGCCTGGTGGCAATGCCACGGCGTGCGGCTCCTCTGGTTGGTCGAAGTGGTAGACGTAGCACCAGTCTTTCGCGGCGGGCCGACTTTTGGCAATCGCTTCGACCGCGGTGGCCACGGCAATGCGCCGTCCCGTGCCCGGGTCGCCATTGACGAACAAGTTATACCGGCTGTCATTCATCTCTAGCGCGAAATCTATCGACTCCTGCGCGCGCTCCTGGCCAACCATGCCCTGGGGAGCGGGTAGCTCAGCGGTTGTAGCAAACCCGAGACTGGCCGGATCGGTCTGCCGACGTAGCGCGGCGGGCGTTAATTCCAGTGGCTGACGTCCTTCCTCCATGATTGCTCCTCAAACGCGCTCCATACACCCACTTAGAAAGATAGCCTGCTCGCTGTGGGATGATTGCGGTAATAGCAAGTGATAAGCAGTGTAGCATGCGAAGCGACTGTTGCACAGGCTTTACAGCGGGTCTGCCGCGTGATATGCTGAATGCGGTACGAATAGTTATGGCGTAGAGCGGGACGAGTAGCAGGCGTCTTCCGACAGCGACAGATGGCCACCGGCTGAGAGCCATCTCCGGCACAGATGACCGCGAATACCACCCGCTAGCCCGACACCGACCCGCCTTCACTGGCGGCAGGCTGTCGCGGAGGGCATCCGTTATCGGCCAGGAATGAAGCACGCGACAAACAGATATCTGCAATCGGCGCGTGAAATGTGGGTGGAACCACGGAAGGCGTGTTGCCCTTTCGTCCCAGGCGGGATGAAAGGGTTTTTTTGTGGCGTTTTTGCGGTGCGGTGTTATGTGTATCGCCATCCACCGCACGTGTACGAATCAGAGAAGAATGAGAACCATGCGCGCTGTATGCCATCTGTCTCAAGAGGTGATCGGGATCCGTCGGCAACCAGCCGACGGTGTGACCGTGGCTGTCTCAGGTCGCGCGGCGTCTGGTCGTGGCGACACAACCGGCCATGTCACAACGATTCCGACCTTGAGGAGGTCTTCCAATGATGATGTACAGATTCTGCGTTTCGTCAGACGCGCAAAGTGATGACCCTTACGCTGATTTCGAGAACAGTCTGATCTATGCCGCATACCTGCGGGAACGCGATCCCGAGGCTGCGGCGCTGTTAGTCGATAGGATGCTGCCTGCGATGGTGGAAGGCTGGTATGCGGAGCGGGGCGAGTATCCACCCGTGCGTGATCACCTGCTTCGCAATCTGGCCGAGCGCGCGCCCGATATCGCTGAACTGCTGCGCCAGGCGCTCCGTATGTCAGCTGTCGGCGCGCGACTGCGAGCGGCGCAACGGTTGCTTGCCAGGCTGCGGGGAGAGCGTGAGGTGGCCGCGGGGTGAGTTGGCCCGTTCGCGGCATGAATGCCGCGGCTAATCCTGGGCTGTATGGCATTCGGCCATCGGTTTCAGCCTGCGGCACGACCCACAACAAAAATCGACAAGCAACCATACGAAAGGAACGACAGCATGTCTGTTGAACAGGAGCTTGAGGCGGCGGTAGCCTATACGCCGTTACAGCGGATGCGCCATAGCGCCGCGCATGTGATGGCGGAGGCGGTGCAGGAGCTATTTCCGGGCGCGCGCTTCGCCATCGGCCCGGCCATCGAGGATGGCTTCTACTACGATATGGAGTTGCCGCGCCCGGTAACGCCGGAGGATCTCCCCGCCATCGAGGAGCGCATGCGCGCCAGCATCGCGGCGAACCATCCCTTCGTCCACAGCGAGTGGCCGCGCAAGAAGGCGCTTAAATACTTTGAGGAGCACGATCAGCCCTACAAGATTGAGTTGATCGAGAACCTGCCGGGTGAGACGGTCGGCATCGAGGAGCAGGGGCCGTTCCTGGACCTCTGCCGGGGGCAGCATGTGGCGAACACAGGCGAGATCGGCCCGTTCAAGCTGATGCGCGTGGCGGGGGCCTACTGGCGCGGCGACGAGAAACGTCCGATGCTTCAGCGTATCTACGGCACGGCGTGGTTCACGCAGGAAGACCTGGACGCCTATCTCGAACGACTGGA
>JACZCX010105132.1_pt1 | contig 10793 bp, 9 predicted proteins | sample 8641831 | NCBI WGS metagenome assembly JACZCX01 (sample SAMN15324608, study PRJNA640507) | soil metagenome | isolation source: intercropping sugarcane | place: China: Luxin town, Laibin City, Guangxi Province | collected 2019-07-25 | depth 10cm m
CCAGCAGATTTACAGTCTGCCCCCGTTGGCCGCTTGGGTATCCCTCCGAATTTGGTTGTTGCTACCTCTTGCGTTGATCGTGTCGAGGTGGATGACTCGCCCCATCCATGGAGCCTGCCCTACGGGCCGCGCCACTCGCGCGTCACACCCATGTGAATTGCACCGACACAAAGAACCCGGCCATGTTCGATGACACCCGGGTTGCAATCGATCGCGTCACAAAGACTGCGTATTCTTGCGGTTAACCGCGCTCAAGTCAACCGTGGCCCAGTCGCGACGACAACCGCCGCCCGAACCCGCCAAGACGCATATGCCAGGCCCAACCGCAGGGCCTCAGAGCCACCCCATGGGTCCGATTCAAGAACCAGTTCCAAACGACGATTGACGGACTTCACAATCCCGTAACGAATATGACGACTACGTCACATTTGTAGTCAATTGTCACGAACTCGAAATTTGGCACGGATCGTGAACCCGTGTCGGTCGAATCCGACGAGCGACCCGAACGTCGGACCACCGACCCAACACAGAGAGACTGAACCCATGAACCTGAAACATGCCCTGCTGGTCGCCAGCCTTGCCGCCGCCTGCGGCGCCCTCGCCCCAGCCGCCCTCGCGGCCGACGGCACCATCACCATAAATGGCAAGGTATTGTCGTCCACCTGCACCGTCAGCAACGCCACGGCGGGCAACGTGGCTGTCACGCTGCCTGACGTGGTCTATTCCACCTTCTCGGGAAGCGGCTCCGTCGCAGGCCTGACGCCCTTCTCGCTGAACCTGACCGGTTGCCCGACCGCGCCATCCGGCGTCGTGGTCGCAGCACAGTTTTCCGGCTCCAACATCGATGCCTCGACTGGCGCGCTGAAGAACGGCAGCGGCACGTCCAACGTCGAAGTCCAGCTGACCAACAGCGCGGGCACCGCCATCAACCTCAGCACCAACCCGACCCCCGTCAATGCCGCCATCAGCAGCACGGGTGCGGCGACGCTGGGCTACCAGGCCCAGTATTTCCAGCCGTCGACGACCGCCATCACCGCCGGCACCGTGAACACGTCCGTGGACTTCACGCTGACGTACAACTGAGGCAAGTGCGCGCCGGCTGCCGCGTTGCATGAACGTGGCAGCCGGCTGCATCCCCTTCGCGGCGCCAAAGGTTCCCATGAATATCCTGACCCGTGTATTGAGTGCGGTTGCCGCCGCTCTGTGCCTGGCGGTGCCGACGGCCCACGCCAGTGTCGTGATCGGTGGGACCCGCGTGGTCTTCCCGGCCCAGCAGGGCGAAGTCACCGTGCGCCTGTCCAACGACGGCAACAAGCCTGCGCTGGTCGAGGCCTGGATCGACGACGGCGACCCCAAATCGACGCCCGACAGTGTGCGCACGCCGTTCCTCATCACCCCTCCGCTGTTCCGGATGGAGCCGCGCAAGGACCAGAGCCTGCGCATCCTGTACGTCCAGGGCGACAAGCCGTTGCCGACGGATCGTGAATCCCTGTTCTGGCTGAACGTGCTGGAAATCCCCCCGAAACCGGCTGGTCCGCAATATGCCGGCAAGAATTACCTGCAGTTCGCGATCCGCTCGCGCCTGAAACTGTTCTATCGACCAGCCAAACTTCCGGGCGACTCGATCAAGGCCCCCGATCAGCTGACCTTCAAGGCCGCCGGTTTGGGTCAAAGCGCAGAGCTCGTCGCACACAACCCGACGCCTTACTACATCACGATCGTCGGCCTGTCGCTGGGTTCCGCCGGACACCCGGTGCTGGCAGCGCCCGGCATGGTCGCGCCTTTCGGCGACCTCCAGCTCACACTCAAGGACGTCGCGCACGCACCGGCAGCCGGCACTCCGGTGGTCTTCATGACCATCAACGACTACGGCGCCGACGACACCCACCAGGGCGTGATCACGCGATGACGCGGCGCGGCGCCAGCTGCGGTCCGGCACGCGTGCTGAAATACTCGGCACTCGCGCTTGCCTGCGGCATGGCGTTCGCCAGCACGACCTGGTCCACCCCCGCGCTGGCCGCGGCGGCCGCGGCCAACGGGGGCTTTGCCGAATTCGACCGCGGTATGCTGGCCGGCGGCGGCAAGGACACCTCCGACCTCGCCCGCTTCGAGCACGGCAACCCGGTATTGCCAGGCCTGTACAACCTGGATGTCTACGTCAACCAGCGCTGGATTGGCCGTCTGGACGTGCGCTTTGCAGCGCCCGCGCCCGATGCCAGCGCCGTACCCTGTGTCACCCGTGATCTCCTCGACCGCATGGGTCTCGCGCCGGCCAAATCCGCCACTTCCGTCACGGCCAGGCTGAAATCGCCCAATGCCTGCGTGCAACTGGAACAGCTGATCCCCGGTGCCCAACTGGTATTCGACATGTCCGACTTGCGGCTGGACGCAAGCATCCCGCAGGCGTATGCAGGCCAACCCCCACGCGGATACGTCAATCCCGAATCCTGGAATGCCGGCGTGCCCGCATTCCTGCTCAATTACAACTTCAACACCTATCACACCACCAGCGGCGGCCAGGACCAGACCAGCACTTATCTTGGCCTGCGCGCCGGCTTGAACGTGGGCCACTGGTTGCTGCGCCAGGACAGTACCGCGACCTGGATGTCGGGTTCGGCCGGCGCCTCCGGCCAGCGGCACTGGCAGAACATCCAGACCTACGCGCAGCGTGCCATTCCCTGGCTGCGGGCCAACCTCACCGTCGGGGACAGCTTCACGGATGGCGCGGTGTTCGACAGCTTCGGCATCCGTGGCGTGCAACTGGCAACCAACGACCGGATGCTGCCGCAGTCGCTGCGCGGCTATGCGCCAGTGGTACGCGGCGTGGCCGACAGCAACGCCAAGGTCACCGTCTACCAGAACGGCGTCCAGATCTACCAGACCACCGTGGCGCCCGGCCCGTTCGTGATCAATGATCTGTACCCGACCGGCTACGGCGGCGACCTGCAGGTGAAGGTGACCGAAGCCGATGGCCGCCAGCACGATTTCTCGGTGCCCTACGCCTCGGTCGCGCAGCTTCAGCGTGCCGGCATCACGCGTTTCGACGTCGCGGTAGGCCAACTGCGCGATACCAACCTGCACAACAAGCCGGGCGTGTTCGAGGCCGCTGCGCAACATGGCTTCAACAATTTCCTTACCGGCTATGCCGGCGTACAGGCGTCGGAAGGTTACGCTGCGGCGCTGGTCGGTGGTGCGTTCAACACCCGCTTTGGCGCGCTGGCGCTGGACGTCACCCAGGCCCACGCGAGCATCCCCGGTTACGGCACCCGCAACGGACAGAGTTTCCGCATCACCTACAGCAAGATCATTCCCGACACCGACACTTCGCTGACCGTCGCGGCGTACCGTTTTTCCACCAGCGGCTTCCTGAGTCTGCAGAACGCGGAATACGCACGCGACTATGCGCAGCATGGCCTGGCCGCGCTGCAATACATCCCATCAAGCGTCCCCACAATCGACGGCGTCCCCGAGTTGAGCCTGCTGAGCCCGGCCCAGCGCGCGGCCCTGGCCGGCACTGCGTACAACGGCAACAACCCGTTCACGCCGCAGGGCCTGCTGCAACAAAAGGATCGTTTCACGCTCACGCTCAGCCAGCGTCTCGGCAACAACGGCGGTTCGCTGTATGCCAACGCATCGATCAACGACTACTGGAACCAGCATGGTCGCGACACCCAGTTCCAGATGGGCTACAACAACCGTTTCCGGCGCCTTTCGTACGGCATCTCCGTCAGCCGTGGCCGCACCGGGTTCGGTGGCTACGACAACCAGGTGTTCTTCAATGCGAGCCTGCCGCTTGGCCACAGCGTGCACGCGCCCAGCCTGTCGTTGAACCTCAACCATGGCGACGCAACGGGAACCCAGGAACAGGCCATGCTCAGCGGCAGCGCCGGCCAGTACAGCCAGTTCACCTATGGCGCGACCGCATCGCATGGCGGCAACGGCACCGGCAATACCGTCAGCGTGAACGCCGGCTACAACAGTCCGTTTGCGGTGCTCAATGCCAGCGTCGGCCATGGCGACGGCTACTCGCAGGAATCCTTCGGCGCCAGCGGTGCCGTGGTTGCGCACCAGGGCGGCGTTACCTTCGGTCAACCGACCAGTGACACCGTGGCCATCGTGCACGCACCCGGCGCGGCAGGCGCGCACATCCTGAATGCGCCGGGCGTACAGATCGACCATTTCGGTTACGCGCTCGTGCCATATCTCACGCCTTACCAACTCGACACGATCCAGATCGATCCGCAGGGTCTGCCCCTGGGCGTGCAACTGGGCGCGACCAGCGCGCAGGTCGCGCCATACCAGGGCGCTGTCGTCATGGTGGATTTCAAGAGCAAGGCAGGGCGCGCACTGATCGCACGCATCGACATGACCGACGGCAAGGCGGCGCCATTCGGTGCTGAAGTATTCAACGCCAAGGGCGAGCCGCTCGGAGTGGTCGGCCAAGCCGGCCTCGCCCTGCTGCGCGGTGTGGGTGACAGCGGCACTCTGAGCGTGAAATGGCAGGACGCGCGCGGCACCGCGCAGTCTTGCGTGTTTGCCTACGCCATCCCGGAATCAAGCAAACCCGCGCAAGCACATCCCCCCATCGTCGCCACCTGCCGTGCGGGTGGCGCCGCGGCTACGGCACAAACGAGGGCCACGCCGTGAAGACGCATCCCAGCATGCATTCAATGATCGTATCGATGTACCGACGTCGCGCGCGACCTGTCAGCACCACGCCACGACGTCACGCAGTGAGCTCGGCGGCAGAGGCGAACCGCGCAGAGGCTTTCCCGCGAATTCGCCATCTCATCGTGGCCGCGATGGCATTGACAGCCATGGTCGTTGCCGGCCCGGTGTTCGCGGACAGCAACACCTGCAGTTCGAACAGCCACTCCGGCGGCACCGTCACGTTCACGCTGCCCAGCGAGATCGTGGTCCCGCAGAATGGCGCTACCAGCGGTCCACTGTGGACGTCGCCACCGACCACGCCGGTCAATCCACCCAGTTTCTCTTCCTGCGGCACCAATGTGCCGAACGGCCTCGAAAATGCAACCTGGGGTGGGCCCAGCGTCGGCGACAACACACTGTATCCCACCAACCTGAGTTGGTTGGCATTCCGGATATTGCAATCGGGCACCGCGTTGCTGCCGTATGGCCTACAACCATCTCCGACCAGCGTCGGCGCCATCAATGCGCAGATCAGCTCCCCGTTTCAATTGCAGCTCGTGATCACCGGCTCCGTTCCTCCCGGCAACCAGACGCTGCCCACCGGCCAACTGATACTGTGGGATTTCCAGTTGGGTGGAGGAACCATCTTCACCGTCGAGACATTCCGCATTGGCGGATCCGGCGCGATCAACATCATCCAGCCATGCGTGATTGCGGTCAACCCAACCACCGTGACGTTGCCGACCGTGGCAACCTCGGCATTTGCCGGGGGCAATTCAACTACGGGCACCAAACCGTTCTCGATCGATCTGACCAACTGCCCGACCGGCAACCAGCTCGGCATCACGCTCAACACCAGCAACCCGCAGCCTGGCACGACAAGTGTCATCCAGAACACCGCCGCGACAAGTCCTGCGACGGGCGTAGGCGTCCAGTTGCTGGACGGAGCCGGCAACCCAGTCACCTTCGGCAACGCGATTCCTGAAGGGACCATTTCGGGTGCAACGGTCAGTCTTCCGTTCACGGCGCGCTACTATCAAAGCGGTACCGCGGTGACACCAGGTGATGTCACCGCGGTTGCGACCTACACACTGACATATCAATAAGCGAGTGTCACGGCGCTGGGCTGCGCGCGAGTTCCGCCGCCGGCTTGCCAGGATCATCGCCGATGGCGCGGCCATGGCAGCGCCAACCCGCGCCAATCGACCGGATTCAGCCAGTCACCGATACACGATCTCCAACACGCGGAAGTCGGTCTTGCTGATCGTCTGCACGACCACCCGCCGGCTGATGACCGGCCGAATCGGATATGCGCCGCCCGCGGGGGCGACAACGGCACCGGTGAAGGTCAGCGTTTCAGCACCTGCAGGCACGACCTGCATCGCAAAGACGAGCGCAGCAGCGACAAGAATCAAAACCGGAACCAGGCGTTTCACGTGCGCCTCGCGGGCGTTCAGCGAACTGCTCCGCTTTACTTGCGGAGCGCCGAATCATCATTCCATTCCGTCCAGCCGAAACACTGACGTGGTTCACGTCTGTCGCGGCCAGTTTCCGTTCTTGTGGAGTGGCTCACGCTTCAGCGCTTCATGGTGAATCGCGCGAGCGAATGTCGGCACGCAACAACCCGATGTCCGACGACTCAACGACGCTGGGAATCCGAATATGGCGCCAACTTCGCCAGCGGCTTGCCCGCGGCGTCCAGCAGTACCAGCTCGCCCTGCTCCAGCGCCACCTTCGCGGTGCTGCGGAAGGCCGCAAAAATGCCACGTTCCACCTGCATCGCGCCCGGGGGTTGCAGGCAGGCCATCTTGGTGGAGAGGTTTTGGGTAAAGCCGGCCGAGCCGTCCGCCGCGACGTGAAAACTGGCGCCGTAGGCGTTGCAGCCAGCCTTGCCGCTGGCGTGGTTGCCACGAAACCGCAGCGTCGCGGGCACGCCGGCGGGCACGGCCGCTCCGCCGACTTCGACGAAACGCCACTGGGTGCCACTTAGATCGCCGATATCCACTGCCGCTCCCGCCGCCGGTGCCGCCGAGGACGCTGCCGGTGCGGACGCCGGATCGCGCGCCGCCTGCGCGGTGCAACCGGTTGCGACCAGCCCCGCCAGCACCAGAATCGCCATCGGACGCATGGCCAGCCCTCCGCTTGGACCAACCCCGATCCTACGCTGGTGAGGCCAAGTCAGTCTGCCGGCGGCTGAATCGACGCTGCGCTCGGCGGAACACCGCCGCCGTCCCGCAGCGCTTCGGGGCGTACCCGTTGTTTTCCATCGACAACATCAATGCGCTCGCGGAACGCCGGATCGGTGACCTTGAAGTCCGGCAGCTGCAGGCGGCTGGCGGTACCCACGCCGGTGACGACGAAGCCAGCCACGCCCAACGGTTGGCCCGGCGCCACGCGACCGTGCAGGTACGCATCCAACGCCCACCGGCCACCGGCGTGCTCCACCCGTCGCAGCTTGTCGGGTACCACGATCCAGGCGTGGCCATCCTTGTGCCAACTCAGAAACCGCGCATTGCCGTCCGCTTCGACCAGCAGCGCGCTGTCCTGATCCACACCCAGGCCGGTGATTGCGGCAGTGTGGTTGTCCTTGGCCGCACGTGCGACGAACACCAGCAGACGACCCAGCCGCTCGCGCTGCACGAAGTGGGTGTCGGTGATGGTGTTGGCCAGCAACGGCAGCGTGATGAAGTGATCGACCAGCGTCACCGCGGCGCCGTCCGGGTTCGCAAGCGCCTCTGGTGAGGTGATGCTGCCGCCATCCAGCGCGCCGTAGCCCCACTGCCCAAGGATCGCAAGCCCGGCGCTGGTACCGCCAATGGGTTTGCCCGCGCGCACGTGCGCGTTGATCAGGTCGTGCAACGGGGTGGCTTTCCAGAACCGCACGTAGTTGGCCTGGTCGCCCCCGGCGATGAAGATGCCGTCGGCATGCTTGACGATCGCCAGCACGCGCGGGTCGCCGGCCGGCGCACGCGCATGGAAAATCAGTGTCTGCACCGACGCCACGCCACCGACGTCACGATAGATCCAGTTTTGCAGTTCGTCATCGCCGGATGCGCGCAGGATCACGATGTGGCCGTGCCCGGCTTGCTCCGCAAACCACTGGAACGCGGCCTTGATCTCGCGCCCGCCGCCCATCAGCAACAGGCCGGGCGAGGTTGTGCCGGGCGTGGCCGCGGCTGGATCGCCGATCGAGAAATACTGGTAGCCGGATTGTCCCGCGCCGGCCGCATCCGCAGCCGCGATACCGGGTAGCGCCATCCACTCAAGCAAAAAGACCAGCACCCACCGCACCCCGCCACGCTTGTTCGCTGCCGGCATCCCACCCTCCAGAAGTGATTGGCCATTGCCTGCGCCACACGCGCCGACCCTTGACGTGACGATACTGAACGCGCATTCCCCCACCGCGGCCGGCTCGACAACCCGTGACGCATCCCGCATGATCGCCCGCATGGGAGGACCGGTGGATACGTGGTTCGTGCGCGAGATCCTGGCGCACGAGCAGGCGCTGATGCGGTTCCTGCACCGCAACTGGCGCGACCATGACGAGGTTCCGGACCTGCGTCAGGAAATCTACGTGCGCGTGTACGCCGCCGCGCTGCACCAGCCGCCCACCTCGCCCAAGTCGTTCCTGTTCACCACCGCGCGCAACCTGCTGGCCGACCGCGTGCGCCGCCAGCGCATCGTGTCGATCACGGCAGTGGGTGATCTTTCGCAGTTGCACGTCTTGGAAGATGAGCTGGAGCCCAGCCGCGTGGCCGGCGGACGCGAGGCGCTGGCGCGCCTGGCGCGCGCACTGGACCGCCTGCCGGACCGTTGTCGCGAAGTGGTATGGCTGCGGCGCATCGAAGACCTGCCGCAAAAGGAAATCGCGCGGCGGATGGGCATCAGCGAGAAGACCGTCGAGAAACACATTGCCAAGGGATCGCGCATGCTGGCGGAGCATTTCTACGGAGACCCGGAGGCACCCGCTGCGCACGACCGCGCGGCCGGCGCGCGCCAGCGGGTGCGCCAATCGCCATGAGCCTTGACTACCACCAGATCGAACGCGATGCCGCGCAATGGCTGGCGCGCCGTGACGCCGGCGCCTGGACGCCTGCCGACGAGGCCGAGCTGGACGACTGGCTGCGCGCAAACCTCGCGCATCGCGTGGCCTTCTTGCGCCTGGAGTCTGCGTGGGACGAGGCCGCGCGATTGAAGACGCTGGCCGCAGGCGGCCACCATGCGGTTCCGGCGCGCGGCGCCTGGGCGCAGTCGCCGTATTTCGCCGACCTCGTCGACTCGGACACTGCCCGGCGCCGGGTGCGCAAGCGTCGCCAGCGGCCGTGGATCGGTCTGGCCGCCAGCCTTGCGATTGCGGTTGCGCTGATGGGCGGACTGGCCTGGCAGGCGCTGACGCAGGTCGACCACGCCACCTGGACCACGGCACCGGGCGGGCAGCAGGTGGTGCAATTGGCCGATGGTTCCACCGCCACCCTGGGCGGCGCGAGTGAACTGCGGACGTCCTTTTCGCGCCGCGCGCGCAACCTCGAGCTGGTGCGCGGCGAGGCGTTTTTCGACGTGGCGCACGACGCCACACGGCCGTTCGTGGTGCACGCCGGCGGCTACCGCGTCATCGCGGTCGGCACGCGCTTCGACGTGCGCCATGATGATCCTGGGCACCTGCGCGTGGTGGTCACGCGCGGCCTGGTGCGGCTGCAACCCGCCGACGACTCCGGACAGCCCGCGTCCATGTTGCCGGCCGGCAGCATCGCACTGGTCGCGGGCAACCGGGTGGCGGTCACGCACATGCCGCTGGACGAGGCGCGCGAGCGCCTGAGCTGGCGCGACGGTTATGCCGTGTTCCATGGCACGCCGCTGGCCGAGGCCGTGCAGGAATTCAACCGCTACAGCACGCACCGGATCGTGCTGGCCGATCCCGCGCTGGGCGCGTTGCGGGTGGGCGGCAACTTCCGGCTCGACAACAGTGCGGCGTTCGTGCGGCTGATGCAACAAATCTTCCCGTTGCAGGTCGAGCAGCATGGCGACCGTACCGTGCTGTCGCGCCGCGCGGAGGCCAAATCCGCGCACTGAACCCCTTCCTGGCGGCCTGGTTGACGCTGGCGCGCAGCTTGTCATTCTCTTCTCCCTCCGGGAGAAGGTGCCCGAAGGGCGGATGAGGGTTCGGGTTCGGGTACGCGTGTGGCCGCACTTCGTGTTTGGTCGCAGACATCTCGCGTGTGCGCACCCTCACCCGCTCCTCCGGTCGCGCTGCGCGCGCGTTCGCTCCGCTCCGCCTCTCCCGAAGGGAGAGGGTTTGAGCCCCAACCGAGGATCAGCGCCAATCCGATTCGGGCGGGGGATCGTCGGCGCTCGTTCGTCTTGATTCGAAAGGCGCTGTCCGGCGCCATCCGGGGAGACAACATGCTGAATCGCTTCGTTCGTCGCGCGCTGGCACTGGCCAGCCTGGCGCCCGCGCTGGCGTTCGCCCAGCCGCAAGCCAAGCAGATCGACATTCCGGCCGGCAACCTGGTGACCGCGCTGGACTCGCTGGCACGGCAGACCGGGGCGCAGTTCGTCTACAGCGCCGACCAGATGTCGAATCTGCACACACGCGGCACACGCGGCCAGATGTCTGCACAACAGGCGCTTGACGACCTGCTGGCCGGCACCGGCTACGCCGCGCGTACCGACGCTTCCGGCGCACTGGTGATCGTGAAAGTCGCGCCCAAACCCGCGACGTCCGCGCCGGCCCCGGCGGCGGCGCAACCGGCAACCGAGCCCAGCAAGACGCTGGAACAGGTGGTGGTCACGGGTTCGCGCATTCCGCGCACGCAGATCGAAGGCCCCGCGCCGGTGGTCGCGATCACCGCGCAGGACATCCAGCAGCGCGGCTTCACCAGCGTCCCGGACCTCATGACGTCGCTGACCCAGAACCTGGGCGCGCTGGACAACAACCAGTACACCAACGGATTCTCCCCCGGCGCGCAGGCCGTCGACCTGCGCGGCCTCGGCCCCAACCACACGCTGGTGCTGGTCAACGGACGCCGCATCGCCGACTACCCGCAGTCCTACGGCGGCAACAGCAACTTCACCGACATTTCGAACATTCCGACCGCGCTGATCGAGCGGGTGGAAGTCCTGTCCGGCAGTGCGTCGGCCGTGTA
>JACZCX010004366.1_pt1 | contig 10767 bp, 8 predicted proteins | sample 8641831 | NCBI WGS metagenome assembly JACZCX01 (sample SAMN15324608, study PRJNA640507) | soil metagenome | isolation source: intercropping sugarcane | place: China: Luxin town, Laibin City, Guangxi Province | collected 2019-07-25 | depth 10cm m
CTGATGTTGTGATCTATCTTGATGAGGTAAAAGTCGGAGGGAGAACGGACCACCTCGTTGCCGCTAAAGTTGTTGCCGCCCGCGAGATTGCTGGGCGATTGATTGGGAACCGGGTAGTAGTTGAGTACGTTCAGGCCTACGGGATCGAGTTTGGAGGCGGGAATGATGTCTCCCGGAAATTGCGTTCTCGTATTCGATCCGTTGACCAATTGTGTAGTTGTCGGATCATAAATCGGAATCAACTTTCCGGAGGCATTGAACGTCTGCGAGAAATCACCGTTCCGTTGCAACAATGTCGGAACGGTGAGCACGTTCGTAGAACCGTTCACCAGCCTGTGCCCTTCGTAAGCAAAAAAGAAGAAGGTCTTGTCTTTGCGGATTGGTCCGCCGGTCGTCGCACCGAAGACGTTATAGCGAAACTCGGGATTGACCTTTTTGCCATCCTTCACGGGCGCGAAAAACCCCGGGGCATCGAAGCTGTTATTGCGGAGAAACTCATAGGCGCTCGCGTGAAACTGATTCGTGCCGGATTTAGTAGTTTCGATCACGACACCGCCGGCGGAACCGCCATACTCCGCCGCATAGTTGTTGCTAAGCACCTTTACTTCCTGAACCGCCTCGACAGGCGGATCGAGATTGATCTGTCCCTGGCCGATGCGGATGTTTTGCGCGTTGCTTCCGTCTATCCAGGCCATTTGGCTTTGCGTGCGGCCCCCGGCGAGACTAAAGTTCGGATTGACATTGGCCGGCGTGTTTAACGGATAGCTGACAAATACGGCAGCTCCGCTGAGTTGCAAAACATTGAGAGTACGGCGATTGCCAAGCGGCAGTCCTTCAATGCTTTTCGATTCGATCAATTGGCTGACATCACTGCTGCGCGTTTCCGTGAGCGGTGCTTGAGTGGTGACAGTGACCGCCTGGCTGGTATCACCGATATCCAGGCGAACGTCAAGCCCCAGTTGCTGCCCGGTGGTAAGCGTGATGTTCTCGCGTACGTACTTGCGAAATCCGGCGTGCTGGATATTCACGGTGTATGCGCCGATCGCAAGATTTTCGAGGCTATAGTAGCCGGCAGAATTTGTATGCGCCACGGCCGCAATGCCGGTCTGTGTATTGGTGGCCGTGACAATTGCGTCGGGAATGGAACTGCCGGATGGATCGATGACAACGCCGCTGACGGTGGCTAAGTTTGATGGGCGTAGCCGGACACAACCGAGAGAACAAAGGCGCACACAACCGGGGCAACGCGGAGCAATTGTTTCACATGTCCCCCCAAGCGGACTTGATACGTTTCAGATACGGAAAATAGTATAGTATTTGACGGCAGGCGTCAACAGCCAAGCAGGCACCGTGAAGCGCATCCCCCGTCGCGACTTTTTAGCTCAGTCCGCAGTCGCCGCAAGCGCCGTCCTGCCACCAACCGTGAGGGCTGAGAGTGCGCGAACGAATGTGCTGTTGTTGATCGCCGACGACCTGGGCTGTTTTCTTCCTGTCTACGGAGATACGAATGCAGTCACTCCGAATATGGATCGGCTGCTTTGTGAAGGAGTGTATTTTACGAACTCCTATTGCACGAGTCCGAGTTGCAGCGCCAGCCGGTCTGTTATTTTGAGCGGACTTTACAATCACGCGACTGGCCATTACGGTCATGCGCATGGCGAGCACCACTTCAGCTATCTGCCATATGTGCAGCCATTTCCCAAACTGCTGAAGAAGGCCGGATATGCCACAGGCTATATCGCGAAACTTCACGTCGAGCCTGAAGCATGCTTCGAGTGGGATCTGGCGGATCCCATCGGCTCAAGAGACGTGTATCATATGGCTCAGTCGGCGAAGAAGTTTATACAGGATGCTGGCGATAAGCCGTGGTATCTGCACTGTGGCTTTCACGATCCTCATCGAGCCGGAACAGGTTTTGCGAATAAGCAATGGCCGAACGTGAAGCGGTTACGGCTCGATCCGGCCAAACTCAAGGTACCTTCATTCCTGCCTGACAATCCGGATACTCGGGGAGACCTGGTGGAGTACTACGAAGCGTGCAACCGGTTCGACCAGGGCATCGGGTTCATGCTCGACGTGCTGAAGGAGTCGGGACAGGCGGACAACACGCTTGTGATTGTGATGAGCGACCACGGCGCGCCGTTTCCGAATGCGAAGACTACGACATATGATGCCGGGCTGCACGTGCCGCTGATCGTGCGGCGCCCCGGAATGCGAGAACGCGGGATGGCGAATCACGCCATGACAAATTGGGCGGACATCATGCCTTCCATTCTGGAGTGGACAGGAGTGAAAGGTCCCGATTACCCTCTGCACGGCAGAAGCTGGATGCCCATTCTGGAGCAGACGCATCCGCAAGGTTGGGATCGCGTCTACTTCTCGCATACGTTCCATGAAGTGATCGATTATTATCCGATGCGCGGAGTGCGGACACGGCGCTATAAATATATCCACAATCTCTTTCCGGGCCTGCAGTATCAAAACGCGACCGATCTCTGGGCTTCGCCGACTTGGCAGAGCATGCGCAAGCAAGGCAGGAACGCGATGCTGGGCAAGCGCCCGGTGATGAAATTTCTTCACCGCGACCGCGAGGAACTGTACGACGTGGAGAACGATCCAGACGAAGTTCGGAACCTGGCAAGTTCGACCGAACATCAGAGCGTGCTTGGCGAGTTCAGGCGAGATACCAACGAATTTCGGAAGCGAACCGGCGATGTCTGGATCAAATATCCGCTGCCGAGCGGCGAAGGCCTAGACGCTGCCTTTGCCTGAGGCGAGACTAATGAACCGCCGCGACTTTCTCAGGACCGCAGCCGGAACGGCCGGCGCGTCGCTGTTTGCCGCGCCGCGGAACCGGCAGCCGAATTTGCTGTTTATCATCGCCGATGAATGGCGCGCGCAATCGACCGGATACAACGGCGCCCCAAACGTCACAACTCCGGTGCTCGACAAGTTCGCGCACGAGAGCATAAGCTTCGATAACGCGACATCGAATTGTCCGGTGTGTTGCCCGGCGCGAGCCAGCATTATGACCGGTCAGTATCCGCTGACGAACGGGGTCTTCATCAACGATGTGGAGCTGAAGCCGAACGCGCCCACACTGGGCGAGGTTTTCGCAAAAGCCGGATATCGAACGGGCTATATCGGGAAATGGCATCTCTACGGAAGTCCCGATGGCAAGTATGGGCGAAGACTTGCGCCGGTGCCCGCCGATAAGCGATTGGGATTCGATTACTGGAAGGCGTGCGAGTGCAGCCACGACTACAATCATTCGCTGTACTACGAAGGCAACGATCCGACGCCGCGTTATTGGCAGGGGTACGATGCATTCGCGCAGACCGAAGACGCTTGCCGCTTCATCGAAGCACACGCCAAAGCTTCCGATCCGTTCTTTCTGTTTCTCTCGTGGGGGCCGCCGCACTTTCCTTATCAAACGGCTCCGGAAAAGTATCGGGCGCCGTACAAAGAACGCAAGCTGCAGTTGCGGGCGAACGTTCCCGCGGAGAGGCGGGAAGAAGCGGACAAGATCCTTCGCGGATATTACGCCCATATGGCAGCGCTGAATGATTCTCTGGCACGTCTGCTGACAACACTTGAGCGGCTGAACCTCGCCGACGACACCATTGTCGTCTTCACCTCCGACCACGGGGACATGATGCTTTCCCAAGGATTGACAACAAAGCTTTATCCCTGGGATGAGTCGGTGCGGATTCCGTTCCTCTTGCGGTATCCGCGGCAATGCGGGCGCGCGGGACATCGCGTGAAAACTCCGCTGACCATGCCCGATATCATGCCGACATTGTTGTCGATGGCCGGGTTGAAAGCGCCGGACGCCATCCAGGGAACCGATTTATCGCACATCGCCAAGGGCGCCCGACACGACGATGCAAGCGCGGCAGCCTTTCTCAACCTGGCAGTGCCCATCACGGAAGCGCGACGGTACGGAATCGCGGAATATCGAGGACTGCGAAGCGGGCAGTACACGTATGTGCGCTCTATCTACGGTCCCTGGCTGCTCTACGACAACCTGAAAGACCCGTATCAAATGCATAACTTGTGCAACCAGAAAGGAAGCGCCGCTATTCAAGCCAGCATGGAGCGACAGTTGGAGAAGCGTTTGCGCGTATTGAAAGACGACTTTCTGCCGGCGAAGGAATACGTAAAACGCGCCGGGCTGGAACATTATAGGGAAGTGAATGTGTCTGTGGGACAGGTGAAAAGTCCTTGGGGCGATTGGGAGTCTACGTTGAGCGGATGAGTCTAAACCGTCGCAGAGACATTCTGAAGTCGCTTGAAGCGGCGGTAACCGGGTGGATTTGCCGCCAGCAGCGTGGGCTATGCCGCGAACGAAACAGCCTTATCGGCAAAGTACCACACTGCTGCGGGGTAGTTAAACGTCTACCCCACTCGACCGACGGTCAAATCTATAGCTCGAAGTGTCGGGGTCCACGGACAGGACTGGCACGCCATCCCACCCGCCTCACCCACTCGGGACCCTGCGTATCTTGTTCTTCGTTGAGATGAAAGTTGCCTATGCGCAAAGAGCGTCGTTGGCACAGGTAAGCGGCCAGCCCCGCACATGCTAGGCTGAGACCGCCTAACTCGGAACTGGCAGGCTCAGGTTTTGCAGCTGATGGCGAGTACAACCGGATGTTGATATCTGACACCGAACCTCAGTTGCCCATTTTGCAGCGGCCGTGCATTGAGATCCGAGTAAGAAGGCAGGCTCAGCGTCGCCGTGGCCCAGGCTCCCAGCAAAAGACGTTTCAAGTTCATCGAATAGCTCCTCACTGGTCGTCCGGATCAGTGGCCGGCCTTTTATCGTTCAGGAAGAAGGCAGCGGTTAGCGGGGCGTTGACGAGTTCTGGCCTGATATTTCGCGGCAGCTGCTTTGCAAACACGAGAGAGTATTTTCCGCGCGGGCGTTCCTGAACCAAAAGGCAACGGATCGGTACCAGCAGAAATACTGGCGCTGACACACCCGGCCGATTGCTTTGTACACGACCTGCGTTTGAAGCGGACCGATTATGACTGGGAGGGAGTAAACTTCGCCAGCAGAGATTCGTTAGTAGAACAGAGGTAATTGCCACCAATCTCTCCTTGCTGGAGGCGCTTTATGAAAATCGCAGTTTACGGATTTCTGCTTTTGACGGGGGCGATCTCCATGATGGCCCAACTACCTTCAGTGGAGCGCACGCACGTCAGTCCATTCAAGCATGTGGTCGTAATTTTTCAGGAGAATCGGACGCCGGACAATCTCTTCCAAGGGCTGTGCGCGCCGCCCTACGGCACGGCCGACTCTTGCAGCGCAACGCCTAGCGAGAGGCAGTATGACATTCAGACTCGCGACTGGGCGGATAAGACTTCCCCTAACGGAATCATTCAGCCTGGGCTGGTGCCTCTGGCGAACCACTACGATCTGAGTCATGCGCATTCGGCATTCCGAGTGCAGTGCGATGCGGACCCAGCCAGCGGCGATTGCAAAATGGACGGCGCGGCCAGTGTGGCTTGTTCCGGAACCTGTCTACCGCATCCGCAGTTCCGATATGTCGACAATTCCGCTAGCCAGGTGAATCCGTACCTTGCTCTTGTGGTGCAGTACGGTTGGGCGAACTATATGTTTCAAACCAATCAAGGACCAAGCTTTCCGGCGCACCAATTCATATTTGGAGGAACGTCGGCGGCGAGCGCCGCCGATGATGCCGCTGGGATTTTTGCGGCCGAAAACATGTCGAATACGGGTATCGCCGGGACAGCAGCAGTGGCCGGATGCATCGCCGATGTGAATACGAAAGTGCAGTTAGTCGGACCAGGCGGCCTGGAAGATCCAAGGCAGAAAATCTATCCGTGCTTCGAGCACAAGACAGTTGCGGATGTACTGCCGCCATCGGTAACCTGGAAGTACTATGCGCCGTCGGCAGGATCGATTTGGACCGCGCCCAATGCCATCGATCATATTTGCAGGTCGAGCGGCCCGGGCGGCAAATGCGAGGGGCAGGATTGGACCAGTAACGTGGATCTGAAGCCGGTGAATGTTCTAACAGACATCGCCAATTGCAATCTGCGCTCCGTCAGTTGGGTAATTCCGACCGGGGCGAACTCGGATCACGCCAACGGAAACGACGGAGGGGGGCCGTCGTGGGTGGCGTCGATTGTGAATGCGATCGGCAACAGCTCGAGCTGCGACAACGGCACAGGGTATTGGAAGAACACGGCCATCCTGATTACTTGGGATGACTGGGGCGGCTGGTACGACCACGAACCACCAACGAGGCTGGACTATCCACAGGGTGGATATCAGTATGGATTCCGCGTGCCGCTGATTATTGTCTCAGCCTACACACCAAAGCAGTACATCAACAACGTGCGGCACGATTTCGGCAGCATACTGCGGTTTATCGAGCACGATTTCGGTATCAAGCAGGGAGTTCTCAATTTCGCGGACGCGCGAGCCACGAATGATCTGTTCGGATTCTTTGATCTTAGTTTGCCGCCGCGCCGCTATCAGACGATCCGGGCGCCACTCGCGGCGAGTTTCTTTTTGAACGACAGGCGGCCATCTACCGATCCAGACGACCAGTAAACAGGTGAATACTCGATGAATCCGAAATATTTTGTGTTAGCAGGCTGCGTGGCAACGGCTTTGAGCTTGCCCTGCTACGCGGATCTACTCTTCGACAATGCCGATTCGCCACTCACCACAACTAATAGGAACTCCGCAATAGAAGGAGTAGCGGCGTACCTTCAAGTTGGAACGTCGGACGTTACTATCGGACAAATTGCCATTCACGCGCAGCCGCTTCAGAATGGGCAACTGAAGTTTGTTATCTTCAGCGATGTTGCGCCGCCAGGGAATGACTCCGGAGCGCTACTATTTAGCAACACGGTGAGTGTCAGCGCGGCCAACTCGCTGTCCTACATTCTCTCCGCTCCGTTCTCATTTACGCTGCAGGCTGGTCACTACTACGACATTGGCGCAATCTTCAGCGGCACCAACATCAATTACACATACGACTTCGTTTCGGACACGGAAAACGGGATTACGTCGATCGTCAGCAACCAGAACGTGAACAATTTTGCAAACCCCACGCTGATAGGACACGCGGTGTCGGACATTAGCATCCAGTTGTACTCTCCGGCGGCGGCCACGCCCGAATCCGCGAGCTTCGCGCTAGCCGCTATGGGTCTGGCTTGTATTGGATTGGCTGGCTCTCTACGCTGGAGACACCTTTGGCGCGAACACAATTCTTAGCGTGACGACACAGCCCGACAAGACTGTTCCACCCGGATGCATTCGGTGTCACGCTCTGCGCACCTGGGACGACCCACCGTCCTTGGCTGCCCCGACGGTCATCACCGGTCAAGTACGCGACATCATCCAGAATGGGTGTCGGATCGGTCCGGCATGCCGGGAGAGCAGTCGGAATTGACATCAAGCCACGCTCCGCATTAAATGAACGTTAGGACGTTTCGTTTCAAATCAGCCGTGTGAGCGCCTTCTCCGCCATGTGCGGCTGGCCAACAATAGCTCATTCTCCTTCCCGAGAGGCGGCGGAAGAAGTCTAGAGACTCACAGCTTCGTAAACTTTGCGCAGTTGAATTCGTTAATAGATGGTGTGGCGCCAGTTCACCTGAGCGGGAAATGGAGTAAAAGGAGGCTAGCGCTACGATGCGGTTGTCTCTTGCGAGCCAGCCTGGGCGCAGTCAGCCTTGCAGGAACGGTTTGGGCGCAGGCCGATGCAAGTCCGCCGGCGGGCGGCCAGTCCACAACGTCCAATCCGGAGGCCCCCGTGGTGCGGGTAACCACTCGCCTGGTCCAGCTAAACGTCACGGCTCGCGATCACCACGGGAAACTAGTGCCGGATCTGACCAAAGAAGATTTTGTGGTGACCGATCAAGGCAAAGAGCAGAAAATCTCAGTTGTCTCAATGGAGAGCACTCTTTCGGCGCCGGGACCGCCTGCTAAATTGATGCCGCGGAATCAATTTTCAAACCGCTTAGATCGCCAATCGCAAGTTCCCACCTCGGTTACGGTCGTCCTAATCGACTCTCTGAACACGCCGTTTAAGGACCAGGCTCGTGCGCGCCACCAAGTACTCCAATTTCTGCGGCAGATCCGACCGGAGGACCGCATTGCATTGTACTCAATGAGCGTGCGCGGGATTCGTGTGATACACGACTTCACGAACAACTCCGGAGCGCTCGTCACGGCGTTGGCGCGCACCATGCCGGAGTTGAGCCGGGATCTGACCGATATGGAGCGCGACCAGGTAAATCTTGACGAGGGTGTGGACTACAACAGCCCGTTAGGAGGTTTTGCCGCGGACGATCGGAATGCCGAAGCCGCGTTCTTCACGCGCGATCGGGTACTAAATACCTGCACCGTCATGAAGGTTCTGGCCAATCACCTGACCAGCATCAGCGGGCGCAAGAACCTTGTTTGGGTTTCAGGAGGCTTCCCGATTTCGTTCGGTTTCGGGGATCCAGCGGTAGAGAATCCGCTTCGTAACCATTTCAGCGAGATATACAACGACTACATCGAAGATGCGAGCCGGGCAATGGGCTCGGCCAATGTAGCGGTATATCCGGTAGACGCAAGGGGGCTCTTCGGTTTACCGCTGTTCGATGCGAGCAAACAGATAAGAATGAATCCCCGAACCCACCAGCCGCCTCCGGAGATGCTGCATGTCGACCGTCGCAATTTCGACACGATGAATTATCTCGCCGACCTGACCGGCGGAAAAGCTTTTTACAACACAAACGATATCAACGGGGCAATCCGGAAGGCGATCGACGATTCGGCGATTACCTACACGCTCGGTTACTACACTTCGGAAGAGAATTGGGACCAAAAATTTCACAAGATCAAAGTGAAGGTGCGGCGTTCCGGCGTTTCCGTTCGAACGAAGAAGGGTTACTTTGCGAGTTCAGAGCGTACGCCCTCTGCGAAAGATCTGGCGCGAGCCACCTACGACGCGATGTGGAGCCCGCTCGATGCAAGCAGTATCGGCCTGAGTGCGCAAATCGATCCGAGTCCCGGCGTCGCGCTGGCAAGCCGCATTACGGCGCTGGTGGATCCTTTGGATCTCACGTTCAAGCAAACACCAGGGCGCTTCAACGGATCGGCGGATGTGATAATCGCTCAACTCACCAAGCGCGGCAAACGCATCGCGGATAAGAGGGAGACTATTAATCTCGCCTTAAAACCGGAAACCTATCAAGCGATTGTCAAAGACGGGCTGAGATTCACAGAGGATGTCAAACTCGGGCCCGAAACGGAGAGCATCCGGCTGATAGTGATGGATCGTGGAACCGGCGCGGTGGGAACGCTTACGATACCTGTGCTGGCGCAGGACAAGAGCGGAGCGGCAGTACCGCAGCACTAGTCCCCATTTCCATAGCCCCGGTGAACGGGGTTTAATCATCGCGCCGTAAACCGCCGCCTAAGTTGGACAGTCCTTAAGTGTGAGGGACAAAATTTTTCCGGTAAGAAAGAGTTCAGAACCAGCATTAGCTCTCGACCGGGCGATAAGGGGAGTATATGCCGCAGCTGTTAAAAATTCGCTATCTTTTGATGATTTTGCCGGTAATGCTGTTCTTGATATTCGGGCAGCAATCATTGTCGGCTGAAGTTTCCATTTCGATCGGGATAGCGCCGCCGGCGCTCCCGATCTACGTGCAACCGCCTTGTCCGGTGGCAGGATACATGTGGGTGCCCGGTTATTGGGCGTGGAGCCCGGATGGCTACTATTGGGTGCCCGGGGTGTGGGTCCAACCTCCTAGCATTGGAGTGCTATGGACGCCCGGTTATTGGGGATTTGCGAATGGCGCATACGTCTGGCACGCCGGCTATTGGGGACCACATGTAGGCTTCTACGGCGGTATTAATTACGGCTTCGGCTATACGGGCGTCGGTTATTGGGGCGGAAACTGGATCGGAAGCACGTTTCGCTATAACACTGCGGTGACAAACGTCAATCGGACGGTGGTGAGAAATGTCTATGTGGATCGTACGGTAATTCGGAACACGACCATAGTCAACCGAGTGAGCTATAACGGCCAGGGCGGTGTTACGGCGCGACCCACCATGCAGGAACGCGCGTTCTCAAACGAGCGGCATGTTCAGCCGACCGCGAGCCAAGTGGCGCACTTTGAAGCCGCACGGCAGGATCGAAGCTTGCTAGCTTACGCGAATCATGGACGGCCGGCGGTAGCCGCTATGGACACAGTCAATGGGCGTCGTTTTGATCAGCAGGGTCGAATCGCGAGCGGCGTGGCGTCTGGGCAGTTGACAGCCGGCGAGACGAGGCGTCTTGAAAACCGCGAAACAAACTTAAATCATGAAATCCGTTCTGATCGCCGGGCCAACGGCGGCGGGTTGACTTCGCAACAGCGGCAACAGGTCGATCAGCAGCAAAACAACCTGAGCCGATCTATTTACGACGACAAACATAACGCCGCGACGGCCCATTATGGCGATAACAGAGTAGATAATCGTCGCGCCGAGCAGCAGCAACGGATTGCTCAGGGCATAAACAACGGTCAATTGACGCCTCGCGAGGCGGCGCACGCGGAGAGAACGCAACAGCAGATCAACCAACGGGTGAACGCAGAGCGGCGCGCTAACCAAGGATCACTGACACAGCAGGAGCGTCGCCAATTAAATCGCGAACAGAATCATGCCAGCGGCCAGATCCGCCAAGAGCGGCATAACGGGCCGGCAGAGCACTAATTGGAAACTTGACCGCGGGTGAAGCCAGCCGCCTC
>JACZCX010044487.1_pt1 | contig 10711 bp, 5 predicted proteins | sample 8641831 | NCBI WGS metagenome assembly JACZCX01 (sample SAMN15324608, study PRJNA640507) | soil metagenome | isolation source: intercropping sugarcane | place: China: Luxin town, Laibin City, Guangxi Province | collected 2019-07-25 | depth 10cm m
CCCCATTCCCCAAGCGCAGCGCTTCCCCAAGCGAGCGTGAGCGAGCGCTTCCCTGATCAGTCCCGCTCACCACGCGATGCCGTAGTCCTCCCCATGATTACTCGATCCTCCCCACATGCTGTGGTGCGCGGCGTCGAAGTAAATCGCGTTGATCGGACCCGACGTGCGCTCGGCGAACACGAGATGGTAGCCCATCTGGCGCAGCGCGTCGCGCGTGGAGTCCGGCAGCGACGTCGCCACCAACATGCGGCCCGGCCGCGATTCGTGTTGGCCGAACGATGAGTGCATCTGGTAACTGTTGATGTTCGGCGCCTCGCATGCCTGCTGCACCGTCATCCCGAAGTCGACGACGTTGAGGAAGAACTGCAGCAGGTTCTGGTCTTGCGAGTCGCCACCCTGCACGGCGAACGCGAGGAACGGTGCGCCATCCTTGAGCGCCAAGGTCGGCGTGAGCGTGACGCGCGGCTTCTTACCCGGCTCGATCACGTTGAACGGACCGTCGGCCGAATCGGTGACGAAGCTCTGCGCGCGCTGGCTCAGCCCGATGCCGGTGTGTCCCGCAATCACCGCGGGCACCCATCCGCCGCTCGGCGTCACCGACACCACCCAGCCTTCGGCGTCGGCGGCTTCGATGGACGTCGTCCCGCTGTAGAAGTCGTGCGTGAGCGCCGAGTCGCGCGGCGTCGCGTTGTTCGACAGGAACTCGAGCGCGCCCGATTCGCGCACCGATGTATCGTTAGGCGGCGAGGGCTGCGCGCCTGCGGGCGGCGTCGGCGCCGCCGCCGGCTTGTCCTGCTGACCGCTCGGCGCGTTAGGCAGGGGCTCGCTCACTTTCCAGTGCGCGAGCGCCGACGCGAACGGATTCGTCTCGTTCTGGTAGGGATACGGATCGCCGGGCTTCACCGTCGAATCGTTGTGGGTCCAATCGATTTGCGCGAAGCGTGACTTCGCATATTCCGGCGACAACAACCCCTTCACCGGCTCGGCCGGCGGGAAATACGGATCGCCGTAGTAGAAGTCCCGGTCGGCGAACGCGAGATTCATCACCTGGTAGAGCGTGTGGATGTACGTGGGCGAGTTGTAACCCATGTTTCTCACGTTCGTGTTGCTCAACATCTCGAGCGATTGGAGCAGCACCGGCCCCTGCTCCCAGATCGGCAGCTTGTAGACATCGATGCCCTCGTACGACACGTGCAACGGCTCTTCGATGCGCACCTTCCAGTTCGCGAGATCCTGCATCGTGAAGAGCGCGCCGTCTTCGCGCGCGCCGCGCACCAGGTCGCGCGCGATGTCGCCCTTGTAGAAGCGATCGTACGCGGCGTAGATCGCTGCCTTCCGACTCTTCCCCTGTTTGAGCGCCGTCTGTTCGGCGTCGACCAATTTGCGCCACGTCGGCGCGAGATCCTTCTGCACGAAGATCTCGCCGGGCTGGGGCGCCTCGTACGCGCTGCCCATGTGCGGCAGCATGGTGCCCGGCGCGTACTTCCACTTCTTGATCCATCCCTTGTAGTGCTCGATGGTGTGCGAGAGCTCCGCTTCCATGGGATAACCGTCGGCCATCTGGATCGCGGGCCCGAGCACATCCTTGAGCGACAGACGCCCGTATTCGGCGAGTATCGTGAGCATGCCGCCTACCGTGCCCGGCGTGACCGCTGCTAACGGACCGTACTCGGGTGGATACCGGTAGCCCTTGCTCCGGTAGAACTCTGCCGTTGCACCGGTGGGTGCGACGCCGAGTGCGTCGATGCCGATCACTTTCTTGGTGTGCGGGTCGTAGATCAGCGCCTGCGTTTCACCGCCGCACGACAGCGTGTCCCACATGGTGCAGCCTGCCGCGAGCATCGCGGCGGCGGCGTCCACCGCATTGCCGCCTTTCGCAAACACGATCGCGCCGGCGGTGGCTGAGAGCGGCTTGCCCGTGATGGCAAGCCAATGTTTGGCGTGGAGCGGCGGCTTCTCGGTTTGCGCGTAACGCGGGTCGGCCGCGCCGACCGGTTGCCCGGGTCGTTGAGCGCGCTGTTGTGCGGCAGCGGGCAGGGCGCAGAGAATGGCGAGAGCGGCAATGACGAGCTCGCCGCGACGAAGCGATGATCCGATGCGCATGGGCGTGTGTGCGGAATGGTTGTGCTCGGGAACTTGATGGGGTGCCGGCGAGCCCGCAACCAGTCACAGCACCGGCGCGCGCTGTGCACGGCGATGAGGGAACGACGCGGTGTACAGCGTCGTTCGACACACAGGCTGGCCGCGAGCGCCACCGCGCCGTGCGGCGCGCGCTCGCCTAACGAACACGCTTCTTCAGTCGAGATGGCTCATGTCAACCACGACACTCGAACGGCCCGCGGAACGGTCGGGCACTTTCACCATTGGCGGCGACATGCCGGTGCACCGTCTCGGGTTCGGCAGCATGCAGCTGACCGGCCCGGGCATCTGGGGCGATCCCAAGGATCCGGCCGAAGCGGTGCGCGTGCTCAAGCGCGCCGTGGAGCTCGGCGTCACACTCATCGATACGGCGGACTCGTACGGTCCGTACGTCGCCGAGGATTTCATTCGGAAGGCATTGCACCCGTATCCCGATGACCTCGTGATCGCCACGAAAGCGGGCCTCACGCGCAGCGGGCCCGGCAACTGGGAACCGGTCGGCCGCCCCGAATACCTGCGACAGGAAGCGGAGATGAGCCTGCGCCGGTTAGGCGTAGAGCGCATCGACCTCTTTCAGCTGCACCGCATCGATCCCAAAGTGCCGCTCGCGGAACAAGTGGGCGAGCTCGCGCTCCTGCAGAAGGAAGGGAAGATCCGGCACATCGGGTTGTCGGAAGTGACCATCGATGAGCTGAAGCAAGCGCAGCGCTACGCGACGATCGTGACGGTGCAGAACAAGTACAACCTGGAAGAGCGCACGGCCGAGCCGCTCCTCGATCACGCGACAAAGCACGGCATTGGTTTCATTCCGTGGTTCCCGCTGGCGACGGGCGCGTTGGCAAAGGAAGGCAGCGCGCTCGAGCAGCTCGCCAAGCGATTGAACGCGACGCCGTCGCAGCTGGCGCTGGCGTGGCTGCTGCATCGATCTCCGGTGATGCTGCCGATCCCCGGCACGTCGAAGGTGAAGCATCTCGAGGAGAACATGGCAGCCGCAGCGATCGCGCTGTCCGACGCGGATGCCGAGGCGCTGGCGAAGACTGCGTCATGATCCGGTAAAACTTGCGGCGCGGCGCGCGCGGCGAGAGAGTTCGGTCGCAACGACAACGACCTGGTGGGCAGTCCGTCGACTGCCCATCAGTTTCTCTCACAGGACGACACGCCATGCCCTTGTTGGTCGGACTCCCCGCCGATTTTCGCCTAACGATCAGCGGTGCGGTGCTCGCGGCCGCGATGGCCGCGCCGGGCGCGGTTGCGCAATCCACGTCGTCGATCTACATGCCGCGCGCCATCAAGGAGACGTACGACAAGGGCACGCGGACCATGGACGGCCGTCCCGGTCCCAAGTATTGGGAGAACCACGCGCGGTACACGATGACGGTGAGCGCGATGCCGCCCGACCGAACGATCCGCGGCACCGAGGAGATCGTGTATCAGAACAACAGCCCGGACACGCTGCGTGCGCTCGTGATCCGGCTGTTCATCAACATTCACAAACCTGGCGCGCCGCGCGATGGCGGAACGACCGCGGATTATCTCACGAGCGGCGTGCAGATCGACACGTTCGCTGTGAACGGCGCGCCGACACCGTGGCGGGACAGTCCGCAATTCTTCACGTGGCAGCCGGTGCGGCTGGCGACGCCGCTCACGCCGCACGACTCGGTCCGGCTGCGTTTCGATTGGCACTACGAGATATCGAAGCGAGCCGGCCGCGAAGGCATGCTCGATTCCACGACGTACTATCTCGCGTACTTCTATCCGCGCGTCTCGGTGTTCGATGACTACAACGGCTGGGACACGATGGACTTCACGGACCTGCAGGAGTTCTACAGCGATTTCAACGACTACGACGTGACGCTCGACGTGCCGCCTAACTATGTGGTGTGGGGCACGGGCACGCTGGCCGATCCGGCGGCGGACCTGCAGCCCGATGCCTTACGGCGCTTCCAGTCGTCGTTCACGTCCGACACGACGGTGCACGTTGCATCGGGCGCCGACATCGCCGCCGGCAAGATCACCGCTCAGCAGCAGGTGAACCACTGGCACTTCACCGCGCGCAACGTGCCGGATGTGGCGTTCGCGTTGAGCAATCACTACGACTGGGATGCGGCGAGCGTGGTCGTGGACGATGCAGCGCACCGTCGCGCGAGCGTGCAGGCGGCGTACAACGACACGGCGGCCGACTACCACCACATGGTGGGCTTCGCGCATCACGCGCTCGACTGGTTGTCGCACAACTGGCCCGGCGTGCCGTATCCGTACGAGAAAAGCACGGTGGTGCAGGGCTCGGCGGACATGGAGTACCCGATGATGGTGAACGACGGGTCGACACCGGATACGATCTTCTCGCGCTTCGTGGTGGAGCACGAGATCGCGCACACGTATTTCCCGTTTTTCATGGGGATCAACGAGACGCGCTACGCGTTCATGGATGAGGGTTGGGCGACGACGTTCGAGTATCTCATCGGCACGTCTGACCTTGGCGCCGCGCGCGCGACCAGTTTCTTCAAGCAATTCCGCGTGGCGGGATGGATCACGGATCCGTCTCCGCTCGAGGATTTGCCGATCGTGACGCCCGGCGATGTGCTCAAAGATGCGGCGTATGGGAACAACGCGTACGGCAAACCCGCCCTCGGCTACCTCGCGCTCAAGCAATTGTTAGGCGACGACACTTTCAGGAAGTGCCTGCACGCGTTCATCGACCGGTGGCACGGCAAGCACCCCACGCCCTGGGACTTCTTCTACACGTTCAACGACGTGTCGGGGCGGAATCTCGACTGGTTCTGGAATAGCTGGTTCTTCAGCAACGCGTACATCGACCTCGGTATCAGCGGCGCGCGACGCGGCGCGAAGGGCTGGAGCGTGACGCTCGCGAACGTGGGCGGGATGCCGGCGCCCGTGGATCTCCTCGTGCACTACTCCGACGCGAGTATCGACACGGTACACGAGACGCCGGCGATCTGGCACGCCGACCTCCGCCGCGCGACTGTGACCGTACCGGCGAAGAAAGCCGTCGCGTCGATCACCCTCGATCATGGCATCTGGATGGATGCCGATAGTACGAATGATCGATGGGTGGCGAAGCGTTAGGAGACGAGGGAAGCGCCAGCGAGCGCTTCCCTACTTCAGTCTCGGTTTCGTGCTCCGCGGCGCTTTCGTGCAGTCCGGCCACGTCGTGGGGAAGCGCCGGAACCGGAACTGCGCGTTGCGACCCGCGGTCGGCGGCGGCAGCTCGGCTTCCAGCCGCTTGGCGGCGGCGACGAGGTCGATCCGGTCGCGCTTGATCATCGTCGGGTCCTCGGACGCCAGGTACGCCAGCATCGCCGTCAGCGTCGCGTTCGACTTGAGGTCGTCGTACACGATCTTGTCGGGCGTATCGCGGTTCGTGTGCCACGTGTAGTTGCCGTAGTCCCACGGCAGCGCGCCCAACCCGAACGCCGGCAGGCCGTAGCACGAGAACGAGTAGTCATCGCTGCCGCCGCCGGCCGGGAACCCGGACCCGCCGAATTGAATCTGGTTGCGCAGCTCGAGCGGAATCTGGTCGAGCCAGTGCGCGATGTGCGTCGCCGCATCCGTGAGGCCCGCACCGCTCAAGCGCACGATGCGACCCGTGCCGTTGTCCTGGTTGAACAACGCCTGCAAGCCCTTCAACACCTCGGGGTGATCCTCGGTGAACGCCTTCGAGCCCACCTCGCCCTCTTCTTCGCCGCTCCAGTGTCCGGCCAGAATGGTGCGCTTGGGATGCGGATACACCTTCTGCAGGATGCGCATCGCCTCGAGCATGGTGAGCGTGCCGGTGCCGTTGTCCGTGGCCCCCGACGAGCCATCCCACGAGTCGAAGTGCGCCGAGAGCATCACGTACTCGTCGGGGTGCTCCGTGCCCTTGATTTCGGCGATCGTGTTGTAGACCGGCTGTTCGCCTAACAACTGGGCGTCGAGGTTGAGCCGCAGGAGTGGATGCTGGTTGTTCTCGGTGAGCCGGAACAGAAGCCCGTAGTCCTCGCAGCTCAGCGCGATCGCGGGCGCCTTGGTGTCGTAGGTCTCGAACACCTCGATGGTGCCCCACGCATCCTTGGGACGCGACGTGATGATGCCTGCCGCGCCCGCGGCCTCGAGTCGCAACCCCAGCTCGCCCGTGCCGAGTGCAAGGCTCAGTCCCGTGCCGCGCACGTTGCGGCCGCTCCATTCGCGGCGCAGTGAGTCGCGCAGGCTGTCCATCCGCGCCGCCGACGCCGGCAGCGCATTGGTGTCCCAATCTTCGCTCGGGCGACAGGAGAGATGCGGCGCCGACACCAGAATGAACTTGCCCTTTACGTTAGGCAGCCATTGCGCGAACGCCGACGTGTCCGCGAAGTGCGGCAGGATCACCGTCGTCGCGGTGAGATCCTTCTTGTTCGTCCCGGGGCTGTAGCCGAGCATCGTGCCCTCGAGCGAGCGGACGCGCGGCGCGATGAGATCGATGTGCGAGTAGCCGCGACGCCATCCCCGCCACGTCCCGTACTGCTCGTTGTGCGCCGGGATGCCCCAGCTCGTGTACGTGTGCACGAGCCAGTCGTTGGCGCGCTTCAGGTCCGGCGTCCCCGTGAGCCGTGGCCCGAGCGAATCGAACAACTCGTTCGCCAGATGCTCCGTCTCGGAGCTGTCCATGCCGATCGCCCAGATGCGCTTGATGATCGGGTCGTCACTCTGAAAGGTCTGCGCCGAAACACGGTGTGGCGCTGCGGCAAAGAGGATGGCGCCGGCGAGGAGCAGGGACGGTCGCATGGGACGGTCAGCTGGGGGTGTCTGCGTGAGAAGCGGACCAGCAAGCGGTCAGAATATCGCGGATGGACCGCGAACGCGGTACGGCATACAGGCGTCGAAGAACGCTCGGCCAGAACCTGCCTACTCTCTAGGCAGCTTCTCCCCGATGGTCCCGAATACCGCGTTGCCAGCGTGCCGGGATCCGTGCTGGCGCGGTGCCGGTACGGCCCGCAACTTACCGCCTGTCTCGACCGTAGTGCCGCTCGCCCGCAGTCCCGTTCTGCCCCTTCCACGGTACCCTCATGCCTCGCCTACATCGTCTAGCCGGGCTTCGATTCGCGTTGCCTATTCTTGCCCTTTCCGCTAGTGCAGCGTCGGTGCATGCCCAAGCGACCCCGGCGAGGACGCGGATGCTGCGCGCGCCCACCGAGAGCGCCACGCAGATCGCATTCGCGTACGCCGGCAACATCTGGGTGGTGCCGCGCGCGGGCGGATCCGCCGTTCGCCTAACGAGCTTCCCGGGCGTGGCGATGAATCCGTACTTCTCGCCCGACGGCAAATGGATCGCGTTCAGCGGCAACTACGGCGGCAACACCGACGTGTACGTGATGCCCGCCGAGGGCGGCGAACCCAAGCGTCTCACGTGGCACCCCGCGCCGGATCTCGTTGAAGGTTGGACGCCCGACGGCAAATCGATCGTGTTCTCGTCGACGCAGTCGGCGAACCTGCCCACGCCGACGCCGCGATGGTTCACGGTGTCGCCCGAGGGCGGCCTCGTGTCCGCGATGCCGATGTACCGCGCCTACCAGGGCAAGATCTCGCCCGATGGCCGGCACATCGCCTATCGGATGAACAACTCGTGGGACGAGGAGCGGCGCAACTACCGCGGCGGCCAGAACCGCCCGATCTGGATTCTCGACACGAAGACCCTCGACATCGTCGACACCATCCCGCGGCCTAACTCGAAGGAGATGGCCCCGGTCTGGGTGGGCAACACGATGGTGTACTTCCTCTCCGATCGCGACGGCGTCTCGAACGTGTGGTCGTACGACATGTCGTCGAAGCAGGTCAAGCAGGTCACGAACTTCTCCGATTTCGACGTGAAGACGCTGGACGCCGGGCCTAACGCGCTGGTGTTCGAGCAGGGCGGCTACGTGCACGAGCTCGATCCGTCGAGCGGCAAAGAGCACATCGTCCCCATCACCGCGGTGGGCGATTTCGCGTGGATGATGCCGCAGTGGAAGGAAGTCTCGAAGTATATCGCCAACATCGCGCTCTCGCCGACGGGTAAGCGGGCCGCCATCGAAGCGCGCGGCGAGATCTTCACTGTGCCGGCCGAGAAGGGCGACGTGCGCAACCTCACGCAGTCGGACAGCTCGGCGGAGCGCGACCCGGCGTGGTCGCCGGACGGCAAGTGGGTCTCGTACTTCAGCGACAAGTCGGGCGAGTACCAGCTCGTGATCGCGTCGGCCGACGGCAGTGCGCCCGCGCGCACCATCGCGCTCGCGCATCCGACGCATTACTACACGCCGGCCTGGGCGCCCGACGGCAAGCACATCGTGTTCCAGGACACGAATCTCCGGTTGTGGGTGGTGGACGTGGCGACGGGCAAGGCGACGGACATCGGCGGCGACGAATGGATGGTGCCCGAGCGGTCGCTCAATCCCACGTGGAGCCCGGACTCGCGATGGATCGCGTACGTTAGGCGGCTCAGGTCCCTCTATCGCGCGATCTTCGTGTACGACACGCAGACCGGCCAGACGCATCAGATCACCGACGGTCTCGCCGATGCGACGTGGCCGGCATGGGACGCGAGCGGCAAGTATCTCTGGTTCTTCGCCTCCACCGATCTTGCGTTAGGCTCGGGCTGGTTGGACATGTCGAGCTACGGACACACGGAAACGAAGGCGCTCTACCTTGCCGTGCTGTCCAAGAACGATCCCTCGCCGCTCCTCCCGGAGAGCGATGAGGACCTGGGCGTGCCGCAGGAGCAAACGCCGGGCGTGCCGCCGCTTCCGCCGCGCCAGCGGCCGCAGCGTCCGGCGCGCACCGACACGACGACCGACACCGCGACGGCCAAGCGCATTCCGCCTGATTCGCTCAAGGCGATGCTGACGCCGCGGCGTCACGTCGAGATCGATTTCGATGGGTTGTTGCAGCGCGTGGTGCCGGTGTCGGAGATCGCCGAGCGTGATTACGGCGAGCTGCGGAGCGGCGTCCCGGGCACGGTGTTCTTCATGGAGAACATCCCCGAGACCGGGACGAAAGAAGAGCGGTTCAGCGGCGGCACCGTGCACCGCTACGATCTCAAAGAACGGAAGGCGATGCCGTTCGTGCAGAACGTCGCCGACTACTTCGTGAGCGAGGATGGGAAGAAGCTGTTGTACCGGACGCCGGGTCCCGAGGTCAGTCTCTTCCTCGTGGATGCGACCACGCACGATGCTCCGCCGGCGGGCAAGGGCAAACTGAATGCCCAACTGCGCATGCTCGTCGATCCGACGGCAGAGTTCAAGCAGATCTTCGACGAAGGATGGCGCAATCAGCGCGACTACATCTACGTGAAGAACCTACAGGGCACCGACTGGGTGAAGGACAAGCAGATGTACGGCCAGCTGCTGCCCTACGTGAAGCACCGCGACGATCTCAACTATCTGTTGGACATGATGGGTTCGGAGATCGCCATCGGCCACTCGTTCGTGCGCGGCGGCGACATGCCGGGGGAGATGCAGCCGCCCGTCGGTCTGTTAGGCGCCGACTTCGCGGTGGAGAACGGCCGCTACCGGATCACCAAAATCTACGGCACCGACAGCTGGAATCCGGATTTGCACGCGCCGCTCACGGCGCCGGGTGTGAAGGTGCAGGTGGGCGACTACCTCCTCGCCGTGAACGGGCAGGAGCTGCGCGCGCCCGAAAACGTGTACCGGCTGTTCGACGGCACCGCGAATCATCAGACGGTGATCACGGTGAGCGAGCGTCCTACCATGGATGGCGCGCGTCGCGTGACCGTGATTCCGGTGGCGAGCGACGCGGGTCTGCGGGCACGTGCGTGGGTGGAGCACAACCGCCGTCTGGTGGACTCGCTGTCGCACGGGCAGCTGGCGTACGTGCACTTGCCTAACACAGCCGAGGGGGGGTACACCAGCTTCAACCGGTACTACTTCGCGCAGCAGGATCGGAAGGGCGCGATCATCGACGAGCGGTACAACGGCGGCGGTTCGGCGGCCGACTACATCATCGACGTGCTGCAGCGCACGTTCGACGGATACTTCAACAATCCGGTGGGCGATCGGTATCCGTTCACGAGTCCGGCGGCCGGTATCTGGGGACCCAAGGTGATGATCATAAACGAAATGTCCGGGTCCGGCGGCGACCTCATGCCGTACATGTTCAAGTATCGGAAGGTGGGGCAGCTGGTTGGCGAGCGCACGTGGGGCGGACTCGTGGGGATCTGGGACACGCCGCTCTTCGTCGACGGCGGCATCATGTACGCGCCGCGCGGCGGATTCTTCGCCGTGGACGGCAAGTGGGCGGTCGAGAACGAGGGCATCTCGCCTAACATCGAGGTGGAGGATTGGCCCAAGGATATCGCGGCGGGGCACGACGCGCAGCTCGAGCGCGCGGTAGCCGAAGCGATGCAGGAGCTGGCGCAGCACCCGGTGGTGCGGGCAACGCAGGAGCCGCCGTCGCCGACCTGGGGCAAGCGCGTGAAGCCGATCGGCCCGTAAGTATTATGGCGAGGCAAGGGTAGTGAGTTGGGAGCGGGAAGCGACGGGGCGGGCGCCCCGGGGGGAGTGAAGGGGTAGGGGGCGGGCTCCGCCCCCCCCAGCCCGGG
>JACZCX010005685.1_pt1 | contig 10608 bp, 9 predicted proteins | sample 8641831 | NCBI WGS metagenome assembly JACZCX01 (sample SAMN15324608, study PRJNA640507) | soil metagenome | isolation source: intercropping sugarcane | place: China: Luxin town, Laibin City, Guangxi Province | collected 2019-07-25 | depth 10cm m
ATGCGACGCCATTTTGCACCCGCCCCAAGATAAATTGTGCAGTTACCGTTTGGATGCTTCCGGCGGCCTCAGAGCGGCAAAACAAAAGGGGAACAGCTACACAGAGCAGCCTGGTTGTGGCCCTTATCACATGATCATGTGATTGAAGTCATGGGCACATCCGGCTCATGCACTTGAGAATAGCAGTAGACGAGGTGGCACCATGACCGCTCTATTCGGGCTGCTTGTGCTGTGGGGAATTTTGACTACCGTGCTGGTGGTTCTGCTGATTTATCGCGGCACTTTGACCATGCATGAAGACGACCAGCTTTTTCTTGATGACGCGGAATCGCACATGCAGAAGGAGCAGACGGAGATCATGCACAGGGCCGACCGGCTCAGCCCCTTCATTCGCGTCTTCGGCACAGCCTCGGGAGTGCTGATTGTGGTGATCGCCGGAGTGTGGTTCTACCAGGCGTTTACCGCCGTGCAATGAGCGTCTAAGCGGCGCGTTAGGGGGATGGCACCCACATCCCGGCGAGCAAACCGGCTCAGGAGTCGCCGATCGGCTCCAGTTCCTGCCCAGGCAACTGCGGAATGTAGTCCGCCTGGCAGACCCGTTCCGTAATCTTCTGGAAATGGTAGCCCATCACCGCCAGGGTGATGGCGGTGCCAAAAGCGTGGCGGTAGCGGGTGGCCGCATCGAAAACGAATTTCCAGTAGCTGGAGCGCCCTTCTCCCAGCACGCCCTGTTTGACCACCGAGCGCGCCAGCGCCACGTAATCAGAAAGCACGCGCCGCGGCTGATGCTCCGGCCGGTAGCGGGCCAGGAAACTACGCGCCCGCTCGTAATAATTATCCTGGTCGTAAATGCGCTTCAGAATGGAGCGATAGCCCTCAACCAGGCGCCGCGCATCCATCTTGGGAATGAAATTCAGGTTGCAATCGAAGTTGTCGCCGTCGCCTTCCTTGATCAGCCGCCCTTCCTTGCGCAAGCGGCGATAAAGCTGGGTGCCGGGAAGGGCCTGCAGCAAGCCCACCATGGCCAGGGGAATGGCGCTTTCCTGAATGAACTGCACCTGGCGCTCGAAAATGTCTTCCGGATCGTTGTCGAATCCCACAATAAAGCCGGCCATCACCTCCAGGCCGTAGCTCTGAATGCGGCGCACGCTGTCCAGCAGGCTGCGCCGGGTGTTCTGCATCTTCTGCGCTTCCTTCAGGCTGGCCTCAACCGGGGTCTCGATGCCCAGGAAAACGCGGATGAAGCCGGCGGCTTTCATCATGCCCAGCAATTCATCGTCGTCGGCCAGGTTCAGGGAAGCTTCGGTAAAGAAGGTGAAGGGGCGCCCCCGGCGGGAGTTCCATTCCGCCAGCACGGGCAGGAGTTCTTTTACCTTCTTCTTGTTGCCGATGAAATTGTCGTCCACCAGGAAAACCGAGCCGCGCCACTTGCGCTCATAGAGCTGTTCCAGCTCTGCCACCACCTGTTCCGGCAGCTTGGTGCGGGGGCGGCGGCCATAGATTTCGATGATGTCGCAGAATTCGCAGTTAAAGGGGCAGCCGCGCGAGAACTGGATGGCTGTGGAACTGTATTTCTTCAGCTCCACCAGGCTGAGATCGGGAAGCGGGGTGCGGGTAATGTCGGGAAGATTGCTGGCCGTGTACAGGGGCTTGGGCGTGCCGTTTTCCAGGTCGGCCGCCAGCTCCGGAACCAGGTCTTCGGCTTCGCCCACCACGACGTGGTCGGCATGCTCGCGGATGTCCACTACACCGCTGGTGACGGGACCTCCCAATACGGTGCGCAAGCCGCGCGTGCGGCAGCGATGCAGCAGCTGCTGCAGGTCCTGCTTGTGCACCAGCATGCCGCTGACCACAGCCACATCGGCCCAGCGCAGATCGGCGTCGGTCAAGCGCCGCACATTGGTATCCACCAGCCGCTTGTTCCAATGCGACGGCAGCAGCGAGGCCACTGTCAGCAGTCCCAGCGGCGGGTAGGCGGAGCGCTTACCCTCAAAAGGCAGCGCGTGCTTGAAACTCCAGTATGTGTCCGGCCATTCCGGATAGATCAACAGGGCATTCATGAGGATTCAGTGATATGGGACCAGGAAATTGGGAGTGCCAACACTCCTGTCAACTGAGAATGCCGCGCGTCCTAATTCGATGTCCAGGTACTGCCCGACGATTAAATTATTACTTTTAATGACTCGTCTAGTAATTCGCACTAGGGGCGAATTGTCAACCTCTAATCAGCCAGCGGCGAACAAGGCGAGTCTTTCGGACCAATTGTAGTCTCACCGGCCCCGAACCATGCGGAAATCTGGTTTTAAGCGCGGCTCACCGGCGGAAGCGATCCAGTTCATGGCTCGCGCTTAAACGGGCTTGCTGGGCTCATCCTGAGTAACGCCGGTGGAACTGACGTACAGCGCCGGACGTCCATTGGCGTACTGTGCCGTCAGCACATGCCGGCAGGCTTCGCAGCAGGCCACCAGAATTGCGCCGTCCGGACCCGCTGCCACTGCTCCCCCTGGGCATAGCCCACGGACGGCGATGGCCGCCAGCATGGTATCGCGGTCGTGCAGCATTCCCGGTTCCAGGAGCTTCCCGCATCCATCACAAGCTATAGTGATGCCCATGCTGATTGGACGCAGATCAGCGCTCTAAGTTTGGACAAGGACAAAAGATCGAGACATTTCATGAAGTTAGCCGAGATCACCGGCTACATTCTTCCACGCCAGGCTCGCCCCTCGGGCGCCAGCAGCCTCTCTCTTCTGGCTCTCAGCCTATTAGTGGCTTTGCGGCGGGAGTTGCTGGCGGGGCCACGGCCTTGCATCCGCAGGCTCGGGATCTGGCGGGAACCGCACCGTGATTGCCGGCTCACGGCGGCGGCTTACGTTAGGTACAACTTTCCGTTATTGAGCTTGTGTTGCAGGCTGGCGGCCAGGTTGTCAATGTCGCCCGCGGCCAGGTTGCAGGCGATGCGCTCGTCTATAAACGCAGTCTGGTTGCTGCCCACGGCGTCGCGACGTAATTGGATCAGCAAACCCTGAAGCGCGGCTGGGTCAAACTTCTGCGGCGAAAGATGCACCAGCTCGCTGAGCGTTTCCCCCAGAGACAAGGGCTGGCGATAAGGACGCTCGCTGGTCATGGCGTCGAAGGCGTCGGCCAGGGCCACGATGCGGCTGGGCAAGGGCACGTCTTCCAGACGCAGGCCATCGGGGTAGCCGGTGCCGTCGGCGCGCTCGTGATGCCAGCGCACCACTTCCGGCACCTGCGGCCAGGGAAACTGCACCCCGCTCACGATCTGGTGCCCCACCACCGTATGGTCGGCCATGAGGCGGAACTCCTCCGGGTCCAGCGCGGCGGGCTTGGCGAACAGGTGCTTGTCTACCGCCACCTTGCCGATATCGTGCAAATATCCGGCGGAACGCAGGGCGGCCACTTCCCCCGGCTCCATGCCCATGGCTTCGCCAATCCCGGCGGAGAATCGGCCCACACGCAGGGAGTGGCCATGGATGTTGATGTGCTTGACGTCAATGGCGGCAGCGAACGCTTCCAGGGCGTTGTCGTAGAAGCCGTGCATGGAAGCCAGCAGGCGCAGGTTCTCTGAAACCCGCTGCGCCAGGGTCTGCTGCAGCGTCTGGTTGTGCACCGCCAGGGCCACGTAGCTGGCCAGCAGGGCGAGCGCTTCCAGGTCCTCTTCGCTGTAGGCCGCATCGCCCTCGCGGCGCCCCAGGGCGATCATCCCTACCAGCCTGCTTCCCACGGTCAGCGGCGCGATGCACTTGAACAGTTCGGGAGCCACATTCCCGTTGGAACTTAGAAAAGTGTCGCAATTCGAGGGCAGCAGCAGGCGCGGCCCGCGCGCGGTAGTGAGGGCGTGCACGTGCCGGGGCAAAAGCGGAATGAAGGCCAGCTCGGGCAGCAGCGTGAAACCCTGCGCGGCAATGCTGGTAACCAGCGCGGGCGTGTCGGTGATGGTAAAGAGCGCGCCTTCGCGGGCGCCGCTGGCCTCCAGAACCACAGCCAGGGCGCTGCGGGCGATGTGGGTGAAGTCGTGCTCCGAGGTCATCTGCGGACCCAGGTCGGAGAGCGCCTCCACCGTCAACAGCAAGCGCCGAAAATTATTTTTGGTCGCCGCCACGCTTGCGCAGCGAGAACGCAGAGCATTCACAGGTTACCACGCACTCGGAATCGCGAGGGAGAGAGCTGTTAGTGGTTAGTTTGGTGCAAGGGCAGCCATTAGCAATTAGCAGTTGGCATTTAGCCCTTTGGAGTTGTGCCGCTCCCGCGAATGCAGTCGAAGGGCTAAGTGCTAAGTGCCAATTCCTGACTGCTGGGTTAGAAATGCGCCGCCAGATCGGCGAAGCGTTCCACCACCTGCAGGCGCGAGGGCAGTTCGGCCTGCGCCAGGTCCTCGTGCTCCAGGATCCAGGTATTGCCATGCGGCACGAACACCGCGTTCAGGCCGGCGGCCAGCGCAGGATTGATGTCTGATTTGGGGCTGTTGCCCACCATCCAGGTGGTGCCGTGACCCAAGCCGTATTTCGAGATCACGTCGCGGTAGGTGCCGCTATCCTTTTCCGCCACGATTTCGACGGCGGCGAAGTAATCCTTCAGCCCGGAACGCTCCACCTTGCCCCACTGCTCCGCCACCGCTCCCTTGGTCAGCAGGATCAGGTGGTGCCTGCAGGCGAGCTACTGCAGCGTTTCCGGCCCCCCCGGCAGGATTTCGACAGGGTGGTCGGCGATGGTGTGCGCAAAGCCCACCACTCTCTGGTGCAGTTCAGGAGTGATGGGCTCGAGCGAGATGCGCTCAAAGGTGTCCATCAGGGCGTGCGCGAAACTGTGCATTCCATAACCGTGCTTGAGAATGCACTCCCTCTCCACCTGGTTGAGAATTTCGCGCACCTGCTGCGGGGTGTAGGTCTGGTGATTCAGAAAGGAGATGAACTGCGCGATGGCGCGCTCGAAATAGATGTTGTTCTCCCAGAGCGTGTCATCGGCATCGATGAGCAGCGCTTGCGCGCCATTGATGTTCGCCCCGCGGGACATTGATTTCATCATAGCCGTGGAGAGCAGGTACTTGGTAGTTGGTAGATCGTAGATCGTAGTTGGTAGAGCGTAGTTGGTAGCTGGTAGTTGGTAGCTTGTAGTCGCTCGGGAGCACGAGTCACAAAATGGCAGCCCGCAGGGCGGAACAGCTTTTAGCCCAGGGCGTAAGCCCTGGGTAAGGCACCCTAAATGATTTCCAGCCCCGTAGGGGCGGCACACGCCCCTTCCCAAAAGCAGGTCCTTCGGTCGCGCTCCCTTCGGCGGGCTCAGGGCAGGCACCGCGCTGCGCTTGGTCGCGCTCTCTCAGGATGACAATCAAACTGTTGGGAGTTGGCCGTCCACAACCTAAGAATGTCATCGTGAGCGAGGACGGGCCACAGCAATGCCCGTCCGAGTCAAACGACCTTGCGGTTGCCGGCCAGCCGCGAAGCGGCCCCGACGTGCCTCGGGATAATGGCCGACTGCATCTGCGCCGGGCGAACACTGTTCTACACCTGCCGCCACCCGTCTCGTAGAGACGGGATGAGAGTAGCCCGCCAGTTTACTGGCGGGTCAGTAGGCACAATGGAATCCGCAGTCCCGGCAGGGACGGCTGAAAATTGTCAGCCGTCCTTACAGGACTTGACTTCTTTGGCCTCCGGTCCCGCCACTAAAGTGGCGGGCTATTTTCGCGCCGTCCCTCCAGGACGTCGAAGGAATCAAATCCTGAACAAAACCACGATGATAGGCACGTGTGATTGCTGGTTCGGCTGAACGGCTCCACCCTCACGGCGGTGGACCAGAATACGCCTGCTCCGCTGTTAGAATTCTCCTGATGAGAATTGCCGGCTGCTTCGCTGTCCTTTTATTGGTTCTCCCCATGAGCGTTTTGGCGCAGAAAAAAACGCACAAAAAAATCAGCTATCGCAGCCCCGGCGACAAGCCCGTTTCCATTCGCATGGGCCTGGCCACTGGCCTGCCGGAACAACTGGCCAAATGGCGAGTGGTGCGCATGCCCTTCAACGCCGCCGGCCTGTCCGCGCGCCAGCGCCGCATGGTGGAAAAACTGGTGGCCGCCTGCCGCTATCTCGACGACATCTACTGGCGCCAGAGCGATCCCGAAGCACTCACGCTCTACCAGGAGTTGCAGGGCAACAGCAACCGCATTGACGCCCAGGTGCGCCGCATGCTGATGATCAACGGCTCGCGCTTCGACCTGCTGCGCGAAAACCAGCCCTTCGTGGGCATGCACCCCATGCCCCCGGGACGCGGCTTCTATCCCCCGGGGCTGACGCGGGAGCAGATTGAGCAATACGTCCGGGAGCATCCCGAGAGCAAGGCCGCCATTTACAGTCCTTACACGGTGGTGCGCTGGCGGGGCAAAGAACTGGTGGGCGTTCCCTACCACGTTGCCTACCGCTCGCTGCTGGGCCCGGCGGCGAGGGACCTGCGCCAGGCGGCGGCGCTTAGCGGCGATCCCGCATTCGCCAGGTTTTTGCGCATGCGCGCCGATGCCCTGCTCAATGACGACTATTACGAGAGCGACCTGGCCTGGCTGGACCTGAAGGATCCCAAGTTCGACGTCATTTTCGCTCCTTATGAAACGTATCTTGACAGCCTGCTGGGGGTGAAGACCTCCTACGGCGCCGCCGTCCTCATCCGCGATCAGGCGGAAAGCCGCAAGCTGGCCCTGTACCAGAAATATGTGCCGGAAATTCAGGATGCGCTGCCGCTGGCGGCCGAGGACCGCCCCTCCAAGCGCGGCCTGGCCACTCCCATGGAAGTAATGAACGCCCCTTTCCGCGCCGGCGACCTGCGCCACGGCTACCAGGCGGTGGCCGACAATCTGCCCAACGACGCCCGCATCCATGAAGCCAAAGGCACCAAGAAAATTTTCTTCAAGAATTTCATGGATGCGCGCGTCAACTACGTCATCCTGCCTGTCGCCAGGCGCGTGATGCGCCCCGATCAGGCCGCCAGGGTGACGGGCGAGGGTTACCTGGCGGGCACGTTGCTGCACGAAATTTCCCACGGCCTGGGCCCGGCCTTTGCCCGCACCGCCGGAGGCAAGGTGGATATCCGCGAAGCCATTGGCCCCACCTACAGCGAACTGGAAGAGGCCAAGGCCGACGCCGTCGGCATGTTCGGCCTGAAGTGGCTGGCGGACAACGGCGCGCTGCCCAAGTCGCGCCTGCCCGAGTATTACGCTTCCTACGTAGGCGGATTATTTCGCACCGTGCGCTTCGGAACCGGCGAGGCCCACGGCCGCGCCGAGATGATGGAATTCAACTACCTCTGCGAGCAGAAGGCCATCACCCGCGATTCCGCCACCGGCCGCTACGCCGTTGACTATGCCAAAATGCCCGCCGCCATCGACAGCCTGGCCAGGGAATTGCTGGAGCAGGAAGCCACCGGCGACCGCGCCCGCGCCGAAGCATGGTTCAACAAATATGACTCCATGCCCGGCGACCTGAAGGCCACCCTGCAGAAAGCTGCCGCCGTGCCCGTGGACATTGATCCCGTGTTCTCGTTCACGGAGAGGGTAAAGTAGCCGTCAGCCATCAGCCAGGCAAAGGATACTCAGTATGAAAAAATCTGCCCGCCTAAAGCCGAAGGTCAAGCGCACCCCTCAGACCGTGGAGGAATACATTGCCGGATTTCCGGAGCCCGGCCGTAGCGCCCTGCGGGAAATTCGCGCCGCCATTCGTTCGGTGGTGCCAGCCGAGGCGACGGAAGTGATTAGCTACCGCATTCCAGCCTTCAGGCACAACCGTGTCCTGGTCTGGTACGCCTCGTTTTCCGATCATTGCAGTCTGTTTCCCACCGCCGAAATCATTTCGCAGTTCAAAGATGAACTGAAGGGACTCTCCACCTCCAAGGGCACCATTCAATTCCCGCTAGACAAGCCAATGCCGATTGCACTCATCAAGAAGCTGGTGAAAGCGCGGGTGGCGCGGAACCAGGGCAAGAAATCGTCCTAACTTGGGCGGAGATTAGCCCGGCAGCATTCGATCAACCTCGGTCTGTCGCTTCCTGGCGCGAAATGCCTGTTGACCTCTCCCGCCGCTTCGGGTAAAAAATCTGCAACGTTCGGAGCGGGCATCTGGCCCGCACTTCTAATTCCCTCTAATGGAGAAACCATGCCCTCTGGCCGGGCTGTAGTCCGCTTTGCCGCATACGCCTGCATTGTTCTGCTGGTCCTTTTAGCCGTTGCCATCACATTTACCGTGGGCTGGCGCCCGTTCATCGGCCCTAAGAAGCGCGCTTTAACTGACCGCCATTTCCAAGCGACGCCCGAACGGCTCAAGCGCGGCGAGTACCTGGTGGAGAGCGTCTCCCTCTGTTATGGCTGCCACACCAGCTTCGATGCCAGGGGCCGGGACGTGCCCCAACTGACGGAAGCTAAAGGCGCCGGCCGGGCCTTAACCGATGAGAGCGGCCTGCGGGTGGTGGCGCCCAACATCACGCCCGACCCCGAGACCGGCATCGGCCGCTGGACCGACGACGAACTGGCGCGCGCCATCCGCGAAGGCATCGGTCGCGACGGGCGGGCGCTGTTTCCCATGATGCCCTATCAGAATTTCCGCCACATGTCCGACGAGGACCTGGCCTCGATTATCGTGTACCTGCGCGCCCAGCCGGCGGTTTTCCACAAGCTCCCCAGAACCCATCTGCCCTTCCCCGTTTCGCTGCTCATCAACAGCGTGCCCCAGCCGGTAGTCGCCCCGGTAGCGGCGCCCAATGCGGACGATCCCGTGGCCTATGGCAAGTATCTGGTCACCGCGGTGGGAATTTGCGGCGGCTGCCACACCCCCCGCGACGCCCACGGCCAGCCTATCGCCGGCATGTACCTGGGCGGCGGCAACATTTTCGACGAGAGCGGACATCCGGTGGCCAGCGCCAATATCACCCCCGACCCTTCCGGCATCTCGTACTACGACGAAACGACCTTTGTGCAGATGATGCACACTGGTGATGTGCGAGGGCGCAAGCTGAACGTGATGATGCCGACCTGGGCGTTCAATGGCATGACCGACCACGACCTGAAGGCCATGTTCGCCTACCTGCGCACGGTGCCGCCCGCACACCACCGTGTTGACAACACGGAAAAAGCCACTCTCTGCCCGGTGGATGGACACATGCATGGGCTGGGTGCCGCCAACTGAATGAAGAATTAAAGAATGATGAATGAAGATTGAAAACCCAGAGGGACGCTGATTCGTTCTGAATGGAAAAATCTGACTCAGGCGCTGGTTTCGGAAGGGAGGGCCTTCAGGGCACCAGCCGATGAGTCCGGGCGGCTTTAGCCGCTGAGGGAACGGTGGCCTACTCAATCAGAGTTTCCTTAATGCTACTTCTTCATTCTTAATTCTTAATTCTCACTTCTTCATTCTTCATTCTTACTTCTTAATTCTTACTTCATCTGCGAAATCCACCTTGGCTTGCATAGGGATGATGCCGGCATGGTGGCCCATGTCGAGCAGGCGGCGCACCGCTTCCCTGCCGTCGGCCCCGTAGTCGAGCGTGCGCTCATTCACGTACATGCCGACGAACTTGTCGGTCAGCTGCGAATCCAGGTCGCGCCCGAACTGCTTGGCGTATTCCAGCGCTTCCTCCCGGTGGTCGAGCGCGTACTGAATGCTGCCGCGCAGCGCGCCCGCTACCCCAGCGATGGTCTCCGCGCCCAGGCTGCGGCGTATCGCGTTGCCCCCCAGCGGCAGCGGCAGCCCGGTCATGTGCAGCCACCACTGTCCCAAATCCACAACCTTCTGCAGCCCGCTCTTGGAGTAAGTGAGCTGGCCTTCGTGGATGATCAGCCCGGCCTCAAACTTGCCCGCGACCACCTGGGGAATGATCTGGTCGAACGGCACGACCTCCGTCTCAATGCCGGGCGCGAACAGCCGCAGCGTCAGGTAGGCGGTGGTGAGTGTGCCGGGAACCGCCACCTTGATGCCCTTGATCTCGCTCTGCGAGAACGGCCGCGTGGCCACGATCATGGGCCCGTAGCCTTCGCCCACGCTGCCGCCCGAGGAGAGCAGCGCGTAATTCTCCTGAATGTAAGGATAGGCGGCGAAAGAAATCGCGGTCAGGTCGTAGACCCCCTCATGCGCCTTGCGGTTCAGCGTTTCGATATCGCAAAGCGTGTGCGTGAAGCGCAGCCCGGGAACGCGCACCTTGTTGGTGGCCAGCGCGTAAAACATGAAGGCGTCGTCGGAATCGGGGCTGTGGGCCACGGTGATTTCCCGCACCCCGGCCTCGGATTCCGCTTCCGCCACTCGCGATGAATTCGCGGGAGTCACGGCTTCACCCGGTAGCTGCGGCTGAAGCGCGTGGCGGCGCCGGACGCGGCCATAATTTTCATGATTTCAGCGAACACAAAGGGATATAAGCCAAAGGCCGCCGCCTGCAGGAAAGGCACGCGGGCGATCAGCATGAGCCAGGACACTCCGCCGGCAAAGAGCACGATTTCGGCCGCGGTGGCCGCGATCACGGCGCGGGCAAAGCCGCGCAAACTGCGCTCCCACAGCCACCCGGCCACGAAGGCCACCACGGGATAGGCGATCAAATAGCCGCCGGTTGGCCCCAGCAATTGCGCGA